>Ga0070739_10000279_pt1 | contig 102984 bp, 84 predicted proteins | sample Coa_R1_7_FD_66445 | JGI IMG/M metagenome (GOLD analysis project Ga0070739, IMG submission 66445) | Surface soil microbial communities from Centralia Pennsylvania, which are recovering from an underground coalmine fire - Coalmine... | ecosystem: Environmental > Terrestrial > Soil > Unclassified...
CGATCCGACGACGGGCGCGCTCGCCGACGCGGACGCACAGCTCGTCAAGTTCCACGGCAGCTACCTGCAGGACGATCGCGATCTGCGCGAGGAGCGCCGCCGGCAGAAACTCGAGCCGGCCTGGCAGTTCATGATCCGCACGCGCCTGCCCGGCGGCGTGATCGCGCCGCGGCAGTGGTTGCAGCTCGACGCCATCGCCGGCGCCTACGGCGACGGCACGCTGCGACTGACGACGCGCCAGGCGTTCCAGTTCCACGGCGTGCGCAAGCGCGACCTGCGTGCGGCGCTGCGCGCGCTCAACGCGGTGCGCATCGACACCATCGCCGCCTGCGGCGACGTCAATCGCAACGTGCTGGTGGCCGCCAATCCGTGGCAATCGCGCACCCACGCTGCCGTGCACGCCCTGGCGGCGCGGCTGTCGGCGCACCTGTTGCCGCGGACCCGGGCGTATCACGAGATCTGGCTGGACGAAGCCGAATCGGCGCACAGCGGCACGGAGGACGAACCGATCTACGGCGCCGCCTATCTGCCGCGCAAGTTCAAGATCGCCTTCGCCGTGCCGCCGCACAACGACGTCGACGTGTTCGCCCACGATCTCGGCTTCATCGCCGCGATCGAGGACGGTCGGCTGGCCGGGTTCAACGTCACCGCCGGCGGCGGCCTCGGCACGAGCCACGGCGATCCGGCGACCTATCCGCGGCTGGCCGACGTGCTCGGCTTCGTCGCGCCGGACGACGTACTCGCCATCGCCGAAGCCGTGATCGCCACCCAGCGCGACTTCGGCAATCGCAGCGAGCGCAAGCGCGCCCGGCTCAAGTACACGATCGACGAGCGCGGCCTTGCCTGGTTCCGCGCGGAGATCGAACGGCGCGCCGGTTTCGCGCTCGCGCCGGCACGACCGTTCCATTTCGACCGGCGCGGCGATCGCTTCGGCTGGATCGAGGGAGAAGACGGCCGCTGGCACCTCGGCCTGCGCATCGAAGGCGGTCGCATCGCCGATCGCGCGGGCGCGCCGCTGCGCAAGGGACTGCGCGAGATCGCGCGCGTGCATCGCGGCGAGTTCGTGCTGACGCCGAACCAGAACCTGATCGTCGCCGGCGTGGCGCCGGTCGAGCGCGCCTGGATCGAGGCGCTCGCCGTCGCCCACGGCCTCGATGCGCACCGCACGGCCACACCGCTGCGTCTGCACGCGCTCGCCTGCGTGGCCCTGCCCACCTGCCCGCTGGCGATGGCCGAGGCGGAACGCCAGCTGCCGGCGTTGCTCGACCGGCTGGAAGCCCTGCTCGCACGCCATGGCCTGCGCGATCAGCCGCTGTACTTGCGCGTGTCCGGCTGTCCGAACGGCTGCTCGCGACCCTACCTCGGCGAGATCGCCCTGATCGGCAAGGCGCCGGGCCGCTACCACCTGATGCTCGGCGCCGATGGCGCCGGCCGGCGCCTGAATGCGCTGCACCGGGAGAACCTCGACGAGACCGCGATCCTCGCCGAACTCGACGCCTGCTTCGCCCGCTACGCCGCCGAACGCGACGCGGGCGAAGGCTTCGGCGACTTTCTCGTGCGCGTCGGCATCGCCCGCGCCACGCCGGCTTGCATTCCCCTGGAGCTACGCCCATGACGCCACCGGATCCGCTGAGCGCCGCGCAAGACGCGCGCGCACTCGCCGCATTGAACGCCTGGCTTGCCGCGCGCGACGCCCGCGAGCGCATCGCCTGGGCGCTCGCCGCGCTGCCGGGCGAACACGTGCTGTCGTCGAGTTTCGGCGCGCAGTCGGCGGCGCTGCTGCACCTCGTCACGCGCCTGCGTGCCGACACTCCGGTGGTGCTGATCGACACCGGCTATCTGTTCCCCGAAACCTACCGGTTCGCCGACGAGCTGACCGAGCGTCTGCGGCTCAACCTCAAGGTCTACCGGCCCTCGCTCAGCCGGGCCTGGATGGAGGCGCGCTTCGGTCGGCTGTGGGAGCAGGGACTCGAAGGCCTCGAGCGCTACAACCGGCTGCGCAAGGTGGAACCGATGCGCCGCGCGCTCGACGAGCTCGGCGCGCGCACCTGGATCGCCGGCCCGCGCCGCAGCCAGAGCGAATCGCGCCGCGACCTCGCCCTGCTGGAGCTGCGCGAGGGACGCTGGAAGCTGCATCCGCTCGCCGACTGGAGCGATCGCGACGTCTGGCAGTACCTGCAACGTCACGATCTGCCGTATCACCCGCTGTGGCAGCGCGGCTATGTCTCGATCGGCGATGTGCACACGACGCGACCGTGGCAGCCCGGGATGCGCGAGGAGGACACCCGTTTCTTCGGCCTGAAGCGCGAGTGCGGGCTGCATGCCTAGGGACGGTTTGATCGAATCCCCGCGTTCCGGTCTTCGACTGCGACGCCGCTGCGCGCGCCGCGTCCTCACGCGGCGCGAACGCTGCGCGCACGCGCGGCGAGCTCGCGCCACGACGGCGGCGCCGGCCAGCGGGCGGGCTCCTCGCCAGCGAGCGCGCGGCGGAGATCGCGCCGATCGAGCTGCGGCGCGATCAGTTCGGCCAGCGCCAGGACGTAGCCGCGCGGCACGCGGTCGCGGCGCAGCACCAGCCAGCTCGTGCACGGCGGCAGGAGATCGGCCGCGTCGAGCAGATGCAGATCCTCGGCATCTTCCGCGAGCACCGCCATCTCGGCCAGGATGCCGACGCCGAGACCGGCGCGGACGTAGGTCTTGATCAGATCGGCGTCGCGCGAGGTGAAGGCGAAGCGCGGCGCTTCGCCGGCCGCGGCGAATGCGCGTCGCAGCGAGGATTCGGGCCGCAACACGGATTCGTAGCTCAACAGCGGATAGCGCGCGAGTTCCGCCAGACTCGGCCACCGCGCGGCGCGCGCCAGCGCATGGTCGCGTGGCACGAGCACGGCGCGCCGCCAGTGGAACAGCGGCACCGCGAGACCGCCCGCCGGCGGCTCGCCGCTGGTGCTGACGATGGCGAGGTCCGCGCGGCCGCGTTCGAACATATCGAGCACCAAGGCGTCGCCGTGCGGTTGCAGATGCACGTTGACGTCGGGATAGCGGCGTTTGAGCGCGCCGATCGCCGGCGGCAGCACGAAACGCGCCTGGGTGTGCGTGGTCGCGATCACGAGCTCGCCCGCTTCCTCGCCGCGCAGCTCGGCGGCCAGCGCGCGGATGTTGCCGGCTTCCGTGACGATCACCCGCGCGCGTTCGAGCACCTGCTGCCCGGCCGGCGTGATCGCCTGCAGACTCTTGCCGCGGCGCGAGAACAACTGGAAGCCGAGCTCGTCCTCGAGCTGCTTGAGCTGCTTGCTCAGGCCCGGTTGCGTGGCGTGCACGCGCTCGGCGGCGGCGGTGATGTTGAGACCGGAATCGGCGATGGCGATGAGGTAACGCAGCTGGGTCAGGGTCATGGAGATCGGCTCGCGGCAGGTTGTCGTCGGTGCGCGCATGCGGCGGGCGGACGACAACAACACCGCGGGCGGATCGGCAGGACGCTGGCACGGGCCGGTCGAAGCATGGTCGCGGCAGCATATCCCGTCCCGGTTTGGACGTCCAGACGTCCGAACGCATACCGACGCCGGCGTCATGACCGCAACGCATGCCGACCTGCCCGATCGTCATTTCCGCAGCTGGCGCGGGTGCCGTAGCGTGGACCGGCCGTGCCCGTCGGGGCATTCCACTCGCGCTGGCGCATGAAACTGTATCCGCTGTTCGCTGATCTCGCCGGTCGTACCGTTCTCGTGGTTGGCGGTGGCGAGGTGGCGTTGCGCAAGATCGCCGCGCTGCTCGCGGCGGGCGCCGCCGTGCGCGTCGGCGCGCCCGCTCTGCATCCGCAGCTCGCGCAGTGGGCGGCACAGGGCCGTATCCGCCATGTGCCGGGCTTCTTTCACGAGGACTGGCTCGAGCGCGTCTGGCTGGTCATCGCCGCCACCGACGATGCCGGGACCAACCGGCAGGTCGCCGCCGCCGCCGGCGCGCGCCGGATCTGGACGAACGTGGTCGACGACGCCGCGCTGTCCAGCGTGCACGTGCCGGCGGTGGTCGACCGCGCGCCGGTGCAGATCGCGATCTCCAGCGGCGGCACGGCGCCGATGCTGGTGCGGCGGCTGCGCGAGCGCCTGGAGGCGACGCTCGATCACGCGCTCGGCCCGCTCGCCGCCCTGCTCGGACGCTACCGCCGCCGGATCCGCGCGCGGGTTCGCGACGCCGGCGCGCGCCGGGCGCTCTACCAGCGCGCGCTCGACGGACCAATGACGGCGGCGTTGCGTCGCGGCGATGGCGCGGCCGCCGAACGCGCGCTGCGTCGGCTGCTGCGCGGCGGCGCGAGTGCGCCGATGTGCGGCAGCGTCGCCCTGGTCGGCGCGGGTCCGGGCGACCCCGGCCTGCTGACGCTCAACGCCCTGCGCCGACTCAATGAAGCCGACGTGATCCTGTACGACCGCCTGGTCGGCCGCGACGTGCTCGAGCTCGCCCGCCGCGATGCGCTGCGCATCGACGTCGGCAAGCGCGCCGGCGAGCGCGGCATGCCGCAGGCGGCGATCCATGCCTTGCTGCTCGAACATGCGCGCGCCGGACGGCGCGTCGTGCGCCTCAAGGGCGGCGATCCGTGCGTGTTCGGCCGCGGCGGCGAGGAACTCGAATTCCTGCGCGCGCACGGCGTGCCCTACGAGGTCGTGCCCGGCGTCACCGCCGCGCTCGCCTGCGCGGCCTATGCGGGCGTGCCGCTGACCCATCGCGATCACGCACACGTCGTGCAGTTCGCCACCGCACGCGGTCGCACCACGCTGGACGCGCTCGATTGGCGGGCGCTCGCCGCGCCGCGCCGGACGTTGGCGTTGTACATGGGCGCGGCCGAACTGGACGGCATTCGCCGGCAGTTGCTAGCGCACGGCCGCGGCGCCGACACGCCGTTCGCGCTGGTCGAAAACGGCACGTGCGCGGATCAGCGCGTGATCGTCGGTCGGCTCGACGAGCTCGCCGCGCTCGCGCGCGCCCATGCGCTGCGTCCGCCTGCGCTGCTGATCGTCGGCGAAGTCGCCGCGCTCGCCTCGCGACTCGCCTGGTTCGGCGCCGCGCCGATCACGGCGGCGGACTTCGCCGCGGCCGCCTGAGCCTCAACGCCGGGCGCGGAAGAACTGCCGCAGCATGGCGCCGGCTTCGTCCGCGCACAGACCGCCCGCCACCGCCACGCGATGATTGTGCCGCGCCGACAGCAGCGTATCGAACACGCTGCCGGCGGCGCCGGTCTTCGGATCGGCGGCCGCATACACCACGCGCGCGAGCCGGGCGTGGATCATCGCACCGGCGCACATCACGCACGGCTCGAGCGTCACGTACAACGTCGCCTCGGGAAACCGATAATTGCCGAGGCGCCGGCCGGCATCGCGCAGCGCGACGATTTCGGCATGCGCGCTCGGATCGTGCGCGGCGATGTTCTGGTTCCAGCCCTCGCCGACGATCGCGCCGGCCACGGCCACGACCGCGCCCACCGGCACTTCCTCGTGCGCCTCGGCCGCATGGCGGGCGAGCGCGAGCGCCCGACGCATGCAGCGTTCGTCGTCCGGACCGAATTCCGCGTGCGCGCTCATTCCCACTCGATCGTGGCCGGCGGCTTGCCGCTGATGTCATAAACTACGCGAGAAACGCCACGTAATTCATTGATGATTCTGGATGAAACGTGGTTGAGAAAATCGTAGGGCAGATGCGCCCAGTGGGCGGTCATGAAGTCCACGGTTTCGACCGCGCGCAGCGCGATCACCCATTCGTAGGCGCGCGCGTCGCCGACCACCCCGACCGATTTCACCGGCAGGAACACCGCAAACGCCTGGCTCACCTTGTCGTACAGCCCCTGCGCGCACAGTTCGCCGATGAAGATGTCGTCGGCGCGCTGCAGCAGTTCGACGTACTCGGGCTTCACCTCGCCGAGCACGCGCACGCCGAGCCCGGGGCCGGGGAATGGGTGCCGGTAGACCATCTCGCGCGGCAGCCCGAGCTCGACGCCGATGCGCCGCACTTCGTCCTTGAACAGCTCGCGCAGCGGTTCGATCAACTTCAGATGCATGCGCTCGGGCAGGCCGCCGACGTTGTGGTGGGATTTGATGACGTGCGCCTTGCCGGTCTTGCTGCCGGCCGATTCGATGACGTCGGGATAGATCGTGCCCTGCGCCAGCCAGCGGATGTCGGCAAGCTTGGCCGCTTCCTCCTCGAAGATCTCGACGAACAGGCGGCCGATGACCTTGCGCTTGGCCTCCGGGTCGCCGACACCGGCGAGCGCGGCGAAGTAGCGTTCGGCGGCGTCGACCCGGATGACGCGCACGCCCATGTGCTCGGCCATCGTCGCCATCACCTGGTCGCCTTCACGGTAGCGCAACAGGCCGGTGTCGACGAACACGCAGACCAATTGCTCGCCGATCGCGCGCTCGAGCAGGGCGGCGACGACCGAGGAATCCACGCCGCCGGACAGACCGAGCAGGACGCGCTCGCCGCCGACCAGGGCGCGCACGCGGGCGACGGCGTCCTCGATGATGTTCGCCGGCGTCCACAGCGTCGCGCAGCCGCACAGGGTCACCACGAAGTGCCGCAGCAGTTCGGTGCCGCGCGGCGTGTGCGTGACTTCGGGATGGAACTGCACGCCGTAGAAGCGGCGCCGGTCGTCGGCCATCGCCGCGATCGGCAGATCGCGCGTCGCCGCGGTGGCGACGAAGCCGGGCGGCAGCGCGGTGACGCGGTCGCCGTGCGACATCCAGACGTCCAGCGTGGCCGGCAACGCGCCCGGGTTCGCGGACGGCGGGTCGGAAATCGCCGACGTCGGTCGACCCATCCAGCTCTCGCCTTCGCCGTATACCGGCGACGACGCCGCGCTCTCGCGCAAACCTTCCCAGAGCACGCAGGGCGAAGTCAGCGCGAGCCGCGCATGACCGAATTCGCGGGTGTGCCCGCCTTCGGTGCGACCGCCGAGCTGCACCGCCATGGTCTGCATGCCGTAGCAGATGCCGAGCACCGGCACGCCGAGCTCGAACACCGCCGCCGGCGCACGCGGCGAGCCGGGCTCGGTGGTCGATTCCGGCCCGCCCGAGAGGATGATGCCCTTCGGCGCGAAGCGGGCGATCTCGGTCGGGTCGTGATCCCAGGCCCAGATCTCGCAGTACACGCCGATCTCGCGCACGCGGCGCGCGATGAGCTGCGTGTACTGCGCGCCGAAGTCGAGGATCAGGATCTTGTCGGAGTGGATGTTTTGCATGGCCTGTCTCCCCTCTCCCACCGGGAGAGGGGTGGGGGTGAGGGTTCGGTTTTCCGCAAATGGTTCGATGTCGCGGCACCGAACCCTCATCCGGCGCTACGCGCCACCTTCTCCCGAATGGGAGAAGGAAACGCAGGCTCAATCGAGCCGGTAATTCGGCGCTTCCTTGGTGATCGCCACGTCGTGCACGTGCGACTCGCGGATGCCGGCGCTGGTCACGCGCACGAACTGCGGCTTGCTGCGCATCTCCTCGACCGTGGCGCAACCGACGTAGCCCATCGCCGCGCGCAAACCGCCGACGAGTTGGTGGATGATGTTGCGCAGCGGGCCGCGATACGGCACGCGGCCCTCGATGCCTTCCGGCACTAGCTTGTCGGCGTCGGCCTCGTCCTGGAAATAGCGGTCCTTGGAACCCTTCTGCATCGCGCCCAGCGAGCCCATGCCGCGGTAGCTCTTGTACGAGCGGCCCTGATACAGCTCGACTTCGCCCGGCGCCTCCTCGGTGCCGGCGAACATGCCGCCGATCATGACGCAATGCGCGCCCGCGGCGAGCGCCTTGGCGATGTCGCCGGAATAGCGGATGCCGCCGTCGGCGATCAGGCAGGCGCCGGAATCGCGAATCGCCTCGGCGACCATGCTCACCGCGGAGATCTGCGGCACGCCGACGCCGGCGACGATGCGCGTGGTGCAGATCGAGCCCGGCCCGACGCCGACCTTGACCGCGTCCGCGCCGGCGTCGATCAACGCCTTCGCCGCCTCGGCGGTGACGATGTTGCCGCCGACCACCGGCAGCGCCGGATAGTGGCGCTTGACCCAGCGCACGCGCTCGATCACGCCCTGCGAATGGCCGTGCGCGGTGTCGACCACGATCACGTCCACGCCGGCATCGACCAGCGCGCCGACGCGCTCCTCGGTATCGCCGCCGACGCCGACCGCGGCGCCGACGCGCAGGCGTTCGTGCCGGTCCTTGGCCGAATGCGGATTGTCGCGCGCCTTCTGGATGTCCTTGACCGTGATCAGTCCCTTCAGGCGGAACGCATCGTCGACCACCAGCACCTTCTCGATGCGATGCTTGTGCAGCAGGCGCAGCACTTCGTCCTCGGCGGCGCCCTCCTTCACCGTGACCAGCTTGTCCTTGCGGGTCATGATGTTCTTCACCGGATCGTCTGGCTTCTTCTCGAAGCGCAGGTCGCGGTTGGTGACGATGCCGACGAGCTGTTCGCCCTCCACCACCGGCACGCCGGAGATGTTCGCCGCGCGCACGATCTGCATGACGTCGCGGATCGAGGTGCTCGGCGTCACCGTGATCGGATCGCGGATCACGCCCGCCTCGAACTTCTTCACCTGCCGCACCTGCGCGGCCTGCTCCTCCACCGCCATGTTCTTGTGGATGATGCCGATGCCGCCGCACTGTGCCATGGTGATGGCCAGACGCGCCTCGGTCACCGTATCCATGGCGGCGGACAGGATCGGAATGTTGAGGCGGAGGTCGCGAGTCAGGCGCGTGGCGAGATCGACGTCGCGCGGCAGGACGTTCGAGTAGGCGGGGACGAGCGAAACGTCGTCGAAGGTGAGCGCTTCGGTGAGGATGCGCATGCGCCATTCCTCGGGTCGATAAATCGCGAAAGTATAGCGGCCGACCGGAGTCGATGCCACTGGATGTCGTGGCTTCGCCGCTCGTCGCGCCCCTGCCCCCGGCGCGAACGGGTCGGGATCACCGTGTCAGCCACAGCGACAAATCGGGCCAGTAGGTGATGATCAGCACGCTGAGCAACAGGATCGCGTAGAACGGCAGGCTGGCGCGCACGATCGTCGTCGCCGGGCGGCCGAAGCGTGCGCTGGCGATGAAGATGTTCATGCCCACCGGCGGCAGGAAGATGCCGATCTGCAGATTGGCGAGGAACACGATGCCGAGGTGCACCGGATCGACGCCGTAGCGCAACGCCACTGGCAGCACCAGCGGCACCAGGATGATGATCGCCGGGAAGCCTTCGAGCAGCATGCCGAACACGAGCAGGAACAGATTGAGCAGCAGCAGGAAGGCGAAGCGGCCGCTGATCCCGCTCTGCAACGCCGCGAACAGGCGTTCGGGCACGTCGGCATCGATCAGCCAGTTGGTGAGCGCGAGCGAGAAGCCGAGCACGATCAGGATCGCGCCGACCAGCAGCATCGCCTCGCGGATCACGCGCGGCAGTTCGCCCGGTTTGATCTCGCGCCGGATCAGCACGGTCACGATCAGCACGTACAGCGCCGTCGCCGCCGCCGCCTCGGAGGCGGCGAGACGTCCGGAGTAAATGCCGGCGAGCACCACGAACGGCAGCGGCAGCTCCCACGCGGCGTCCCGGATCGCCGCCCAGACCTCGCGCGCACTGCTGCGCGGCAGTTGCGGCAGCCGGCGCGCATGCCAGGCGCTGTACAGCGACAGCAGCACGACCATCAGCAGACACGGCAGCAGGCCCGCCTTGAACAGCGCATCGATCTCGACCGGCGGCGTGGTGTGGAACTGCTGCGCGACCACGCCATACAGGATCAGCGGCATCGACGGCACCAGCAGCAGGCCGAGGCTGCCGGCGCAGGTGAGCAGTCCGAGCGAAAAGCGTTCCTCGTAGTGGGCGTGGCGCAGCGCCGGATACAGCACCGCACCGAGCGCGACCAGGGTCACGCCGGTGGCGCCGGTGAAGGCGGTGAACAGCGTGCAGGCGCACACCGAGACGATCGCGAGCCCGCCCGGCAGCCATCCGAACAACGCATTCGTCAGGCGCACCAGCCGGCGCGGCGCCTGGCTCTCGGCGAGCAGATAGCCGGCGAGCGTGAACAGCGGAATCGCGATCAGCGCCGGCATGTCGGCGAGGCGGTAGAACTCGATCGCCACCGCCGTGCCCGGCTCGCCGGCCAGATGGAAGCCGAGCAGCGCGATCGCTGCGAGCAATGCGAACAGCGGCGCGCCGAGCGCGGCGAGCAGCAGCAACGCGATCGCGGCGAGCCAGATCATGCGCGCGGCGCGCCCGGATCGTGCAACAAGACGGGCGCGTGCGCCGGCGGCGCGCAGGCGCGCAGCGCGAACCGCAGCGCCATCAGGGCGAACGCCACCGGCAGGATCGCCTCGGCCACCCACGGCGGCACCGCCGCGGAAGCCGCGGTCGCGCCGCCGCCGGCGAAGTCGATCCGCACGAGGGCGAAGCTGTACCAGGCCATCAGCGCGCACAGCGCGGCGGCGAAGGCGAACGTGGCGATGCGCACGCCGCGCTGCACGCGCGGCGACAGGAACCGCGGCAACACGTCGAGCGCGATGTGCCGCTCATCGCGCACCGCGGCGAGCGCGCCGAGCATGCCGGTCCACAGCACCAGGCTGCGCATGAGCGGATCGGCGAAGGACAGGCCGGTCGCGAACAGATCGCGCAACAGGATCTGCGCGCCGGCCAGGCCGACCAGGATCAGCACCAGCGCGCTGAGCAGCGCATCCTCCAGCCGCCGCAGCCAACGCAGCGCCCGCGTCGCCGTCACTGCGCCGCTCCGCGCGCGGCGGCCAGTGCCTGATCCAGCGCCGCCGCCATCTGCGGCGTGATCTCGTTGTCGGCCAGCAACTGCTTGCGCGCCGCCGCGCCAATCGCCTGCCACGAGGCGATCTCCGCGGCGTTCGGCGTGAAGATCGTCACGCCCTGCTTCTGCAGCGTCTCGCGCGCGTGGGCGTTGTCGTCGCGGTTGATCTTCTCCAGTCGCGCGAACGCGGCGCCGAGCTCCTCGCGCACCGCCTGCTGATCCTCGCTCGCGAGGCCGTCGAACACCTTCTTGTCGATCACCAGGATGCCGACCACGTAGGTCAGCGGCAGATCGACCAGATGCTTGATCCTGGTGTGCCACTGGAACGCGATCGCACCGGCCGGCGTGTTGGCCGCGGTGTCGATCAGGCCGGTCTGCAGACTGGTATACACATCGGCGAGCGGCAGCGGGATCGGTGTGACGCCGGCCGCCTTGAAGCCGGCCTCGGCGACGCGGTCGCCCTGCGGCACCCACACCTTGGCCGCGGCGAGATCGTCCTTGCTGCGGATGTCCTTGACGCTCATCAGATACGCGAAGCCGCCGCCGCTGATGCCGACCGCCTCGAACCCGGCCGCCGCGAAGCTCCGGCGCAGCAGCGGATCGAGCGCGGCGCGCACCTTGCCCACCTCCGCCTCGTTGCGGAACAGGAACGGCAGGCTGTAGATCTGCGCGTCCTTGTCCACCTGCGACAGCTCGCCGCCGGTGAAGGCGCCGCCCTGCAACTGGCCGATCCTGATCTTGCGCAGCACCGCCGGCTCGTCGCCCATCACGCCGCCGGGGTAGTACTTGATCTCGACCCGATCCTGGGTGCGCGCCTTGACCGCCGCCGCGCCGGCGCGCATCTCGCGCATCCAGGCGGTGCCGTCGGGCGCGACCGTGGCGATCTTGATCGTGGTCGCCGCGACGGCAGCGCTGCAGAATCCACAAACCAGCAATGTAAACAATGCGAATTTTTTCATTGGCTACGATTCTCTAGAAATAATCCTTGCCCGAGGCCAGCAGCGCCCTCGCCCGCTGCTGCGCCAGCAGATTGATCAGGGTGAGGTTCGGCACGTGCGGATCGGCCGCCAGCACCTCGCCGAGCAGGCGGTCGTGCAGTGCCTGATCGAACACCAGCCGCGCGTAGAACTGCGCATACAGCACGCGCACCATCTGGTTCCTGCCGCCGGACAGCTCCAGCGCCTTGTCGAAATACGCCTTGCCCTGATCCGGCTTGCCGCCGAGCGATGCCGGCCGGATCGAATTGAGCACGCCGAGATAGAGAAAGGCGCCGCCGTCGTCGTAGCGCGGATCGAACGCCGCGACGTGCTGCAGCAAGGCTTCGAGTTTCGGCAGATCGGCGATGTCGTCCCAATCGCCGGTGTGCACCTCGATCCTGCCCGCCCACGCCGCGGCGAATCCGTACAGCGCGGCGATGTGCCGCGGCGAGGACTTTTCCAGCGCGTCGCGGAAACGGTCGAAGGATCCGTCCAGCGCGGCGCACAGTTCGCGCTCGGTCAGGCACAGCGCGCGCCGGCCGTAGCCGTAGGCGCGCTCGGCCAGGCGCCGCGCGCGCTCGCCATCGTCGACGAAGCCGCCGGCGTAGGCGCCGTAGAGCTTGGCGCCGGCGAGCAGGATGTCGGGGTTGTCGGGATCGCCGACGATCAGGCTGTCGATCAGCAGCAGATACGCCGGCACGCCGTCGCGCGCGGTGCCGAGGTCGTCCTGATCGAGGATGGCGACGGTGAGATCGTCGGCGAACCGATGCGACGCCCGGCGCACGACGCTGCCACAGGCGCCGAGCAGCGCGGCGAGGAGGAGCAGGACGAAGCGGGCGTGGCGAGGCATCGGCGCGGGATGACGATTCGATGACGAGGCGCGCATGGTAACGCAGACACGCCGCCGCGACAGCGCCGCCGCGCTGCCGGTTCCGACGCAATTCAGAATGACTCGGCCGCTTCCAGCGTGTTCTGCATCAGCGTCGCCACCGTCATCGGCCCGACGCCGCCCGGCACCGGCGTGATCCAGGACGCGCGTTCGGCGGCGGCGGCGAACTCGACGTCGCCGACCAGCGTGCCGTCGTCGCGGCGATTGATGCCGACGTCGATCACGATCGCGCCCGGCTTGATCCATTCGCCGCGGATCAGGCCCGGCCGTCCGACCGCGACCGCGACGATGTCGCCGCGCGCGACCACCGCCGGCAGATCGCGGGTGAAGCGGTGGCAGCAGGTGGTGGTGCAGCCGGCCAGCAGCAGCTCGAAGGCGAGCGGTCGGCCGACGTGATTCGACACGCCGACGACCACGGCATCTTGCCCGCGCACCGGACGATCGGTGTGGGCGAGCAGGGTCATCACTCCCTTCGAGGTGCACGGCCGCAGCCCGCGCTGGCGCAGCGCCAGACGGCCGATGTTCTCGGGATGGAACCCGTCGACGTCCTTGCGCGGATCGATGCGGTGGACCACCGCGTGGGCATCGATGTGCGCCGGCAGCGGCAATTGCACGAGAATGCCGTGGATCGCCGCATCCGCGTTCAGCGCATCGACCAGCGCCAGCAGTTCGGTCTGCGTGGTTGCGGCCGGCAGATCGTAGGCACGCGAATGAAAGCCCACCCGCGCGCAGGCGCGCCGCTTGTTGCGCACGTACACGGTCGAGGCCGGATCGTCGCCGACCAGCACCACCGCCAGACCCGGCGGCGGGCGGCCCGCGGCGACGCGCTGGCGCACGCGTGCGGCGACGTGGTCAAGCAGTTCGTCGGCGATGCGTTTGCCGTCGAGGAGCCGGGCGGCCATGGGGTTCCGATCGCGGGAGGCAGCGCATTATCGCCGCTGCCCGCGCCGCGCTCAAACCGCCGCAGTATGCTACCGGCACCATCCATCGGAGTCCGCCATGACCGACGTCCGCACCGAGATCGAGGCGGCGACGTTCCGCCGGCTGCTCGAGCATCTCAACCGCCGGCGCACCGACGTGCAGAACATCGACCTGATGATCCTCGCCGGCTTCTGCCGCAACTGCCTCGCCGACTGGTACCGCGAGGCCGCCGCCGAACGCGGCCTCGTGCTCGACAAGGACGAGGCGCGCGAGCGCATCTACGGCGAGCCGTTTGCGCAATGGAAGGCCAAATACCAGAAGCAAGCGACCCCCGAACAACTCGCCGCGTTCGCCGCGGCACAGCAGCGCCACGCCTGATCCCGGGCACGGCCGACGCCTGCGCACAACCCATCGCGCGGCAGGTGATGACTCAATCGCCGGCGCGGCAGATCCCGGCGAGATCCGCGTAGCCGGCGAACCCGGCGGTGGCGCCGCAACCGGGACAGCCCGGATCGCGCGGCAGCTTGAGTTCGCGGAAGCTCGCGGCGAGCGCGTCGAAGCACAGCAGCCGTCCGACCAGCGGCGTGCCGATGCCGAGCAGGAGCTTGATCGCCTCGCTCGCCTGCAACAGGCCGATCACGCCCGGCAGCACGCCGAGCACGCCGGCCTCGGCGCAGTTCGGCGCTTCTTCCGGCGCGGGCGGCTGCGGAAACAGGCAGCGGTAGCACGGCGAATCCTCGCGCCGCGCATCGAACACGCTGACCTGGCCGGTGAAGCGGTGCACCGCGCCATAGACCAGCGGCAGCCGCAGCCGGCGGCAGGCGGCATCGAGCAGATAGCGCGTGGGGAAATTGTCGGCGCCGTCGATCACGACATCGTGCCCGGCGAGCAGCGTCTCGACGTTGGCCGCGCGCAGGCGCTCGCGCCGCGCCGCCACCTGCACGCGCGGGTTGAGTGCGGTGAGCGTCTGCCGCGCCGACTCCACCTTGGCCAGGCCCACGCGCGCGTCGGTGTGCAGCACCTGACGCTGCAAATTGGATTTTTCCACATTGTCGTCGTCGATCAGCGTCAGCGTGCCGACGCCGGCGGCGGCGAGATACAGCGCCGCCGGCGAGCCCAGGCCGCCGGCGCCGATCAGCACCACGCGCGCCGCGCCGAGCTTCGCCTGCCCGGCCGCGCCGACCTCGGGCAACAGCAGATGGCGCGCATAGCGCTCGGCGGCGTCGGCATCCAGCGTCGCCTCCGCGAACGGCAGATGCTCCTCGCGCCAGCGCCGGCAACCGCCGCCGACCGAGGCGACACGCCGATAGCCGAGCGCGCGCAGGGTCTGCGCGGCGAGTCGCGAGCGCTGGCCGCTGCCGCAGATCAGCAGGATCTCCCGCTCGGGTTGCGGCGCCAGCGCGGCGATGCGTTCCGCCAGCGCCGCGCGCGGCACGCCCACGGCGCCGGCCGGCGTGCCGGCGGCGCGCTCGTGATCCTCGCGCACGTCGATCAGCAGCGCCCCCGCACGCTGGCGGCGCAGCGCCTCGATCGGCGCGATCTCGGCGATCGGCTCGGCGGTGTCGGGCGGCGGAATCGAAACGGCCACGCGCGGATTATAGGCCCGGCCAGCCCGGCAGCGGCACGACTTCGACGACCTGCCCCTGGCGGAATTCGCGGCCGTCCTCCGGCAGCACGATCAGCGCATCGGCCTCGGCCACGCCGCGCAGCATGCCGGAGCCCTGGTGCGCCAAGGGCCGCGCGTGCAGGCGGCCCTCGGCGTCGCACTCGAGTCGCGCCCGCTGGTATTCGGCACGGGCGTGGCGTTTGTGCACGTCGCCGGCCAGGCGCGCGTACAGCGGCGCCGGCGCCGTGGCGCCGGACATCGCCGCCAGGGCCGGGCGCACCAGGGTGAGGAACGTGGCGATGCCGGAGACGGGATTGCCCGGCAAGCCGAAGGCCAGCGCCGCGCCCACCCGGCCGAACAGGAACGGCATGCCGGGGCGGATGCGCACTTTCCAGAAGTATACTTCGCCGATCTGCGCGACCAACCGCGGCAGGAAATCGGCCTCGCCGACGGACACGCCGCCGCTGCTGACGACGAGATCCGCCTCGCTGCCGGCGCGGACCAGCGCCGCGCGCAGCCGCTCCGGTTCGTCGCGCAGGCGTTCGTGGCGCAGCAACGCCACGCCGTGCTCGCCGAGCAGCCCGGCCAGACTGTGGCAGTTGCTGTCGGGAATCCGGCCGGGCGCGAGCGGCGCGCCGGCGGCGACCAGCTCGTCGCCGGTCGTCAACAGCACCGCGCGCGGTCGCCGCACGACGCGGACCTCGGCGAGACCGAAAGACGCGAGCACTGCGACCCGCGCCGGCGAGAGGCGCGTGCCACGCCGGAACGCCAGGTCACCGGCCGCGTAGTCCTCGGCCGCAGCGCGCACGTTCGCGCCGGCGACGGTACCGGCGGCGATCCGGATCGTGTCGCCATCGACGCGGGCGTTTTCCTGCATCACCACCGTATCGGCGCCGGGCGGCAACGGCGCGCCGGTGGTGATCCGCACGCAGGTTCCGGGCGCAACCGCGGGAATCTCGCCCTGCCCGGCCAGCGCCACGCCGCACAGGTGAAACGCCTTTTCGCCGGCGCTGGGCAGATCGGCGCCGCGCACGGCGTAGCCGTCCATCGCCGAATTGGCGAACCCCGGCACGTCGCGCGGTGCGATGACGTCGGCGGCGAGCACGCGGCCGTGGGCTGCCGCGAGCGGCACGGATTCCGTGGGCAAGGGGAACTTTGCCGCAATTTCCACAATGCGCGCTCGCGCCTCGGCCACCGACAGCCCGATCGGAAAGGTCGCGGCGTCATGCATGGTCCTGCTCCCAGCGGCGGAAATCGGCCGCGGTGTTGAGATTGGCGAAAGCTGCGGGGACGTCGGCGAAGTCCGCCACCGCCGCGCCCAGCGTTTCCTGCCAGCGCCACACCGGCAGATCGCTTGCGAGCGCTTCGGCCGCGGCGCCGGCGAGATCGCGAGCATACAGCGCGAACAACGGCTGCGGACGCGTGCCGTCGTGCGCCACGGCGAGCCGCGCGCCGGCCGCGCGTGCGGCGGCCCACAGGCGTCGCGCGAGATCGCACGGCGGCGCCGGACAGTCCACCGGCGCGGTCAACAGCCAGTCGCTGCGACACGCGGCGAGCACCGCGGCGATCCCGGCCAGCGGTCCGCGAAAGCCCGGCACGGCATCGCTCACCACCGGCGCGAACGCGGCGTAGCGCTCGCGATGGCGGTTGGCGACGATCAGCGTCGTGCCGGCCTGCGGCCGCAGCGCGGCGAGGACATGCGCGATCAGCGGGCGGCCGGCGAGCGGTTGCAGACCCTTGTCGCGTCCGCCGAGCCGCGACCCGGCGCCGCCGGCCAGGATCGCGGCGGTGATCACGGCCGGATCGGCGGCGTGCATGGCGCACTCAGCGCTTGCGCGCGTGCTCGAGCAGGCGCCGGCGCTTCTTGAGCTGACGGCCGGTGGGTTCGTTGCGACGGCCGGCGTAGGGATTTTCGCTCTCGCGGAACTCGATCCGGATCGGCGTGCCCTCGAGGCGGAAGCGCTTGCGGAAGAAATTCTCGAGATAGCGGCAGTACGCCGGGGCGATGTGCCGCGTGCGGCTGCCGTGGATGACGATGGTCGGCGGATTGCTGCCGCCCGGATGGGCGTAGCGCAACTTCGGCGCATGACCGCGCACCAGCGGCGGCTGATAGCCGGCATAGGCCTGCTGCAAGGCGCGGGTGAGCTCGGCCGAGCCGAGCTCGCGGGTCGCCGCGGCGTGGGCGCGGTCGATCGCGCGCATCAACTCGGCGATGCCGGAGCCGTGCAACGCCGAGATCGTCACCACACGGGCGAACGCGACGAAGTCCAGCTTCAGGCCGAGCAGGCGCTTGCACTGCTCGCGCTCGTAGGCCGACAGCCCATCCCACTTGTTGACCGCGATCACCAGCGCGCGGCCGGCGTCGAGCACGTGGCCGATCAGCGTCGCATCCTGCTCGGATACGCCTTCGCGCGCATCGAGCAGCACCACCGCGACGTGCGCCGCCTCGATCGATTGCAGGGTCTTGATGACGCTGAATTTCTCGACCGCCTCCTCGACCCGCGCGCGGCGCCGCACGCCGGCGGTATCGATCAAGGTGTAATGCTTGCCGTCGCGCTGCAACGGGACGCGGATCGCATCGCGCGTGGTGCCCGCCTCGGCCGAGACGACCACGCGCTCCTCGCCGAGCAGGCGGTTGACGAGCGTGGACTTGCCGACGTTGGGACGGCCGACGATGGCCACACGAATGCCCTCGTCGGCGATCGGCGCGGCGTCACTCGGCGGCAATGCCGCCAGCGCGGCGTCGATCAAGGCCGGCACGCCGCGCGCGTGCGCCGCGGCGAGCGGCAGCGCGACGGCCACGCCGAGCGGTGCGAATTCGGCGAGCGCGGCGGCCTCGTCGAGGCCATCGACCTTGTTGACCGCGAGCAGCACGGTCTTGCCGGTACGACGCAACCGGGCCAGCGCTTCGCGGTCGGCGGGCAGCAGGCCGTCGCGCGCGTCGACCACGAGCACGAGCGCCTGCGCCTCGGCGATCGCCAATTCCGCCTGGCGCACGGTCAGCGCGCCGATGCCCTCCTTCGCGTCGGTCAGCCCGCCGGTATCGACCACGACGAACGGACGCGCGCCGAGATGGCACACGCCGTAGTGGCGGTCGCGGGTCAGGCCCGGCCAGTCGGCGACCAGCGCGTCGCGCGAGCGCGTGAGGGCGTTGAACAGCGTCGATTTGCCGACGTTCGGCCGGCCGATCAGGGCGACGACGGGCAGCATGCCGATCTCCTCGTGCGCACCGGTCTGCGCCGCCGCGGGCGCGGCGCCTACTTCGCCACGCGGTACGCGCCGATCACGCCGTCCACGTCCTCGACATACACCGTGTCGCCGACCAGCAGCGGCTGGGCGCGGATCTCGCGCTTGGACAGACGCGCGCGGGCGGCGAGCTTGCCGTCGCTCGCGGCGAGCCAGTGCACATAGCCTTCGAGATCGCCGACCACGACGTAGTCGTCGTTGGCGGCGGCCTCGCTCAGCCAGCGGTACTTGAGCGCCTCCTGCTTCCAGTTCGGGGCGCCGGTGCGCAAGTCCAGGCCGGACACGACGGAATCGGCGTCGATGACGAACACCTGAGTGGTGGCGACGGCGACGCCGGTGTAGCTCGACAGGGCGTGGGTCCAGAGCGGTCGCCCGTTCTGCGCAATCAGTGCGGCGACCTCGCCGCGGTAGCCGGCGGCGTAAACCACGCCATTGCCCACCGCCACGCTGCCGTCGACGTCCTGCAAACGCTCGATCTCGGTACGGCCCTCGCCGGGCGCGAGCGTCTGCTCCCAGATCGGCTTGCCTTCGGCCAGCGTCATCGCCACCACCTTGCCGTTGTCCTCGCCGGCATAGACCACGCCCTCGGCGATGCGCGGCGCGGCGTTGCCGCGCAGACTGAGCACCGGCACGGTCGCGCGGTCGTAGACCCACTTGCGCGAACCGTCGCGGGCGTCGAGCCCGTAGAGCCGGCCGTCGTTGGTGCGCACCACCACCACGCCCTCGGCGATCGCGGGCGCCGCGATCACCTCCGAGGAGACCTGCGCGCTCCAGCGTTCGGTGCCGCTGCCGGCGTCGAGCGCCTGCACCAGTCCTTCCAGCGAGCCGACCACCAGCAGATCGCCGCCGATCGCGGGGCCACCGGCCCAACGCACCGAATTCGGTCCCCGGTGCAACAGGAAACCGTGCCGCTTGCCGAACGACTTGCGCCACAGGGTGCGCCCGGAAGCCGCATCCAGCGCCGCGACCTCGCCGTCGACTCCGGCGACATAGAGCTTGCCGTCGGCGTAGGCCGGCGCCAGGCGCGCACCGCTCTCGCCGGCGCCGCGGCCGACGCGCTCGTCCCACAGCTTCTGCACGGTGAGCGTCGGCGCGAACTCCGCGAGCGGCGTCGGCGGCTCGATGTTTTCCTTCTTGACATCGTTGAAGATGTTCTTGATCGAGGCGCAGCCGGTCGCGGCCAGCGCCAGCAGCAGGATCAGTGCACGCTTCATGAGTTCTTCTTCTCCCCGCCGCCGAGCTCGTTCCGCTTCATTTCCACCATCGCGCGCCGCGGCGCGTTGACGTCGAGATTGGTCAAGGCATCGGTGTAGGCCGTGCGCGCCTCGTCGCGGCGGCCGAGCGCGGCGAGCGCGTCGCCGCGAAGCTCGTCGCGCAAGGCCGCGTAGCCGAGCGCCGGCAGACCGTCGAGCAGGCGCAACGCATCCTCGGCCTTGTTCTCGGCGAGTTCCACGCGCGCCAGATACAACCCCCCGAGCACCCGCAGCGCCTCGACGCCGGCATGCGCGTGCACGTACTCGAGCGCGCCGTGCGCGGTGGCGAGGTCGCCGCGCGCGCTCGCCGCATCGGCCAGGCGCAGCGCCGCGAATGCCGCATACGGCGTGCTGCCGAAATCGCTCTGCAGCTTGGCGGCGATCTGCTTCGCGGCGTCGAAGTCCTTCTTGTCCAGATCGGCGACGAAGACGTCGTACTGCGTCGCCGCGTCGAGCCGTCGCTGCGCGCGATGCGCGTTCCACTGCTGCCAGCCGAAGATCAGCAACAGGCCGAGGCCCACGCCGATCAGGATGGACATGGCGTTCTCGCGCAGCCACTTCTGCACCAGTTCGCCCTGTTCGTGTTCGTCCAGTACGTCAAAAGCCATGCAGTCACCCGACCGGGTCCGTGATGGAAGGAATGGCGCCAGGATGGTACGCCGGCGAAGCCGGCGCGGCGCACGGGGATGCGTAGGGTAGCAGGAACGCGCCCCGCCGTGGACGCGCGCGCCCGCTGCGTTCAGCCGCCGCTGTGCGACAACTCGGCTTGCCCGCCGACCAGCCGGAAGTGCGCGACGTTGGCGCGGCGGAACGGCGCGAGATCCGCGGCCTTGCCATCGATCTCGACCGTGGCGCCATTGACGTTGCCGAGCCGCACCTCCAGCGCCTGCGCGCTGTGGTAGCTGCGCACGCTGCCCGCGGGCAGCAAACCGTATTCCAGCTTGGTGCCGTCGGCGGCGGTGATCTCCACCCAGCTCGCCTCGCCGAGCTCCAGGCGCAAGCGATGTTCGCCCGGCACCGACGCGACGTTCGCTTCGCTCGGCGCCGCCGCGGCCGGTGGAAACGGCGCCATCGACGCGATCAACGGCCGCTCGTCGTGCGCGGGCGCGGACGTCTCCGCGGGCGCCGGCACGGGTTCGGCCTTCATTTCGGCGACCACCGCGGGCACGGGCGCGCGTTCCGTCGCCGGGGCGATCACCGTCGGCGGCTCGATCGCGTCGAGCGGGGCGATGTGCACCAGGCTGGAATCGAACCCGCCGCGCGTGGCCAGCAGCACCGCCGGCACGACGATCACGCCGGTCAGGATCAGGTACAGCGCCGACCCGGAATAGCGCTCGAGCAGATAGCGCGGCCGCGACACCGGAGGGCGGCTGACGAGCGGCGGGGGATCGGCGAAATCCTTGAGCACGCGGTCGGCCAGCACCAGCGGCAGATCCAGCAGTTGCAGATACTTGCCGAGATAGCCGCGCAGGTATACGCCGCAACCGATGCGCTCGTAGCGCTCGGCCTCGAGCGCGTGAATCACCGTCACCGGAAAGCGCAGACGATGTGCCGCCTGCTCGCAGCTCCAGCCGCGCGCCTCGCGCGCGGCGCGCATGCGCTGGCCGAGCGTTTCGTCGAGGGCGATCGCCGGCGCGTCGGAAGCGACGGCGGCGGGCATCGATGCCGGTTCCGTGGCGACCACGGGCGCGACCGCGTCGGTCGCTTGCGTCACCGTCGGCGCGATCTCCTCGTCGCCGGCGCAGGGGGGATTCGTTGTAATCATGGTGGCGGGAACTACGGCATCAAAGAACGAAAGTTGTTGTGGCTCGACGCACGGCGGCGCGTCGGCTTCGGCGCCAGGCGCGATGGCGGTCTGCGGACGCTCATCCGGCGACACGGCGTTCATCTCAGTGCGCCTCCGGCGTCGCGGCATCGAGCGAGCGCGCCTGCTCGGAGTCCGGGAAGGCGTCGCGCAGGCGTTTGGCGTAATCGCGCGCGGTGTCGGCGTGACCGAGCTTCACCTCGATGTTGCGCGCCAGCAGCAACGCCGCCGGATCCGGCTTGCCGATCGCCTCGAAGCGCTGGATGAAGGCGCGCGCGCGGAAGAACTCGTTCTTGCGATACAGCACTTCGGCCAATTGGTAGAGCGCGACCGGGTTGTTCGGATTGGTCTCGAGCGCGCGGCGGAAGTCGGCCTCGGCCTCGTCGAGATGGCCGTCGCCCTGTTTCAACAGGCACACCCCGGCATTGGTATACAAGGCATCGGGCGTCTTGTAGAACGGATCCTCCATCGCCCGCGCGAAGTACTGCTGCGCCTGCGCGTACTTGCCGGCGGCGCACAGGAACTGACCGTAATTGTTGTTGGCATCGCCCGACTTCGGCGCCAGTTCGACCGCGCGCGCGTAGTGCTGCTCGGCGGCGCCGACGTTGCCGATGCGCTCGTAGAGCACGGCGATCACGGTGTGCGCATCGACGTAGTTCGGGTCGTACTGCAAGGCCTTCTGCAGATTTTCCAGCGCCAGATCGAGCTTGCCGCGCTGCATGTAGCGCTGGCCGAGCTCGACGCGCACGCGCGCGGCCTCTTCGCGCTTGTCCTGCTTCGACTCGGCCACGCCGCGGCTGCCGCCGGCGGCCATGCAGGCCGCGAGCAACGCGCCGGCGCAGCCCACCGCGAGCGTTCGCCGCAGCTCACGCCACATGGCGCGCGCCCTCCTCCAGCCGGCGGCGGAATTCGGCCTGGCGCCGGGTACGATCAAGCACCTGCCCCTTCAACTGGCCGCAGGCCGCGTCGATGTCGTCGCCGCGCGTGCGCCGCACCGTGGTGAGCACGCCGGCATCGAGCAGGATCTTCTGGAAGGCGCGGATCGTCGCCTCGTCGGAACGCTCGAACACGGTGCCGGCGAAGGTGTTGAACGGAATCAGATTGACCTTGCTCGGCAATCGGCGCATCAGCTTGATCAGTTGCCGCGCGTGCTCGGGCCGATCGTTCACGCCGCGCAGCATCGTGTACTCGAACGTGATCGAGGTGCGCGGCCGGCGCGCGGCGTAGCGCTGGCATGCCGCGATCAGTTCGTCGATCGGATATTTCTTGTTGAGCGGCACCAGTTGCGTGCGCAGCTCGTCGTTGGGCGCGTGCAGCGACACCGCGAGCGAGACGTCGGCGACTTCGCCGAGGCGATCGATCATCGGCACCAGTCCCGCCGTCGACAGCGTCACGCGCTTGTTGGCGAGCCCGAAGCCGAGGTCGTCGCGCATCACGCTCATCGCCCGCACGACGTTGTCGAAATTGAGCAGCGGCTCGCCCATGCCCATCATCACCACGTTGGTGAGCTTGCGCTGCCGATGCGGCACGTTGCCGAGATGGCGCGCCGCGACGAACACCTGGCCGACGATCTCGGCAGTGGCCAGATTGCGGTTGAAGCCCTGCGTGCCGGTCGAGCAGAACCGGCAGTTGAGCCCGCAGCCGATTTGCGAGGACACGCACAGCGTGCCGCGGTTCGATTCCGGGATGAACACCGTCTCGACCGCGTTGCCGCCGTCCATGCCGAGCAGCCACTTGTGGGTGGCGTCGGCGGCCTGCTTCTCGAACAGGATCTTCGGCGGCACGATCTCGGCGACGGCCTCGAGCTTTTCGCGCAAGGCCTTGCCGACATCGGTCATCTGCGCGAACTCGGTGACGTGGCGGTGATAGATCCACTTCATCACCTGCTCGGCGCGATACGGCTTCTCGCCGAGCTCGGCGAACAGGTCGCGCAAGCCGTGCCGATCGTAGTCGAGCAGATTGAGTTTCGTCGTCACGGCTCCGGGACCTCAGCGCGGGCACAGCTCCGTGCCCGAGAAAAAGTACGCAATTTCCACTTTTGCCGTTTCCGGCGCGTCGGAGCCGTGCACGGCGTTGGCGTCGATCGACTGCGCGAAATCGGCGCGGATCGTGCCGGGCGCGGCCTTCTTCGGATCGGTGGCGCCCATCAGATCGCGGTTCTTCTGGATCGCGCCTTCGCCCTCGAGCACCTGGATCATCACCGGCCCGGAGATCATGAACTCGACCAGCGGCTGGAAGAACGGCCGCTCGCGATGCACCGCATAGAACCCTTCGGCTTCCGCGCGCGACAACTGCTTCATCTTGGCGGCGACGATCTTCAAGCCGGCCTTTTCGAATCGCGTGTAGATTTCACCGATGACGTTCTTCGCCACGGCATCGGGTTTGATGATGGACAAGGTGCGCTCCAGCGCCATGCAGTCGTCTCCGCTTCGGTGCAGTAGTGAGGAAAATCCCCGGAATGCGAATCGTAGCACCAAATTCGCGGCATTCCACGGGGTTAGCTCACAAAATGGCGGACAATTCTAGTTCCGCCGGGGGCGGCGATCCGCCGGTCCGCCCGGTGGTGGCAGGCTGCGCGCGTTGACCGGTGCGCCGCCTCCGCCCTATCCTTCAAACGCCCGTTTGAGCGCGCGCCGGGTGGAACGATCGCCCGGCGCCGGCGGACCGACGCGTGAACTCGCCCCATTTCTCGACCAAACAACGGATCCTCGATTCGGCCGAAGCGCTGTTCGCGCGCCATGGCTTCGCCGGCGCCTCGCTGCGCCAGGTCACGGCCGCGGCCAAGGTGAATCTGGCGGCGGTCAACTACCACTTCGGCTCCAAGGAAAACCTCATCAACGAGGTGTTCCGGCGCCGCCTCGACGTGCTCAACAGCGAGCGCCTGCAGGCGCTTTCCGCCGCCCTCGCGGCGCCGGAGGTGCGCCTGGAAGACGTGCTCGCGGCCTTCATCCGCCCGGCCCTGGCCATGGCCCAGGACGAGCACGGCGGCGCCGGCTTCGTCCGCGTGCTGGCGCGGGCGTATGCCGAGCACAACACGCAATTGCGCAAGTTCCTGCACGACAACTACAGCCCGACGCTCAAGCAGTTCGCCGCGGCGTTCGCCCGGTTGCTGCCGCATCTGGACAAGCAGGAACTGTACTGGCGGCTCGACATCGTCAGCGGCGCGCTCACCTATGCGATGGCCGATTTCGGCCTGATCAAGCGCCGCGGCACCACACCGCAGCAGCACCAGGAGCTGGCCGTCCAGCATCTGATCAAGTTCGCCGCCGCCGGATTGCGCGCGCCGTGACGCCCGAATCTCCCGAAAATCGACCACCCGCGAGTACCCTCATGACTACCCCGTCGCTACGCATCCGCAAGGCCGCCGTCCTCGGCGCGGGCGTGATGGGCGCGCAGATCGCCGCGCACCTGACCAACGCCAACGTCGAGACCGTGCTGTTCGACCTGCCCGCCAAGGACGGCGATCCGAACGGCATCGTGCTCAAGGCCATCGACAATCTGAAGAAGCTCTCGCCGGCGCCGCTGGCGGACAAGTCGCGCGCCGGTGCCATCGTGCCGGCCAACTACGACCAGCACCTCGAGCTGCTGCGCGGCTGCGACCTGATCATCGAGGCGATCGCCGAACGACTGGACTGGAAGCGCGATCTGTATGCGCGGATCGCCCCGTACCTGGCCAAGACCGCCGTGCTCGCCAGCAATACTTCTGGCTTGAGTATCAATGCCTTGGCGGATGTTCTTGACGAAAGTCTTCATCACCGGTTCTGCGGCGTGCATTTCTTCAATCCGCCGCGTTACATGCACTTGGTCGAGCTCATCCCCTGCGCCAAGACCGACCGCGCCGTGCTGGACGGCCTCGAGGCGTTTCTCACCACCACCCTCGGCAAGGGCGTGGTCTTCGCCAAGGACACGCCGAACTTCATCGGCAATCGCATCGGCGTGTTCTCAATGCTGGCGACGATGCATCACACCGAGCAGTACGGGCTGCCCTACGACGTCGTCGATGCGCTCACCGGCCCGGCGATCGGCCATCCGAAGAGCGCGACCTACCGCACCGCCGACGTGGTCGGCCTGGACACCATGGGCCACGTCATCAAGACCATGCAGGAGCAGTTGCCGAACGATCCGTGGCATCGTTACTTCAAGTCGCCGGCGGTGATCGAGGCACTGATCGCCAAAGGCGCGCTCGGCCAGAAGAGCGGCGCCGGCTTCTTCCGCAAGGTCGGCAAGGAGATCCTGGTGCTCGACCCGGCCAAAGCCGACTACGTGCCGCAGACCGGCAAGGTCAGCGACGAGGTGGCCGCGATCCTGAAGCTCAAGAACCCGGCCGAGCAGTTCGCCAGGTTGCGCGCGAGCAAGGACCCGCAGGCGCAATTCCTGTGGGCGATCCATCGCGACCTGTTCCACTATGCCGCCTGGTGTCTTGCCGACATCGCCGACTCGGCGCGCGACGTCGATTTCGCCATGCGCTGGGGCTACGGCTGGAAGCTCGGCCCGTTCGAGACTTGGCAGGCGGCCGGCTGGGCCGACGTGGCGCGCTCGATCGCCGAGGACATCGCCGCCGGCAAGGCGATGAGCAGCCAACCCCTGCCCGCCTGGGCGAGCGACCCCGCGCGCCGCGGCGTGCACGACGCGGACGGTTCCTATTCGGCCGCGACCGGCCGCCAGGTGCCCCGCTCCACGGCGCCGGTCCATCGCCGCCAGTTGTTTCCGGAAACCGTGCTCGGCACGAGCCTCGATCGCGGCACGACGATCTTCGAAACCGACGAGGCGCGGCTGTGGAATCTGGGCGGCGACGACATCGCCATTCTCTCGTTCAAGACCAAGATGCACACCTTGAGCGCCGGCGTGATCGATGCGGTGCAGCGCGCGATCGACACCGCCGAGCGCGACCACAAGGCGCTGGTGATCTGGCAGGACAGCGAGCCGTTCAGCGCCGGCGCCAACCTGAGCGAGGCGGTCGCCCTGCTCAAGGCGGGCCGGATCGCCGAATTCGAGGCATTCGTCGCGCGCTTCCAGGAGACCAGCCAGCGCCTCAAGTTCGCGCTCGTGCCGGTGGTCGCCGCGGTGCGCGGCATGGCGCTCGGCGGCGGCTGCGAGTTGCAGATGCACTGCGCGCGCACGGTGGCGGCGCTGGAGAGCTACATCGGTCTGGTCGAAGCCGGTGTCGGCCTGCTGCCGGCCGGCGGCGGGTTGAAGGAAATCGCCATCCGCGCCGCGCAACAAGCCGTCGGCGGCGACGTGTTCGGTGCCTTGCGGGCGTATTTCGAAACGGTGGCAATGGCCAAGGTCTCGGGCAGCGCGCTCGAAGCCAGGGAACTCGGCCTGCTCCGCCCGAGCGACGTCGTCGTGTTCCATGCCGACGAGTTGCTGTACGTGGCCAAGAACGAAGCGAACGCGCTCGCCGAATCGGGCTGGCGGCCGCCGTTGCCGAACCGGCAGATCCCGGTCGCCGGCGACGTCGGCGCGGCGACGTTCAAGGCCAGCCTGGTCAATATGCTCGAAGGCCGCTTCATTTCGCCGCACGACATGGAAGTCGCCGGTCGCATCGCCGAGGTGCTGTGCGGCGGTGCGATCGAGCGCGGCTCGCTGGTCGACGAACCATGGCTGCTCGACCTCGAACGCCGGCACTTCGTCGCGCTCGCGCAAATGCCGAAGACGCAGGAGCGCATCGCGCATACGCTGGCGACGGGCAAGCCGTTGCGGAACTGAAAACCAGGGCCGAGGGCCAAGAGCCAAGAGCCGAAAAGCCGCACCCTCAGCCCTCGGCCCTCACCCCTCAGCCCTTATCTCCGAAGGACTCCTCCATGAACCGCCAAATCCAAGACGCCTACATCGTCGCCGCCGTGCGCACGCCGGTCGGCAAGGCCCCGCGCGGCGTGTTCCGCAACACCCGTCCGGACGATCTGCTCGCCTTCGCCATCGATGCTGCATTGTCCCGAATTCCACAAGTGGACAAAGCGCACATCGAGGACGTCATCATCGGCTGCGCCATGCCCGAGGCCGAGCAGGGCATGAACGTCGCGCGCATCGCCGTGCTGCTCGCCGGCCTGCCGCACGGCGTGCCCGCGGTGACGATCAATCGCTTCTGCTCCTCGGGGTTGCAGGCAGTGGCGATGGCCGCCGACCGCATCCGCCTCGGTGAAGCGGATTTGATGATCGGCGGCGGCACCGAAAGCATGAGCATGGTGCCGATGATGGGCTTCCATCCGGTGTTCAACCCGGCCATCTTCCGCGACGAGCACATTGGCATCGCCTACGGCATGGGCATCACCGCCGAGAAGGTCGCCGAGCGCTGGAAGGTGACGCGCGAGCAGCAGGACGAATTCGCCGTCGCCAGCCACGCCAAGGCGCTGGCCGCGATCCAGAACGGCGAGTTCGCCGACGAGATCGCGCCGTACACGCTGGCCGACCATTACCCCGATCTCGGCCAACGCGGCATCGTCGACGATACGCGCGTGATCCGCAACGACGAGGGTCCGCGCCCCGGCACCACGGCGGACGCGCTGGCCCGGCTGAAACCGGTATTCCGCGCCAACGGCACGGTGACCGCCGGCAATTCCTCGCAGATGTCGGACGGCGCCGCGGCGGTGGTGCTGGCCAGTGAGAAGGCGATCAAGCAATACGGCCTCACCCCGCTCGCGCGGTTCGTCGGCTTCGATGTCGCCGGCGTGCCGCCGGAGATCATGGGCATCGGTCCCAAGGAAGCGATTCCGAAGGTCTGCCGGCGCACCGGCGTCACACCGGACGCGCTCGACTGGATCGAACTCAACGAAGCCTTCGCGGCGCAGGCGCTGGCGGTGATCCAGGATCTCGGCCTCGACCCGGCCAGGGTCAATCCGCTCGGCGGCGCGATCGCGCTCGGTCATCCGCTCGGCGCGACCGGCGCGGTGCGCATCGCCACGCTGGTCCATGGCCTGCGCCGGCGCAAGCAGAAGTACGGCATGGTGACGATGTGCATCGGCACCGGCATGGGCGCGGCGGGGATCTTCGAGGCGGTGTAGCGGAACGCCGGCCGCGTCCCCGCGCCGCTAGGCGAGCTTCGGCAACCGGCCGCGCAAGCTGTCGGCATCGTGCGGTCCGGGTTCGACGATGAGTTCGCGCGCGGCCTCGACCTGGCCCCAGACGTTCCATAGCAGCACGCCGCGCACGCGGCCGCCGTCGAGGTAGTACACCACGCCCTCGTGGTACGGCTGCGTCCACTGTTCGACGATGTCGAGACGATCGTCGAGCGTGCCGACCGCCTCGTAGCCGAGGTCGAACATATCGGAATAGAAGAACGGCAGCGTGGTGTAGGGCTCGTCCTCGCCCGTCATCATGCGCCCGGCATGGTGGCCCATGCTGATCGCGGCGTTCTCGTGCTCCACGCGCACATGCGCGCCGAGCGCGGCGCAGGGGAAACGGGCGACGTCGCCGGCGGCGAAGATGTCGGGATCGGTCGTGCGCAGACGGTCGTCCACGACGATGCCGTCGTCGAACGCCAATCCCGCCTGCTGCGCGAGCTGCGTGTTCGGGGTCACGCCGAGTCCGGCCACGACGGCATCGACGGCGAGCCTGGTGCCGTCGGCGAGCGCGAGTTCGGCGCCGCTCTCGCCGGCGCGGCCGCCGCCGACGCGCGCGCCCGGACGGGCGTCGACACCGCGCTCGCGATAGTAGCCGTTGAGGAATTCGGCGAGTGCGGCGGGATAACGGCCGGCGCCGATCGCGGCACCGGGAAACAGCAGCGTGACCCGGCAGCCTTGCCCGGCCAACGCCGCGGCGAGCTCGCTGCCGATGAAGCCGCCGCCGACCACGGCGATGTGCGCACCGGCCACGGCCAAGCGGCGCAGGGCGAGGTAATCGTCGAGGGTGCGGAAGTCGATCGCGCGCTTGCCCGCGAACGGCAGGCGTCGCGGCGCGGCGCCGGTGGCGAGCAGCAGGCAGCGATAGCCATAGGTGTCGCCGCGGTCGTCGCGCGCGCGGCGCGCCGTGCGATCGAGGGTGACGATCCGCCGACCGAGATGCAGCTTCGCCACCGCTTTCGTGCCGAGATCGATCGCCTCGACCGACTTGTCGCCCTTCCACAGGGTTTTCGACAGCGGTGGCCGTTCGTACGGCGCATGCTTGTCGTCGCCGACGATGCCGATGCGCGCCTGCGGCGCGCGCTCGTGGATGGCCTTGACCGCGGCGTCGGCGGTCATGCCCGCGCCGACGATCAGATAATCGTACCGGTACTCCATGGCCGCACTCCGCGGAGCCGGGCGATCAGCATACCGCGCGGCGCGGAGGCAGGCTACCGGCCGAAACCGTCGTAGAAGATGCGATCGCCGCTCTGCGCCTCGAAGGCGCCGATGTCCGTGGCCGCGCCGACGCGTCGCGCGAACGCCGCGCCGCGTTGATCCGAGGGGATCGTCCCCGGCGGGAACGTCGGGCCGGCGTCGAGTGCGCAGGATCCCGACGGCACGGCGTGGGTTGGCGTCGGACCACCGTTGTCGGCGAGCGCGGCGAGATTCGGTGCACAGCTCCGCGTGTCGTTCGGCAAGACCACCATGCCGGAGGTGCCGACCAGATTGTGATCGCCCGAGACGGTGAGCGACTTGCCGCTGTCCATGTCGTTGGCGCCGGTATTGCCCTGCACCAAGGTCGCCGTCATCGTATGCGCCGGGCTCGCCGGCACCGTCCCGAGCAGCACGCCGCCACCGCTGTTGGCGGTGATGGTCGTGAACGTGGCGGAGAAAACCTGCGTGTACACGCCACCACCACCGGAGGCGGCGCTGTTGCCGCTGATCGTGGTGTTCGTGAGACTCACCTTGTAGGCCGAGATGCCGCCGCCGCTGTAATTGGTGGAATTGCCGCTGATGGTCGAACCCTTCGCGGTGACCGAACCCGAACTGCCGTAGACGAAGATGCCGCCACCGCCGGTAAAGTTCGCGCTCGTCGCCTGATTGTTGCTGACCACGGAATCGACCAGCGTCACGGCGCCGCCTTGCGCGTGGATGCCGCCGCCGCCGAGGGCGCTGTTGCCGGTCACCACCGAATTGGCCAGTGTCACCAAGGCGTACGTCGCCTCGACCGCGCCGCCATAGGCCGTGGAGTTGCCGTTCTTCAGTGTCACGCCTTGCAAGGTCAGGTCGGCGGTGGTCTCGATCAGGCGGAAATCCGGCGTGCCCGAAACCGTGCTTCGTTGCAGCGTCACCAGCGGCTTGCCCGCGGCGTCGACGGCGCCGGCGATGGTCATGGGCTTCGTCAGCGCCAGCGCGCTCATCGTCGACGGCGCCGGATTGGCGAACGTGATCGCATAGTTCGCCGGAATGCGCACCGTATCGTTGCTGCCGAACGCGCCGCCGCTGTTGCTGCAATTGCTGCCGCCGACCGGACTGCCCTGCTGGATCGAGGCGACCGCATCGACGAGGGCGCAATGACCCGCCACGCTCGTGCCGGCAGGATCGTTCACCACGATGGTGGCCGCCGGCAGCCAGCCGCAAAATCCGACACCCAAGGCCGCCGCGAGCGGCCGCAGGCGCGGCGACGACAAAAAAACCCCTCGCGCGCGGCGCCCGCGCGCGTTCGAACGATTGCGCATGTTTCTCCCCGGATCGCTGGTCAAAGATCGGGCCCGCCTGCATGGGGCGGGCCCGTGCTGTTCAGACTGTCACCGCGCTAGTTTAGACGACGGTCAAGGTCACCTCAACGTTGCCGCGGGTCGCGTTGGAATACGGGCAGACCCGGTGCGCCTTCTCGACCAATGCCTGCGCCTTGGCCCGATCCAGGCCCGGAATCGAGACCTTCAGTTCCACCTGCAGGCCGAAGCCGTGCGCGATCGGGCCGATGCCGACGGCGCTGTCGATCGAGATGTCCGGCGGTACGGCGATCTTCTCCTGGCCGGCGACGAACTTGATCGCGCCGATGAAACACGCCGCGTAGCCGCAAGCGAACAACTGCTCGGGATTGACGCCCTCGCCGGTGCCGCCCATCTCCTTCGGCGGCTTGAGCACCACGTCGATGCGCCCGTCGGACGAGCGCGCCCGACCGTCGCGTCCGCCGGTGGCTCTGGCGTGGGCGGTGTACAGCACTTTTTCGAGCTTCATGGATGCCTCCTCGTTACGTCATTGCGTGGCGAGTGTTCCTGCCGGCAGACGACGCCGGCGATAGCGCGCGATCAGCGCATTGGTGGAACTGTCGTGCGCCAGGGGTGCCGTGGTCGTGAGCTCCGGCGCGATGCGTGCGGCCAATTGTTTGCCGAGCTCAACACCCCACTGATCGAACGAGTTCACGTCCCAGATGCAGCCCTGCACGAATACGCTGTGCTCGTACAGCGCGACCAGCGCGCCGAGCGTCTGCGGCGTGAGGGCGTCGGCGAGCAGCACATTGCTCGGACGGTTGCCGTCGAAGCAACGATGTGGCACGAGCCGTTCCGGCACGCCTTCCGCGCGCACCTCCGATTCGGTCTTGCCGAAGGCCAGCGCCTCGCTCTGCGCGAACAGGTTCGCCATCAGCAGATCGTGCTGATCGCCGAGCGGATTGAGGCTGCGGCAGAAACCGATGAAATCGCAGGGCACGAGCGGCGTGCCCTGGTGCAGCAACTGGTAGAACGAGTGCTGGCCGTTGGTGCCGGGTTCGCCGAAGTATACCGGGCCGGTCGCGTACCCGACCCGCGCGCCGTCGCGCGTCACCTGCTTGCCGTTGCTCTCCATGGTCAATTGCTGCAGATACGCCGGAAAGCGCTGCAGATACTGATCGTACGGCAGGATCGCGATGCTGGTCGCATCGAAAAAGTTCACGTACCAGACCGTGAGCAGCGCCAGCAGCACCGGCAGATTGCGCTCGAACGGCGCGCTGCGGAAATGCTCGTCCATCGCGTGGAAGCCGGCGAGAAACTCGCGGAACGGCTCCGGCCCGACCGCGAGCATGGTCGACAGCCCGATCGCCGAATCCAGCGAATAGCGGCCGCCGACCCAGTCCCAGAACCCGAACATGTTGTCCGGGTCGATGCCGAACTTCGCCACTTCGCTCGCGTTGGTGGATACGGCGACGAAGTGCCGACGCACGGCATCGGTGTCGCCGAGCGCGGCGAGCAACCAGGTGCGCGCCGCGCGCGCGTTGGCGAGCGTCTCCAGCGTGGTGAACGTCTTCGAGCAGACCACGAACAGCGTTTCCGCCGGATCGAGATCCTGCACCGCCTCGCAAAAATCGGTGCCATCCACGTTGGAGACGAAGCGGAAGCGAAGTTCGCGCGCGCTGTAGCGGCGCAAGGCTTCGTATGCCATCTGCGGGCCGAGATCGGAACCGCCGATGCCGATGTTGACGACATTGCGGATGCGCCGGCCGGTGTGCCCGGTCCAGGCGCCGCCGCGCACGCGCTCGGCGAACGCGCCCATGCGCTCGAGCACGGCGTGCACTTCGGCGACGACGTCGGTGCCATCGACCACGATCTTCGCCGCGCGCGGCGCACGCAAGGCGACGTGCAGCACGGGGCGGTGCTCGGTGACGTTGATGCGCTCGCCGCGCCACATCGCTTCGCGGCGCTCCTCCACCCCGCACTCGCGCGCCAACGCCACGAGCAGACGCCGCGTCTCCTGGTCGATGCGGTTTTTCGAGTAGTCGAGATACCAGCCGGCGCCCTCGGCGGTGAAGCGCTCGCCGCGCCGCGGGTCCGCCGCGAACAGATCGCGCAGATGCGTAGCGCGCAGGGTCGTGAAATGCTGTTGCAGCGCGCGCCAGGCGGGGCGCGCGGTCAATCCGGTCGCCGCGTTCATGGGCGCGGACTATACCGCAGCGGTGCGGATTGCGTCCGCGCGGATCGCGTCTATTTCGGCGCCGCCGCGCCGCGCGGCGTGAAATCGCCATAGCGCCGCGCCACGCGGACGATGCCGATGGCGCACGTGAGCGCCAGCACTCCGGTGATCGCCGCCCAGGGAATCGCGTGCCGCAGCGACAGCAACGCCGTGCCGTCCAGCCAGTCGAGGAAACGATCCATGCGTGCCGCCCATGGAAAACCTGCGGCGCGATTCTGGTGCGGGGAGGTGACGGCGCGACTGCGCCGGCATGACGCCGGGATGACCGCGCTCAGGCGCAGCTCGACAGGGTCGCGGGGGGCACCGCGCTCAGCGTACCGAGCGAATGGCCCTGCTCGGCCAGGTATTCCAGCCAGCGGTTGAGGAAACTCGCCATGCGCATGCGCTGCTGAAACACCGTCCGCGCCGGCGGAAAGGGCCCCAGCTCGCGACGCAGGCGTTCGCCGGTGTGGCAATGGGTGACCTCGGCGACGCGCGCATCGCGGTACATGCGCAACCACGCCGACGGCGCCGGATTGCCGGTGTGCGGATCGGGAATGCAATAGGTGAGGTGCAGCTCGACGGTGTAGCGATGATGCTCGATCACTTCCAAGCGCAGATCGAGGCCGTCGTCGATGCAGGACAGATACGAACCGGGCGCCAGCGTATGCGGCGCGAACAACCGCGCCAGCCGATGGTAATTCTCGGCGTACAGCCCCATCAGGTAAGCGAAGCGCCCGGGCAATGCGGCGCGGCGGGGTTCGACGGCGATGACCATGCGCCGATCATAGCATCGGCGTCTGGCTCGCCCAGTCTGGGCGATGCGGCGGGCGATGGGTACAATGGCAGACCTTCACCACGGATGCGCCGGCGCGTGAGCGGTCGAGCGCAGCGGATTTTGCGATGGGTTCTAGCGATGCGTGCCCGCAGGGTGCACGCTCGATCCGCTACGCACGCCGACCGCCGGCGGACGGTGCCAACCGCCGTCGTGATGCCAGTAGCCGCCGTGATGGCCGTGGTAATAGGTGCCGTAGAAGCCCAGGCTGATCCACGGCCAGCCCCAGCAGCACCAGGGATCGTAGGCCGGGGCGTAGTAGTAATACCCCGGCGCGTAGGCATAGCCGTCATCGTAGACGGTGGTGCCGTCGTCGTAGACCACGCCCGGCCGCTGGTAGTCGTACACGCAACCGCCGAGCGCGAGCAGTGCGCCGCCGAGCAACAAGCCGCCGATACGCCGTTTCATCGCCGTGCTCCCGCATCCAACCACCAAAGCCTAGGCCCGGCTGCTTGAATCGAAGCTGAGCAAATCCGGCACCTGTCGTCAGCGCAGGCCGGGGTGCGTCAGCGCCTGCACGAAGGCGCCGAGCACACGCGGCTCCATCAGCACCGTGAACGCGACGCCATACGCCGCGCCCCACAGGTGCGCGCTGTGGTTGACGTTGTCCCTGCCGCGCCGCTCCATGTAGAAGGTGTAGGCCACGTAGAGCGCCGCGTAAATCACGGCCGGCAACGGGAAAAAGAACACGAGGATCGTCGACCACGGCCGCAGCAGAATGAAAGCGAACAGCACCGCTGATACCGCGCCCGACGCGCCGAGGCTGCGGTACGCCGGGTTGGCCCGGTTGCGCAAATACGTCGGCAGGATCGACACCACCAGGCCGCCGCAATAGAACCCGTAGAAACCGAACGGCCCGAGGTAGCGCTGGTACAGACCTTCCATCACCGTGCCGAAGAAGTACAGGGTCAGCATGTTGAACAGCAGATGCTGGCCGTCGGCGTGAATCAGGCCGTAGCTGAGCAGACGATAGTACTGATGGTCGCGCGAGATCGCCGGCGGCCACAGAATCAACCGGCGCAACAGATCCGGCTGGCCGAACGCCAGCAGGGAAACCAGACAAGTGATGGCGACGATGACGAGCGTACTGCTCACGCGGCGTTCCCGGGCTTGGGCAGGAACGCCGAATGATAGGCCAAACGGGACGACCGCCGCTGCTGCGGCTCGGGCGCTGCCACGCGCGCGGATGCGGTGCAGCCGGCCGGCGCTTGCGCGTGGCCGTCCCGCCCCGTGCTTAGGCCGCAGGCACTTCCGCCCCGGTCACGTCCTGCTCGGCGGATGCGTTCGGCGGCGGCGCCAGCCGCGGCGATTCGCCGAGACGACGCGCCTGGGCATGCAGGGTGAAGGCCAGCGCGAGCGGATACAGGGTCAGCAGCGGCATGCTGGCGATGATCTCCGGCATGCTGGTTGCCGGGGCGAACGCGAGACCGTGCACCGCCAGCGTCAGCACACACGCCGCCAGTTGCACGACGAGGCCGCGCAGCGCCAGCGTCCAACCGCCGGCGATGGTCTTGTCGCAGGTCAGCATCACCGTCAGCAGCAGGCTCGGCAGGAGATCGAAGCGCATCAGCGCGATCCACATCCCGCCGAGCGCCGAATCCACCAGCAGGCTGCGGATCTCGCTCGCCTGCGCGTCGCGCCCGCGCAAGGCCAGCTCGCGGGCGAGCACCGGCCAGGCGAGCAGGCAGGCGAGGAGCAGCAGCCACACGAACGGCCGCGCCGAGAGGTCATACAGCACCGCGGCGACGCTGATCGCGCCGAGCAGTTGTCCCGCCAGACGCAACCGGTAGCAGCGCTCCACCGCGCCGGTCGCTCCCGCATCGGCATGCGTCGGCAGGGCCGTTTGCGTCAGCGTCAACATCATGGCGGGCAGCGTCCCCCTGTTGGACGACCATTCGTGGAAAGCAAAGCAATTCGGATGCCAAACTCCTGAAGACGTTGGAAATTACCGCTGCGACCGGTCGCGTGGCAGAATCGGCCACAACGGCAGGACGGCGGTGACCCGTTTCGTCACCCTTCGAGGACATTGCCATGATCGGATACGTCACTCTCGGTACCAATAATCTGCCGCGCGCGGCGGCCTTCTACGATGCGCTGCTCGCCACCATCGGCGCCAAGCGCGTGATGGAGTTCGATCGCGGCGTCGCCTGGAGCGCGGGCGGCAACCAGCCGATGCTGGGCGTCATGAAGCCGTTCGACGGCAAGCCGGCCACGGTCGGCAATGGCGTGATGGTCGCGCTCGCCGTGCCCAGTCGCGAACTGGTCGATGCCGTCCACCGCAAGGCGCTGGAACTCGGCGGCAGCGACGAAGGCACACCGGGACCGCGCGGCGACGGCTTCTATGCCGGTTACTTTCGCGATCCCGACGGCAACAAGCTCAACGCCCACTGCATGGGCTGATTCAACGCAGCCAGTCGGGCACCGGCGCGAGCCAGCCGGCGATGCGCTCGGCCCATTCGGCCTGGCCCGACTCGGTGGCGATCAGATCCTGTCGAATCTCGAGACCGATCGAGGGGATGCCGCGGCGCTCGCCGTGCACCGGGATGGCGTAGTCGGTGGTCGCGGTGACCTGGTAGGGCTCGTTGTCGCCGACCGTCCAGATCCCTTCCGCACGAATCCGCTCGAGCAGGATGCGCGCGATGCGCGCGTCGTTGCCGTACAGCATGCCGATGTGCCAAGGCCGTGCCACGTTCTCGAATACCGGCGTGAAGCTGTGCACGGACACCAGAATCGCCGACCGCCCCTGCGCCGCGCGCGCATCCAGCTCCGCGGCAATGCGCGCGTGATACGGCGCGAAAATCTCGCGCGCACGCAGCGCCCGCGCGGCCGCATCGAGATCGCGATTGCCCGGAATCTCGGTGCCATCGCTGCGCGTTACGATCGAACCCGGCGCATCGAGCGGCCGATTGCAGTCGATGACCAGACGCGAATAGGTCTGGCTTATGAGCACCGCGTCCAGCCGGTCGGCAAGCCGCGCGGCAACCCCGGCGGCGCCGATGTCCCAGGCGATGTGCCGCTCGAATTCCGCGGCGGGCAGACCGAGATCGCCGAGCGCACGCGGCAGGCGTCGCCCCGCGTGATCGCAAATCAGCACGAACGGCGCACGGCCCTGCGGTCGCCGCACCGCAAACGGCGGCGGATCGTCAGCGCAAAGCAGGCGCGAGCGGCCGAAGTCGTTCATCGCGCCGTGAAACCTATCATGCCGTTTCCCGCAAAGGCCACTGGCCGACCGCCAGATACTCGGCCTCGGCACCCAGCCGGCTGTCGATCAGGCGAAACTCGGAGACGCGCCAGCGCACACCGGGCACGGGCAGCGGCGCGAGCGCGTGCGCGGCGTCGCGCAACAGCGTCACGTGCGGCACGAGCGCGGCGTCCCGCGACGGAATCCCGGCGCGTCGCAATTCCGCATCAAGGCTCTGCCACAGCGCATCGAGCTCCGCCGGCGGTTCGCTGCAACCGAGCCACCACACGGCATTCCTGCGGCGAAAACTGCCGATACGGTCGAGCACCAGCGTGAATGGCGCCACACGCACGCGAGCGGCGGCCGTCCGCGCGCATTCGATCAACCCCACAGGCAGCGGCTGGAAGCTGCCGAGGAACTGCAAGGTCAGGTGATAGCGCCACGGTTTGATCCAGCGGCCGCGCGGCGCGAGCTCGCGTTCGATCCGCGCGGCGACGGCGGCGATCGCCGCACGGGTGGCGGCGTCGGGAAACAGGCCGAAGAAGACGTTGTGCGCCGCCGCCCGCTCCGACGAGCCGGCCGCGCCGGCGGAGCCTGGCGACGAACGTTGGGACGTGGGCATGGCCGGGTTCGGTACGACGCAGGCGATTTTTCAGTATAGCCGTCGGCGTTGCGCGCGGTCTTCTTATCCGGTTTGTTGACAACGCGCTGGCCTTGGGCAGAATGGATGTGTCATGGAAGGGCGCCGCCATGTCAAAGGCCAATTTCAAACAGCTTTTCTTGGACGCAAGCGAGGGGCTTTTCCATTTCCACAACGTTTTGAAGTCTGACCTTTCTTTGTCACCGGATCAGTTGCGAACACTGGCAGTCGAGACAGCGCTTCCGCTGGGAAAGCTGTTAGTAGAGCTTGGGCCTCGGTTAGACCGCATCGAACAAAAACTTGCTCAGATCGCAAAAAAGTAGCGAACCTCGGCTTGCCCGACCGTCAAACCACTTAGCACAGCAACAATCCTTTCCATGTCCGAACCTCGCTTCCCTTCAAGCCTGCCTGAGTTTCAAAAGCTCTTTCCAGACGATGCGGCGTGCGCGAAGTACCTTGAGCAAACGCGCTGGCCGAATGGGTTTGTTTGCGAACACTGCGGAATAGTCGGGGAGCCGTACCGCTTCAAGACCCGCTCGTCCGTTGTCCTGCGCTGCCGTAGCTGCAAGAAAAACACGTCGCTTACCGCTGGCACCGTCATGCAATCTAGCCACACGCCGTTGTCTGTGTGGTTTTGTGGCGCGTATCTGCTGACTACGCAAACCCCGGGTATTTCCGCGCTTCAGTTTCAGCGCCAGCTCGGCATCGGACGCTACGAAACGGCCTTTACCATGCTGCACAAGCTGCGCGCCGGTATGGTCCGCCCCGACCGCGATACCATCGGCGGCGAACACGTCGTGGAAGTCGATGAATGCTTCCTCGGCGGCAAGACGCGGGACAAGCTGACTACCATCGTCGGCGCTATCGAAGTCTGCGAACGTCGCGATGCAGACGAACGCGCTGCCAAGTGGAAGGACGCTCACAAGGGCGGCATCCCCGCCAAGAAACTTGTCTACGCTGGACGGCTACGCTTGCGCGCGCTCGATACCAAAGACGCCGCTAGCCTCAACTCGTTTGTCATGGAGTGTGTCACTCCCGGCACGCACGTTCGCACGGATGGTGCGTCCGGCTACCGCACGCTCGCCCATGTCGGCTACCGTCACGACCCCCTCGTGCTCGGCGGAAACCCCGACAAGGCCGAAGCGCACCTGCCGATGATCCACCTCGTATTCTCGAACCTCAAAACGTGGCTGCTCGGTACGCATCACGGCCGCATCGAGCCGAAACACTTGCAAGCGTACCTTAACGAATACGTTTTCCGCTTCAACCGCCGCTTTTATCCGATGAACTCTTTCGCTTCGATCTTGGGGCTGGCGGCTCGCTCGCCTTCGCCGACTTATGAGCAGCTTTACTCGGGGCAGTGGCAGCACCCTTACTCAATGGTTGCCGCGTAAAAGCCTCGTAATCCTCGGCGAGAATTGCGCGGTCCTCGTCGAACATCTTGCGCATGCGTGCTAAGCGCTCAGCTGGCGTCGTGTCATCTTTTGGCATTCCCTTAGCCTATCACTCCTGTACAACAGCTAGGGCGCTACCGAAGTAGCGCTCTAGTGTTGCTATCCTTACCTTGCCGCCAAGCTCGGCGGTATACGACGTAAGGAATGTACGATGTTCAAGCCCCTTAAGCTCAAGCTTCAGTAGACGAAATTCCGCAAGCTGTAGGTGGAAATTCCGTGGTGGCTAGTGGCAGCCATTCTTGATCTACTGAGTCGTATGTAACACCCGTGCCGGGTACGGGCCATATCCGCGCCCGGCACACCATCGACTAGCCGGCAAACCAATCGAGTACCGCTTTCGCCTTGCCCAGCCAGTCCGGCAAGTCTGGCTGTTGTGCCGCCCGGTATAGCGCTGGCAAGCACTCGCCTAACTGCGCAAGTGCCCGTTCATACGCCTCACCGGTTAGTGGGTGTTCGCTCAACACGCCGCGAATCGCCTCTGCCGCATCGTCCAAGTCCATTTCTGCGGCAAGCGAGAAGACAAGGCGTACCTCCTCGCTGTGGCTCACCCACCATGTCACGCCAGCGGTCCCGAACCGCACGGCGTGAAAATTCCTCTTGTAGAACTCTGGCTCCGCTTCCTCCACAGCACGGAATTGGTTCATCACTGCCAGCGCGTCAAACAGACCATACTTTGGATGGTTCCCCGCCATGACTGCCGCCCCTCTCTGCTGGTTGAGGGGCAGGATAGTGCGGCTGGCGGTTCTCAGTTTTTCAGACGGCCTTAATTGTCACTTAACCGGATAAGCAAGCGCGCGGATTTGTCCGATTTCGCCACAAAGATTTCATTTCCGCCACTGCCACGCCTACACTCAAGCGGTGGAGACTGTGCACCATCGGGCTTCACCTGCCGCCCGCGAGGAAGCCGTCATGACCAACCGTTGGTTCTCTGCATTGATCGCGACCGCCGTCGTGGTGAGCGATCCCGCCTGGGCCGGCGCCGAGCCGCCCTACTTCGATCCCGGCCAGTACACCGCGGCCCTGCACCAGCACAGCCACCGCTGGCAGTTGTTGCCGCTCGATGGCGGCGAGGTGGAAGTGATCGAACGCAGCCCGGTCTGTGTTTCACAGCTGCACGTTCCGCGTGGCGTGTGGGTGGTGACGCGCGACGAGCAGGGGATTCCACTATTGCTCGCACCGTCCGCGATCCGTCTGCCCCAGGGATTCCCGGCACCGCTGCGCCTCACCGCCTGCGGCGCGGACGACACGCGCACGGGCCTGCCGGTGCCGCCGATCGTGTTCGAGTGGATCAGCCGGCACGTCGGTTCGGTGATGATCGATGACTGACCGCCCGTTCCGCCTGGGATTGCTCGCGCTCGACGGCTGCATGCTGTCCAGTCTGTCGGGTCCCGCCGACGCGCTGCACGTGGCGCAGCGGCTGCTCGAACTCCGCAGCCCAGCCGCGCCGCCGCGCTTCGCGAGCGTGCTATTCAGCGCGCGCGCCGCACCGATGGTGCGCAGCGAGACCGGCATCGAGCTCGTCGTCCGACCGCTGCCGCGCCGGCCGCGCTTCGACCTGGTGCTGGTGCCCGGCGTGGATCATCGCCGGCCGCGCGACGTGCTCGAACGCCGCGCCGAGCTCGCGCCCGAACTCGAACTGCTGCGCACGCTGCACGCCCAGGGCACGCGCCTGGCCGCGACCTGCAGCGGCACCCTGATCCTGGCCATGAGCGGCCTGCTCGACGGGCGCCGCGCGACCACGAGCTGGTGGCTCGCCGGGGCGTTCCGCCGGCACTTTCCGGCGGTCCGGCTCGAGGAGCAGGCGATGCTGGTCGATGACGGCGACCTCGTCACCACCGGCGCGTCGACCGCGGTGTTCTCGCTGGTGCTGCGCTGCATCGCCGAGGTCGCGGGCGAGGAGATCGCCCAGCAGACCGCGCGGATGATGCTGCTCGACGCCGAGCGCCAGAGTCAGGCGCCGTACGTCAGCCGCGCGCTGCTCGAAAAACCACGGCATTCGCTGGCCGAGAAGATCGCGCGCTTCCTGGAACGCGAGCTGCACCAACCGATCCGCGTCTCCCGCCTCGCCGCGCACTGCGGCACGAGCGAACGCAGCCTGCTGCGGCACTTCCGCGCGCACTTCGGCACCCATCCACTCGGCTACATCCAGCGCCTGCGCGTGGAACGCGCCAAGGCCCTGCTCGAAACCACGCAGTTGAGCTTCGACGAAGTGGTCGCGCGCTGCGGTTACAGCGATGTGCCGAGTTTCCGCAAGCTGTTCAAGCGCGAAACCTCGCTGACGCCGGCCGACTACCGCGAGCGCTTCCGCCTGCGGCCGCGCTGACTCCGGCGCGCGTCAGCCCGGCGGCGCGAGCACCTGATCGAAGGTGTACGAACCCGGCGCGCGGCGGGCGAGCCAGATCGCGGCGGCGAGCGCGCCGCGGGCGAAGATGTCGCGGCTGGTCGCGCGATGGGTGAGCTCGAGGCGTTCGCCGGCGGTGCTGAAGACCAGGGTGTGTTCGCCGACGACATCGCCGCCGCGCAGCACGGCGAAGCCGATCTCGCCCTCCTTGCGCGGCCCGACCTGGCCGTGTCGGGCGAACACGGCACGCTCGGCAAACGCGCTGCCGTGGCCCTCGGCGACCACCTGGCCGAGCGCGAGCGCGGTGCCGGAGGGCGCGTCCTGCTTGCGCGAATGGTGCATCTCGATGATTTCGCAATCCCAGTCCGGCAGCAGTTCGGCGACCCGTCGTGCAGTGCGCATGAGCATCGCCACGCCGAGGCTGAAATTCGCCGCCCACAGCACCGGAATCGTCTGCGCGGCGCGCTCCATCGCGGCGCGCTGCTCGTCGCGCAGGCCGGTGGTGCCGCTGACGAAGGCGACGCGCCGCTCCAGCGCCAGCGCCAGCGCGGCGTCGAACGCCACCGGTCCGCTGAAGTCCACCAGCACGTCGCAGGGGGTGTCGGGATCGAGCGAAGTGGAAAAATCCACATTGCGCGGCAGCGCGCCGAACACGCGCTCGAGTGGCTCGTCCGCCAGACCCGAGCCGGGCCGCACCAGGGCGCAGGCCAGGCGCGCCTGTTTCGACTCGAGCACCGCGCGCACCACCGCCTGGCCCATGCGCCCGGCGGAACCGTAGACGACGACGTTGACGAGTTCGCTCATGCGCCGATGGTAACAAAGCGGCCTGGTGGCGTTCGCCCCGGCGAGCGGGAAAAATCCATCGTTCGTGCGGCACCGGCCGCCGCGAACGGAGCCCGCTCAGCCTTCCGCCCGCGCTCCGGAGGTCACCCGCTCCCAGAAGCGCTTGACGCCGTCGAACCAGGAGCTCGCGCGCGGCGTGTGCGCGCGCGCATCGTCGCCGAAGCTCGCCTCGAATTCCTCGAGCAGTTCGCGCTGGCGCTTGCTGAGCTTGACCGGCGTCTCCACCACCACCCGGCAGATCAGGTCGCCGACGCGGCCGTTGCGCACGTTGCGCACGCCCTTGCCGCGCAAGCGGAACGCCTTGCCGGTCTGCGTTTCCGGCGGGATCCGGATCACCGCATCGCCGTCGAGCGTGGGCACGACGAGGTCCGCGCCGAGCGCGGCCTGCGAGAAACGGATCGGCACCTCGCAATACAGATCGTCGCCCTCGCGCTGGAACAGCTCGTGCTCGCGCACGTGGATCTCGACGTAGAGATCGCCGGGCGGCGCGCCGGGCGGGCCGGCCTGGCCCTCGCCGCTCAGGCGGATGCGGTCGCCGGTATCGACGCCGGCCGGGACCTTCACCGCCAGCGTCTTGGTGCGCTGGACCCGACCCTCGCCGCGACAGGTCTTGCAGGGATGCGCGACGATGCGGCCGACGCCGCCGCAATGCGGGCAGGTCTGTTGGATCGAGAAGATGCCGTTCTGCATGCGCACCCGGCCATGGCCGTGGCAGGTGCGACAGGTTTCCTGCTTGCCGTCGGCGGAGCCGGAACCGTCGCACGCCTCGCAGCGCGCGAGCGTCGGGATCTCGATGCGCTTCTCGACGCCGAACACCGCCTCCTCGAGGTCGATCTCGAGCAGGTAACGCAGGTCCGCGCCGCCGCGCGCGCGGGCGCGGCCGCCGCCCATACCGAAAATGTCGGAGAAGATGTCGCCGAAGATGTCGCCGACATCCGCATGAAAGCCCCCGGCGCCCGCGCCCACCCCATGTTCGAACGCGGCGTGGCCGTGCCGGTCGTACAGCGCCCGCTTCTGCGGATCGCCGAGCACGTCGTAGGCTTCCTTGGCCTCCTTGAAATGCGCCTCGCAGCTCTGGTCACCGGGATTGCGATCCGGGTGGTATTTCATCGCCAGGCGGCGGAACGCCTTCTTGAGCTCCTCGGCCGAGGCGCCGCGCGAGACGCCCAGCACGTCGTAGTAGTCGCGCTTGCTCACGGCCGCCCCTCGCTACGCCCAGCTTGCGCCGGAGCGAGCGCACGCGCGATGCGAACGCGTCGCGCCGCAACGCGCGCCACCGCGATGAATCCGTCGAGCCTCCCCTCGTTCATTCGGACCTCATGCGCTCCCACCGCGCGCCGCACCGGCTGCCCATGCCGCGCACGCGCGAGCCGCCACCGCGCGCGGCGGCGGCCTGCCGTCACTTCTTGTCCTTGACCTCGGTGAATTCGGCGTCGACGACATCTTCTTCCTTGCGCGCGGACGCACCGGCCTGCGCGCCGCCGTCGCCGCCGTGCGCGCCCGCGGCCGCCGCGTACAGCGATTGCGCCGCCTGTTCGAGCGCCGTGATCTTCGATTCGATCGCGTCCTTGTCGTCGCCCTTCATCACCTTCTCGAGGTCCGCCAGTGCCGCCTCGATCGCGCCGATCTGGCCGCCGGGCACCTTGCCGCCGTGCTCCTTGAGCGCGGCGCGGGTGGCGTGCACGAGCTGATCGGCCTTGTTGCGCGCGCCCACCAGCTCGTGGAACTTGCGGTCCTCCTCCTTGTGCGCCTCGGCATCGCGGACCATGCGCTGGATTTCGTCCTCGCTCAGGCCGGAGCCGGCCTTGATCTCGATGCGCTGCTCCTTGCCGGTCTTCTTGTCCTTGGCCGACACGTGCAGGATGCCGTTCGCGTCGATGTCGAAGGTGACCTCGATCTGCGGCATGCCGCGCGGCGCGGGCTCGATGCCGGCGAGATCGAACTTGGCCAGCGACTTGTTGTAGCGCGCCTGCTCGCGCTCGCCCTGCAGCACGTGCACGGTCACCGCGCTCTGGTTGTCCTCGGCGGTGGAGAACACCTGCGAGGCCTTGGTCGGGATGGTCGTGTTCTTCTCGATGATCTTGGTGAACACGCCGCCCAGCGTCTCGATGCCGAGCGACAGCGGGGTGACGTCGAGCAGCAGCACGTCCTTGACGTGTCCGGCGAGCACGCCGGCCTGGATCGCCGCGCCGATCGCCACCGCCTCGTCGGGGTTGACGTCCTTGCGCGGCTCCTTGCCGAAGAAATCCTTGACCGTCTCCTGCACCTTCGGCATGCGCGTCTGGCCGCCGACCAGGATCACCTCGTCGATGTCGGACACCTTCAATCCGGCATCGTTGAGCGCGACCCGACACGGCTCGATGGTCTTCTTGATCAGATCGTCGACCAGCGCTTCGAGCTTGGCGCGGGTCAGCTTGATGTTGAGGTGCTTCGGACCGGAGGCGTCCGCGGTGATGTACGGCAGATTGACCTCGGTCTGCTGCGCGCTGGACAGCTCGATCTTGGCGCGTTCGGCGGCGTCCTTGAGCCGCTGCAACGCCAGCGAGTCGTTCTTCAGATCGACGCCGGTGTCCTTCTTGAATTCGTCGACCAGATAGTCGATCAGGCGCTTGTCGAAGTCCTCGCCGCCGAGGAAAGTGTCGCCGTTGGTGGCCAGCACCTCGAACTGCTTCTCGCCGTCGACCGACGCGATCTCGATGATGGAGATGTCGAACGTGCCGCCGCCGAGATCGTACACCGCGATCTTGCGGTCGCCGCCCTTCTTGTCGATGCCGTAGGCGAGCGCGGCCGCGGTCGGCTCGTTGATGATGCGCTTGACCTCGAGACCGGCGATGCGCCCGGCGTCCTTGGTCGCCTGCCGCTGCGAGTCGTTGAAGTAGGCGGGCACGGTGATGACGGCCTCGGTGACCGGTTCGCCGAGGTAGTCCTCGGCGGTCTTCTTCATCTTCATCAGCACCTTCGCCGAGATTTCCGGCGGCGCCATCTTCTTGCCGTCGCCGGTCTCGACCCAGGCGTCGCCGTTGTCGTGCTGGATGATCTTGTACGGGACGAGGCCGATGTCCTTCTTCACCTCGGCGTCGCTGAACTTGCGCCCGATCAGGCGCTTCACCGCATAGAACGTGTTCTTGGGATTGGTCACGGCCTGCCGCTTGGCCGGCGCGCCGACCACCACTTCGTTGTCCTTGAACGCCACGATCGACGGCGTGGTGCGGTCGCCTTCGGAGTTCTCGATGACCCGCACCGAGGAACCTTCCATCACCGCCACGCACGAGTTCGTCGTGCCGAGGTCAATACCGATGATCTTGCCCATGTCCGCCTCTCCGAAATTCGTGTTGCGGCTGTCGCGCCGCGCATGCCCCGAAACTGGGGCCGGGGGTCGTCAATTCAAGCGCCGGGGACTTTCGCCACCGCGACCAGCGCCGGTCGCAGCAGCCGCTCGTTCAAGAGATATCCCTTCTGCATCACCGCCACCACGCTGTTCGGCGCGGCGCCGGCGGCATCCACCATGCTCATCGCCTGATGCAGTTCGGGATTGAATGTCTCGCCCAGCGGGTCGAGTGCCTTCAGCCCATTGGCCTCGGCGACCTTGAGCAGCGCCTTCAAGGTCAGCTCCATGCCGCCGCGCAGCGCGGCGACGTCGGCGTTCTCCGCGGCCAGGCCGCGTTCGAGGTTGTCGAGCACCGGCAACAGTTCCGCGAGCAGGCGTTCGTTGGCGAACCGGCGCGCCTGCTCGACGTCCCGCGCCAGGCGCTTGCGCTGGTTCTCGATCTCGGCGCGCTCGCGCAGCAGCAGATCGCGCATCTCGCCAAGCTTGTTCTCGTATTCGACCAGCTTGCGGCCGAGCTCGTCGGCGTCGTTCTGCACCGCATCGGCGGCGGCCGGTTCGCTGGCGCCGTTCTGCGGCGTGGCTTTGGTTTCTTCCATGGCTCGATCCCGAAAAGTGAGACGCAAGACGTCAAACGCGACCCGGCGGCACGCGCCCGCCGGGTCACGTCTCACGTGTTACGTCTTCCGGTTTTCTTATTGGGCCTGCTGCGCCCGATTCAAGGCGTTCGACAGGATCTGCGCCGTCGCCTGCACCACCGGAATCACGCGCTGATAGGCCATGCGCGTCGGGCCGATCACGCCGAGCACACCCAACACGCGCCCCTCGACGCCATAGGGTGCCGTAATCAGACTGCAGCCGTCCAGCGCGGTGAATCCCGACTCCTCGCCGATGAACAGCCGCACACCCTCGGCGCGCGCGCAGCCCTCGAGCAGCATGAGCAGATCCCGCTTGCGCTGGAACGCCTCGAACAGCTCGCGCAGGCGCTCCATGTCGCTCAGGTCCTGCGAACTCATCAGATTGGTCTGCCCCGCCACCAGCATGTCGGCGTCGGGGTGCACCGGCACGGCGCGTTCGGTGACCTCGATCGCGGCGGCCATCAACTGGTTGAGGCTGTGCCGGGTTTCGCGCATCTCGCGCCGCAGGCGCTCGCGGATCTCGCCGAAGCGCAGGCCGGCGTAGTGCGTGTTGAGAAAGTTGGCGATCTGCTCGAGTTCGCCGGCGTCGTAGGGCCGCTGGGTGGTGACGACGCGGTTCTGCACCTCGTTGTCCGAGAACACCAGGATGACCAGCACGCGGTTGCCGCCGAGCGGGACGAAGTCGATGTGGCGCAGCGGAAACTCCTCGCGCCGCGGCACCGTGACCAGACCGACGAAGTGGGTCACCTCCGACAACAGCGAGGACACGCCGTTGAGCAGGTCCTGGGTGGTGGCGCCCTCCGGCAGCTCGCCGCGGAGCTTCTCGACCTGCGCAGGTTCGAGCGGCGTGACTTCGAGCAGACTGTCGACGAACACGCGGTAGCCTTGCGCGGTCGGCACCCGGCCGGCCGAGGTGTGCGGCGCGGCGACGAGACCGATCTCCTCGAGATCCGCCATCACGTTGCGGATGGTGGCGGCACTGACGTCGAGGCCGGCGTGCTTGGCCAGCGTGCGTGAGCCGATCGGATGGCCCTCGGCGATGTACTGCGCGATCAGGGCGCGCAGCAACTGCCGCGCCCGCGCATCGAGCTTCGGGTGCAGGTGAACGCCGCTGTCGGGCCGTTGAACCATGGCGTCTGACGCTAACAACCGCGCCTGATGCGGTCAATGGGTCTTGGCCGCCATCTTTCAAGCCGGCGGCATGGGATACCTGGCGCCGATCCGATCGCCGACGCTGGACTTATGCGCGCAATCCCCGTAGGCTTGTGTCGGGGCGCGGGCCCGCCCACGCGCCGGCAAGCACCGGTGCAACGCACGACCGCCCGCGCGGCTCATTATTTTTCGACAGGACGATGCCCACGCCCGGCGGTGGCCGGTGCGTGCAGTCCGCGGCGAATTGCCTTCCCGCAGAGCGCGGCGCAAGCGGAATTCCGCGGTCGAACGGGACAGCCGTTCGCAACGCAAGGGCACGCCTGCACGCCGATCGGCGACGCAACGAATCTGCGAACATTTCCACAATGCAACAACAGCACTGCGCCAGCAGCCGCCATCCATGACGACCGAGCCGGCATGAATCCGCAGGCCGCCACCGCCGACGCCGAAACGGCGGGGATCTTCCCGCCCGTTCCGCAGCAGCAGGAAATGCCGCTGGCGATCGTGCGCGGCCAGCCGGTGCTGGAGATGCCGCAGGATCTGTACATCCCGCCGGACGCGCTCGAGGTGATCCTCGAGGCGTTCGAAGGGCCGCTCGACCTCCTGCTGTATCTGATCCGGCGCCAGAATCTCGACATCCTCGACATCCCGATCGCCGAGATCACGCGCCAGTACGTCGATTACATCGACCTGATGCGCGAACTGCGCCTGGAGCTCGCCGCCGAATATCTGGTCATGGCCGCGATCCTGGCCGAGATCAAATCGCGCCTGCTGCTGCCGCGACCGCCGCAGGCCGAGGGCGAGGAGGAGGACCCGCGCGCCGAACTGGTGCGACGGCTGCAGGAATACGAGCGCTTCAAGAAGGCGGCCGAGGACATCGACGCCTTGCCGCGCCTGGAACGCGACTTCGCCGTGGCCGGCGCCTTCGTGCCGGACAAGAGCGTGATCCGCCTGCCGCCGCCGGTGCAGTTGCGCGAATTGCTGCTGGCGCTCAAGGACGTGCTCAAGCGCGCCGAACTCACCGGCCGGCACGCAATCCAGCGCGAGGCGCTGTCCGTGCGCAACCGCATGAGCGACGTGCTCAAGGCGCTGCAGGACGGCGAATTCCACCCGTTCGAGCGGCTGTTCAACCTCGAAGAAGGTCGGCTCGGCATCATCGTCACCTTCCTCGCCATCCTCGAACTCGCCAAGGAACACCTGATCGAGATCATGCAAAGCGAGCCGCTCGCGGCGATTTATCTGAAATCCCTGGCGCTGGCGTGACCGCCGGCGACGCACTCGCGGCGTTCACCCACGCGCCGCGGCCGCAGGCTCCAACCCGGATCATGTTCATGATGGAACCACAACAACTCAAACGCATCGTCGAGGCCGCCCTGCTGGCTGCCGCGCAACCACTTTCGCTCGCCCAGCTCTCCGCCCTGTTCGGTGAACACGAAACTCCCAGCCACGAGGAACTCGCCCGCGCGCTGGAGGAGCTCGCGCGCGACTGCGACGGTCGCGGCGTGGAGCTCAGGGAGGTCGCCTCCGGTTTCCGCTACCAGGTGCGGCAGGACGTCCATCCGTGGGTCTCGCGCCTGTGGACCGAACGCCAAACCCGCTATTCGCGCGCGCTGCTCGAGACGCTCGCGCTGATCGCCTACCGCCAGCCCATCACCCGCGGCGAAATCGAGCAGATCCGCGGCGTGGCGGTGTCGAGCAACATCATCAAGACGCTCGAGGAGCGCGAATGGGTGCGTGTGGTCGGCTACCGCGACGTGCCGGGCAAACCGGCGCTGTTCGGCACCACGCGCGCGTTCCTCGACTACTTCAATCTCAAATCGCTGGACGAATTGCCGCCGCTCGCCGAGATCCGCGAGATCGAGGAACTCGATCCGCAACTGACGCTGGCGCCGGTGGCGCCGGCCGACGAGGCCGGCGCGCCGCCGCCGACCGCCGACGACGACGCGACGCTCGCCGCCACGGAGCCTTCCGCATGAACGCACCGACGCGCACGCTGCTCACCCTGCGGCGTTCCCCGAGCGAAGGCTCGGCGATCGAGGAACGTCTGCACAAGGTGCTGGCGAACGCCGGATTGGGATCGCGGCGCCTGCTCGAGGAGCGCATCGCCGCCGGCGAGGTCAAGGTGAACGGCGCGGTCGCCGAACTCGGTTCCGGAGTCCGCCCCGGCGATCGGGTCGAGCTCGACGGCAAGCTGTTCGTGGCGGTGACGGACACCGCCGAACACGCGCAGGTGCTGGTGTTCCACAAACCCGAGGGCGTGGTCACGACGCGCGACGACCCCGAGGGCCGACCGACCGTGTTCGAGATGCTGCCGCGCCTCAAGGGTGCGCGCTGGATCGCGGTCGGCCGCCTCGACATCAATACCACCGGCTTGCTGCTGCTCACCACCGACGGCGCCCTCGCCCACCGGCTCATGCACCCCAGCACCGAAGTCGAACGCGAATACATCTGTCGCGTCCACGGCGAGGTGCCGGACGAGACGTTGGAGCGGCTCCAGGCCGGGGTGGAACTGGAGGACGGCCCGGCCCGCTTCGAGGAACTCGCGGTCATCAGCCGCGGCGAAAGCCATTCCTGGTTCCGCGTCGTGATCCGCGAGGGGCGCAACCGCGAAGTCCGGCGCATGTGGGAATCGCAGGGACTGATGGTGAGCCGCTTGAAGCGCATCCGCTACGGCAACGTCGAGTTGCCGCGCGGGCTGCTCAAGGGCCACAGCCAAGAGCTGGAACCGGACCAAATCAAGGCTTTGCGCCGGCTGGTCGGCGCCGCGGACGCCGAGCCGACGCTGACGCTGCAGCCGGTCATCGGTCAGCGCCGCGCGGTGCGACCGGCCAACGAATTCCGTCCCGCCCCGCGCACCCAGCAAGCCTGGACCGGCGGCTATCACGACGAAGGCCGCGAACTGCGCGCGTTCGATCGCATCCGCGAGGATACGCCGTTCCTCCGTCCCGGCGAGAAGCGAACCCGGCGCGGCAAGAAAAAGCGCGGCAAGAATCCGCCGCAACAGCAAGCCACGCGACATGGCCGTGGGTCCGGGCAGTCCGGCGCCTACGCCGCGACGCCCTGGAGCGGCGCGGGCGAAGCCGCCGCTCGTCCGCGGCGGCGGCGCGGCAAATCCGGCGAGGCAAGCTGGCGGCCACCGGTCACCGGCGGATACGCACCGCGCGGTGCGCATCCGCAACGGGGTTCCGGCGAAAGTTTTCCGCGCGACGACATCGGCAATCGCCTGCCGCCGCAGGACGGCCGTCGACGCGGCAAGCCGCGGCGGCGCTGAACCGACGCATCGGGCCAAAAAAAAGCGGCCCCGATGCGGGGCCGCCTTGCCGTTCGACGAAGCCGCATCCTGCGTCGCTGACGCAAGGCGCGGCCGCCCGGTCAATCCAGCTTCAACGCCTTCTTGTCGCTGGCGCGACGCTTCTGTTCCTTGGCGTTGTACTCCTGGATGCAACCGTCCTTCTTGACCATCACGCACTCGAGGTATTCGCTGGCCTCGACCAGCGCGGCGCGGATCGCCTTGCCGGCCGGCGTATTCTCCTCGTGCGCCAGCGTGCCACCGAAGCCACCGCGGAACACGCCCACGGACACGCCGCTGCTCTTGCTGCGGCCTTCCACGGTGCGCGAGAACGCCACGTCGCCGGTGGTCGTGTCGATCACGCGCAGGTCGATCGCCATGTACGCCTCACTCTGCTTGCCGCCGAGGCCGATGCCCTTGAAACTGAAACCGCCGCCGGTGCTCGAGGTGTTCTCCTCGTAGGCGCTGACCGTGCCGGCGACCAGATACTGCGCACCGGTCAGCTTGCCGATCTTCGGGCCCTGACCCGGAGCCATGCGACCCGAGGCGGCGAGATTCTGTTCCTCCAGCACGTTCTGCAGCTTCTGCCGCTCCACCACATGGAAGTTGCCGCTCGAAGCCAGTTCGTTCGACAGCATGCTGGACAGTTCCCAACCCACACCGCCGCGCCACCAGGCGGCGCCCGATTCGTTGCGGAATTCGGCCACGCCGATCGTCGGACGGCCGTCGCCGGCCGCGTACGCGCTGCCGGCCGACCACGCGCCGACCAGCGCCAGGGTGATACCCGCTACCAATTTCTTCATTGTCTGCTCCCCATCAATATCCAGGAATCCGTCCGCCCATCGTAGCAGCCTTTCACGGCTCCGGGTGGCGGGTTGGCATTCTAACAAGGCGGCAGGTACCGAAACGCCGTCGTCTGCACGCCGCCATCACATAACACGCGTATGCTGACTGGAGCCTATCTCAAAATCGTCGCGAGCGAGGGCGGATTGCGCGCCGCCGTAGCGCAGGACCCGGAGTCCGAGCACCGCCGGCGCGTGAGCCGTCGAGCGCAGCAGATTTTGAGACGGGTTCTATCCACCAAACGCGGATTGCACTCCAAGGAGAACATGCCCATGCACGCTTTCGTCCGGCAGGCGCTCGGCGCCGCCTTGCTGCTGGCCGGCACCGTCGCCGCGGCAACGGAATCGACCAAGGCCGACGGCATCCACTGGCTGCGCTCCGACAGCGAGGCGTTCGCGCAGGCGCGCGCCGAGCATCGCTTCGTCATCCTCTACCTCGAAGCGGTGTGGTGCCACTGGTGCCACGTCATGGACGAGCGCACCTACGGCGACGCCGAAGTCCGCGCCGAGATCGCCGCGCACTACGTACCGTTGCGCATCGATCAGGATCTGCGGCCGGATCTCGCCAACCGCTACCGCGACTATGGCTGGCCGGCGACGGTGGTGTTCGCCGCCGACGGCAGCGAGATCGTCAAGCGCCAGGGCTATGTCGAGCCGCAACGATTCCTGCGGCTGCTCAAGGCGATCGTCGCCGACCCCTCGCCCGAGGCCGCGGACGAGGCCGACGTCGCCCCGTCGCCCGCCGCGGCGAGCGCGCTCGCGGCCGAGACCCGCGCCGAATTGCGCAAGCGCCACCGCGACACCTACGACGCCAAGCTCGGCGGCCTGACCACCGGCCAGAAGTACCTCGACCGCGACAGCGTCGAATACGCCATCGCCCAGGCGCTCGCCGGCGACGAGACCGAAGCGGCGATGGCGCGGCACACGCTCGACGCCGCCCGCGCGCTGTTCGATCCGGTCTGGGGCGGGGTCTACCAATACTCGACCTACGGCGACTGGCAGCACCCGCACTACGAGAAGCTGGCGACCGTGCAGGCGCAGTACCTGCGCATCTACGCGCTGGCCGCGGCCGCGTTCCAACGCCCGCAGGATGCCCAGGCGGTGAGCGAGATTCGCCGCTATCTCGACGCGTTCCTGCGCAGTCCGGAGGGCGTCTACTACGTCAGCCAGGACGCGGATCTGCGGCCCGGCGAGCATGCCACCGCGTACTTCGCGCTGGACGATGCCAAGCGGCGCGCCCAGGGCGTGCCGCGCGTCGACCACCACGTCTACGCCCTGCAGAACGGCCAAATCATCGAAGCGCTGGCGACCTGGAGCGAGCTCGGCGGCGACGCCGCTGCGCTGGCGCAGGCGCAGCAGGCGGCGGAGTGGATCCTCGCCCATCGCGCGCTGCCGGGCGGCGGCTTCCGCCACGACGAGACCGATGCGGCCGGGCCGTATCTCGGCGACACGTTGGCGATGGGACGCGCCTTCCTGGCGCTGTACCGGGCGACGGCCGATCGCGCCTGGCTCGCGCGCGCGAGTGCCGCCGCCGATTTCATCGGCGCGAATTTCGCCCGCTCGGCGGCCGGCTTCGTCAGCGCGAAGAGCACCGGTCCGATCGCGGCGCAGCCACAGACCGACGAGAACATCTCGCTCGCGCGCTTCGCCAATCTGCTCGCGCGCTACGACGGCAAGGCCGAGCACCGTGCGCTCGCCGAGGCGGCGCTGCGCTATCTCGCCGCGCCGAAGGTCGCGCTGGCCGAGATCACCGAGCCCGGCATCCTGCTCGACGACGACGAAATCCACAGCGATCCGCTGCACCTGACGGTCAGCGGCGGCAAGAGCGATCCCGACGCCGCCAGGCTGTTTTCCACTTTGCAGCGTTTGCCACAATGGTACAAACGCATCGACTGGTGGGATCGCAGCGAGGGGCCGCTGCCGAATCCCGACGTCAGCTATCCGCCGACCCGCCGCGCCGCCGCGTTCGTGTGCACCGAGAACCGTTGCTCGCTGCCGATGTACCAGCGCGAGGAGATCCTCGAGTTCCTGAAAAGTTCCCGGGCGAAAACCGGACGCGACGGTTAACTTCGCGGCAACGAGCGATTAACCGGATGCTCATCCGCGCCGCGTATCCTGCGCGCACTTCATCGGATCGCGGAGGTGACCCATGCGCAGTATGCGGACGCTGGAAACGCGGATGCTCGGTTATGCGATCGAGCGCCTGGACGAATTCGACGACCACGGCCTGCCGCGCTCGGTGCGCTACGAGGTGCTGTGCCCGCACACCCAGGCGGTGCTCGCGAGCCGCGCCACACTGCGCGAGGCGCGCCGCTTCGTGCTGGTGCACGAGCTCGCCGCGATCAAGCGCGATGCCGCGGCGCGTGCGGCCAGGACCCGCGTGGCCTGAAGCGGCCGGTCACGTCAACAAGCGGAAGTCGTCGGCGTCCATCCACGCCGGAAAGCGCTGACGGTGCGCGGCGAGCGCGGCCGCGTCGAGCGCCACGGTGACGACCTGCTCCTGCGCGCCGAGCTCGATGAGCGGCAGACCGAGGAAATCGAGTACGGCGCTGTCGCCGCTGTAGTAGAGATCGTTGCCGTCGGTGCCGACGCGGTTGAGGCCGGCGCAGTAGCTCAGGTTCTCGATCGCGCGCGCGCGGAGCAGCGTGCGCCAGGCGTGTGCGCGCGCCGCCGGCCAGTTGGCGACGAACAGGACGAGATCGTAGTCGAAACGTTGCGCCGCGCGGTCATAGCGGTTGCGCAGCCACACCGGAAACCGCAGGTCGTAGCAGACCTGCGGACAGATGCGCCAGCCGCGCCACTCGACGATCAGGCGTTCGTCGCCGGCCGCGTAGCGCTCGTGTTCGCCGGCGTAGCGGAACAGGTGCTTCTTGTCGTAGTGCCGGATCGTGCCGGTCGGCATGGCGAACAGCAGGCGGTTGTATACTTTTGCCTCCGCCGCCGCGCCGGCCCGCAACTGCACGCTGCCGACGATCGCCGCATCCAGTGCGCGCGCCTGCGCGCACAGCCAGGCCACGGTCGCGCCGTCCATGGTCTCGGCCTGGTGGATCGCCTCGTTGGAGAAGCCGCTGGTGAACGTCTCCGGCAGCAGGACCAGATCGGTGCGTCCCCGCAGCGGCTCGATCAGCGCCGCGTAGTAGTCGCGGTTGCCGGCCGGATCGTGCCAGCGCGTGGCGCCCTGGACCAGCGAGATTCTCAGAGGCGGCATAGGCGCTCCGCGGCGGCGGCGAGGGTGGCGTCGTTCTTGGCGAAGCACAGGCGCACGAGCCTCGCCTCCGGCGGCGTTTCGTAGAACGCCGACACCGGAATCGCCGCGACCCCGGCCTCGCGCACCAGCCACTCGCAGAAGTTGAGGTCGTCCTGTGCGCTGATCGCCGAGTAATCGACGAGCTGGAAGTACGCCCCGGCCACCGGCAGCAGTTGGAACCGGGATGGCGCGAGCAGCGCGCGGAAGCGATCGCGCTTGGCCTGATAGAACGCCGGCAGCTCCAGATAGTGCTGCGGATCGCGCTCCAGCGCCTCGGCGAAGGCCCACTGCGCCGGCTGGAATGTGCAGAACGTGAGGTACTGGTGCACCTTGCGGAATTCGGCGCTCAGCGGCGGCGGTGCGATGCAGTAGCCCACCTTCCAGCCGGTGCAGTGATAGGTCTTGCCGAAGGAACTGACCACGAAACTGCGCGCGGCGAGCTCGGCGTGGCGCAGCACGCTCTGGTGGGCACGGCCGTCGAAGATGATGTGCTCGTAGACCTCGTCGGCCAGCACGAAAGTGTCGCTGCCGCGCAGGATGTCGGCGAGCGTATCGAGATCGCGCGCCTCGAGCACGGCGCCGGACGGATTGTGCGGCGAGTTGAGCAGCACGAGCCGCGTCTTCGGACTCATCGCGTCCTTGACCCGCTGCCAGTCCACCGAGAAATCCGGCAGCGACAGCGGCACGTGCACGGTGCGGCCGCCGGCGAGTTCGACCGCCGGCTCGTAGCTGTCGTAGCAGGGATCGAGCACGATCACCTCCTCGCCCGGGCGCACCGTCGCGGCGATCGCCGCGAACAGCGCCTCGGTGGCGCCGCTGGTCACCGTCACCTCGGTGTCGGGGTTGACCTTGCGGCCGTACAGGCGTTCGGTCTTGAGCGCGATCTGCTCGCGCAGCTTCGGCACCCCGGTCATCGGCGCGTACTGGTTCTTGCCGGAGTTCATCGCCGCGGCGAGGGCGTCGTGCAGCCATTGCGGGCCGTCGAAATCCGGAAAACCCTGGCCGAGGTTCACCGCTTTGTGTTCCGTCGCCAACTGCGACATCACGCTGAAGATGGTCGTGCCGACCTTGGGCAACTTGGTGCGGATCTGCATCGCGCCTCGCGATTTGGATGGCCAAACGAGCGGCGATGGTAGCACGAACGCGCGCCGCGCCCCGGCACTGCGGCGGCCACGGCGAGCCATCCTGGGCGAACCGACGCGCAGCGTGCGCATGCGAAGCCGGCGGCGAACACGAAGGCGAAGCGGATGCGGACGCGCGCGCAGCGATGTGCGTGCGACGGCGATTGCTTGCGCTGCGATCGGGGGTCTGCCCGGAGCCGGACTCGAACCGGCACGGACCGGTCAGGGTCCGGCGGATTTTAAGTCCGCTGCGTCTACCGATTTCGCCACCCGGGCACCGGCGCGTGCGGCCGGCGCGGCCGCGAGGCGATTCTAGCGCTCACCGGGGAATGCATAAACCCGGGCGTGAGGAGCCGCCTGCGGGTCGGCGAATGGAGGCCAGGGTCGGAATCGAACCGGCGTACACGGCTTTGCAGGCCGCTGCATGACCACTCTGCCACCTGGCCATTCGTTGTCCGCGCGCGGGCGCTCAGCATAGCCGCCGCGCCCCGGAAAAACAAAACCTCGGATGGCCCGAGGTTTTGTCGATGGCGGTGCGATCCATCTGGTCGCTCGCCTGCGCGCTCCTCGCGGAGCGCGCGAATGCTGGAGCGGGAAACGAGACTCGAACTCGCGACCCCGACCTTGGCAAGGTCGTGCTCTACCAACTGAGCTATTCCCGCGTGGGAAGGCGAATTATACGGGTTGTGCGGCGTCTGGCAACCCTGTCAGACGCGATGGCCGCGCAGCACCGGCCAGGCGGCACGGACGTACACCAAGCCCGACCAGATGGTGAGCGCAGCGGCGAGTCCGAGCAGCACTTCGCCGAGATGGAACAGGCCGAGGCCGTCGAGATCCTTCTGGTACAGCAGCACCACCAGGGCGACGAGCTGGGCGATGGTCTTGACCTTGCCGATGCCGGCCACGCGCACGCGCGTGCGCTCGCCGACCATCGCCATCCATTCGCGCAGCGCCGAGATCGTGATCTCGCGGCCGACGATGACGGCCGAGATCACCGCCAGCGGTATGGTCGGGTTGTCCTGCACCAGCAGGAACAGGGTGACGGCCACCATCAATTTGTCGGCGACCGGATCGAGGAAGGCGCCGAACGCGCTGGTCAGGCCGAACCGGCGCGCGATCCAGCCGTCGAGCCAGTCGGTCAGCGCCGCAGCGACGAAGATCGCCGAGGCGGCGATGTTCGCGCCGTGAAACGGCGCGTAGAACACGACCACCATGATCGGCAGCAGGGCGATGCGGAACAGGGTCAGCGCGGTCGGTAGCGTCAGGCGCATGGCGCGAGGGAGCCGTCGGAACCCGGCAAGTGTGGCACGCCCGGTTCAGCCATGGAACGCGCCGTAGATGCGCGCGGCGAGTTCGCGACTGACGCCCTTGACCTCGGCCAATTCCTCGATGCCGGCCGCGGCCACGCCGGCGAGGCCGCCGAAGTGCTTGAGCAGCGCCGCGCGCCGCTTGCCGCCGATGCCGGCGATCTCCTCCAGCGGACTCCTCTCGCGCGCCTTCTCGCGGCGTTGGCGGTGGCCGGTGATGGCGAAGCGATGCGCCTCGTCGCGCACGCTCTGGATCAGATGCAGCGCCGGCGATTCCGGCCCCGGCCACAGGGTCCGGCCGTCATCGCCGCGGATCAGGGTCTCGTGCCCGGCGCGACGCTCGGCGCCTTTCGCCACGCCAACCACCAGCACGCCGGCGATGCCGAGATCGGCCAGCACCTCGAGCGCCTGCGCCACCTGCCCCTTGCCGCCGTCGATCAGCAGCACGTCCGGCAGCGCGCCCTCGCCCGCCTGCACGCGTTTGTAGCGCCGCAGGAGCGCCTCGCGCATCGCGCCGTAGTCGTCGCCGGGCGCGACGCCGGCGATGTTGAAGCGACGGTATTGCGATTTTTCCGGTCCGTCCGGCCCGTACACCACGCAGGCGGCGACGGTCGCTTCGCCGAGCGTGTGGCTGATGTCGAAGCATTCCAGCCGCCGCGGCGTCTCGTCGAGTTCGAGCAACTCGCGCAGCGCCTCGAAGCGTTCGCGCGCGGTCTGGTTGCTCGCCAGACGCGCGGCGAGCGCGGCGCGCGCGTTCTTGCGCGCCAGTTCGACGAAGCGCGCACGCTCGGCGCGCACCTGCACCTTGATCTCGACCGCATGGCCGGCCTGCGTCGTCAGCATCTGCGCCAGCGCGGCCGCGTCGTCCGGCGCGTCGCTGACGATGAGTTCGGGCGGCACCGGCTTGTCGAGGTAATACTGCGCGATGAACGACGCCAGCAGCGCGCCGGGGGTCGCTTCCGTCGGCAGACGCGGGAAGAAGTCGCGCGAACCCAGACTGATGCCGTTGCGGAAATACAGCACCGCCACGCAGGCGAGTCCGGCCTCGAGATGACACGCCAGCACGTCGAGGTCCGCGCTCGCACCCTGCACGTAGTTCTGCGCCTGCAGGCGCTTGAGCGTGGCGATCTGATCGCGCAGCCGCGCCGCCTGCTCGAATTCCAGCGCCGCACTGGCCCGTTCCATCGCCGCGCCGAGTTCGTCGATCACGGCGCTGCTGCGGCCGTGCAGGAACATCGCCGCGTGACGCACGCTTTCCCGGTATTCCTCCGGCGTGACGAGGCCCACGCACGGCGCGCTGCATCGCCCGATCTGGTATTGCAGGCACGGGCGCGAGCGATTGCGGAAGTAGCTGTCCTCGCACTGGCGCACGCGAAACAGCTTCTGCATCAGATCGAGACTCTCGCGCACCGCCCAGGCGCTGGGATACGGGCCGAAGTATTCGCCCTTGGCGGTCCTGGCGCCGCGATGGAACGCCATGCGCGGAAAATCCTCGCCGGCCGAAAGATAGATGTAGGGATAGCTCTTGTCGTCGCGCAGCAGGATGTTGTAGCGCGGTTTGAGGTGCTTGATGAGCTGCGCCTCGAGCAGCAGCGCCTCGGCCTCGGTGCGAGTGAGCGTGACCTCGATGCGCGCGATCTGCGCCACCATCGCGGCGATGCGCGGCTCCATGCGCGGCTTGAGGAAATAGCTGCCGACGCGCTTCTTCAGATTGCCGGCCTTGCCGACGTAGAGCGGCTCGCCGTTCGCCGCCAGCATCCGGTACACCCCGGGCGAGGTGGTCAGGGTACGGACGAACTCCTTGCCGTCGAACGCCGGAGGGCTCGCTGCGGATCGCGATGCGGCCATCTACTCACTGAAATTCAGGCGCCGGATCTGGCCGGAGCTCAGGTCCACGCGCACGATCTCGTGCGCGTTCGTGTTCGCGATCCACAGCGCGCCCGCGGCGACCGCGACGCCGGCCGGCTCGTTGAGCCGGTACGGCAGGTTGAGCGCACGCACCTCACCGCTGCGCAGGTTCAGCGCCTTGATCTTGCCGTTGTAGCTGTCGGCGATGAACACCAGACCGCGCGGATCGACGCAGACGTCGAGCGGATGCTGCAAACGCGCGGTGTCGCGCCGGCCGGGGGCGTCGCCGAACTCGTACAATCCCATGCCGACCAGCGTGCTGACGCGATTGTCGAGCAGCCGCACCAGCCGTATCGCCGATGCCGCGGCATCGGCCACGACCAGTTGCTGGCCGAGCAGGGCCAGTCCGCTCGGCTGGGCGAAGCTGGCGGCCGGGCCGTCGCCGTCGATCAGGTCGAGCTGGCCGTTGCCAGCGAACACGGCCAGGCGATTCTTGATCAGATCCAGTTGCCAGATCTGATGCTGGCCGGCGAGCGTGAAGTACAGGCGTTCGCCCATGCCGACCACCGCGGTCGGCGCCGACATCGCCAGCTTGGTCGGTTCGAGCGCATCGTTCGGCACGTCGTAGCCGCACGCGCCGGTGCCGGCGACCGTCTCCACTTCGCCGGTGAGCAGGCGGATGCGGCGCAGCGCATGGTTGCCGGTATCGGCCACGTACAGCGCGTCCTTCAGCAGGGTCATGCCCTGCGGCTCGGTGAAGCCGGCGTCCTGATTGCGCCCGTCCCAGAATCCCGGATTGCCGGAACCGAACTGGCGCTGGATGCGGCCCTCGTGGGTGCATTCGAGGATGCGATTGTGGCCGCTGTCGGCGATCCACAGCACCGAATCGGTCACCAGCAGCCGGCGCGGAAAGCGCAACGGCAGCCTCGGCTCCGGCCGCTGCACCGGCACGCTGGATTCGTACACCCGCATGTCGCGGGCCGCCGCCTCGTCGAGCAGATGCGCGACCAGCGTATCGATTTCCTGGCGGCGGCCTTCGCCCGGCAGCAGCGCCGCGAGTTGGCCCTGCGCGTCGACCACCGCGACCGTCGGCCAGGCGGATACGCCGTAAGCCTGCCACGCCAGATAATTCGGATCGTTGGCGACGGCGTGGCGGATGTGGTGACGATTCACCGCCTTGAGCACCGGCGTCGCCTCGCGCTGGTAGGCGTACTTCGGCGTGTGAATGCCGATCACGCTCAGCCCGTCGTGGTACTTGTTCTCGACGTAGCGCAGATCCGGCAGCAGATTGAGGCAGTTGACGCAGTCGAACGTCCAGAAGTGGAGCAGCGTCACGCGCCCGCGCAGCGCCGCAAGCGTCGGCGGTTGATCGGTATTCACCCACTCCAACGCCGGCGGCAATTCCGGCGCCTGCACTCTGGCGTTCATCGCGCGAGCCTCGTTCCTCGGCGCGTATTATGCGGCATCACGGCAGCGTTCGATCAGGCCGAACACGCCGCGCCGCACGAGGGCGATCACCTGGCGGAAATCCTCGTCGTCGCCGTAATAGGGATCCGGCACTTCCTCGGGCGGCGCGGTGCCCGCGAACGGCAGGAACAGCGCGAGCTTCTCGCTGTGCGCGGGCGGACAGCGCCGCGCCAGTTCGCGCAGATTGGACCGATCCATGGCCAGCACCGCGTCGAACCCGACGAAGTCCATGGCCGTGACCTGGCGCGCGCGGTGCGCGGCGAGATCGTAGCCGTGCGCGGCGGCGCAGGCGACGGCACGCGCGTCCGCACCGGCGCCGCTGTGCCAGCCGCCGAGGCCGGCCGAGGCGACCGTCAACGCCAGCCCGGCGTGCGCGAACTCGCGCCGCGCCACCGCTTCGGCGAGCGGCGAGCGACAGATGTTGCCGAGGCAGACAAAGAGTATACTTTTCATCCCCGCCCCTCGCGCGCCACGAGCGCGCGCACGCGCGCGAGATCCTCCGCCGTGTCCACACCGCCCGGAAACGGCGCCGGCGAAAGACCCACGGCGATGCGAAAGCCGTGCTCGAGCGCGCGCAGTTGCTCCAGCGACTCGGCCCGTTCCAGCGGGGTTCGCGGCAACGCCGCGAAGCGGCGCAGGAACCCGGCACGGTAGGCGTAGATGCCGATGTGGCGCCGGAACGGCACGTCCGCCGGCAGGCGCTCGCGCGAGACCGCGAACGCGTCGCGCGGCCACGGCAGCGGCGCGCGGCTGAAGTACAGCGCATGGCCATCGGCGGTGGTCACCAGCTTGACGCAGGCCGGATCGAACAACTCCTCGACCGACTCGATCGGCGCGGCCAGCGTGGCCATCGGCGCATCGGTCGCGGCGAGCAGTTCGGCGACCGCGCGCACGCCGGCCGGCGGCGCGAGCGGCTCGTCGCCCTGCAGATTCACGACGATGGTCTCGTCCGCCCAGCCGAGACGCGCCGCGCACTCGGCGAGGCGATCGCTGCCGGAGGCGTGATCGGCCGCCGTCAGCACCACCTCGACGCCGCTGCCCCGCAGCGCGGTGGCCACGCGCTCGTCGTCGGTCGCCACCAGCGTGTGCGTCGCGCCGGCACGCTGCGCACGGCGCGCCACGTGCCGCACCATCGGCTCGCCGCCGATCTCGAGCAGCGGCTTGCCCGGCAGACGGGTGGAGCCGTAGCGGGCCGGGATGGCGACGATGAATTCCAGGGAATCGGTCACGTACCAGATGCAGGAGGGACGACGGGCCGCAGTGTACACGGCACGACCTCGTCCGCGCTCGCACCGGTGGCCGCCACCGTTGACCGAGACACCTGTCACAAGAGGGATGGGCGCCGTCGGGCGCAAGTGCTAGCGTGTGACGCAGGGCAACGTGAGTCGGAAATCCGACGGGAGCCTCCATGCAACGTTTTCTCCCAATCGCGATGGCCGGATTGCTGCTCGCGCTGGCGACCATCGGCCCGGCCCATGCCACCCGATGGACCGTACAAGTCGGCGGCACCAGCACCTACGGCGACGGCTACGGCGGCGGTTATACGAACCCGGTCCTGGCGTTTTCTCCGGCGCAACTGACGATCAACGCAGGCGATACGGTGACCTTCATCAATCTCGGCGGCGCCGCGCACAACGTGCACGCCGACGACAACTCGTTCCGCTGCGCCAACGGCTGCGACGGCCAGGGCGGCAACGGCAATCCGTCCTCGGCGGATTGGAGCTTCAGCCTCACGTTCAACAACCCCGGTACCATCGGCTATCACTGCGACGTGCATCAAGGCATGGGCATGGTCGGCACGATCGTGGTGAACGCCTCGTCGTCCTCGATACCGCTCGGCGGCTACATGAGCGGCAACTGGTACGGCGGCTCCAGCCAGAGCGGTCACGGCTTCCAGCTCGAGTTCACCAGCCAGAACAACACCGCCGTCGCGATCTGGTTCGTCTATTCACCCGACGGTTCCGCACAGAACTGGATCTATGCCCAGGGCACCTACGATCCGACCCAGAGCACCGTCACCCTGCCGGCGTTCCTGCTCACCGGTGCCAAGTTCCCGAACCCGCTGTCGAACTTCGATCCCACCGCCGTGCAGCGCACCGACTGGGGCACGCTCACCTTCAGCTTCACCGACTGCAACAACGGCACGGCGAGCTGGAATTCGACGGTCGCCGGCTACGGCAACGGCAGCTTGCCGATCACCCGGGTCAGCCAGATCGCCGGCACCGTATGTCCGCAATGAGGCAATGACGCCGGCCGCGTCGCGCGTTCACGGCATGTGTTCGGCGCCGCGCGCGCGGTAGCGACGGGCGACGTAGTCGTCGATCACGCCGAGAAAGTCGCGGGCGATGTGTTCGCCGCGCAAGGTGACGGTCTTGACGCCGTCGATGAATACCGGCGCGGCCGGAGCCTCGCCGGTGCCGGGCAGCGAGATGCCGATGTTCGCGTGCTTGGATTCACCCGGCCCGTTGACCACGCAACCCATGACGGCAAGCGTCAGGTTCTCGACGCCGTCGTACTTGATGCGCCATTCCGGCATTTTCGCGCGCACATGCTCCTGCACGGTCTTGGCCAGCTCCTGGAAGAAGGTGCTGGTGGTGCGACCGCAGCCGGGACACGCGGTCACCAGCGGCGCGAACGCGCGCAGCCCCATGGTCTGCAGCAGTTCCTGTGCCACCACCACCTCGCGCGTGCGCGACTCGCCCGGCTCCGGCGTCAGCGAGATGCGAATGGTGTCGCCGATGCCCTCCTGCAGCAGCACCGCCAGCGCCGCGGCCGAGGCGACGATGCCCTTGCTGCCCATGCCGGCCTCGGTCAGGCCGAGGTGCAGCGCGTAGTCGCAGCGCGCGCCGAGGTCGCGGTACACGGCGATCAATTCCTGCACGCCGGATACCTTGCAAGACAACACGATGCGGTCGCGAGTCAGACCCAATTCCTCGGCCCGGGCAGCGGATTCCAGCGCCGAGCGGATCAGCGCCTCGCGCGCGACGCGCGCCGCATCCCAGGGTTCCGCGCGGGCGTGGTTCTCGTCCATCAGCGCGGCGACCATGGCCTGATCCAGCGAGCCCCAGTTGGCGCCGATGCGCACCGGCTTGGCGTAGCGCAGCGCCAGGTCGATGATCGCCGCGAACTGCGCGTCCTTCTTCCTGCCGAAGCCGACGTTGCCGGGATTGATGCGGTACTTGGCGAGCGCCTCGGCGCAGGCCGGCTCCTGCGCCAGCAACTGGTGACCGTTGTAATGGAAATCGCCGATCAGCGGCACCGACACGCCCATCCGGTCCAGGCGCTCGCGGATGCGCGGCACCGCGGCGGCCGCTTCCGGCGTGTTCACCGTGACCCGCACCAGTTCGGAACCCGCGCGCGCCAGTTCGGCCACCTGGCGCGCCGTCGCCGCGACGTCGGCGGTGTCGGTATTGGTCATCGACTGGACGACGATGGGCGCCTCGCCACCGACCAGCACGCCGCCGATGCGCACGCCGACCGCGCGACGCCGTGGCACAGCCGTCGAGGATTGCGAAACGCTCATGGCACCAGGGGCAGTCGAACCGGGCCGTGCAGTTGACCGCTTCGCGCGAGCCGCGTCAAGCCAGGCCCGCCGAACGCGGCGCGTTGGCGGTTTCCTCGCGCACCGCACCCGCCGCATCGTCCGCCGCCGAATCGTCAGCAAGGTCAATCCGTACATAACCGCCGCCGAGCTCATGCACGGCGGCGATCGCGACCGTCTCGATGCGCGGCTCCGGCGGCCAGCCGAAGGGATCCCCCGCGCGGGTCACTTCGACCTGCCGGGCATCGCGCTCGAAGGTGGCGGCGGTGAGCAGCGCGCCGCCTTTCCGCTCGCCCGGACCTTCGCCGAGCCATTCCAGCAGGATGCCGCGTAGCGGCGCGCGCGGCGCGTCGTGCCGATCGAAGGTGCGCAGCGCCGCCGCGATCGCGCGACGGGCCAGGAGCTCGATGCCGACATCGAGCGCGCCATTCGCGTCCACCCGCATCCAGCGAATGGTGCCGATCATCCAGTCCTGCGGTTCATCCTCGTCCTCGGCCGGCGGCGCGAGGCCGACGAGTTCCCCGACCTTGAGCCGGATGCCCTCGCCCTTCTCCCACAGCAGCCGGTAGCCGCGCAGGCTCTGATCGAGCACTTTCGCGACATGATGGCGAACGCGCAACGCGGTGGCGCCGGGACTGGCCGGCCAGGCCGCCCGATCGTGCTCGGAGAGCAGCGCCGTGCCGCGCGTCTTGCGCAGGAACGTCTCGAAATCCTGATTGCCGGCGAGCGCGAAGTGGACGTCGACGAGGCCGATCAGCGTATCCAGCGTGTGGCCGGCGGCGAGCCGCGCCTCGCCGCGTTCCGCGGCATTGTCCCAACCGCGCATCAGGCGCTCGACGAAAGCCACGTCGGTGTGCACCACCGGGCCGCCGCGCAGCCGGAACTGGGTCTTTTCCACGCCGGGCGGCAGCATCGCCAACTGGCCTTCGAGAAAGCGCAACAGGCCGTTGATCTCCAGCGCCCACAGTCCTTCGCCCGGCGCTTCGCGTTCCTCGGGCAGATAGCCCGGGCTCTGGTCGCTGTCGGTGCGCACCGCGATTGCGCCGGCCGGCGCGCGGCCTTCGCGCAATTCGCAATGCGCGGCGAACACGCGGGTGAGCTCGTAGGTCTCGCTGTTTTCGCGCTGGCTGAAGCGGTACGGGTTGCACAGCGCGAACAGCAGCGCATGCTGATACGCCAGACGCACGCTGGTCTGCGCGTCCTCCTGCAGCGGATCGGGCACGGGCTTGTCGTCGAGCCGCACCGCCACCGCGAACCGGAACAGATCGTGCAGGTTGCGCCAGGCGCCCGCCGGCGGCGCCAGATAGCGCAGGTACGCGGTATACAGCACCGCGCCGCGATGCTGCACCGCCCGCGCCAGCGCCAGCGCCACGCTGCGCGCGCGCAGGAACGGCACCGCGCCGGCCGGCGCGCAGAAATCGTAGACCGCCGCGCCGTAGCCCATCGCCAGCTCGAGCTCGAAGTCCTGCGCGAGCTGACCGAGCTGCTGCTTCTGCGGCGGCAGCGGAAAGCTGTCGCCGGCGACCTGCTTGTTGAGATTCGCCACGATCTGCGCGACCTGCGGCCGCAGCATCTCCAGCGCTTCCAGGCGTTGCGCCGGCTCGATGCGCAACTGGTTCGTCTCGCGCAGGGCGTTGATCAGCAGGCGCGCGGTGGCGCCGGGATTCGCCAGCGGCAGATGCGCGATCCAGTCGCGCAAGGAGCGGGCGTCGGTGGCGAACGAATTCTTCCCCGGCGCGTGCCGCTCCGGGAAACCGTGCACCAACCGCTGGAACAGGGCACTCATCGACCAACCGCCTCCACTGCGCGCAGTATACTCCTCACTCCGCCGCGGTTTCCCGCAGGGCGCGCAGCACCAGGCGGCGCAGCAGGCGTTCGCGGAAGTTGCGCGGGCGGTCGAGGTCGAGCCGGCGCAGCGCCGCCGCCTCGGCCGTCGCGGACACCGTGCCCGACCAAGCACCGAACGCGAACGCGGCCAGGCGCAGTTTGTGCGCGCTCAGCGCCTTCAGGCGTTGCAGGGCCGGCAGCAAGGCGAGCTCCTCCGCGTTGAAATCGCTGCCGAACGGAAATCTCGGCAACTGCGCGCGCCACGGCGCGAGCGTCTGCGCCAGATGTTCCGGCGTGTTGCGGCGCCAGGGTTCCGGAATGACGAAGTCCGGGCGCAGCTTGCCGGCCGCCTTGGCCTGCGCGGCCAGTGCATCCTGGAAGCGCGCGTCGGCGATCGCGAGCATGGCGACGATGCAGTCCTCGTCGGACTTGCCGCGCAGATCGGCCACGCCGTATTCGGTGACATAGATGTCGCGCAGATGTCGCGGAATCGTGGTGTGGCCGTAGTTCCAGACGATGTTCGAGCGCACCCGGCCGCCGCTCTCGCGGGTGCTGCGCAGGAGCAGGATCGAGCGGCCGCGATCGAGCGCATGCGCCATCGCCACGAAGTTGTACTGGCCGCCGACGCCGCTCACCACCTGACCGTCCTCGAGCGCGTCGGACACCGCCGCGCCGAGCAGTGTGGCCATCATGCAGGTGTTGAAGAAGCGCGCCTGGCGGCGTTGCAGGGCGTCGAGCAGTTCGCGTCCGCCGTAGAGCTGGTTGATGTCGGACACGCGCGTCATCGACAGGCCGTTGAAGGCGTCGCCCTCGAGGCCGCGCAGCCAGGCGTAGAACTCCCGGGAACCGAGATAGAACGCGCCGCGCAGATAGCGGCCATCGTGCCGGTCGCGGAGATCCACCGGCTGCCCTTCGGCGAGCGCCAGTTCGATCATGAGATCGTCGTAGACCCGCCGCGACAAAATGCCGGCGCGGGCCAGGTGCATGAAACCGTCCATCACCATCTCGCTCGCGCCGTAGAGACCCTGCGCGAATGGTGCGAGGCCGCCGTCGCGCTCGATCAGCGCGGCGTCGCCGCCGCCGAGCGCCGCCAGCGCCGCACGGTACGCGGCATTCTCGCGCTGGCGCAGCAGCAGGCCGTGGACGAGCGCATCCGACAGCGCGCCGATGCCGATCTGCAGGGTGCCACCGTCGCGCACCAGCGTGCTCGCGTGCAGGCCGAGCGCGTGCTCGGGCAGCGTCACCGGCTCGCGCACCAACGCGAACAGCTCGTGGCGACAGGCCGGATCCTCGAGGATCACGTCGAACAGTTCCGCTTCCACCTCGGCCTCGTGACCGATGAACGGCAGATCGGGATGGACCACGCCGACCAAGAGCGGCCGCGGCGCACCGGCCGCGCCGAGACGGTCGAGCAGATCGAAGGTGACGTCCGGGTTGCAGGCGAGACTGTAGCGCCGGCGGCCGTCCCGATCCTCGCGCACGGCGACGAGTTGGGTCAGAACGTTGATTCCGGCGTGCACCAGATCGCGCGCGACGTGGGTGTAGTTGAGGCTGATGTAATCGCGCTGTGACTGCGGCACGTGCAGCATGCTGCCGGACAGGAGATAGAACTCGTGCACACGCACGTTCGCCGGCAGCGCATTGGCGTGCTGGGCGACGACATAGGCGAGATCCGGATAGTCGGCGCCGAAATGGCGCGCCAGAAACGGTTCGAGGAAGCGTCGCTCGAGATCGTTGTGCGGACGCGGCCGCGCCAGCGACAGCGCGGTGTACAGCGTCAGGCGCAACGAAGGGTCCGCGGCGACGCGCCGATAGATCGCGTTCAACAGCACGTTCGGTTTGCCGAGGCCGAGCGGCGCGGCCACGCGCAGGTGCGCGCCGGCGTGCGCGAAGATGCGCGCGCAGCACGTCGCCACGTCGTTCACGAACTCGGTCATCGCTGCCTCCGCACGCGCGCATCATCGCAGATCGCGCGGCCGCATGCCCGTGTTCGGACCGCGCGAAAACCCGCGCACCGCGACGCGCGCTTCGGTATCATCGCGCCGGGGAGGTCGGCGCATGAACGAGCGCTTCAAGATCGCGATCATCGGCTCCGGGCCGGGCGGATTGTCCGCGGCGGCGCGCGCGGCCGAGCGCGGCGTGCCGCACGTGCTGCTCGAGGCCGAGGACCATCTGTCCAACACGATCTACCGCTACCAGAAGGGCAAGTTCGTGATGGACGAACCGGGCATTCTGCCGCTGCGCGCGCCGGTGCCGTTCAAGGCCGGCTCGCGCGAGGAGATCCTCACGGCCTGGGACGAGGCGGCGGCACGGCTGAAGATCAACGTGCGCCTGAAGCACGAGGTCGCTTCGATCAAGCCTCTCGCCGGCGGCGGCTTCGAGATCAAGTGCAGCAACGGCCAGACCCTCGCCGCCGAATTCGTCGTGCTCGGCATCGGCCTGCAGGGCAACATCCGCAAGCTCGGCTGCCCGGGCGAGGACCTGCCGTTCGTGCAATACCAGCTCGACGACCCGGACGAATACGAAGGCGAAGTGATCGCCGTGGTCGGCGCCGGCGATGCGGCGATCGAGAACGCGGTGGCGCTGGCCAAGCAGAACAACGTCATCATCATCAATCGCAAGGACGAATTCGCGCGCGCCAAGAAGGCCAACGAGGCGGCGATCCTGAAGGCGATCGAGGACGGCACCATCGAGTGCTACTACAACTCCGCGCCGGAGCGCGTCGATGCGCTGAGCGTCGGCCGCAAGAAGGGCCGGATGATCCTCAACACCGCCAACGGCAAGGCGCAGATCCTGCTCGATCGCGTGATCGCGCGCCTCGGCGCCACCGCGCCGCGCGGCTTCGTCGAAGCCTGCGGCGTGGTGTTCCCGAGCAAGGACCCGGCGGCGGTGCCGGCGATCAGCTCGCAGTACGAATCCAACGTCAAGGGGCTGTACATCGTCGGCGCGCTCGGCGGCTACCCGCTGATCAAGCAGGCGATGAACCAGGGCTACGAGGTCGTCGAATACATCCTCGGCCACAAGGTGGAGCCGGCGGACGAGCCGCTGCTCAAGGCGAAATTCGCGGCGATGCCGGGCTTCCGCAACGTCGAGGAGGCACTCGCCCGGGTGCAGAAGAACGTGCGCCTGCTCGCGCACATCACGCCGTTGCAGTTGCGCGAGTTCATGCTCGACTCGGACATCCGCACGCCGAAACCCGGCGAGACGATCTTCAGGCGCAACGATTACACCAACACGTTCTTTTCCATCGTCGAGGGCGAGGTGCACATCCTCATCGACGAGCAGCGCAACCAGCGCGTCACGCTCAAGCGCGGCGAGTTCTTCGGCGAGATGAGCCTGATCTCCGGCCGGCGCCGCTCGGCCACCGTGCTCGCCGGCGCGAACTGCGTGCTGATCGAGACGCCGCGGCGTTCGATGAATCGCCTGATCAACTCGGTCGAGGCGGTCAAGCGCGAGATCGATCAGGTGTTCATCCTGCGCGCGGTGCAGTCGCGCTTCGCCGCCGAGGTGCCGGTGGAGCAGCTCGCCGAGGTGGTGGCCAACGCGCGCCTGGAGCGTTTCAAGGCCGGCGACGTGCTGTTCCACGAGGGCGAGATCGCCGATTGCCTGCATCTGGTGCGCTCCGGCTCGCTCACGATCTCGCGCAACATCGGCGGCAAGGACGTGGTGCTCTCCTACGTGCCGGCGGGCAACTACGTCGGCGAGATGGCGCTGATGGGCGAGTCGCGCCGCTCGGCGACCGCGCGCGCCGCGATCGCGACCGAGACCGTGCGCCTCGATGGCGAGAGCTTCAAGAAGCTGGTCAACCGCGTACCGGTGCTGCGGCTCAAGCTGCAATCCGAATACCGCCAGCGCGCCGCCGCGAACCTGGCGATGCAGGCCGCGCCGGAAGGCGGCGACATCATCTCGTTCCTGATTTCCCAGGGCGCCGGCGAGGCCACCGACATCCTGCTGATCGACGAGTCGTTGTGCGTGCGTTGCGACAATTGCGAGAAGGCCTGCGCCGAGACCCACGGCGGCACCTCGCGGCTCGATCGCGAGGCCGGACCGACCTTCGCCAGCGTGCACGTGCCGACCTCGTGCCGCCACTGCGAACACCCGCATTGCATGAAGGATTGTCCGCCCGATGCGATCCACCGCGCGCCGAACGGCGAGGTGTTCATCGCCGACAACTGCATCGGCTGCGGCAACTGCGAACGCAACTGCCCCTATGGCGTGATCCACATGGCGGCCAAGCCGCCGAAGAAGCCGGGCCTGATCCAGTGGCTGCTGTTCGGTCGCGGTTCCGGCCCGGGCGAAGCGCCGCTCGAGCCGAAGGCGAAGCAGGCCGCGACCGGCAAGAAGGCGGTCAAGTGCGACATGTGCAAAGGTATACCCGGCGGTCCGGCGTGCGTGCGCTCCTGTCCGACCGGCGCGGCGATCCGCATCTCCCCCGAGGAGTTTCCGGCGTATGCGCAATCGAGAAGATAGGGCTGAAGGCCGAGGGCCAAGGGCCGAGGGCCGAGGGCTGAGGGCTGAGGCTTCGACTTCGCGCCTGCGGCGCGCAGCCCGACCTTCTCTTGGCGAATGGCTCGGCCCGAACGGATGGTGTGCGTCTGTCCGCTCACCGCTCACCGCTCACCGTTCACCGTTCACCACTCAGCCCTTGGCCCTCAGCCCTTGACCCCCATGCACGACTCGATCCTCACCTACGCGAAGTCGCGCTATCTGTGGGTTGCCCTCGCGCTCGGCGCGGGCGCGCTCGCGGCCTACCTGTGGCACGACCCCGGCGGCCCGCCGAACGGCGGCACCTGGCTCGGGTACACCCTCGGCACGATCGGCGCCGCGCTGATCGTCTGGCTGATGTGGTTCGGCGTGCGCAAGCGCAGCTACGCCGGCGGCATCGGCACGCTGCGCGGCTGGCTGTCGGCGCACGTCTATCTCGGCACCACGCTGATCCTGATCGTGCTCCTGCACGCCGGTTTCCAGCTCCACTGGAACCTGCACACGTTCACGTTCGTGCTGATGCTGGGCGTGATCTTCTCCGGCTTCTTCGGCGTGTACGCCTATCTGCGCTATCCCACGCTGATGACGCGCAATCGCGAAAGCGCGACCCGCGACGCCATGCTCGAGGAAATCGCCGAGATCGACCAGAACGCGCTGGCGCTCGCCGACGGCATCGACCCGAAGATCCACGCCCTGGTGCTGCGCTCGATCCAGAACACCCGGCTCGGCGGCGGCGCGTGGACCCAACTGCGCGCCCGCGACGGCTCCGATCTCGCGCTCGCCTCGCTGCACGAGGCCATGGCCGCGCGCGAACAGCGCAAGGAGATGGCCACCAGCGAAATGCCGACCATGTTCGCGATGGTCGATTTCCTCGCCGGCCGCGCCACCGACAAGCAGGGCGAGGCGATGCGCAAGTTGATCGATCTGATCTCGCGCAAGAAGGCGCTGGCCACGCGCGTGGCGCGCGACATCCAGTTCCAGGCGCTGATGGAGGTCTGGCTGTACCTGCACGTGCCGCTGTCGTTCGCGCTGCTGGCGGCGCTGATCGGCCACATCGTGTCGTCGTTCTTTTATTGGTGAGGTCGGGATGAGTCGATCGATTGCACGCCGTCGCATGATCGTCCGGGGGTGCCCGGAACCAGGTCTCACGCGCGGCAGCGCCGCCGTTCTCGTCGATGTGTCCATTCGGTTTTCCGCTCGCGTCCAGCGCGCGGGTGACTTTTCTTTGCTCGTGCAAAGAAAAGTCACCAAAAGAAAGCACGTCAGAGCGGGCTTCGCCCTCGGGTTTGACGCAAAACCAATTTTGCCGGTCCACACACATTTCCATTGATATTCGGGTTTTCCGGAGCGAGCGTCACGTGATGCAAAAGCGCCTTGCCTGTGGAGTTGTGTGCGAGCCATCCGGGGAAGGTTTGCGCATATCCAGGGGCGTGCCCGATGCCCTTTCTTTGGCCACTTTCTTTGGGCAAGCAAAGAAAGCGGCCCGCTCGCAGGACGCGCGCGGAAAAATGGAGGGACACGGCTTGGACGCAGGCGGAAACGCGAAGGGATGCACCCACGAAAACCGCTCACCGAATCATGCGCAGGGGCGCTGCGCTCAAGAACGAGAAGAGGCACGGCCGTCATGCGCTGGCTGATCCGCCGCGTCCTCAAGAAGGGCAAGGGCGCCGTCTCCTACGAGGAGGACGTCCACTACGGCGACGCCCTGACCATCGGCCGCGCCGCGGATCAGGCGATCTTCCTGCCGGATCTGCGCGTCGCCCTCAACCACGCGCGCGTCACCCTGCTCGCGAACGGGCAATACAAGATCGAATCACTGATCCTCGCCGGCATTCGCGTCGATGGCCAGATCGTCTATACGACGACCGCGGCGCCCGGCGCGGTGATCGAGATCGGCAACACCCGGCTGACGCTGCTGTCCGCACCGCAGGACTTCGACGGCGGCGTGGAGATCAGCACGCTCGACAAGACCGAGCAGAAAGCCGAGAAGGAGCGGCTCGCCAAGCCGACCCGGCTCGAACAGACGCGCCTGAGCAAACGCCGTCCGGCGTGGGTGCTGTTCCTCGTCATCCTCGTGTTCGGCCTGGTGCTGCCGATGATCGGCCATTTCGTGCCCGGTTTCGGCGAGCTGCTGCGGCATACGCCGCTGCCGAGCACGCAGAGCTGGAATCCGGGTCCGCTCGACGCCGCCCACGGCTTCTTCGGCGGCGACTGCCAGCGCTGCCATCAGCACGCATTCCTGACCGTGCGCGACGCCGCCTGCCTCGCCTGCCACGCCAACACGCCGGCGCACGCCGATCCGGCAAAGTATAATCTTCCACAATTGGGCAACGCCGAGTGCCGCTCCTGCCACCAGGACCACCAGGGCGCGCGCGGCCTGATCCGCACCGACCAGCGCCTGTGCGCCGACTGCCACGGCGACTTGAAGACGCGCACCCGGAACGCGAGCCAGTTCGAGGACGTGCGCGACTTCGGCACCGCCCATCCGGAATTCAAGCTCCTGCTGCCGGCGTGGGACGCGAACGGCCGGTTCGCGCCGCAGCGGGTGACGTTCGCGCCCGACCTCAAGGAGAACTCGGGCCTCAAGTTCAACCACGCCAAGCACCTCAAGCCGGACGGCGTCAACGCGCCGCAGGGCCATCGCGTGCTCGATTGCGGAGACTGCCATGTCCCGGATGCCGGCGGCGCCAAGATGCGTCCGGTGAACTTCGCGACGATGTGCCACGACTGCCACACGCTCGGCTTCGACCCGCTCGCACCCGGCCGCGAGGTGCCGCACGGCAAGGTGAGCGAGGTGATCTACACCTTGAACGAGTACTACGCGCGGGTCGCGCTGGAAGGCGGCTACCAGGACGCGAAATCGCCGGTGATCGTGCAGGAACGTCGGCGCCCCGGCGCACCACCGCTGTCGCAGCAGCAACAGCAGGAGGCGCTGGCCTGGGCGCGCGAGCAGGCGCGCAGCGTGACCGAGAGCCTGTTCACCGGTCGCGCCTGCACCACCTGCCACAAGGTTTCGCCGCCGCGCGATGCCGCCGACACCTGGCACGTCGCCCCGGTGCGCGTGGCCGGCGTGTGGTACGCCGACGCCAAGTTCACCCACGCCAAGCACACCACGATCTCGTGCGACGACTGCCACGCCGCGCGCAAGTCTGAGGTTGCGAGCGATCTGCTGATTCCCGGCATCGGCAACTGCCGCGCCTGCCATGCCGGTGCCTATGCGAAGGACCGCGTGGCGACAACCTGTATCGCCTGCCACGAGTATCACCAGTCGTCGACGCTGCGGATGGGTCGCGCACAACTCGATCCGGGCTGCCTGGCGACGCCGCTGCCGATGGTGCTCGCGCAAGCGAAGGCCGAATCCGGCTGCGCGCCGCGCACGGCGCTGACGGGCGTGCCGTAAAGCCGCGCGCGGCAAGTGCTATGATGGGCCAAAACAAGAAGCCGCATCGGGGCGGTCGCACTCGGGAGGGAGGCGATGGGGAGACCACAGATCCGCTGGCTGGCACTGGCCTCGGCGCTCGCTCTCGCCGCCTGCGGCGGCGGCAGCAATTCCGGCAGCAGCACCGGCACCGCGCCGCCGCCGGCGGGGACGCCGGACTCCGGCTGCACCGGCTCGTGCGCGACGGCGCAGTCGCTGCTCACCGTCGGCGACGTGCAGACCGTCATCGCCCAGGCCGCCAACGAGGCGCAGGCGCAGGGCAAGCCGGCGGTGATCGCGGTGGTCGATCGCGTCGGCAACGTGCTCGCCGTCTACCGCATGACCGGCGCGCCGCTCACGGTCACGATCACCTCGCAGCGCGGCGTGGTCGGCGGCCTGGAGAATCTCGCCGTGCCGAGCGAACTCGCCGCGATCGCCAAGGCGATCACCGGCGCCTACCTGTCCTCCGAAGGCAACGCCTTCTCGTCGCGCACGGCCAGCCAGATCGTGCAGCAGCATTTCAATCCGGGCGACCTCGGCACGCCCTCCGGACCGCTGTTCGGCGTGCAGTTCTCGCAACTGCCGTGCTCGGACCTGTCCACCCGGTTCACGCACGGCACCGGCCCCGGTCCGCACCGTTCGCCGCTCGGCCTGTCGGCCGATCCCGGCGGATTCCCATTGTATAAAAGTGGAACTCCGGTCGGCGGCATCGGCGTGGCCGCGGACGGCGTCTACGGACTCGATCCGGAGGTGATGGACCGCGACCGCGACGTCGACGAATACATCGCCATGGCCGGCACCTACGGCTTCGGCGCACCCCTGGACCGCCGCGCCGACCGCATCACCGCCGGCGGCATCACGCTGCGCTTCAGCGACGTCGACTACGCCGATCTCGCCGCCAATCCGGCGAGCGCGCCGCCCTACGCCGCGCTGACCGGCAGCCTGATCGCCGTGCCGGGCTACGCCGACGCCACCATCCTCGCCGGCACCGCGTTCGGCCAGACCGCCTCCGGCTATCGTCCGGACACCGCGTTCTATCCGGGCCTCGACGCCTTCGTGCTCGACGACGGCACCGGCAACAACCGCTATCCGCCGATCGCCGGCACCGACGGCGGCAATGCCCTCACTGTCACCGAGGTGCAGACCCTGATGCAGCAGGCGCTCGCCGTCGCCAACCGCGCGCGCGCGCAGATCCGCAATCCGGTCGGCAGCCAGGCGCGGGTGACGGTGTCGATCGTCGATACCAACGGCGTGGTGCTGGCGCTGGCGCGGACGCGCGACGCGCCGGTGTTCGGCACCGACGTGTCGCTGCAGAAGGCGCGCACCGCGGCGTTCAACTCCGGCGCCTACGCCGCCAGCGATCTCGCCAACGCCGCCTCCGCCGCGGCGGGCGTGTTCACGCCGGCCGCCGCCGATTATCTCGCCGCCAGCATCGATCCGAACGCGCATACCGCGAAGTTCACCGTGCTCGGCACCAGCCACCTCGGCGACTACGTGACGCGCCTGCGCGCCTTCCTCGGCCTGCCGAACGCGCTCGGCGACGGCGCTGTCGCGTTCACCGACCGCGCCGGCGGCAACCTGGCGCGGCCGTTCTATCCGGACGGCATCGACGGCGACCCGCCCGGACCGTTCAGCTATCCGCTGGCGCAGTGGAGCCCGTTCAATGTCGGCCAGCAACTCGATCTGGTCTACAACCGCCTGGCGTTCCACGTCGCGTTCTATCTGCAAAACGCGCCGGCGCCGCTCGGCCCGCTCACCGTCTCCGTCGGCAACGTGACGTTGCCGGCGCTGCCCGACGTGGCGCAGAACTGCACCGGCATCGCGCGCCTGCCGAACGGCATCCAGATCTTCCCGGGCAGCGTGCCGATCTACCGCGGCAGCACGCTGGTCGGCGGCATCGGCGTGTCCGGCGACGGCGTCGACCAGGACGACATGGTGAGCTTCCTCGGCCTGTACAACGCCGGCCTCAAGCTCGGCGGCAGCATCGCCAACGCACCGCCGGCGATGCGCGCCGACCAGCTCGCGCCGCAGGGCTCGCACCTGCGCTACGTGGAATGTCCGCAGGCGCCGTTCCTCGACACCAACGACGCCAACGTTTGCGACGGGAAGTGACATGCGCCCACGATTCCGTTCCCGCCTCCTGCCGGCCGCGATCGCGCTCGCCGCGACTGCGCCATTTTCCACGAATATACTCGCGCAAACGGCAGCGTTGGCCGCGCCCAGCCTGCTCGAACTCGTGGGCGTGCTGCCCGGCCCGACCTACGATCCGGCCGAATCGCGGATTCCGCGGCGCCGCCCCGGCCATCCCTACTCGCCGCCGCCGGAATTCACCGTGCAGAATCCGGACGGCGTGCCGCCGGCGCCGGTCGATCAGGCCGGCGAGTTCCTCCCGGTGCCGGATCGCTGGCGCATCATGGAAACGCTCGGCTTCCGCTTTCCGTGGTACGACCCGTACAACCAGAACGTGCTCAAGGGCGACAAGCCGATCGACGGCAAGGATCACTTCCTCAGCCTGAGCTTCATCTCCGATACCTTCCTCAAGGCGCAGAGCACGCCGCTGCCGGTCGGTCCGCAGGGCACCGGCAGCGCCGGCGAACTCGACGTGCTCGGCCGCGTCCACCAGCGCGCCTTCGTGCAGAACTTCATCGCCAGCGTCGATTACTACAAGGGCGACACCACGTTCAAACCGCCGGAGATCGAATACAAGGTCACGCTCGCCTTCAACTACAACCGGGTCAACACCCAGGAAGCGCGCGCGCTGCAGATCGATCCGCGCCTCGGCACCGACCGCGACGACGGCTTCGTCGGCGTGCAGGAGCTGTGGGTGGACAAGCATCTGCGCGACGTCGATTCGCGCTACGACTTCGACAGCCTGCGCATCGGCATCCAGCCGTTCTCCACCGATTTCCGCGGCTTCCTGTTCCAGGATTCGCAACTCGGCATCCGCCTGTTCGGCAATCGCGACAACAACCGCTGGCAGTACAACCTCGCCTGGTTCCGCCGGCTGGAGAAGGATCTCAACTCCGGCCTCAACGACGTCACCCGCAAGCCGCGCAACGACGACATCCTGATCGCCAACCTGTATCGCCAGGATTTCCCGTTCCTCGGCTACACCTCGCAGGTGACGCTGGTCTACAACCGCAACCACGACGACCGCATCTACGACTCCAACGGCTTCATCGAGCGGCCGGCGGCGATCGGCCTGCAACTGCCGCGCACGTATCACGTCACCTACTTCGGCTACAACGGCGACGGCCACATCGGCCGCGTCAACCTCACCGCCTCGGCCTACGGCGTGCTCGGCCATCAGTCGCATGGCGTCTTCGTCGAGGAATCCACCCGCATCCGCGCCGGCTTCCTCGCCGCCGAGGCGTCGATGGATTTCGACTGGATCCGCGCGCGCCTGTCCGGCGCCTATGCCAGCGGCGACAAGAACGCCTACGACAAGCGCTCGACCGGCTTCGATGCGATCTTCGAGAACCCGATCTTCGCCGGCGCCGACACCAGCTACTTCATCAGCCAGGGCATTCCGCTGATCGGCGGCGGCGGCGTGGCGCTGGTACAGCCGAACGGCATGCTGCCGGACCTGCGCACCTCGAAGGAACTCGGCCAGTCGAATTTCGACAACCCGGGACTGCGCCTGCTCGGCGTCGGCGGCGACTTCGACCTGGCACCCAGCTCGCGCCTGTCGGCGAATCTCAACGAGCTCTGGTTCGACCACACCGCGACGCTCGAGGCCGCGCGCCAGCAGGGTCCCATCGGCCGCCGCATCGGCACCGATGCCTCGGTGGCGTGGATCTACCGGCCGTTCTTCACCCAGAACATCGTGTTCCGCCTGTCCGGCGCGGCGCTGCGGCCCGGCGGCGGCTTCAAGAGTCTGTACGGCACCGAGCACTCGCTGTACTACTCGGTGCTGGCCAACGTGATCCTGACCTACTGAGGCCGCGGTCATGACCAAGACGAAACCGATCGGCCTGCCTCTCGTCCTGCTCGGCGTGCTCGTCGCCGCGCGCGGCGCGATCGGCCACGAGGACGACGCGGCCGCCCGCCGCTACGCGCCGGCGCCGCCCGCGCCGGCGTTCCAGAGCTGGGACGAGGCCGGGAAGAAATCGGCCGGCTGCGTGTCCTGCCACACCCAGTCCGACCGCAAGACCATGCACGCCAGCGAAGCAGTGGTGCTCGGCTGCACCGACTGCCACGGCGGCGATGCCGCGGTGCACGCGCCGCCCGGCGAAACCTGGTCGGCCGACGAACACCACGGCGCGCGCGACTGGTCGGCGGCGTACCGCGCGGCGATGGATCGGGCGCACATCCTGCCGAACGATCCGGCGCACTGGCCGACCAGCGCCAATCCGGAACGCAGCTACACCTGGTGGATGAAGGAATCGCTCGAATTCGTGCGCTTCGTCAATCCCGGCGATCTGCGCGTGGCCGACGAAGCCTGCGGCGCCTGCCATCTGCCGGCGATCCTCGCCAATCAGAAGAGCCTGATGGCGAACGCGGCGATGTTCTGGGGCGCGGCGGCATACAACAACGGCATCCTGCCGTACAAGCACTCGATCCTCGGCGAGGCCTACACCAAGGACGGCCAGCCGGCGGCGGTCGACAGCAAGATCGAACCGGACGCGAACATGACCGCGCACGGCATCCTGCCGAAGATCTATCCGATGCCGAGCTGGGAGACGACGCCGCCGGGCGACATCTTCCGCGTGTTCGAGCGCGGCGGCCGCAACATCGGCACGCTGTTCCCGGAGATCGGCCTGCCCGACGAAGCCGGTCTGATCCAGCGCCTGGAGGAACCCGGCCGGCCCGACATCCGCCAGTCCAACCGCGGTCCCGGCACCGGCAACCGCGTCGCGATCCCGGTGCTCAACATCACCAAGACGCGCCTCAACGATCCGTTCCTCTGGTTCCTCGGCACCAACGACAACCCCGGCGACTTCCGCTCCTCCGGCTGTTCGGCCTGCCACGTGGTCTACGCCAACGACCGCGACGTGTTCCATGCGGCGATCTACGCGAAATACGGCAACATGGGCACCTCGCAGCAGAGCGATCCGACCATCCCGCACGGCGAATCGGGCCATCCGCTCAAGCACGAATTCACCCGCCGCATTCCGACCAGCCAGTGCATGATCTGCCACATGCACCAGCCGAACATGTTCATCAACACCATGCTCGGCTACACGATGTGGGACTACGAATCCGACGCGCCGTTCCTGTGGCCGGAGAAGCAGCAGTACCCGAGCGACGACGAGGCGCGCAAGGTGCTCGACCGCAATCCCGAGGAGGCCGCGATCCGCGGCAAATGGGCGAGCGTCGATTTCCTCAAGGACGTCAGCCGACTCAATCCGCAACTGCACGACACCCAGTTCGCCGATTACCACGGCCACGGCTGGAATTTCCGCGGCGTGTTCGCGCGCGACCGCAAGGGCGATCTGCTCGACAAGGACCGCCGCATCGTCGCCGACGACGATCCGGCCAAGTGGCAGAAGGCCGTGCACCTGCAATCGATCCACGTCGACGTCGGCATGCAGTGCGTGGACTGCCATTTCGCCCAGGACGCGCACGGCAACGGCTACCTCAAGGCCGAGGTGATGGGCGCGGTCGAGATCCAGTGCCAGGACTGCCACGGCACCGTCGATGCCTACCCGACGCTGAAGACCTCCGGTCCGGCCGCTTCGCCGCACGGCCGCGATCTCAAGCTGATCCGCAATCCGGACGGCAAGAAGCGCTTCGAATGGGTGGACGGCAAGCTGATCCAGCGCTCGGCAGTGACGCCGGGCCTGGAATGGACCATGACCCTGCTCAAGGACGCCTCCGACCCGAAGTCGGCCAACTACGACGCCAAGGCCACGCGCGCGCACACCGTGGCGATGGATCCCGACACCCAGCGCTTCGGCGCGGACGTGCCAAAGGACCAGCGCGCGCATGGCGAGGACAAGATGCTGTGCTACGCCTGCCACACCTCGTGGACCACGAGCTGCGGCGGCTGCCATCTGCCGATCCAGGCGAACTGGAAGACCGAGCGCCACAAGTACGAGGGCGGCTACACCCGCAACTACGCCACCTACAACCCGCAGGTCGCGCGCGACGAGATGTTCTTCCTCGGCGTGCACGGCGAGATCAAGAACCACAAGATCGCGCCGGTGCGCTCGTCCTCGGCGCTGGTGCTGTCCTCGACCAACATCAACCGCGAGCGCATCTACATCCAGCAGCCGCCGATCTCGGCGGCCGGTTATTCGTCGCAGGCGTTCGCGCCGCACTACCCGCACACCGAGCGCAAGACCGAAACCCGCCAGTGCGACGATTGCCACCTGGCGAAGAACAACGACAACAACGCGATCCTGGCGCAGACGCTGCTGCTCGGCACCAAGTTCATCGACTTCATCGGCTTCAACGCCTGGGTCGGCGAAGCCGGCGCCGTGGGCGCCGTGCAGGTGACGGAATGGGACGAGCCGCAGGCGGTGATCGGCAGCTATCTGCACCGCTATGCCTATCCCGACTGGTACCAGCAGCATCAGCAGCGCGGCCAGCGGCTCGCCAACGCCAGCGAGCACGACGCCGGCGAAGCGCAGTGCCTGCAGTTGCGCGGCGAATACCTGTACGTGGCCGAAGGCGCCAAGGGCATGCGCGTCTACGACGTCGCCAGCATCGCCAACAAGGGCTTCTCCGAGAAGCTCATCACCGCGCCGTTCTCGCCGCTCGGCCAGGACACGCACATTGCCTCGAAGAACGCCACCTGCGTGGCGCTGGCGACCACCCAGCCGGTCGATCCGGCGCGCAACCAGAGCGAGCTGATGCAGGGCGCGAATCAGGAACAGGTGATGAACCCGATCTACCGCTACGCCTTCATCACCGACGCCGAGGAAGGCCTGATCGCCACCGACATCACCACCCTGCACGACCGCGAGCCGCGCAACAATTTCCTGAAACGCGCACTCACCTGGAACGAGAACGGCGTGCTCGCCGGCGCGCGCCACCTCGCCATCGCCGGCAACACGTTCTATGTCGCGACCGACCGCGGCGTGGTCGTGCTCGACATGCGCGATCCACTCAAGCCGAAACATCTGGCCACCGTGCCGATCGCCGAGGCGCAGGCCGCGCAGGTGCAGTTCCGCTACCTGTTCGTCAGCGCCAGGGACGGCCTGCACGTGGTCGATGTCACCCATCCGGAGCGGGCGCGCGAGGTGGCGCACGTGCCGCTGCGCGACGGCCACAAGCTGCATGTCGCGCGCACTTATGCCTACGTCGCCGCCGGCGCCGACGGCATCGCCATCATCGACGTGACCCGGCCCGAACAGCCGTTCGTGTACCAGATGTTCAACGCCGGCGGCAAGATCGCGGATGCGCGCGACGTCGTGATCGGCACCACCAATGCCTCGCTGTTCGCCTACGTGGCCGACGGCAGCAACGGTCTCAAGGTCGTGCAACTCACCAGCCCCGAGGCGCAGCCGAAATTCTACGGCTTCAGTCCGGAGCCCAAGCCGCAACTGATCGCCTGGTATCCGACCAAGGCCCCTGCCCTGTCGCTGTCGCGCGGCCTGGAACGCGATCGCGCGGTGGACGAATCCGGCAACCAGGTGGCGATCTTCGGTCGCATCGGCTCGCGGCCGTTCCATCTCGACGAGATGCAGAAGCTGTATCTCAAGCCGGACGGCACGCCGTGGTTCGTGGACGATCGCGACGACGGCGGGCGCCGCGCAGGTGCGGCGAACACGCCCGCAACGGAAGCGCACGCGAACCGATGATCCGCGATTGCCGCGCCGCGACGGCGCGTCGCAACGGAGTCCGCCGCAGTCGTCGATCGGCTGCGGCGTGCGCCGGCAACGCATTGACGGCATGCGCCGCCCCCGGGTGCGCGCCTACAACACCGCCTCGGCGAAATCGAAGGTCCAGTCGGACAGCCAGCCGCTGAGCGCGTCGCCCTGCACGTAGTGCACGCCGAGCTTGAGCAGCGCGGCGAGGTCGCTCATGCCCGCCACCTGGCAGGCGACCGTGATCTTGCCGAGCGAGCGCGCCTGGGACAGCGGCGCGGCCAGCGTTTCCCACACCTTGTCCGGCTTGCCCTCGACCTGCGGACGCGCGAAGCGGATCACGCTGAACGCCTCGACCGCGAACAACCGCTCCATCGCCTCCGGCGGCGGAGTGCCGAGATCGAGCGCCAAGCGCACGCCGATGCGTTGCAGATTCTCCAGCGCGCCGTGCAGGCGCGCGAGCTCGGCGCGCGCCTCGGCGGCGCTCACCTGCAGCGCGATCAGCGCGCCCGGCACCGCCTGCGCGCGCAGTTCCGCCGCCAGCCACGGCGCGAACGCCGGATCGAACAGCGTGGCGACGCTGACCGGCACGTACAGGCGCAACTCGCGCTCGGCCGCCTTGCGTTCGCGGATCAGCTCGATCACGCCGCGCAGGGCGTGGCGGTCGGCGTGCGCGACCAGGTTGAGCTCGCGCGCCAGCGGCAGGTAGTCGGCGCGGGTCAGCCGCAGCGCATGCGTGGACTTCGGCGGCGCCAGCTCCATGCGGGTCTCGTACTGGCCGGCGATGTGGCCGGCGAGCGGCACCAGCGGCTGGAATTCGAAACGCGCCGTGCCACGGATGCTCGGCGAACGCAGGATGGCGCGTACCAGCCTTCGCTGCGGCGTCTCGTCGGTGTCGATGCTGACCGCGCGCAGATCGAATTCGCAGCGACCGCCACCGGCCTGTTGCGCATTCGCGCATTGCGTGCGGACACGTTCGAGCGCCTCCTCGACCTGCGCCAGCTCCGCCGGCAGCCGCACGCAGCCGATGCTGAAGCCGAGCTTGAGCGGCTGCTCCGCGGACAGCCACTGGCGCGCCTCGAGCTTGCGCCGCAATTCCTCCAGACGCGTGCGCACGGTGAGCTCGTCGTCGCCGTGCAGCAGCACGAGGTAGCGCAACTCGCCCCACGCGCTCAGGGTGCGCGCGCCGGAGATCTCCGCCGCCAGCGCCGCCGCCACCTGCTGCGGCAGCGTGCCGCCGGCGACGAAGCCGATGCTGCGCAGCACGTCCTCGGCGTCGTCCACCGCGATCAGCGCCAGCGCCGGGCAACGGTCCTGCTCCTCGCGTGCCGCGCGCAGGATCTCGCGCGCCATCACGTCGCGCCCGGAGAAGTTGCCGCGCCGCTCGCCGACCTGCTCGGGCCGGCCCGCGTGCAGCGCGCGCGCACGCTTGATGCGGCTCTCGACCGTGGTCACCAGATGCCGCGGCTTCACCGGCTTGGTGATGAAGTCGTCGGCGCCGACGCGGATCGCGTCGAAGCGCAGATCGAGATCGAGCTCGCCCGACAGGAACACGATCGGCAGGAACGCATGCCCGGCCTGGGCGCGGATGTGCTCGGCGATCTCGATGCCGTTGCCGCCTGGCAGGTAGAGATCGAGCAGCACGAGGTCGGGCTTGAAATCGGCCAGCGCGGCGTCGACACGCTTCGGATCCTCGCACACGCTGGTGATCATGCCGCGATGGCGCAGGATCGATTCGCAGAATTTCGCCTGGCCGCGGTCATCCTCGACGATCAGCACGCGGTAGCCGAGCGCGCGCCGTTGCGCCCACAGGGCGTCGAGCCGCGCCACCAGCGCCACCGGATCGCGCTCGGTGACCACGGCGTCGGCACCCGCGCGCTGCGCGAACAGGGTGCGGGTGAGGTCGGTCTCCTCCGCCAGCACCAAACACAGGGCGGCGTCCTTGTGCGCCGGACGGCAGCGCTGCACCGCCTCGGTGAGCGCGTGCACCTCGGCGACGAACGCCTCGTCCACCAGCAGGATGTCGGGGCTCGCTTCGTCCAGCGCCAGCAACAGGCGATCGCGTTCGTCGAACGGCCGCACGATGCAGCCGTGCTGGCCGAGGCGCGCCGCCAGCCCCGGAATCTCGCGCGACTCGCCGCGCAGGTAGAACACCTGGCGGCGGCTGCTGTCCGCCGCCTCGGCGGGCTTGCGCTGCGCGCGCTTGGCCGGAGTCTCACCGGTCGCCGCGGCCAGACGCTCGATCAGGCGCTCCAGCTCCTGGCGCTGCGCCGGATTCGGCGCGGCGTCGCGATCGACGAACGAACACAGGTACACCGTGAGTTCGAGCGCCGGCGCGGCGAGCTCCGCGGCGCCCTGTTCCTCCGCCAGCGCCGCCAGCCGCTCGAGTTCCTCGTACAGCGCGCTCGCGGAAGCGCTCTGCCATTGCTGGCCGAGTCCGCTGCGCCAACCCTCGAGGAACGCCTGTACGCGCTGGCGCAGGGCGCGATCGCCGCCGGCGCCGGCGGCAGAAGCCGAGCTGCTCGTCATGAAGTCCACGCCATCGGATCAACCCGCACTATACCGGGCCGGCGCGCATTTCGGCAGAGCCGGCGTGCGGATGGCGCGTGACGGCGCGGCGGAGTAATCTCGCGGTTTCGATTCCGGCCGCGCATCACCATGTCCGAAACCCACGCCGCCTACGTCGTGGAGCGGGAAGTACTCTCGCCGAGCGAGCTCGTGCGCCAGGTGCGCGAGCTGCTCGAAGGCCATTTCCCGCTGCTCTGGGTCGAAGGCGAGATCTCCAACCTGTCGCGGCCGGCATCCGGACACCTGTACTTCAGCCTCAAGGATGCGCAGGCGCAGGTGCGCTGCGCCATGTTCCGGCCGAAGAGCACGTACCTGCGCTTCCGTCCCGCCGACGGCCTGCGCGTGCTGGTGCGCGCGCGCGTCGCCATGTACGAGGCCCGCGGCGAATTCCAGCTCGTGGTCGAGCACATGGAAGAAGCCGGCGAAGGCGCACTGCTGCGGGCGTTCGCGGAACTCAAGGCGAAGCTCGCCGCGGAGGGTCTGTTCGATCCGGCGCGCAAGCGCCCGCCGCCGCGTCTGCCGCGTCGCATCGGCGTGATCACCTCGCCGACCGGCGCCGCGATCCGCGACATGCTCAGCGTCATCGGCCGGCGCTTCCCGCTCGCCGAGATCGAGGTCCTGCCGGTGCCGGTGCAGGGCAAGGAGGCGCCGCCGGCGATCGCCGCGATGCTCGGCGCGGCGTCCGCGGCGCGTCGCCACGACGTGCTGCTGCTCACCCGCGGCGGCGGCTCGCTGGAAGACCTCGCGGCGTTCAACGACGAACGCGTCGCGCGCGCGATCGCGGCGTGCGCGATTCCGGTCGTCTGCGCGGTCGGTCACGAGATCGATTTCACCATCGCCGATTTCGTCGCCGATCTGCGCGCGCCCACGCCGTCGGCCGCCGCCGAGCTGCTGGTGCCGGAGGCGGCCACCCTGCTCCATCTCGCCGAACAGCGCGAACGCCGATTGCGACAACGCCTGCGCCATCGCCTGGATTCGCTCCACCAGCGCGTGGACCACGCCCTGGCGCGGCTGCGCGCGCAGCACCCGCGGCAACGCCTGCGTGCCGGAGCGCAACGGCTCGCGCAACTGCACGCGCGCCTGCGGCAGTTGCATCCGGCGGCGGCGCTGGCGCGACGCCGCGAGCATCTGCGCCTGTTGCTGCGCCGGCTGCGCACCACGACGGCGCTGCGTCTGAACGCACGAACGCTGAAGCTCGCGGAACTCGGCCGCGCCGTGCACGCCGTGAGCCCGCTCGCCACCCTGCAACGCGGCTATGCGATCCTGCTCGACCGCGACGACGGCCGGGTCGTGCGCAGCGTCGCGCAGGCCCGCCGCAGCACACGCTTCCTCGCCCGCGTGAGCGACGGCGAGATTCCCCTGCGGCACGATCCGGACTGAACGCATGCGCCCCCGTCACCGCGAAACTCACGTCACCCACCGCATCGCCTGGCTGCGCGCCGCCGTGCTCGGCGCCAACGATGGCATCGTCTCCACCGCCTCCCTGATCGTCGGCGTCGCCGCCGCCGGCGGCACGCACACCGCCGTGCTCACCGCGGCGCTCGCCGGGCTCACCGCCGGGGCGATGTCGATGGCGGCCGGCGAATACGTCTCGGTGAGTTCGCAGGCGGACATGGAGCAGGCCGCCACCGAAACCGAGAAGCGCGAACTCGCCACCGAACCGGCGAGCGAACACGCCGAGCTCGCCAACATCTACGTCCAGCGCGGCCTCACCCCCGATCTCGCCCGCCAGGTGGCCGAGCAATTGATGTCGCACGACGCGCTCGATGCGCATCTGCGCGACGAACTCGGCATCCACCAGACCACCCGGGCGCGGCCGATCCAGGCCGCGCTCACCTCGGCGCTGACCTACACCGCCGGCGCGCTGCTGCCGCTCCTCGCCGCGATCGCGCTGCCGCCCGCGCAGCTCGTCGTCGGCATTCCCCTGGTGTCGCTCCTCGTGCTCGCCGCGCTCGGCGCGCTCGCCGCGCGCACCGGCGGCGCCAGCGCCGGCGTCGGCGCGCTGCGCGTGCTGGTCTGGGGCGCGTTCGCCATGGGCGTCACCGCCGGCATCGGCCGATGGTTCGGGGCGATCGTCTGAGCGTCAGTCGAAGCCGTTGCCGAAAATCTGGTCGGACTCGTAGGCGCCGACGTCGCACGCGCCATAGGTGTTGGTCTTGCGCGGGTCGTCGTGGCAGCGCGGCGTCAGTACCAGATCGCGGTAGGCCGGCGGGTGGGCGCTGGCATCGCAGTAGTCGTTCAGCGTCGACTCGCTGCGCAGCCGGTAATCGCCTGCCACCGAGTTGTTGAAGCCCGGCGCGGAAGTCTCGAGCAGACGCGTATGCGTGCCGAAGGGATCCGGCGGAGCGCCGCCGGTGCGGACCACGCAGTCGTCGGTGTAGGCGGCGTAGGCGGTGATCGGATACGCCGAATCGTAGAACGCCGTGCTGTAGATCGACAGTTGGGTTCCCCCTGCGGCGACGATGTCCTCGGCGGGATGTTCCAGGCCATTCGACCCCAGCTCCTGGTTGCCGGCGAATGTCGAGTACGCGATCTTGAGCCGCGGAGCATTGCTGCTGAAATTGGCGTGCATCAGCACGCCGGCGGCGGTCGTGTCATAGCTCTGGTTGGCCGTGACGAGCAGGCCCTCCAGGTTGGCGATGGTGCCGTCGTCCATATACAGAGCGCTGCCGTCCTGCGCCGAATTGCCGCGAACGAGGGTCTGCGCGATCTCGACCCACGCACCGGACGATGCCATCACCGCGCCGCCCTTCGTGCCGGCGACCGAGCCGACCGTGTTGTTGCTGAGACGCGAGCATTCGAGCCAGGCGGGACACTGGTAGTCGGGCGAGCCGGAAAAGGCGTAGTCGCGCGCCAGCGACGCATAGGCGCCTTGCGTCAGGGCGAGACCGCCGCCCGATTGGCCGGCCGCATTCGCGTCGAGGATCAGTTCCCACGCGTACATGCGCGCCGACGCGGTGGCGAGGAACATGCCGCCGCCGCTCACCGCGGCGGTATTGCCGCTGATGCTGACGCCGGTCACGTCGTGGCGCGCCGGCTGTTGGCCCGGATTGCCGATCGTGATCAAACCGTCGAATGCCGCCACGCCGCCGCCGGAGCCTTGCGTGCCGTTGTTCGCGATGCTCACATCGTCCGCCACGATGTTCAACGCGCCGCCGTTGAGGAACACGCCGCCGCCATCGTTCTGGGCGACGTTGTTGCGAATGCGCACGCCCGGATCGAGCTGGACGGTCGGCGTCGGCGAGTTGCTCTGGATGCAGATGCCGCCGCCGACGCGCGCGTTGTTGTTCTCGATGATGGTGTCCGCGATCGTGACGAACGCACCGCCGGACACGAACGCACCGCCACCATCGGAACCGCCGCCCGAGCCGGCGTAGCCGCCGCCGTGAATCCGCAGGCCGCGCAGCGTGACCGCGGTGCTCGAACTCGCCGAAGGCCGGATGGACACAACCGGATCAAAACCGTCGCCGGACAGATCGGCCGGCGCGTCGGCGCCGAGGCTGGCGCAGGTGGTGAACCCGCCCTGGATCAGCAGCGACTTGTCGCCGATCACCGCCGCGACATTGGTGTAGGCGATGCTGTTGGTGACCAGGATGGTATCGAGCTGCGGCCCGTTCGCGGTCGCCGCGTCGATCGCCTCCTGGAGCGTGGCGTAATCGCACGTGTCGCGTTGGGTGTCGCCGACGTAGTACACGGCGGCGTGCGCGGTGCTGCCGAGCAGCCCGCCGAAAGCCACGACGAGAAGGGAGCGCATGGACGTTCTCCAGCGGGCAGGGAGGTCCCGCCTTGATCCGAACTACATACTTCGGCTCCTGCGGCCATCATACGCCGAATCGCGCAACAGATTTGACGCTGCCCGCCGCGCCGCCCACAATCGGGCTCCACGCGCGTGGGGAGACGCCGACATGAAAGCCTCGGACCTGTTCGTGAAGGCGCTGGAGGCCGAGCACGTGCACTACGTGTTCGGCATTCCCGGCGAGGAGAATCTCGATCTGCTCGAATCGCTGCGCACCTCCTCGATCAAGCTGATCCTCACGCGCCACGAACAGGGCGCGGGCTTCATGGCCGCGACCTACGGCCGCCTCACCGGCAAGGCCGGCGTGTGCCTGGCCACGCTCGGGCCGGGCGCGACGAATTTCGTCACCGCGGCGGCGTATGCGCAGCTCGGCGGCATGCCGATGCTGATGATCACCGGCCAGAAGCCGATCAAGGTTTCCAAGCAGGGCCACTTCCAGATCGTCGACGTGGTCGACATGATGCGGCCGCTGACCAAGTACACGCGCCAGATCGTCTCGGCCGACAACATCCCGGCGCGCGTGCGCGAAGCGTGCCGCCGCGCCGAGGAGGAGCGCCCGGGCGCGACCCACCTGGAATTGCCCGAGGACATCGCCCACGACGACACCGACGCGATCCTGATCAAGGCGAGCTACCACCGCCGGCCGATCGCCGACGACAAGGCCGTGCACCACGCCGCCGAGGCGATCCGCGCGGCGCGGCATCCGCTGCTGATGATCGGCGCCGCCGCCAATCGCAAGCTGTGCAGCAAGATGCTGCGTGAGTTCGTCGACCGCACCGGCATCCCGTTTTTCACCACGCAGATGGGCAAGGGCGTGCTCGACGAGGCGCACCCGCTGTGGCTCGGCAATGCCGCCCTGTCGGACGGCGACTTCGTGCACCGTGCGATCGAGCACGCCGACTGCATCATCAACGTCGGTCACGACGTGATCGAGAAGCCGCCGTTCTTCATGCGCCGCGGCGTGCGCACCGTGATCCACGTCAACTTCGCCAGCGCCGAAGTCGACACCGTGTATTTCCCGCAGATCGAGGTCATCGGCGACATCGCCAATTCGGTGTGGCGGTTGAAGGAATCGCTCGCGCCGCAGAGCCACTGGGACTTCGCCTATTTCTCCCGGGTGCGGCAGCACCTCGAGCAGCACCTGGCGCAAGGCAAGGACGACGGCCGCTGGCCGATCTATCCGCAACGCCTGGTCGCCGACGTGCGCAGGGTGGTGCCGGACAACGGCATCGTCTGCCTCGACAACGGCATGTACAAGATCTGGTTCGCGCGCTACTACCGCTGCCGCGAACCGAACACGCTGCTGCTCGACAACGCCCTCGCCACCATGGGCGCCGGCCTGCCCTCCGCCATCGCCGCCAAGATCGTGCATCCGCAGCGCAAGGTGATCGCCGTCGCCGGCGACGGCGGCTTCATGATGAATTCGCAGGAACTCGAGACCGCGGTGCGCCTGAAGCTCGATCTCGTCGTGCTCGTGCTGCGCGACGACGCCTACGGCATGATCAAGTGGAAGCAGGCGAACATGAAATTCCCGAACTTCGGCATGGACATGGGCAACCCCGACTTCGTCGCCTACGCGCAAAGCTACGGCGCGCACGGCCACCGGCCCGGGTCCTGCGCCGAATTCGCGCCGCTGCTGCGTAAATGCCTGGACACGCCGGGCGTGCACCTGATCGACGTGCCGATCGATTACTCCGACAACGATCGCATCCTGAATCGCGAGATTCGGGAGCTGTCGGCGAAACTGTGAGCCACGGCGTCTCCGCGCCGACGGCCGCTACGCCGCCTTGCCGTAGCGCGTCAGCGTGGCCTCGGCGTCGGCGGCGCGGATGTCGCCTTCCCAGTCCTCCATCAAGGTGATCAAAGTCAACTTTTCCACTTCGCGCACGAAGCGGCGCACGATCGCGCCCGGATCGGCCACACGCTGGCTGTCGGCGATCAGGCCGAAGTGGACGCGGCCGTTGTAGGAAAGAATCGAAAGGCCGATGCCGATGCTGCCGTTCTGCGGCACCCAGAACATGATTTCGCCGACTTCGCTGCCGGCGAGATAAAGCGGCATCTGCGGACCGGGCACGTTGGTCGCCACCGTCGTCGCCTTGCGGCTGAACAGCTCGAGCGCCATGCGTTGCAACGCCAGCGGCGCCATGCCGAGCGCGGCGAGCAGCCCGAAGGTGAGCGCGGCCTGCTTGGAGCGCTTGAGTTCGCGCATCGCCGCGGCGACGCGCTCCAGACGGCGCAGCGGATTCGCCTCGCCGATCGGCAGATCGAGAAACACCAGGCCGAAATGATTGCCGAGCTTTTTCGCGTGTTCGAGCGGACGCAGATTGACCGGCACCGTGGCGCGGATGGTGACGCCATCCACCCGCTCGCCGACTGCCAGCAGATAACTGCGCAGCGCGCCGGCGGCGCAGGCGAGCAGGACGTCGTTGACCGTGCAACGCAGGACCTTGCCGATCGCCTTGACCTCCGCGAGCGGCAGCGGCTCGGCCCAGGCGCAGCGCTTGCGCGTGCCGAGCGGCCCCTTGAGCGGCGTCGGCGGATCGTCGGGCAGCGCCAGCGCATGCGCCAGTTCGCGCGTGATCTCGCCGCTTTCGCGCGCCAGTTCCGCCACCAGCGCCGGATCGCGCAGCCACTGCCGACCGACGTCGAGCGCCTTCTCGCCGAGACGCACCGCCGAGGCGAGGCCGGCACGCGCCGGTTGCAGCAGACGCTCGATCACGCCGCCGCCATCGTGCGGCAGCCAGGTGCGGGCGAGTTCGGCGCGCCGGGACGGCGTCGGCGCGGTATCGGTCAGGGACAGCATGACCTGCACCAGCGCCAGGCCGTCGGCGTAGCAGTGATGGATGCGCGCGACGAGCGCGCTGCCGCCGCGATAGTGCTCGACCAGATGAAACTGCCACAGCGGTCGTGCGTGATCGAGCGGGGTCGAGGCGAGCTCGCTGACGAAGCGCTCGAGCGCCCGCTGATCCGCGCGACCCGGCAGCTTCGCCGCGCGCACGTGCCAGCGCAAGTCGAGGCGCGGATCGGTCTCCCAATACGCCGCCGCACCGGTGTCCACCGCCTTCTGACGGAACCGGCGGAACGCGAGGAAACGCTCGCCGATCAACCGGCGCAGCGCCGCCAGACGCAACGGCGTGGCGAACACGAGCACGCCGGTGATCATCATCCGGTTGGTCGGACTCTCCATGCGCAGCCAGGCGGTATCGACCTTCGACATCGGCTCGCGCGCGGCGCGGTTCGCGGACACGTCGCTCTCCCGTTTCGTTCGTGGGTGTAGCATCATCGTTGCACGGAAAAAACGCAATGCCACGGCCCGATCCGAGTCGCCACGCCGCGGCACCTACCTGGGGAGACGGCATGGATCACGGCAGCGAAATCCTGCAGAGCCTCTTCGTCGTGTTCGTCGCCGCGCAGATCGGCGCCGAGATCGCCCAGCGCCTGAAGCTGCCGGGCGTGGTCGGCGAAATCGCGGCCGGCTGCGTGGTCGGCCCGTCGGTGCTCGGCTGGGTGCACGCCGCCGAGGCGCTCGACGTGCTCGCCGAGATCGGCGTGGTGCTGCTGCTGTTCTCGGTCGGGCTGGAAACGAAGCTCGACGAAATGAAACGGGTCGGCAAGAGCGCGTTGCTCGTCGGCGTGCTCGGCGTCGTCGTGCCGTTCGTGCTCGGCAGCCTGTGGGCGCACGGCGCCGGTTACGCCTGGGCGCAATCGCTGTTCGTCGCCGCCGCATTCGTGGCGACTTCGGCCGGCATCACCGCACGCGTGCTGCAGGAACTCGGCGCCTTGCAGCGCGAGGAAAGCCGCGTGATCCTCGGCGCGGCGGTGATCGACGACATCCTCGCCATGCTGCTGCTCGGCATCGTCACCGCCCTGCAATCCGGCGAGGCGCTGCGCATCGGCCATCTCGCCGTGATCCTCGCCGAGGCGGTGGGTTTCGTCGTCGTCATCGGCCTCGTCGGCACGCGCGTCATGCGCCGTTCCTCGCGCTGGCTGGAGGCGCCGATCCATCCGCTGTCGCCGTTGACGATCGTGCTCGCGCTCTGTCTCGGGCTCGCGTTCCTGTCCACCCAGTTCGGCCTGGCCGCGATCATCGGCGCCTTCCTCGCCGGCATGATCGCCTCCGAGACCGCGCAACGCGAGACGCTGGAGCACCAGACCCAACCGCTGCTCGCGCTGATGACGCCGTTCTTCTTCGTCGTCACTGGCAGCAAGGTCGAACTCGCGCAATTGGCGGATGCGAGCGCGCTCGTTGCGCTCGCGATCGTGACCGCGATCGCGGTGGCATCCAAGCTCGCCGGCGGCTTTCTCGGCGCGCTCGCGCTCGGTCGCCGCGGCGCGCTGATCGTGGGTGTGGGCATGGTGCCGCGCGGCGAGGTCGGCGTGGTCGTCGCCAGCCTCGGCCTCGCCGCGGGCGTGTTCTCGCCGCGCGTCTATGCGCTGATCGTGGCGATGTCGCTCGCCACCGCGATGCTCACGCCACCGCTGCTGGCGCGGCTGTTGCGCGAGCCGCCAGCCAACGACACGCGCGCCGGCTCCGATCCCGCTTCCTAGCCTGACCGAGGCAGGTGTCGGTAGGCGGCCAGCGCCGCGACGCGCGTGGCCCGGAGGTCCACCATCGGTGCGGGATAGGCGAGCCGATGCGCGCCGGCGAACTCCCAGGGTCGGTGGATCGCGGCGGCAGGCACCTTGGCGAGTTCGGGAACCCAGCGTCGGACGTAGGCGCCTGCGGGATCGAAGCGCTCGCCCTGCGTCACCGGATTGAAGATGCGGAAGTACGGCGCGGCATCGACTCCGCAGCCTGCGGTCCACTGCCAGCCCTGGCTGTTGTTGGCGAGATCGGCATCGACCAGCGTATCCCAGAACCAGCGCGCGCCGTGGCGCCAGTGTTGGCGCAGATTCTTGGTCAGGAAGCTCGCCACGAGCATGCGCACGCGATTGTGCATCCAGCCGCTCGCCCAGAGCTGGCGCATGCCGGCATCGACGATCGGAATTCCGGTTTCACCGAGCTGCCAGCGGCGCAGCGCCAGGGCGTCCTCGTTCGCCCACGCGAACCCATCGAAACGCCGATCGAGATTGCGCTCGGGCAAGTGTGGAAAGTGGTGCAGCAAGTGGTGTGAGAATTCGCGCCAGCCGAGTTCGCGGAGATACGCCTCGACCGTGTTGCGTTCGTGCACGTCGTCACGCACGTCCGACAATAGCCGCCAGACGATCTGGCGCGGTCCGATCTCGCCGAAGTGGAGATGCGGCGACAACGCCGAGGTGCCGTCGCGATCGGGGCGATCGCGATCGACGCGGTAGTCGCCGAGCGCGCGATCACGGAAGCGCTGCAATGCCGCGTGGGCGCCGGCCTCGCCCGGTTGCCAGACGGCGGCGAAGCCGCGATCCCAGCGCACCGAAGGCAGCAAGCCGAGGTCGCGCAACGCGACGTTGCCGGGCAGCGCCGGTGCGACGATCCGCCGCGGCGCGGGCAGCGGCGGCCGCGGCTGCAGATTCGCCCGCAAACGTCGCCAGAACGGGGTGAACACCCGGTACGGCCCGCCCTGTCCCGATTGCAGGTCCGACGGTTCGGCCAGCAGGTTTGCATTGAAGTTGTGCACTTCGATGGCGCGCGCACGCAGCACTCGCCGCAGGGCCGCATCGCGTGCCATCAATGCCGGTTCGTGGAGCGTGTTCCAGTAGACCGCGCGCGCTCCGCTTGCCGCGATCAGACGCTCCAGCGCCGCCGCGGTCGGTCCGCGTGCGACGAACAAGCACGCACCGCGCCGACGCAGGTCCGCGTCCAGCGCCTGTAGCGAATGATGCAACCACCAGTTGCTGGCCGCGCCCGGCTGCCACGGCGCCTCCTCGTCCGGCGCGTGGAGGTACACGCAGACGATGCGCGCGTGCGCGCGCCAGGCCGCGTGGAGCGCCGGGTTGTCCTCGAGCCGCAGATCGCGCCGGAACCAGACGATGGCCGTGGTCATCCGGCGAAATGAACCGGATCGCCCGTCGAGGCGCGGTGAAGACAGCCGGCGCGTGACGATGGATCGGATCGTCGCCGCGTCGCCCGGGCGCCGTCACGCCGCAACGCGAACCGGCGTGACGCGCTTGAGCGCCACGAACAACGCGCCGAGCGCGACGAAGCCGGCGAGCATCGCCGCCGCGTTGACGAACACCTGCGCATAACCGAGGTGCGCGACGTCGAGGAACGGGTACGGATAGAACCGGGTGAACGCGCCGCGCAGCAGCACGTAGCCGAAGTAACCGATCGGATACAGGCACCAGTAACCGAGGACGCGCCAGTGCAACGCACCGCGCGGCACGTGCAGCCACCAGTGGACGAGGAACAGCGCCGGCGCGGCGTCGTGCAGCAACGCGTCGGCCAGTGCCTGCCAGCCCTGCGGATGCCAGAGCTGGCGCAACAGCGCGTGATAGACGATGCCGACCACGGCGAGGTAGACCGCCACGCCGCTGATCACGCCGGGTCGCGCGAAGCACCGGCCCGGCGCCGAGCGCGGTGCGAGCAGCGGCATGCTCAGGGTCAGCGCGGCGAGCAGATTGGTGAGCACGGTGAAGAATGCGAAATACATCCACACGCCGTGCAGCACGTCGCCGTGATGGGCGAGCGACCAGCGCACCGACAGCAGCAATTGCAAACCGAGCGCGAACCAGATCACCAGGGCAAGTGCTGCCGCGAAAATCGTCTTCATTGCTTCGCCGTGTCGGAAATCTGCCGACCGGCGATTGTAGCCGGAACGCGCCCGCGCGGACGCAGCGGCCACGATTTCGTCAGGCGCCGCTTTCGAGCTCGGCCAGACGCCGCACCGCCGCGTGGGCGAGTTCGCTCAAGCCGTCGGCGCCGTGCGCGCGCACGTGCGCGACGAGCGTGCGGCGCATGCGCGGCGCCCAGAAGCGCCGGAAGTGATTGACCACGCCATCGATCGCGACTGCACGCTCCGGTTCGGCGGCGAAGAAATCGGCGATGTCGTTCGCCATGTCGATCAGGCGCTGCGCGTTCACGCCGTCGCCCCCTGCCTCGGCGCGCCATGGATGCGCGCGGCGTGGGTATAGATCGAATGGCCTTGCGGCCGGGCGAAGGCGATCAGGGTCAGATTCGCCTCCGCGGCCAGCGCGATCGCGAGCGCGGTCGGCGCCGAGATCGCCGCCAGGATGCCGATGCCGACCGTCGCCGCCTTCATCACCATTTCGTAGCTGGCGCGACTGGTGACGAGCAGGAAACCGCGCCGCGGATCGACGCGCGCGCGGGCCATCGCGCCGATCAGTTTGTCGAGCGCGTTGTGCCGGCCGACGTCCTCGCGCACCAGCGCCACCGCACCGTCCGGCGTGGCCCAGGCCGCGGCATGCGTCGCGCCGGTGGCGACGTTGATCGTCTGCCGCGCCGCCAGCGCGTCCAGCGCGCGGCGCAGCGCGGCGTCCGCGATCGGCGTGGGCTCGGCCACCGGCGGCGGGTGGCGCACGGCGGCCTCCAGCGTCTGCGCGCCGCACAGGCCGCAGCCGGTGCGGCCGGTCAATTGCCGGACCCGCGCTGCCAGCGACGCCGCCCGTGCCGCGGGCACGGCGATGCGGAGCTCGATGCCGCCGAGCGTCGGCGCAATTTCCACTTTTTCGCATTCTGCCGGTGCGCCGACGATCGCTTCGCTGAGCGAGAAACCGAGCGCGAAGTCCTCGAGATCGGCCGGCGTGGCCAGCATCACCGCGTGCGGGCGGCCGTTGTAGACGAACGCGATCGGCACTTCCTCGGCGACCGCGTCGAGCCGATGCGTGGTCTCGCCGCCGCGGTGGCGCTCGACGCGGCGCCGCACGGCGCCATCGGGCAGCGCCTCGCCCGCGCGCTCACTTCGGCGCCGTCGCATGATCGAGCCGTTCCCGCGACCGACGCTCGGACGCCGCATGACGCTGCTGCCATTCCGACGGCTGGCCGACGCGGGTCACCTCCACCGCCGTGACCTTGTACTCCGGACAGTTCGTCGCCCAGTCGGAATTCTCGGTGGTGACGACGTTCGCCCCGGAGCCGGGGAAGTGGAACGTCGTGTAGACCACGCCCGGCGGCAGGCGGTCGCAGAGGTGCGCGCGCAGCACGGTGTCCCCCGCGCGGCTGGCCACGCCCACCCAATCGCCGTCGCGGATGCCGCGGCTCTCGGCGTCGTGCGGGTGGATGTCGAGCCGGTCCTCGTCGTGCCACACCACGTTCGCGGTGCGCCGCGTCTGCGCACCGACGTTGTACTGGCTCAGGATGCGGCCGGTGGTCAGGATCAGCGGATACTTCGCGTTGACCCGCTCGCGGGTCGGCACGTATTCGGTCAGCAGGAAGCGGCCCTTGCCGCGCACGAATTCGTCGACGTGCATCGTCGGCGTGCCGTGCGGATGCGCGGCGTCGCACGGCCACTGGATGCTGCCGAGTTCGTCGAGCCGGGCGAAGCTCACGCCGGCGAAGGTGGGCGTGAGACGCGCGATCTCGTCCATGATCTCGGCCGGATGCGCATAGTGCATCGGATAGCCGAGCGCGTTCGCCAGCCGTTGCGTGACCTCCCAATCGGCGTAGCCCGCCTTCGGTCGCATCACCGCGCGCACCCGCGAGATGCGCCGCTCGGCGTTGGTGAAGGTGCCGTCCTTCTCCAGGAACGAGGCGCCCGGCAGGAACACGTGCGCGAACCGCGCGGTCTCGTTGAGGAACAGGTCCTGCACCACCACGCATTCCATCGTCGCCAGCGCCGCGGTCACGTGTTGGGTGTCGGGATCGCTCTGCGCCAGATCCTCGCCCTGGATGTACAGCGCCTTGAACTCGCCGTCGAGCGCCGCCTCGAACATGTTCGGGATGCGCAGACCCGGCTCGGCCGACAGGCGCACGCCCCAGGCCTGCTCGAACGATCGCCGCACCGCATCGTCGGACACGTGCCGGTAGCCGGGAAACTCGTGCGGGAACGAGCCCATGTCGCACGACCCCTGGACGTTGTTCTGGCCGCGCAGCGGATTGACGCCGACGCCCTCGCGGCCGATGTTGCCGGTGACCATCGCCAGGTGCGCGATCGCCATGACCGCGGTCGAGCCCTGCGCGTGTTCGCTGACGCCGAGCCCGTAGTAGATCGCGGCGTTGCCGCCGGTGGCGTACAACCGCGCCGCCGCGCGCACCTGCGCGGCCGGCACGCCGGTCTCGGCCTGCATCGCCTCCGGCGAATTGCGCGGTTCGCAGATGAACTTCTTCCACTTCGCGAACGAATCGGCCTCGCAGCGCGCGGCGACGAAGGCGGCGTCGTACAGGTTCTCGGTGACGATCACGTGCGCCAGACTGTTGAGCAGGGCGACATTGGTGCCGGGGCGGAGCGGCAAATGGAAATCCGCCTGCACGTGCGGGCAGCGCACGAGATCGATGCGCCGCGGATCGGCGACGATCAGGCGTGCGCCCTGGCGCAGGCGCTGCTTGAGCTGCGAGGCGAACACCGGATGGGCGTCGGTCGGATTGGCGCCGATCAGGAACACTACGTCGCAGTGGCGGATCGAGTCGAACCGCTGCGTGCCGGCGGATTCGCCGAGCGTCTGTTTCAGGCCGTAGCCGGTCGGCGAGTGGCACACCCGCGCACAGGTGTCGACGTTGTTGTTGCCGAACGCGGCGCGCACCAGCTTCTGCACCAGGTACGTCTCCTCGTTGGTGCAGCGCGACGAGGTGATGCCGCCGACCGCGTCGCGCCCGTAGCGCGCCTGGATGCGCTTGAACTCCGCCGCGGCGTGGGCGATCGCCTCGTCCCAGCTCACCTCGCGCCAGCGGTCGGTGATCTTCGCGCGGATCATCGGCGTGAGCACGCGATCGGGGTGCGTGGCATAACCGATCGCGAAACGGCCCTTGACGCAGGCGTGGCCGTGGTTGGCGTGGCCCTCCTTGTTCGGCACCATGCGCACCAGCTCCTCGCCGCGCATCTCGGCGCGGAACGAGCAGCCGACGCCGCAATAGGCGCAGGTGGTGACCACGCTGCGCGTGGCCTGACCCGTTTCGAGCAGCGACTTTTCCATCAGCGCGCCGGTCGGGCAGGCCTGCACGCAGGCGCCGCAGGAGACGCACTCCGAGGCGAGGAACGGCTCGTCTGCGCTCGCCACCACCATCGAATCGAAACCGCGGCCCCGGATGGTCAGCGCGAACGTGCCCTGGATCTCGTCGCAGGCGCGCACGCAGCGCGAACAGACGACGCACTGCGCCGGATCGAAGCGGAAATACGGGTTGCTCGCGTCGATCGCGGCGTCGAGATGATGCCTGCCATCGAAACCGTAACGCACCTGCGTCACGCCGAGCGCCGCGGCCACGCGTTCCATCTCGGTGCCGAAGCCCGCCGCGAGCGCCTGCGGCGGATGATCCGACAGATACAGCTCCATGACCCCGCGCCGCAACTGCTCGAGCTTCGCGCTGCGCGTCGCGACGCGCATGCCGGCGGCGACCGGCGTGGTGCACGAGGCGGGATACCCCTTCACGCCTTCGACCTCGACCAGACACAGGCGGCAGGAGCCGAACGGTTCGAGCAGCTCGGTCGCGCACAGCTTCGGGATCTCGATGCCGGCGAGCGCCGCGGCGCGCAGCACGGAGGTTCCTTCGGGCACGACGACCTCGCGGCCGTCGATGGTCAGGGTCACGGTCTGTGCCGCCGGCGAGGACGGCGTGCCGAGATCGGTTTCCTTGATTGACAGCATGTGACGTGACTCCTCCACTGGCCCTCAGCCCTCCGGCCAAGTTGCCCCCTCACCCAACCCTCTCCCCCACCGCAATCGATGAGGGAGAGGGCTTGATGAAATCCTCGGGGAAATGCTCGAGCGCGCTCAACACCGGATACGGCGTGAGGCCGCCCAGGCCGCACAGCGAAGCCTGCCGCAGGGTCTCGCACAGATCGCGCAGCAACACCTGGTCCGCCGCGCGTTCGCGACCGGCGCGGATGCGATCGATGATTTCCATCCCGCGCGTCGAACCGATGCGACAGGGCGTGCACTTGCCGCAGGATTCGAGCGCGCAGAATTCCATGGCGAAGCGCGCCTGCTCGGCCAGGTCCACGCGGTCGTCGAACACGACGATGCCGCCGTGGCCGAGCATGCCGCCGATCGCGGCAAATGCCTCGTAGTCGATCGGCGTGTCGAATTGCGATTCGGGCAGGTAGGCGCCGAGCGGCCCGCCGACCTGCACGGCGCGGATCGGCCGGCCAGACGCCGAGCCGCCGCCGTAGTCGTAGAGCAGTTCGCGCAGGCTGATGCCGAAGGCCTGCTCGATCAAGCCGCCGCGCCGGATGTTGCCGGCGAGCTGCAGCGGCAGCGTGCCGCGCGAGCGGCCGTGACCGAACTCGCGGTAGTACGTCGCGCCGCGCTCGAGGATGATCGGCACGCTCGCCAGGGTGATCACGTTGTTGACCACCGTGGGTCGACCGAACAGCCCCTTCACCGCCGGCAGCGGCGGCCGCGGCCGCACCTGCCCGCGCTTGCCTTCGAGGCTGTCGAGCAGCGACGTCTCCTCGCCGCAGATGTAGGCGCCGGCGCCGAGCCGCAGTTCGAGATCGAAGCGCCGGCCGCTGCCGAGCACGTCGGCGCCGAGCAGACCGTGCGCATACGCGGTCGCGATCGCCGCCTCCAGCGCCGCCTGCGCGTGCGGATACTCGCAGCGCAGATAGATGTACCCCCAGGTCGCGCCGACGGCGAGCCCGGCGATGATCATGCCCTCGATCAGCAGAAACGGATCGCCCTCCATCAACATGCGATCGGAAAACGTGCCGGAATCGCCTTCATCGGCGTTGCAGACGATGTATTTGGAGGGCTGAGGGCCGAGGGCGGAGGGCTGGACGGGCGCATCGAGCACGGTCTGCCACTTGATGCCGGTCGGGAACGCGGCGCCGCCGCGGCCGCGCAGACCCGATTCGGTCACGATCCGGACGATCTCCGCAGGCGCGAGCGCCAGCGCGCGCTCGAGCCCCTTGAGGCCGCCATGCGCGCGATAGTCGTCCAGACTCCGCGGATCGACCAGGCCGACGCGCGCGAAGGTCAATCGTTCCTGGCGGCGGAAATAGGCGATGTCCTCCACCCGGCCGAGCCGCAACGGATGCGCACCGCCGTCGAGGAATCCCCCCGCGAATAGTCCGACGACATCGTCCGGCGTCACCGGGCCGTAGGCGATGCGGCCGGCCGGCGTGGCCACCTCGACCAGCGGTTCGAGCCAGCACAGGCCGCGCGAGCCGGTGCGGACGATGCGCACGCCGGTGCCGCGCCGCGCCGCTTCGGCCGCGATCGCGCCGGCGACGCGCTCGGCGCCGACCGCCAGCGCGGAAGCGTCGCGCGACACGTACACCGTCGCGCTCACGGTTCCCCTCCGACTTCGTCGAGCAGCGCCGCGAACCGCGCCGCGTCGACGCGGCCGTGCAGCGTCCGGTCGATCATCAGCGACGGCGCGCAGGCGCAATTGCCGAGACAGTACACCGGCTCCAGCGTGAACGCGCCGTCCGCGGTGGTCTCGTGAAAATCGATGCCGAGCCGCCGCTTCACTTCCGCCTCGAGCACGCGCGCGCCCATCGCCTGACACGCCTCGGCGCGGCAGAGATACAGCACGTGACGGCCGCAGGGTCGGCTGCGGAAATGCGGGTAGAAGCTGATCACGCCGTGCACTTCGGCACGGCTGAGATTGAGCGCGTGCGCGATCACCGGCACGGCCGCGGCGGGAACGAAGCCGAGCGCCTCCTGGATGGCGTGCAGCACCGGCAGCAGCGCCCCGGCGCGCGCGTGGTGCGCCTCCAGCGCCGTCTGCACCGCGCGCCGTTGTTCCGGCGTCAGCGTCGGCGCCTGCTCGGCGGACGCCGGCACGACTGGCTCTGGCGCTTGGCGCATCGCGATCCGTCTCCTCCCCCGCGCCCAGCATACGCCGACGCCCGGCCCGCTTCACCTGGCGACGACGTCGTCCTTGGTTCGGTTCTCCTTACAACAGCCCGAAGCGCCGGATCATCCAGCCCTTGACGAGCTGGGTGAGACCGAGATACGCGGCCAGGATCGCGACGAGACAGACCCAATACAGCGGCGGCAGCGGCACGAACCCGAACCACGCGCCGATCGGCAGGAACGGCAGGACCACGCCGATCAGGCAGATCGCCACCCCGGTGATGGTCAGCGCCAGACTGGCCCTGCTCTGCACCAGCGGGATGCGCCCGGTGCGGATGATGTGCACCACCAGCGTCTGCGACAGCAGCGATTCCACGAACCAGCCGGTCTGGAACAGCGTCTGGTGCTCGACGCGATCGGCGCCGAGCAGGAACCACAGCAGCGCGAACGTCGCGTAATCGAAGATCGAACTGATCGGGCCGATGCAGAGCATGAAGCGGGTGATCGCCTTCAGGTCCCATTGCCGCGGCCTGGCCAGGTATTCGGCATCGACCTCGTCGGACGCCACCGCGGTCTGCGAGAAGTCGTACAGCAGATTGTTGAGCAGCACCTGCACCGGCCGCATCGGCAGGAACGGCAGCAGCGCGCTCGCACCGATCATGCTGAACATGTTGCCGAAGTTGGAACTGGCGGTCATCTTGATGTACTTCAAGATGTTGCCGAACACCTTGCGGCCCTCGAGCACGCCCTCCTCCAGCACCAGCAGGCTCTTCTCCAGCAAAATGATGTCGGCCGACTCCTTGGCGATGTCGACCGCGGTGTCCACCGAGATGCCGACGTCGGCGGCGCGCAGCGCCGGGCCGTCGTTGATGCCGTCGCCGAGAAAGCCGACGACGTGACCGTCGCGGTGCAGCGCCTGGATCACGCGCACCTTCTGCTGCGGGTTCAGGCGCGCGAACACCTGGGTGGTGCGCGCGGCGACGGTGAGCTCGTCGTCGCTCATCGCCTCGACCTGCGGGCCGACCAGGTATTTCTCCACTTTTATACCGACCTGGCGGCAGACGTTGCGCGTGACGATGTCGTTGTCGCCGGTCAGGATCTTCACCGCCACGCCGTTGGCGTGCAGCGCCTGGATCGCCTCGGCCGCGCTGTCCTTCGGCGGATCGAGGAAGGCGATGAAGCCCATCAGGGTGAGATCGCGCTCGTCGTCGCGCGAATAGCTCGGCTTGGCCTCGATCTCGCGCAGACCGAGCGCGAGCGCGCGGAAGCCGTCGTCGTTCATGTCGCGCGCCACGCCGCGCACCTCGGCGAGCTTGTCCGGCGTCAGCGGCGCCGCGTCGTCGCCGAGCTGCACCCGCGAGCACACGCCGAGCGTCTCCGCCACCGCACCCTTGGAAATCAGGAAATGCCGGCCGGACGCATCGCGCACGATCACCGACATGCGCCGCCGGGTGAAGTCGAACGGCACCTCATCGACCAGCGTGTAGTTCGCCTTCAGGCGCTCCGCGGTCGGCGCATCCGCGCGCTCGAGCACGGCGATGTCGAGCAGGTTCCTCAGGCCGGTCTGGTGGTAGCTGTTGAGCCAGGCGTATTCCAGCACGCGCTCGTCCTCGTCGCCGGCGACGTTGGTGTGGCGCTCGAGGATGACCCGGTCCTGGGTGAGCGTGCCGGTCTTGTCGGTGCACAGCACATCGATCGCGCCGAAGTTCTGGATCGCGTTCAGGCGTTTGACGATCACGTCCTTGCGCGCCATCTTGAGCGCGCCCTTGGCGAGGTTGATCGCGACGATCATCGGCAGCATCTCGGGCGTGAGACCGACGGCGACCGCGACCGCGAACAGGAAGGCGTCGAAGAAGCTGCCCTTGGTCGCCCAGTTGATCGCGAGCACCAGCGGCGCCATCACCGCCATGAAGCGCAGCATCAACCAGGCGAAACGCGCCACGCCGCGCTCGAAACTGGTCTGCACGCGCTGGCCGACGAGCGAGCCGGCGAGCGCGCCGAAATAGGTGCGCGCGCCGGTCGCGGCGATCAC
>Ga0070739_10000280_pt1 | contig 102923 bp, 95 predicted proteins | sample Coa_R1_7_FD_66445 | JGI IMG/M metagenome (GOLD analysis project Ga0070739, IMG submission 66445) | Surface soil microbial communities from Centralia Pennsylvania, which are recovering from an underground coalmine fire - Coalmine... | ecosystem: Environmental > Terrestrial > Soil > Unclassified...
GGTCCAGCGGGACGTCGTGGAGGGGTACGTCTCGCTCGAGGCGGCGCGGGAGCAGTACGGCGTGGTGCTAGACCCGCACACGCTGGCCATCGACGAGGCGGCAACGGCCCAGCGGCGCCGGCTCCTGGCCCAGCAGGCCTCGGCGAGCGACGCCGCTCCTCCGGCTCAGGAGGCGAGCTAGCAATGGTCGCGGAGCTGCAGGCCGATGTGGTCGTCGTCGGGGCGGGGATGGCCGGCCTGGCCGCAGCGCTCACCGCGCAGGACGCAGGCGCCCGCGTGATCCTGCTGGAGGCGGGCGACGCGCCCGGCGGCTCGGCGGCGCTCTCGGCTGGCAATCTCGCCACCTTCGGCAGCTACGACGAGCTGCGGCAGACCATCCCGCTGGGCGAGCCCGAGCAAGGGCGGCTGCTGGTGGAGACCTACGATGCGGCCGTGCGCTGGCTCGCGGCCCTCGGCGTGGCGACCCCGCCTTCCATCAGCCACGAGTTCGGCTTCGCCCGCTGCGTCCGGATCGACCCGCCCGCAGCGCTGCGCCACCTGGCCGATACCTTCCAGGCGCGCGGCGGCACGCTCCTGACCCGCACGCGCGCCACCCGCCTGCGGGTGGAGGCGCCGCACCGCGTGGCCGGCGTGGTCGCGATCGGCGCAGCCGGGCCGCAGGAGATCCGCGCCCGCAGCGTGGTGCTGGCGACCGGCGGCTTCCAGGGCAACCCCGAACTCACCACGCGCTATATCGGCCGCTGGGCGGACCGCATGCCGGTGCGCTCCAACCCCTGGAGCGTGGGCGACGGCCTGTTGATGGGCCTAGAGGTGGGGGCGGGCACGAGCCGCGGCCTGCACGCCTTCTACGGCCACCTGCTCCCAGCGCCGCCAGCTACCCTCACCCCTGCCGACTTCCTCCCCACTACGGCCTACTACAGCCGCTACTGCGTGCTGGTCAACCGGCGCGGCGAGCGCTTCACGGACGAGTCGCTGGGCGACGAGATGAACGCTCAGGCGGCCGCACGGCAGGAGGCGGCCGCCGTCTTCGCCATCCTCGACGCCGAGATCTACGAGCAGCGGATCCTCGCGCACCCCAGTGGGATCGACCGTATCGCGGCAGCACGCGCGGTGGGCGGGCGCGTGGCCGTCGCCTCGACCCTCGAGGGCCTGGTGGCGCAGCTAGGCGCTTGGGGCATCCACCAGCACACGCTGCTGCAGACGCTGCGCGACTACAATCAAGCCATGGAAAGCGGCAGTGACGAGCGGCTGCCAGTCCCGCGCACGCACCACCGCGCGCCGCTCCACCGCCCAGACTTCATCGCCGTGGCGCTGGTTCCTGCCATCACCTTCACCCACGGCGGGCTGCGCATCGACGGGCGCTGCCGCGTGCTGGACCGCCACGGGGTGCCGATCGCAGGGCTCTACGCCGCTGGGGCCGACGCCGGCGGGACCTTCTACGAGCGCTATGGCGGCGGCCTGGCTATGGCGCTGACGCTCGGCCGTGCGGCGGGCGCCGCGGCGGCGCAGGCCGGCTAGCCGACTGCGGCCTCTAGCCGACCGCGTCAAGGCTTGTGCTGGCCCATCGACGCGTGCGCAGCGAAGCACCGGATAGGATACAGGAGAGCAGCCATGCGCTTGAGCTTGCGATCGCTACTGCTTCTCGCGGCCGCGTGGGTGGCCGCGGCCTGTACAGCGCCGGCACGGCCCACCGCGCCGAGCGGCGCGCCGCCCGCCGCGCCGCCGGCCGCCACGGGCCCGGCGCCCACCGCCGGTGGGCCCTCAGCGCCAGCGCCGAGCGGGGCTGCCAGCGCGCCGCAGCCGCTGCAGCCGCCGCAGCCGGTCCGCATCGCGAGTATCGGGCTGGCGGCGCAGGCCCCGACTTACCTGGCCATCGAGCAGGGCTACTTCACTGAGCTGGGCCTCCTGCCCGAGGTCGTGCCGCTGACCACCACCGCCGACGTGGTGGCCATGCTCAGCGGCGACCAGCTCGACGTGGGGTTCGGGGCGATCAACCCGGCCGTGTTCAACGCCGTGGCGCGCGGGGTGGGCATCCGCATCGTCGCCGACCACGGGAGCAACATCCCCGGCCGCAGCACGCCCAGCCTCGCCGTGCGGACGGATATCCTCGAGCGGCGGCCGTGGACGGGCTACCACGACCTGCGCGGCCTGAAGGTCGCTGTCCAGCAGCTCGGCACCCTGACGGAGTACTACCTGGAGCTGATGCTGCAGCGCGGTGGGGTGTCGCGCAGCGAGGTGGAGATCGTCGGGCTCCCGTTCCCGGACATGGCAGTAGCGTTTGCCAACAAGGCGATCGACGCGGCGATCTACAACGAGCCCTGGGCCACCCAGCAGGAGCAGCAGGGGATCATCAAGAAGATCGTCTACACCGACGACGTCGATCCCAACGGCCACGTGGCGGTGCTGCTCTACAGCGAGACCTTCGCCCGCAACACGCAGGCCGCTCGCAACTACATGGTGGGCTACCTGCGCGGCGTGCGCGACTACTGGGATGCCTACGATGGCCGGCGCGACTTCCAGATCGTGATCGACGTGCTCCAGAAGTACACCCAGCTCAAGGACGAGGCGCTGCTGCGGAAGATCCCGCCCACGGGGCAGAACCCCGCCGGCTACCTCGACCCGGCGAAGCTGGCGGCCTACCAGGACTGGTTCGCCGAGCGCGGCCTCATCACTCGCAAGATCGACATCGCGCAGGCGCTCGACTGCAGCTTCCTAGATTACGCCAACGCCGTGCTCGGCCCCTACCAGCCCGTCGCCCAGCCGCGCCGGCCCGAGTGAGGGCATCCGCCTGTCACAGTGCACACGGGCGCCAGCGCCTTACGGGGGACGTGTTGCTCGGCGGATCTCAGCCGACAACTGGCGGATGGTAGGGAATGCCGACTTCATTGTGACCGGCACACGCGCCAGCCAGTCTTCCCGCAGCCGAACCATGCCGGCGAGCTGCGCTACGGTGCAGCCCTGGGCAGCGTGCGGCCTGGAACCCACTGGCAAGGGCCGCTCGCCTTAGCGCAGCACAGGCGCTCAGTCGACCACGCCCTCCCGCTGCCAGGCGGCGAGCTGCTCGCGGCTGTAGCCCAGCAGCTCGCAGAAGACGTACTCGTTGTGCGCCCCCAGGGTGGCCGCGGAGCGCACGGGCGCCAGCGCGCCCTCGGGCAGGCGCATCGGGATGCCGGCCACAGGCATCTGGCCGATGACGGGGTGGTCGATCGTCGAGATGAAGCCCCGCGCGCGCAGGTGCGGGTCGTGGTAGAGGTCCTCGCCGCTCTGCACCACGCCACAGGGCACGCCCGCCGCCTGGAGCATGTGCATCACGGCGTGCGCCTCGCGCTGGCGCGTCCAGGCGGCGATCAGGGCGTCGATCTCCGCCAGGCGCTCGCGCCGCCGCGTCAGGGTGGCATAGCGCGGGTCGTCGGCCAGCTCCGGCCGGCCCAGCACTGCGCAGAGGCGCCGCCACTGCTCGTCCGTCTCCACGACGATCACGCACCAGCGGTCCTCGCCTAGGCACGGGTAGCAGTTGTGCGGCGCAGCATAGGGCCAGTCGTTGCCACAGGGGGTTGGCTCGCGCCCGTTGACGGCTATCTCCAGGAAGCTCACCCCCAGCAGGTAGGCTGTCAGCTCCACCTGCGCCAGGTCCAGGAAGAGCCCCTGCCCCGTCCGCCGGCGGTAAAGCAGGGCGGCGAGCACGAGGGTGGGCGCAAACACCGCGGCCAGGTAGTCGGGGTAGACGGCCTGCGACCCCACCGGCCGCGGCTGGCCGGGATGGTTCCACAGGTAGGTCATGCCCGAGAAGGCCGTGAGCGTGATGCCCCAGGTGCCCCAACGGTGCTTGGGCCCGGTGGAGCCGAGCCCGGGCATCTTGAGCACGATGAGGTCGGGGCGGATCTGGCGGAACTCCTCGGGGCCGAGCCCCAGCCGGGGCAGCACATCGGGGCGGAAGTTGTCGAGGACCACGTCGGACTTGGCGGCCAGCTCGCACAGCAGGCGCACCCCGGTAGGATGCTTGAGGTTCAGCTGGGCCGACAGGACGTTGAGGTTCGCCTCGATGAAGCGCGGCGCGGCATCGAGGTTATCCTGGCTGGAGAAGAAGCGGAAGCTGTCAACGCCGCCGCGCCGCGACTCGATCTTGATCACCTCGGCGCCACACTGGGCGAGCAGCCGCGCCGCATTAGGCCCGGCCACCCCGGTAGTGAACGAGAGCACCCGGATCCCTTCCAGCCAGCCGGCCATCACGCTCCCTCCGCCCGCGCCGGCTGGAGGCGGCATCTGCACGCTGCCCCCAGCCGGTAGAGGTGGGCGTCGCGCTTAGAGATACTTGCGGCCGGCCAGCGGGTCCGGCACCTCGAGCCCCATCTTGGTGATCAGCGGCGTCACCTCGGCGAGGAACTCCTCCCGCTGCTGGCGGTTGGTGCGCCGCTTCAGGCCCCAGTAGATGTACCGCTCGCTGCGCTTGGAGTCGCTCTGGCCGAAGGAGTCGAGCGCCAGCGGGAACCAACGGTTGAGCGCCTCCTGCGCCTCCCGCTTGCCCTCGGGCGTACGGCACAGCTCGATCAGCTTCATGGTGCCGTAGTTGACGTGCCCCTCCTCCTCGCGGAGGATGTCTGGCAGCACGTCCGCGAGCGGCTTGTAGCTGCAGTCGATGAACTCCTCGAGCTGGTAGCGGCCCACGCGATCCATGAGGAAGCCGAAGACCGCCACGTCGCCCCAGGTGGGCATGGTGGCGCGGAAGGCCTCCACGTAGCGCTCGTGGCGCGGGCGCCAGATCACCCAGCTCGCGTCGTAGCCGATCTCGTTGAGCAGGCGGTTCATCTTGCGGAAGTGGTCGACCTCCTCCGAGGCGGTCTTCCCCATCTTCCACAGGTCCTCGGGCGTGGGCGCGCGATGGCCGGTCCAGCCCTCGGGCACGTAGATGTTCGGGCCACCGATCTCGCAGTCCGCTTGGATCGTCAGCACGCGCACCAGGAGGTCCTGGTACTCCTTGGGCATCTTGTGGAAGTCTTTCGCCTCGACCTTATCCGTGAACGCCATGGCCGTCTCCTCCTTGCTTCGCGCGGCTTGACCGCGCCTTCGTTGCGCTAGAGATCGCACCGCCTTGCGAACGCATCGCCTCCGTCCTCACGGCGGGCAGGTGCCGTGCTCGAGATGGTACTGGAAGTCCTCGGGGAAGAGGCGCAGCGCGCTCTGGATCGGTGGCGCGGGCATGTTGATCAGGCTGCAGAACCCCTTCCCGCGAGCGAACTGGATCACGCGGTCGACCGTGCCCAGCAGCGCAGCGCTCGCCTTGCCGTCCCGGACCTGTTGCAGGATGCGCACGAGTTGCTGCGTCTCCATCTGGCAGGCCGGGCACTGGCCGCACGACTCGGCGGCGAAGAACTCGGCGATCCGCAGCACCTCCTCCACCAGGCAGGTGCCCTCCGGGTAGAAGGTCATCACCCCGCACCCGAGCGCCGAGCCGGCCTCGCGGAAGGCCTGGTACTCGAGCGGCAGGTCGAGCGCGTCGGGCTTCAGGAAGCCGCTCGACGGGCCGCCGGGCAGGATGGCGCGCAGCGGGCGCGGATCGGCCAGCCCGCCGGCGCACTCCTCGTAGAGGTAGCGGAGCGGGGTGCCGAACGGCAGCTCGTAGACGCCGGGCCGCCGCACGCGCTCCATCGTGGTGAAGAGCATCGTGCCCGGGCAGTCCGGCGTGCCGATGGTGCGGTACCAGGCGGCGCCGCGCGCGACGATCGCCGGCACGTTGGCCAGCGTCTCCACGTTGTTGACCACCGTCGGCATGCCGTACAGCCCGTGCGTGGCCGGGTAGGGCGGCTTCTGGCGCGGCAGCGCCTCCTTGCCCTCCAGGCTCTCCAGCGCCGCTGAGTCCTCGCCCGCCACGTAGGTGGTGGGCGCCCGGTGCAGCCGCACCGTCAGGCTGTAGTCGGTGCCGAACAGCCGCTCGCCGAGGTAGCCGGCCTCCTGCGCCTCGGCGATGGCGCGCTCCAGGCTGGCGATCGCCTCGGTGAACTCACGGTTGACGTACAGGAACGCCTCCCGCGCGCCGATCGCGTAGCTGGCGAGCATGAGCCCTTCCAGCACCTTGTGGGGGTAGTGCTCCATGAGCAGGCGGTCCTTGTGGCTGCCCGGCTCGTCCTCCCCGCCGTTGGCAACGACGTACTTGCGCTCGGCCGGCGTCTCCACCGCGAACTGCCACTTGCGGCCCACAGGGAAGGCCGCACCCCCTCGGCCGCGCAGCCCGCTCGCCTGGACCTCGGCGAGTACCACCTCGGGCTTGCCCTCCCGCACCACCCGCTGCCAGGCGCGGTAGCCACCCTGCGCGAGATAAGCCGCGAAGCTCTCCGGCCCGCTGTCGCTGGTAAGTAGTATCCGCTCCACGCTCTCCTCTACCTGCCCTCGGCCCTCAGAATAGCCCTGCGTCGAGCAGCTCGAAGATCAACGCCTTCAGCGACGGGTCGACCCCCTCCTCGAGGCGGGCGACCCGGGGGCCGCCCTTCACGCTCTGGACGATGTCCTCGATGTCGGACTCCTTCACCCCTGCGTACCAGACGCGCTCGGGATAGAGCACGATGTTGGGCCCGTCCTGGCAGGCCCCGAAGCACATGTAGGGCTTCACCTCGCACGTGGGGCAGTCCGCCAGGCGCTCCTGAAGCTGCCGGATCAGCTTGTCGGCGCCGCGCGAGAGGCAGTCTACGTTCTGGCAGACGAGCACATAGTGCTTTTCGGTCTCCATCGCGGCGCCTCCTCAATAACCATAATCTACCGGCGCGGCGTAGCGGTGCTCGCGGGGCAGCAGCGCCCGCCAGCGCGCCTCGCCCAGCCGCTCCAGGTACGCCGCCCGGTCGGCCACGCCCTCCACCCAGGTCTCCAGCCAGCGCGCGAAGCCCTCGGGCGTGCGCGTCTCCTCGTGGTAGGCGGCGTAGAAGGCGTGGTCGCGGCCGTAGTAGCCCTGCACCGGCGAGGGGTGGGCGCCGAACGGCTCGTGGACCACGGCCAGCACCTTGAAGCCCGGGACCAGCACGCGGTTCGGATCGCTCAGGATCACCTCGCGCGGGACGATCTCCTCCGCCACGAGGATCACCCCCTCGCTGGCCAGCGCCGCCTCCTGGCTGAGCCCCAGGTTGCCCCACACATGCGCGTTGCCCTCGACGTCCGACCGCTGCACCTGCAGGATCGCTACGTCGGGCTGCAGCGCAGGCACGAGCAATAGCGGCGTGCCGGCTGCCACGCCGGGGAGGTCGGCCGGGGCTGGCACCACCCGCAGGCTCGGGTTGCTGGTCGGCAGGTCGCTGCCGAGCACCGTGCGCGTCGGCAGGTAGGGCACACCGTGCGCACCCGCCAGCAGCGCCAGGCCGAGCGTGTAGTTGCTGTGATCGACCACCTCGATCGGGTGCGGCTCGCCCCGCTCCACCGCGCGGCGATAGTTGTGCCCCAGCCCGGCGCTCACGTTCCCCACCCAGGCCGCGATGACCCGCCGCGCGCAGCCCGCCCCGATGAGCTGGTCGAACAGGGCGTCGGAGACCGGCGCGATCAGCGTCAGGTTCCGGCGGCGCTGGCGGATCAGCTCGTGCCCGGCCGAGAAGGGGATGAGAGACTCCAGGGCGGTGCCCATCACTACCGAGGCGCCATCGGGCACGTAGCGCTCGATGGCCTCGCGCATCGAGCAGAGCTTGCTAGGCATGTTGCCACTCCGGGGCGCGCTTCTCGAGGAAGGCGCGCAGCCCCTCGGTCGCGTCGTGGGTTGCCATCAGCTCCTCGCGGTAGATCTGCTCAGCCCGTGCCAGCCGCGCGCGCCAGCCCCCCTCGGCCGCCCACAGCGCCCGGCGGGCGCTGTGCAGCGCGGCTGCGCTTAGCCCACGCAGGCGCTCCAGCAGCGCCTCCGTGGCCGCTGTGAGCTCCGCCTCCGGCACCACCGTGCTCACCAGCCCCAGCGCCTGCGCCTCCGCCGCGCTGATCACCTCGCCTGTGAGCACCAGCCGCAGCAGCGCCCGCGTGCCCAGGCGCAGGGGCAAGACCGCCGCCGCCACCGGCGGGAACACCCCCAGGGTGATCTCCGGAAAGCCCAGCCGCGCGGTGTCGGCGGCCAGCGCGAAGTCGCAGAAGCCCACCAGCTCGCACCCCCCGCCGAGCGCCACCCCATGCACCACGGCGACTGTGGGGACCGCTAGCGCCTCCAGCCGCTCGAAGATGGCGTGGAACTCGGTGAGCATCGGCCCCACGGTCTCGCCCAGGTGCTCGCCGACGTCGACCCCTGCCGAGAACGCCCGGCCCGCGCCGCGAAGCACCACGGCCCGCAGCGCGGGCGCCGCAGCCAGTGCATCGAGCGCCGCCTGCACCTCGCGCATCATCGCGATGGTGATCACGTTCAGCGGCGGCCGGTCGAGCGTCAGGTAGCCGACGCCGTCATCGACGTGCAGGTGAAGGTACTGGTAGCTCATCGCCTGTGCCAGCCCAGGCCCCCCAGAGCGCCCGCTACAAGATCCGCCGGTCCGCGAGCGGATCTGGCACCTCCAGGCCGATGCTGGTGAGGACGCGGCTGACCTCCTCCAGGTACATCGCCCGCGCCTCCTCGTTGCGCCACTTCTTGATGCCCAGGCGCACCGCCAGCTCGCTGCCCTCCGAGCCGCTGTGGCCGAACATGTCGAGCGCGCGGGGGAACCACTTGTTCACCGCCGCCTGCGCCTCGTCCTTGTCGCCGGGATAGTTAGGGTCGTTGACCATGCGCTTGAGCCCGTTGGTGCCGAACCCGATGTGGAGCTGCTCCTCGGTCAGCATCAGCGGGATGGCCCGCGCCAGCGGTCCGTAGCTGCACTCCTGGAAGGCCCGGAGCTGGTAGATCCCCACCCGGTCGACCAGGCAGGTGAACGCCAGGACATCGCTCCAGCGCTCGAACTCCATATTGAACGAGTCCAGCTTGTGCGCCCCGAACGGGCGGTTGAGCAGGTCCTGGATGAGCGCTTCGCCCTCGGGCCCGAAGTCCTCTAGGAGCTTGCAGATCTGGTAGCCGTGGCGCATCTCGTCGGCCACGATGCGCGCCTCGGTCCAGCGGTCATCGAGCGTGGGCGCCTTGTCCAGCCACGGGCGGTGCTGCTGGACGGAGGCGAACTCGGTGTCGGCCTGCACGTACAGCAACCGCTTGAGGAACTTGGCGTACTCCTCCGGCAGCTCGTGCGGCGACTCGAACTTGCGCGTGCCCTCGAACTCGCCCCACTGGATCTCACGTGTGATCCCGACCATGGGAAAACTCCTTTATCACTTGCCCTGCCAGACGGGCTGCCGCTTCTCGATGAAGGCGCGCATGCCCTCGGCGGCGTCCTGCGTCTCGAAGATGCGGCGCAAGATCTCCCGCTCGATCAGGTTGCCGTACTCGAGCGGCACGGCGCTGCCCTGCTGCGCCGCCAGCTTGATGGCGCCGATCGCCTGCGAGGGGCCGCTGGCCAGCCGCTCGGCGAACTCCATCGTCTTGGGCAGCAGCTCGTCCGGATCGAATACCTTGTCGACCAGGCCCAGCTCCAGCGCCCGGTCCGCCAGCACCCCCTCGCCCGTGACCATCAGCTCGATGGCCTTGGCGAGGCCGATCAGGCGGGGCAGGCGCTGGGTCCCGCCGGTGCCCGGCATGAGGCCGAGCGTGACCTCGGGCAGGCCGATCCGTGGCCCGCGCTCGTCGCCGCGCGCCATGAAGCGCAGGTCGCAGGCCAGAGCGATCTCCAGCCCGCCGCCGAGGCAGAAGCCGTTGATCGCCGCGATCACCAGCTTCGGGGTGCGCTCCAGCTTGGCGAGCGTCTCGTGGGCGTGGAGGTCGAACATCGCCCGCCAGTGGTCGTCGCCCGCCTGCATCGCCTTCACATCCGCGCCCGCGCAGAAGAAGCGCGGCAGCTCGCTGGTGAGCACGAGCACGCGGATGTCGCGATCGAAGCGCGCCTCGTAGATCGCCTGGTCCAACTCCTTCATGAACTCGTGGTCGTAGGAGTTAGCCGGGGGGCGATTGAACTTGATGACCCCGATGCGTCCTTCTTTGCTCAGCGTGACCGCCACCGCACTCTCCTTCCGTCGCTGCTGCTCCCGCCGCAGCCCGCCTCGCTAGCCTGAGGCCGAGAGCGGGCCGGGCTGGGGAGCGCTCTCCCGTATCTCGGCTGCCTGGGCTCCTTGATAGCCCGCGGCCAGCAGCTCGGCCGCCGGCGGCGCCGGCGGTGTCACGGCGACGAGGCGCCGGCGGCCGGCGGGCGGCGCCTCGAACACCGAGTCCAGGTAGGCGTTGGCGCGCTCGGCTAGCAGCTGGTGATAGCTCTGGAACAGCTGCGCCGCCGCCGCGCCCAGCCAGCCCTCCGGCAGCAGCTCCGCCGGCAGCTCCGGATCCAGGAAGAAGAACCGCCGGTACTCGTGGATGAGCATAAACCGCTCCACGAAGCACTGGCTGGCCGGCACCTCCTCGCCGCGGGCCAGCTGCTCGCGGTGCGCCTCGTAGCGCGGCCCGTACCGCGCCAGGAACGCCGCGTAGCGCCGGTTGACCTCCTCGAGGTTCCAGCAGCGGCGGACCAGGGCGCGGTCGTCAGCGAAGCCGAGGTGCGTCGCGCAGAAGATCTCCACCAGATCGCGGATCCGGAGCCGCTCCACCAGCGCCTCCACCTCCGCCTCGAGCGCGTGCGGCGAGATCCAGGTGCCGTTGCCGAGCTGGCCGAAGCCCATCCAGGTGAGCTGCTTGCGCAGGTCGTCGCGCACCTCACGCCGCTGCTCCGGGATGGAGTAGGTGAGGATGCGCCAGCGGCCGTCCCACGCGCCCGTGCGGCGCACGAAGATGCGGCGCGAGCCCTCCTCCAGGAGCCGCTTGCTCTTGGGCGTGAGCGAGTAGTAGCTGCGGTTGCCCACGCGGCGCACCCGCAGCCAGCCGCTCCGGCTCATCCGCGACAGCGCCGAGCGGACCGCCTGCTCGCTGAGCCCGAACTGGGCCGCGATCCGGATGAGCGTGCCGACCCACACCTCCCCGCCCCGGTGGATGATGTAGTCCCCGTAGAGCGTGAACAGCATCGATTGGGGCCGGATCATGCCCGCTCCCGCGCCGCCATATGGCGAAAAAACATATGGCGTCTCATTACCGACATACCGGATCTTAGCAACATCGCCGGAACCCGTCAAGCACGGCGCCGGCCCGGCTCGCCGGGGAGGCCCCGCCGGCCGGCGGCCCGCGGGCGTCGGCCACGCCGGGAGGCTCTGGTATAATCGCACGGATCGCCCCAGCTGTCAGCAGCCGGTGCCCGCCGTGCAGCGGGCGCCCCGCCCGGGAGCGGACGCCCGGCAGGAACACCACGCCCGGCAGCCTGCCCGAGGGAGGAGTGACGCGATGGCAAAGATGATCATCGGCGGTGAGCACGTCGACGCCCGCAGCGGCGCGGTGATGGAGATCCGCAACCCCGCGACGGGCGAGGTGGTGGACACGGTGCCGCAGGCCAGCGTGGAGGACGTGCGCCAGGCGGTCGACGTGGCCTACGAGGCGTTCCGGAAGTGGGCGGACACGCCGCCGCACAAGCGCGCCGAGGTGCTCTACAGGGGCGCGCAGCTGGTGCGGGAGCACCTCCAGGAGATCGCTACCCTGGAGACGAAGGAGCAAGGCAAACCGCTGCGCGAGTCCCAGATCGAGGTCGGCCGCTTCGCCGAGAACCTGGAGTACTACGCCGGCTTGGCCGACAAGATCCGCGGCGAGTTCGTCCCGCTGTCCGAGCGCGACAAGTACGGTATGGTGGTTAAGCAGCCGATCGGCGTGTGCGCGGCCATCGTGCCTTGGAACTTCCCCGTCTCGCTGATGGGGAACAAGATCGCCCCGGCGCTGGTGGCCGGCAACACCGTGGTGGTCAAGCCGGCCAGCACCACCCCGCTGGCCTCTATCCGCGTCATCGAGCTGCTCCATGAGGCGGGGGTGCCGGCGGGAGTGCTCAACATCGTGACCGGCCCGGGCAGCGTGGTGGGAGAGGAGCTGCTCGCTAACCCGCGCGTGCGCAAGATCGCCTTCACCGGCGAGACGGTCACGGGCAAGCACGTGATGGAGGTAGCCGCGCGCGAGGTGAAGCGCGTCACGCTGGAGCTGGGCGGCAGCGACCCGATGATCGTCTGCGACGACGCCGACCTCGACGCCGCGGCCAGCGCCGCCTCCGTAGGGCGCTTCTTCAACTGCGGCCAGGCCTGCCTCGCGGTCAAGCGCCTGTACCTGTTCGAGAGCATCGCTGACGCGTTCATGGAGCGGTTCCTGCCCCGCGTGCAGCGCCTGAAGGTCGGCAACGGCCTGAACCCGGACGTGCGCACCGGCCCGCTGCACACCGCCAAGCAGCGGCAGGAGGTCGAGGCGATGGTCGAGGAGGCCGTCGCTGCGGGCGCCAAGGTGCTGGTCGGCGGGCGGCGCCCCGAGGGCGAGGAGTACGCGCGCGGCCACTTCTACCTGCCCACGGTGCTCGTGGACGTGCCGCACGACGCGCGCATCGTGCAGGAGGAGTGCTTCGGCCCGGCGCTGCCCGTCTTCCGCGTGAAGGATCTAGAGGAGGCGATCACCCTGGCCAACAGCTCCAAGTACGGGCTGGGCTCCTCTATCTGGACGCGCGACCTAGCCAAGGCGCGCGAGGCGGCGGAGCGCATCGAGGCGGGCTACACTTGGATCAACAACCTCCACATCGCCTACGATGAGCTGCCGTTCGGCGGGTTCAAGCACAGCGGCTACGGCAAGGAGCACGGCGTCGAGGCGCTGGACTACTACCTGGAGAGCAAGTCGATCGTCGTCGCCACGCCCAGCGGGCGATAGCGCGGCCGGGGTAGCGCGCGAGACCCGTTGCCCACCCCACGGTCGCTGCCCGCCCCGGTTGTCAACCGGCGAGCGGTGCGGGGCTGGCGCTGTGCTCTCGCCAGCCCCCGCTGCCCGGAGAGGCGCGGATGAGTAGCACCCGCCCGACAGTCTCGGTCATCGTCCCAAACTGGAACGGCGCGCGGCTGCTCCCCACCTGCCTCGCCTCGCTCCGTCGCCAGACCTACCCGCCGCTCGAGACGATCGTGGTCGACGGCGCCTCCACCGACGAGTCGGTGACCCTGATCCGCCGCCGCTTCCCCGAGGTGCGGGTCCTGATCTTGGACGCTAACCGCGGCTTCGCCGGAAACGTCAACGCAGGCCTGCGCGCGGCGCGCGGCGAGATCCTGGCGCTCCTGAACAACGACGCCGAGGCCGACCCCGCCTGGCTCGCCGAGCTGGTCAAGGGCTTCGCCACCGACCCCCGCGTGGGGATCTGCGCGGCGAAGATGCTGCTCTATGACCGCCGCCAGGTGCTCAACGCCGCGGGCGACGTGTTCTACCGCGATGGCACGCCGGGCAACCGCGGGGTCTGGCAGGAGGACCGGGGCCAGTTCGACACGCCCGAGTACGTCTTCGGCGCCTCGGGCGGCGCGGCGGCCTACCGGCGCCAGATGCTGGAGGATGTCGGGCTATTCGACGAGCGGCTGTTCATGTACTGCGAGGACGTCGACCTCTGCTTCCGCGCGCAGCTCCTTGGCTACCGCTGCCTCTATGTGCCGACGGCACGGGTGTACCACCGCCTGAGCGCCACGGGCGGCGGTCCCCTGGCCAGCTACTACTGTGGGCGGAACTTCCTCTACGTCCTGCTGCAGAACATGCCCGCGAGCCTGCTGCGGCGCTACGGCCTGCGGATGCTGCGCGCCCAGGTGCGCCTGGCGCTCGAGGCGCTGCGCCACGCGCGCGAGCCGGCGGCGCGGGCGCGGCTCCGCGGCCAGCTCGCGGCGCTGGGCGCGCTGCCGGACATCCTGCGCCGCCGCCGCGTGATCCAGGCCCGCCGGCGCGTGCCTGATACCTACATCGCCTCCCTCCTCACGCCGGAGGCCTCCTGATGGCCACGCCGCTACCAGCGCAGCGCCCCCAGCCCCCTGCACCACCGGCGCCCTGCCCCCTGACGATCATCCTCGTCAACTACCACGCGCGCGACTACCTGCTGGCCTGCCTAGCCGCGCTGGAGGCCGCGCCCCCGCGCATGGCCTACCGCGTCATCCTGGTGGACAACAGCCCCGGCGACGGCGCCGCCGAGGCGGTCCGCGCCCGCTTCCCGGCCGTGGAGGTCATCCGCAACGCGACGAACGTGGGCTTCGCCCGAGCCTGCAACCAGGGCCTGCGCGCCACCGACTCGCCCTACGTGCTGCTGCTCAACCCGGATACAGAGGTCCGGCCGGGGGCGCTCGACACGCTGCTCGACACCCTGGCCGCCCACCCGCATGTGGCCGCGGTCGGCCCGCGTCTCCTCTACCCCGACGGCCGCTACCAGCACTCGGTCTTCCGCTTGCCTGGGCTCGCTCAGGCCTTCTTCGGCTTCTTCACGATCGTCCCGCTCGATTCCCCCTGGAACGGCCGCTATCCCCCGCCGGCGTCGCCCGCGCCGCGCCCGGTCGAGCACATCCTGGGTGCCTGCCTGCTCCTCCGCCGCACGGCGCTGGAGCAGGTGGGCCTCCTGGACGAGCGGTTCTTCATGTACTTCGAGGAGACCGACTGGTGCGCCCGCGCGCGCCGGGCGGGCTGGGAGCTATGGCAAGTGCCCGCAGCGACCGTGGTCCACCATGGCGGGGGCACCACCCGGCTGGTCGCGGAGGAGATGTCCTTGCAGTTCCACCGCAGCCAGGCGCTCTACTACCGCAAGCACTATGGCCTGGCCGGCTACCTAGCGCTCAAAGGCATCGTCGTGCTCGGGGTGGCCTTTCGCCTCGCGCGATCGGTGCTGGCCACTGTGCGGCGCCGGATCGATCCCGGCCTGCTCGCCACCCGCACGCGCGTGTACTGGGAGATCCTCCGGGCATGAGCGAGCCGCGGGTGGGCGTGATCGTCGTGACCTACAACAGCGCCGGCGTGGTGCGCGGTTGCCTCGCCTCACTGCGCCGGCAAGCGCCCGCTGTTGTCCTGCACACCGTGGTGGTCGACAACGGCTCGCAAGACGGCACCCGCGCGCTGGTGCGCGCCGAGTTCCCTGAGGTGCACCTCGTCGAGGCGCCGCGGAACGGTGGCTTCTCCTACGGCACAAACCTCGGGCTGCGCGCCCTCGGCCTCTGGCCGCTTGCCGACGCTCCGGCCGCTGCGGCGGTGGACAGCGTGGTCCCAGACTACGTGCTCTTCCTCAATCCGGATACGGAGCTGCCGCCCGGGGCACTCGGCGCGCTGGTGCGCCTGCTGGAGCAGCGGCCGGAGGTTGGCGCCGTGACGCCGCGCTTGGTGCGCGCCGACGGCAGCCTGGACCGCGCCTGCCGCCGCGGCTTTCCGACGCCATGGAACGCCTTGTGCCACTTCCTCGGCCTCGCGCGCCTGTGGCCCCACAGTCCCCGCTTCGGCCAGTACAACCTCACCTACCTGCCAGAGGACCAGCCTGCGGCTGTAGACTGCATCGCTGGCGCGTTCATGCTCGTGCGAGCCGCCGCCGTGCGGCAGGTCGGCCCCTGGGACGAGGCCTTCTTCGCCTACGGCGAGGACATCGACTACTGCCTCCGCCTGCGCCGCGCCGGCTGGACGATCTGGTACGAGCCCAGCGTGCAGGTCCTCCACCTCAAGGGCGAGGCCAGCCGTCAGCGTAGCCTCCCGATGCTGCGCGAGTTCTACCGCGCCATGACGGTCTACTACCGCAAGCACCACGCCGCGCGCGATCCGCTGCCCCTGCGCCTGGCGATCCTCGGGGGGATCCGCGCGCTCTACGCAGCGGCGCTGCTGCGCCAGCTGCTCCAGCCGCCAGGCAGGCGGTGGGTGGGCGCGGCCCGCCCGACCGCCCGGGAACGCGCGCGCTGATCCCCGCCCCTCCGGCTGCGCTGCTCTTCCTCGGCGCCGAGCCGTCGGGCGGAGGCTGGGGCCTGGCGCAGCAGCGCTCAGCGCGCCAGGTCGGCCTGGGCCTGGAGCCAGTAGCTGCGGTCAACATACCAGTCCGACGACGGGGCCGCGGACAGCAACTGCTCCTCCCGCATCACGTCCAGCACCGCCTGCAGCGCGGGCTGATCGATCTCCGCCTCGCGGGCCAGCACCGCCTCCTGGATGTACCGGCGATAGGTGTCGGCGACCTCGGGCGTGGGCAACCCGGTGCTGGCTGCAAGGATCGCCTGCGCTTCGGCCGCATGCGCAGGCTCGTGGAGCCAGCGGCCGGCGCGGATCGTGGCCCGCAGGAACGCCACCAGCGTCTCAGCATGCGCCTCGGCCCAGTCGCGGCGCACGTTGAGGGTGGCGAAGGCATAGGCGGGCCAGTAGGCGCTGGCGTAGCCGAGCAGCCGGTAGCCCTCGGCCACCAGCCGCGCCTCGAAGGGATGGGTCAGCATCGCGGCATCGACCGCGCCCTGACGAAGGGCCTCGGCCTGCGCTGGGGTGCTTCCGACCATGACGAGTTGGTAGTCGCCGGGGCCGAGCCCGTGCCGCCGCAAGATCGCCTTCAGCAGGCTGGAGACCCCGCCGATTAGCTCCACGACCGCGACCCGCCGGCCCCGGAGCGCGCTGAGCGAGGGGATCGCCGGCTGGGCGACGATCGCGGAGACCGGCCGGCGCACCACGCCCCCGACGATCGCCAGCGCCTCGCCGCGCTCCACCGCCGCGATGACGTAGTCGGGGCAGTTGCCCGCCACATCGACCCGACCGGCCTCCAGCGCCGCGACACTGCCCCCGGTGCTCTCGGTAAGGACGGCATCGACCGTTAAGCCCTCGGCGGCATAGAAGCCGCGGGCCAGGGCCACGTAGTGCGCCCAGTAAGTCGCCGTGGGCGAGACTAGACCGTAGACCAGCCGCACCGCTCCTCCAACGTCTCCAGCTTAGCCGATCCGCGCGCCGCACGCATCCCTGGCGCGGCCCAGCTTGCCCCGCCGCCTGTCCATCTATAATGAGCTATGCGAGTTCGTCATGCGCCACCAGAGGGGAGGCGGCGAGTGGAGTTAGCGGTGCTCCGGAGCTTCGTCCAGGTAGCCGAGCGGGGGAGCCTCACCCTGGCCGCCCAGGACCTCGGCCTGACGCAGCCCGGCCTGACCCGCCAGATCCAGAAGCTCGAGCGCGAGCTCGGGGTTCCGCTGTTCGTGCGCTCGCGCGAGGGGATGCGCCTGACTCCGGCCGGCGAGCGGGTGCTGGCCTACGCCCAGGAGGTGCTAGCCCGCCACCACCAGCTCCTGGAGGAGCTGCAGGGCGCCGAGGCGGCTGTCGAAGGGCCCCTGCGCATCGTGGCTAGCACGACGCCGGCGGAGTTCTTGGTTCCCGACCTGGTCGCGGCCTTCACGGCACGCTACCCGCAGGTGCAGCCGTTCGTCTACACCACCGACTCGCAGGGGGTCATCGAGGAGCTGCTGGCGCGCCGCTGGGATCTGGGGTTCGTCGGCGCCCGGATCGAGCGCAAGGAGCTGCGCTTCGATCCCGTGGCCGAGGACGAGGTCGTGCTCGCCGTGCCCGCCCACCACCCCTTCGCCCGCGAGCGGGAAGTCCCCCTCGACGCGCTCGCGAACCAGTCCTTCGTGGAGCGGGAGGGCGGCTCCGGGACGCTCCTGAGCGTGCGGCACGCCCTCGCCCAGCGTGGCCTGGCGCTGCCGCCTCACCGCGTGGCCATGACGCTCAGCACGACCCAGGCGATCGTGTCCGCTGTGCGCGCCGGCTACGGGATCGGGTTCGTCACCTCGCTCGCGCTCGCCGACCGCAGCGACCCGCGCGTAGTAGCCGTGCGCCTGGCCGGCATCCCGCTCTTCCGCACGCTGTACCTGGTGCGCGAGGAGCGCCGGCTGCTCCCGCCGCCGGCGCAGCGCTTCGTGGCGTTCGTGCTGGAGACGGCGCCGCGCGGCCTCCGCGTCTCGGCCACGGCAACCTAGTCGCCGTAGCGCGCGCGCAGCTCCTCGAAGAAGCCGCTCGCCTCCAGCTCGCGGAGCAGCCGCAGGTCGACGAACTGCTCCGGGCGCGCGTCTTTGGCCGCCGGATGGCGGCTCTCGTTCAGCACCGTCTGCAGCCCCTCCAGAGTGGGGTAGGGCACGCGCTCGAGGTAGCGCAGCGCGTACAGCTCCCACGTCTCCTCCAGCAGCTCCTGGTCGTCGGTGCGGGCGAACTCGGCGAGCACGCGCTGCGTGAAGGCCTTGTCGGCGCGGTAGAGGTAGATCGCCTCGATATAGGCCTTCAGGAAGCGCCGGACCACGTCTTCCTGGGTGTTGAGGAAGCTGCGGAGCACGTTGACCGTGGTGTGCTGGTAGGGGATGCCCAGCTCGCCCAGGTCGAGGATCTGGCGGTAGCCGAGCTGCCGCGCACGGATGGTGCTCGGCGAGGAGAGCGCGCCGGCGTCGATGGCGCCGTTCTGCATCGCGGTGAGGATCTCCTGGTTCGCGCCGACCTGGAGGATGCTGACGTCGCGCTCCGGATCGAGCCCCTGCTGGCGCAGGGCGTAGCGGGTGAGGAAATCCGTGCTGTCGCCCAGGCGAGGGACGCCGACGCGGCGGCCGCGCAGGTCGGCGACGGTCGCTATCCCCGGCACCGCCATCAGGACATTGACCGGGCGGTTGACCACGCCGGCGATGATAGCGATATCCGCGCCGGCCAGATCGGCTTCGACGACCGCCGCGGACGAGACCGCGGAGATCGGCAGCTCGCCGGCCAGCATGCTCTGGACCACCAGTGAGCTGCCGGAGACCGAGATGACCTCGACCTCGAGGCCGTAGCGCGCGAACAGGCCGGCGTCGCGCGCCAGCGGCAGGAGCAGCGTCGAGCCGCTGACCGCCGAGTAGGGAACCCGTAGGTGCGCCACCGGCGCCACCGACTCGGCCGCTGGCGGCATCCCGTGGGCGCCCGCCATCCGGCCGGCAGCCGGCGGCGCCGCAGGGACCGACTCCGCTGGCGCCCGGCAAGCCAGCAAGCCCGCCACAACCAGACTCGCCCACAGCCCTGTCGCCAGCCGATACATCGCCCACTCTCCCTGCTGCGTTGTCGCGTTATTATGCCAGGTACGCGATCGCCGGCAGGCACCTACCACTCAGCGGCCTCTCGCTGCCACGGGTGCTGCTCCTAGCCTCCCGCGGGCGCGTCCGCCGCTACCCCCATCGCCGAAGCGCGCCCGGCGTTCAGGGCGTTTCCAGATCCGCAGCGAGCGCCTGGCGGGTCTCGGGGCTAAGCTCGGCAACTGCCTGGTAGGCACGGTGCTCAATACGCAGCCGCGCGGGCTGGGTGAGGTCCCGTAGCACCGCCGCCGCATCCTTGCCGACCGGGAAGCGCAGGTAGTGGACGGTGGCGGTGCGCGTCTCGGTGCTCCGGCCGGGCTCCGCCTGGGCGTGGATGCGGTGGGGCCCCAGCTCGAGCCACACGCACTCCTCGATCCCCACCAGCGCCGGCAGGCGCCGGCGCAGCTCCTCCATCTCGCCGATCTCGATGAAGAGCGTGGCCGACAGCTCCCCGTCGGCGGGCACTAGCTCGTTGTAGATGTCCAGCTCCTCCTGGATGCGGTGCGGCTCGAAGATGCGCTCGGCGCGCAGCATCTCCTGCACCTGATAGAGCACCGTGTCGCGGTTCTCGAAGGTCAGGGCGATGAACTCCCCGACCGGCACGCGCCGCGGTGCCTTCACGGCAGCGATGCGCTGGCGGAACTCGGCACGCACCAGCTCGTAGTCCTCGAGTGAGCGCAGATCTGCGCGGGTGAGACGTCGCATCAGGCTGTTTCCTCCTCGTCGGCATAGGCCGCCCAGAGGATCTCGATGGGGTGAACCGGCCGCTGCCCTGTGCCCTGCTCGATCTGGAGCGCAGCGAGCGAGCAGTCGGTGGCCAGAATCGCGGCGCCGGCCTCGCGCAGGCCCGCGAACAGCCGCGCGCCAACCTCCAGCGAGAGGGGGTGGTACTCGCGCTTGAAGGCCCAGGTGCCGTCGTGGCCCGAGCAGCCCCGGTCGACCACCACGACCTCCGCACCGGGGATGAGCTGAAGCAGCTCGACCGAGCGCCGCCCGATGGCCTGGTACTTCAGGTGGCAGGGCTGGTGATAGGCGATCTTGCCCGGCGCGTAGGCGAAATCCTTGCGCAGCTTGCCCGCGCGGTCGAGCTGCAACAGGTACTCGGCCAGGTCATAGGTGCGGCGCGCCACCCGCTGGGCGGCCTCGGAATGCAGGTAATCGGGGTACTCCTTGCGGAGCATCATGCCGCAGGTTGGCTCGGGCACGACGATGTCGTAGCCGGCCTCCACCGCGGCGGCCAGGCTCTCGACGTTGCGGGCCATGTGGTGCAGCGCAGCCTCCAGCTGGCCCTCGTCGAGCGCCGGCATGCCACAGCAGCGCTGCGGGGGGCAGATCACCTCTACCCCGCTGCGCTCCAGCGTCTTGACCGCTGCCATTCCGATCTCGGGGTGGTAGTAGTTCACCAGGCAGGTGTAGAACAGCGCTACTTTCCTGATAGGAGTGGCGCACGCTGGCGCGCGCCGGCGCGCGAACCAGCTCGCGAAGGTGAAGGGGGCGAACCGCGGTAGCAGCGCCTGGCGGTGGATCCCCAGGGTCTGCTCCATCACCCGGCGCACCAGCGGCTGGCGCGCCGCGGCGTTGGCTAGCGGCGCTGCGGCGCAGCCCAGCGGGCCCACGAGGTCCGGCGCGGCGAGCAGCCGCGCCCCGAGGCGCCGCGGCGCCTCCCGCGCGTAGACCGCCCGGGCGCGCAGCACGAGGCGCGGAATGTCGATCTGGAACTCGTGCGGGGGCGTGTAGGGGCACACCACGAAACAGAGCTTGCACTCGTAGCAGAGCGCGGTGACCTCCCGCAGGTGCGCCGGCGTGAGCCGGTCGACATCGCCGTCCGCCGCCTCGTCGAGGTATGCGAACAGGCGCGGGAAGGCGGGGCACAGGTTGTGGCACAGGCGGCAGCCATGGCAGACCTCGAACTGACGGCGCTGCTCGCGCTCCAGCGCCTGTGCGTCCCAGTATTCGGGAGCGTGGTGCTCCACCCGCGACGGGCTGAGCCCGCCCAGATCTGCGGTCATGGTCTCTCCTCACACGGCGGCCGCGGGAGAGGGCTCTCCTCTCCCGCGGCCGCGCTGACGGTGCGGGGCAACGGTTAGGCGGCGCCGAGGCTCTCAAGGCCCTTGGCGAAGCGGCCGGCGTGCGACTTCTCCGCCCGCGCCAGGGTCTCGAACCAGTCGGCGATCTCGGGGAAGCCCTCCTCACGCGCCACGCGCGCGAAGCCCGGATACATCTCGGTGTATTCGTAGGTCTCGCCGGCAATGGCGGACCGGAGGTTCTGGACCGTGCTCCCGACCGGCTCACCCGTGACGGGATCCCCCACCTCCTTCAGCCAGTCGAAGTGGCCGAAGGCGTGACCGGTCTCGCCCTCTGCGACAGAGCGGAACAGGGCGGCGATCTCCGGCTGCCCCTCGACATCCGCCACGCGCGCGAAGTAGAGGTAGCGCCGGTTGGCCTGGGACTCGCCCGCGAACGCCTCCTTCAGGTTCCGCTCGGTCCGGGTGCCTTTGAGATTGGGCATGCGTCGCTCACCTCCTACAGAGTTTTCCGCCGGGGCGGCTCCCCGGCAGGGTAAGCCTCGATGGTGCGCGCCTCACGGCGCACAGGGAAACCCTTCTGGGCGCTCCTCGCCACGCGGCGAGGCTGGGTGCCTAGACAGCGCGGCTCACGGCGCGCGGCCCGCCTGCGCCTGGCAGGCCGGACATTCGCCGTAGAAATCGAGCCGCTGGCCGGTCACCCGGTAGCCGCTCTCCGCCGCCGCCTGCGCGAGCACCGCGCGCAGGTCCGCGCGGTCGAAGTCGTCGATGCGGCCGCACCGGGTGCAGACCAGGTGCGCATGGGGAGTCGCCGAGCGGGCGTCGTACCGGTTGCCCGTCCCGGCGAACTCGAGCTCGGCCACTTCACCGAGCTGCTTGAGGACGCTCACCGTGTTGTAGACGGTGGCCCGACTGGTCGAGCGGCACCATTGCCGTGCTAGCGCGTAGATCTGCTCGACGCTCGGATGATCCGTGCTGGTCGCCAGCACCCGGAGCACCGCCTCCCGCTGAGGGGTGAGCCGGTAGCCCCGCCGCGCGAGCGCCTGCACCAGCACCGCATAGCGCTGCTCACCAGAAGCCACGTTTTCGAGCGCCTCACTGTTTGTAACGACTTAGACCACGTCTAGAATTAACATGCCTTGCAGGTGATTGTCAAGCGCTTCTGCTATGATCTTAGCGACCACGCCCGGTGGGGCCTGCAGCCCCGCGCCGTGCCCGACCCCAGCCCGCCGTCCCTGCGCCGGCGGAGCCACCTTCCCATCCCAATACCAGCGGTCGTGGAGCTGGCGCGGCCCCAGGCGTAGCCGGTGCACTCAGGATGAATGGCACGTTGAGCGAGCAAGCACGCATCCGCAACTTCTGCATCATCGCCCACATCGACCACGGGAAGTCCACCCTGGCCGACCGGCTGCTGGAGCGGACAGGCACCCTCACCGCGCGGCAGCGGGTGGAGCAGGTGCTGGACCAGATGGACCTCGAGCGCGAGAAGGGCATCACGATCAAGGCCAAGGCGGTCCGCATGCTCCACACCCACCATGGGGTCGAGTACCAGCTCAACCTCATCGACACGCCGGGCCACGTCGACTTCGCCTATGAGGTCTCGCGCAGCCTCGCTGCCTGCGAGGGCGCTATCCTCGTGGTCGACGCCACCCAGGGCGTCGAGGCCCAGACGCTCGCCAACGCCTACCTCGCCCTCGAGCACGACTTGACCATCATCCCGGTGATCAACAAGATCGACCTGCCCAACGCCGACCCGGCCCGCGTGCGGCAGGAGATCGAGCAGCTCATCGGGCTGCCCGCCGCGGAGGTGCTGCTCGTCTCGGCCAAGGAGGGCACGGGCATCGAGGCGCTCCTCGACGCCGTGGTCACGCGCATCCCCCCGCCGGCCGGCGACCGCGCCGCACCGCTGCGCGCGCTCGTCTTCGACTCCCACTACGACCCCTACAAGGGAGTGATCGCCTATGTGCGCGTGGTGGACGGCACCGTAAGGCCCGGCCAGCCGATCCGCCTGATGGCCACGGACAGCGCAGGAGAGGCGCTGGAGGTGGGCGTGTTCCGCCCCGCTATGACGCCCGTCGCGGGCTTGGCCGCCGGCGAGGTGGGCTACATCGCCACCGGCCTCAAGGACGTGCGGGAGGTGCGGGTGGGCGATACCATCACCCACGCCGACGCGCCAGCTGCCGTGCCGCTGCCCGGCTACCGCCCGGCCAAGCCGATGGTCTTCGCCGGCTTGTACCCCACCAATAGCGACGACTACCCGCTGCTGCGCGACGCGCTGGACAAGCTCCGGCTGAACGACGCCGCCCTGGTCTACGAGCCCGAGAGCTCGCTGGCGCTGGGCTTCGGCTTCCGCTGCGGCTTCCTGGGCCTGCTGCACATGGAGATCGTGCGCGAGCGCCTCGAGCGCGAGTACGGGCTCGCGCTGCTGATCACCGCGCCCAGCGTGGAGTACCGCGTGCGCACCACCGACGGCCAGGTGCACACCGTGGACAACCCGGCTGCGCTCCCGCCCCCACACCGGATCGCGGCAATCGAAGAACCCTGGGTGCGGCTGGAGATCATCACGCCCACTCGCTCTATCGGCGCGGTGATGGAGCTGCTCCAGGAGCGCCGCGGCGCGTTTCAGAAGATGGACTACGTCGATGAGCGGCGGGTGCTGATCGTCGCCGAGATGCCACTGGCCGAGCTAATCGTGGACTTCCACGACCAGCTCAAGTCGCGCACGCAGGGCTACGCCTCGCTCGATTACACCTTCGTGGCCTACCGCGAGGCGCGGCTGGTGAAGCTCGACATCCTCGTCAACGGACAACCGGTGGACGCGCTCTCGATGATCGTCCACGCCGACAAGGCGCAGGCTCAGGGCCGGAGCCTCGTCGAGCGGCTGCGCGAGCTGATCCCGCGCCAGCTCTTCGACGTGCCGATTCAGGCCGCGGTGGGCAGCAGGGTCATCGCCCGCGAGACCATCCGCGCGCTGCGCAAGAACGTGTTGGCCAAGTGCTACGGAGGCGATGTGACCCGCAAGCGGAAGCTGCTCGAGAAGCAGGCCGAGGGTAAAAAGCGGCTGAAGCGGCTGGGCAGTGTCGAGATCCCTCAGGAAGCCTTCATGGCCGTGCTCAGCCTGCGGACGTAGGAGACCTGGGAGACAGCGATGGCGATCCGCGTTGGCGTGCAGCTTCACCCCCAGCACACGACTTACCGCGAGTTCCGCGACGCGGTGCTCCGGATGGAAAACCTGGGTGTTGACACGATCTGGGACTGGGACCACTTCTTCCCGCTGTACGGCGATCCCAATGGCCCACACTTCGAGGGCTGGACGCTTCTCGCTGCGATGGCCGAGATGACCTCGCGTGCGACCGTGGGCTGCCTGGTGACCTGCAACAGCTACCGCAACCCTGCCCTGCTCTCGAACATGGCCAAGACCGTGGATCACATCGCCGGCGGGCGGTTCATCCTGGGCATCGGCGCCGGCTGGTTCGAGCGCGACTACCGCGAGTACGGCTACGAGTTCGGCACCGCGGCCGACCGCCTGCGGCAGCTCGCCGCCGCGCTCCCCATCATCAAGGAGCGCTGGGCACGCGACAATCCGAAGCCCGTGCGAGGGACCATCCCCCTCTTGATCGGCGGCGAGGGCGAGCGGGTAACGCTGCGCCTCACCGCCCAGCACGCGGATCTGTGGAACGGGGGCGGGCCGCCCGACCACTTCCAGCGCAAGAACCGCGTGCTCGATGAGTGGTGCCGCAAGGTGGGGCGCGACCCAGCGGCGATCGAGCGCACGGTGAGCATCTCGCCCGAGGAGGTCTCCCGCGCCGACCAGTACGTGGCTGCGGGCGCGACGCACATCATCGTCGGTATGGGCCCCCCCTACGACGGCCGGAGCGTGGAGCGCCTCGTGGCCTGGCGCGACCGACGGAACCGTGGGGGCTAGAGGCCCCGTCGGCCCGCGGTGCTGAGGGGAGGCCGCGAGAGGAGGACGGCACATGGCTACAGAGACGGGGTACGGAACGGAGCCGAAGAGCGGCGAGCCATTCATCGAGCGCCTGGCCCAGCGGCTCGCGCTCAGCGCCCGCGCCGAGACCGTGTTCGGCCCGCCGGTGGAGCGCGGCGGCGTCACGGTCATCCCGGTGGCCAAGGTGCGCTACGGGTTCGGGGGAGGCGGGGGAAGCACAGGGAGCGAGCAGGGGAGCGGAGGTGGGGGCGGGGTGCTGGTCTCGCCAGTCGGGTTCATCGAGCTGCGCGATGGAAGCGCTGAGTTCCGCCCGCTCCGCGATCCGGCGGCGCTCGTTCCGCTCATCCTGGCCGGCGCGCTGGCCGGCTGGGTGATCCTGCGCGGTCTCGCACGGCTGCTCCGCGCCTAGCAGCGGCCTGATCCCGATGACCGACGAACGCACGGCAGAGAGTCCCTTTCCCGCAAAGCTCGACCCCTCCTCTGCCGAGCTAGCAGCTCTGGCCGCGGCCGTGAAGGCGGAGGCCCGGGCGCTCGGCTTCGACCTCGTTGGCATTACCGACGCCGCGCCGTTCGTCGAGACCGAGGCGCGGATGCTGGCCTGGCTGGCAGCGGGCGGCGCGGCGGGCATGGCCTGGCTGACCGCCGAGCGGGTGCGCCGCGCCTGCCGCCCAAGCGAGCTGCTGCCCGGCGCGCGCTCGTTCATTGCCGTGGGGCTGGGCTACCGGCCGGCCACGGAGCCCCGCGGGCGCGCCGCCGGCAACGCCTCCGCGCGGCCCGGCCGGGTGGCCCGCTATGCCTGGGGGCGCGACTACCACGCCGTGATGAAGCCGCGGCTGTGGGCGCTGGTGCGCTTTCTCGAGGCGCGCTGGGGCCGGCCGGTGGCCGCGCGCGTGTTCGTCGACGACGGCCCTTGCCCCGAACGGGCCGTGGCGCAGCGTGCCGGCCTCGGCTTCTTCGGCAAGAACACAAACCTGCTCACGCGCACACACGGCTCCTACGTGCTGCTCGGCGCCGTGCTGACCGACGTGCCGCTGCCGCCCGACCCCCCTGCGGTGGGCGATTGCGGCACCTGTACCCTCTGCCTCGACGCCTGCCCCACGGGCGCCCTGTCCGCCCCCTACTGGCTGGACAGCGGCCGCTGCATCAGCTACCTGACGATCGAGCACCGCGGGCCGCTGCCCGAGGCCCTCCGGCCGCTCGTCGGCGAGCACCTGTTCGGCTGCGACATCTGCCAGGAGGTCTGCCCCTGGAACCGGCTGGCCGCCGCCACGCGCGAGCCGGCCTTCGCACCAGAGGCCGGGGCCGGGCCGGCGCTCGACCCGGTCGCTACCCTGGCCATGGACGAGCCGACCTACCGCCAGCGCCTGCGCGGCAGCCCCCTCAAGCGCGCGCGCCGGCAGGGGCTGCGCCGCAACGCCGCGCTGGTGCTCGGCAACCGCGGCGATCCTGCCGCGATCCCCGCCCTAACCGCGGCGCTCGACGACCCAGACCCCGTCGTACGTGAGCAGGCAGCGTGGTCGCTGGCGCGGCTGGCCCCACCCAGCAGCCAGGCCTAGCCGCCCCGGCGGAGCCGGCGGTGCTCTCCTCAGGAAGAGCTCCTCGTTCCCGCAGGCGCGGTCCGCGGCTGGAACAGGTGCGGCCCGAATGTGGCGGCGAGGATGAGTAGCAGCACGGCGAGCTGGGCCAGGGTCGTCTCCCAGGTGGGGAACACCCCCAGCCAATCCCAGGCCGGCACGCGCGGGGCGGGGGTAGCACGCGCGACACCCGCTACCTGGAGCGCATGAATGCCCGTACCGACGAACTTGAGGCAGAGATAGTAGATCAGCACCGTGGCCGCCAGGAAGAACGGCCGCACCGGCACCCGCAAGCCCACCACCAGCACCAAGATGCCCAGGGCCACAAGCCCGCCGGCGCCGATCGCGAGGCCGAGCAGCAGGTCTGCTAGACCGATACCGGGCGCGATGCCGATGTAGAAGAGCACGGTCTCTGCTCCCTCGCGGAACACCGCCAGGAAGGCGATCGACGCCAGCCCCACCAGGCTGTTGCGTGCCAGCGCTGCCGTGCTCCGCTCGTGGATGTACTTCTGCCAGGCCGCCAGACTGGCTTTAGAGTGGAGCCAGTAGCCCACATAGAGCAGCAGCGCCGCGGCCACCAGGCCGGTTGCCCCTTCGATCGCCTCGCGGCTGACGTTAGCGGCAGCACGGTCGAGCACCACTTGGGCCGTTAGCGCCACGACGACGCTCGCGGCGATACCGGCCAGCCCTCCGGCCCAAACCCAGCCCTGCTTATCGGCATGGCCCGAGCGCTGGAGGAACGCGAGCAGGGCGGCCACCACCAGCAGCGCCTCGAGCCCCTCGCGGAGCAGGATGACCGCTGCATCCCAGACCCCATAGTGGCCGCCGGCCTCCACCACCGGCGCCAGTTCGGCGCGCAGCGCTACCAGCGTGGCTCGCGCACCAGCGAGGTCGGGAGGCACACGGTTCAGCTGGGCGGCTGCCTCAGCGGTATGGTTCTCGGCAGCCGTATATACGGCCGGCGCCCGTGCCTTCACCTGTCCCTCGACCTCCAGCCAAACGTCCTGGAACGTGCGCAGGTCGGCGCGGGCTGCAGCCACATCCTCACGGTCGAGCGCTGCAAGCAGCCGATCGAGCACCTCGAGCAGGGTAGCCGGCGTGGAGCGCGCGCCGGCTGCGGACTCCTCTGGCTCTGGCACGGGCGCGCCAGCGAGGAAGGCGGCGTTGACGTCGCGCAGTCGCTCAAGCGCGGCGCGCACAGCCGCCGTGTCAGGGGGCTGGGCGTCGAAGGCAGCGCGGGCGCGAGCCATCGCCCGCTCGATCGCGCGGTAGTGGGGCTGGCTCGCAGCGCGGACCTCGTCCTCGACCTCCGGCCAGGCCGCGCGGAAAGCCTCGAACTCCGCTCTAGCTCCCGCGAGGTCTCCCGCCTCCAGCCGCGCGATCGCTGCTTCGATCCGGGCAGCCTCCGGGCGCAGCGCGTCGCGAGCCGTGGTGGCCGCCGCCTCGCCCACCGGCGTCGCGGCGCTGGATACAGTCGCCGGGGCCTCCAGCTGCGCCAAGAAGGCCGATAGCCGGCCACGCAACGTCTGTAGCCCGGTCCGCGCCGCCGCGACATCCGGTTCCTCCGCCAGCAGCGCCCGCCGCACCTCAGCCATCGCCCGTTCGATCGCGCGGTAGTCGTCGCGCGAGCGGGCACGCACCTCGTCCTCGACCGCCTCCCAGCCGCGGTCGAACTGGGCATAGGCCGCCCGTGCCGCAGCGAGGTCACCGCGGTCCAACGCCGCTGCACTTGCCGCCGCGTGCTCGCCCAAGGCGCGCAGGTCCGCCACCAGCGCGGCTACCGTCTCTTGCTCCTGGCCGGCCGCACGGTCGGCCGGCCACGCCTCTACCAGTCGCGCGCCAGCAACCGGCGGAGGCCCCCCAGGCGCTGCTGCAAGCACAGCACCCGGATCCGGATGCAGAAGCAGCAGCCCAACCGCTGCCAGCAGCGCGCCAACCGGATAGCTCATCGGACCTCCCACGCTCCCGGGCTCGGTGGCTCCCGCTTCAGGGAGCCGGCGCGAGCGCGAGAGCACGCCTCAGCCGGGTAGTAGCACGGCTTTAGCGTAGACTAATTACAGGAATCAGTCAAGCCTTACAGCATACATATGTCAAGCGTGCTGGAGCGCCCCGGGGGCGGACCTCGCTAGGGAAGCGAGGCGACACCAGGCGCGGGCGCTTGTGCTATGATCTAGCCAAATCCAGGGAGTAGGAAGGCGTGGATTCCCTAGCGGACCTGCTGCACGCGCGGGGGAGCCGGGTCACGCCGCAGCGGCAGCTCGTCATCGAGCAGGTCATGGCCACGAAGGGGCATATTGTCCCTGAGGCGATCTACGCGGCGGTCTCCCGGCGGTTCCCCTCTATCAACCGCTCCACGGTCTACCGGACGCTGCAGCTCCTCGAGCAGATGGGGCTGATCAGCCACGCGCACGTCGAGGAGGGTAGCACCCGCTACCACCGGGCCGACGACCCGGCCCACATGCACCTGGTGTGCAACCGCTGCGGCAGCGTCCAGGAGATTGCGGACCTCTCCATCGGCGAGCCGCTCCGGGCCGCGCTCGCCGAGCGCTACGGCTTCGAGAGCGACCTCACGCACCTCGCCATCGCCGGGCGGTGCCGCGCCTGCGCGGGTGACGGCCAGTCGTCCTGACCACCGCGACCGCTTGTTTGTCCAGACGTCACCGCTCCCTCGAAGCGCGGCCGCCAGATGACCACGTTACCCAGCGACCTACCGGTGCCCCCGCCCCGGGGGGCCGCTGCCGCCCCCCTCCCTCGGCACCGCCCCACCGCCCGGCGCGCTGAGCACCCACCAGGCGCCCCGCACGGGAGCCGCAACGGCACGAATGCCAGCGCTCCTCCCACGGGCCGCGGCAGGTACCGGCTTGTTGCAAGGCTCTGCAACAACACTGCACTGCAGCTGTAACATGTTGCGTGTCTTGCCGTTTATCTCTCGGAGGCAGCCAGCCCGATGGCTGCCGGGGAGGGTGCCTGATGCGCGTGTCCCGATGGCTAGCGATCCTGGCCGTGCTCGCCCTCGGGGGCGGCCTGGCCGTGCCAGCGCAGGCCAGCGACGAGCTCGTCGAGGCCACCCCTGGCCCCGACGCTCTGCTGGCGACACCGCCGCCCCGCCTGCTGCTCCTGTTCGGCGCCGAGCTCAACGAGGCCAGCAGCACGGTGCGGGTCATAGGGCCCGACGGCCGCCGGGCGGACCGCGGGGACGTGCAGGTCGACGGCCAGCGGCTGCAGGTCAGCCTGCGCGATCGCGGCCCCGGCGCCTACCGCGTGCGCTGGCGGGTGACGCCGGCTGAGCGTGGCGGCGTATCGCAGGGGGAGTACCGCTTCGTAATCCAGCCCCAGCTCCCTGCCACCGCCCCGCAGCTCACCGTCCAGCCGGCGGTCGCGAGCGCCGGCCAGCGGGTAGCGGTCGCCGGCAGCGGCTTCACGCCCGATGGCGACGTGGTGCTCACCGTAGGCGATGGGGCGGACCTGCTCACCCTGGCGCGTGCCGATGCGCAGGGGCGCTTCCGCCTGGAGGTCGCGTTGCCTGACGACCTGCCTTTCGGCCGGCAGGTGGTGCAGGCGGCCGACGCGGCCGATCACCTCGCGACGGCTGCGGTCTGGGTATCAACGGGGGGCACGCCGGTCGCCGTCCGCCTGCGCGGCGAGGCCCAAGCCGACGGGATCGGCTACACGCTCCGGGTGGAGAACCGCAGCGAGTACGCGCTCCACGACGTCGTCGTGCGTGCCGACGTGCCGCAGGGCGCCCGCGTGCTGCTGGAGGGCCTGGGCCAGCCCGAGGGGGTCGCGGCGCCAGTGCTCGAGGGCCAGCAGCTGGTCTGGAAGGTGCCGGCACTGCCCGCCCACACGGTGCTGGGCCCGTTCACCTTCCAGGTGCTGGTCACCGACCTCAGCGGGCGCCCTACGCTGACGGCCACGGCGACGGTGGAATATGCCCACCGCTGGCCGCCACGCTTCCGCGGCACGGCGCAGTCGCCGGAGGTGCGGGTGCAGGTCGCCACGCGCTAGCGCCGTACCGACCGCTCCGCGGCGCACACCTGCCCGGTCGCACCGGCTCGCAGTCGAGCCGTCGCCCGCAGCGGCACGGCGCCCAAGTAGATGAGCTGAAGGAGGCTCTATGCGACGAACGGTCATCGTGCTGCTTCTCATGGCTTGCGCGCTGTCGCTGGTGCCGCGCGCCCCGGCGCAGGCGCAGGAGATCAGCCAGAACCCCGAATGTCAGCGGCGCTACGAAGAGCTGGCGCGGCCCTACTTCGAGCAGATGCTCTGGTATGCTCGGGTAGCCAGCGCCTACCCCCTCACCCCCAACGGGCGACCGATCGTGACCGGGTGGCCCTACAGCGCCTACGGGCCGGGCAACGGCTACGGCCCGGGCACGCCGTACGGCCCCAACTTCGGGCCCTGGGGCCTCGGCTCCTTCGGGCCGGGCTTCGGCGGGCCCGGCGGCTACGGCTTTGGCCCCTACGGGATAGGCGGCGCTCCCTGGCTGTTCGCGAACGCGATCGCCGGCACGGGGGCGGCGACGCTGGCCACGCTGCCGCCGGCGCTCGGCGTCTCGGCAGTGGTCGCGCAGCTTGCCAGCGCCCCGGGCGGGCTCGGTGCGCTCGCGGCCGGCGACCTGATCGCCGCCGCGAGCCTGCAGCAGTCGCTGGTGGGCAACGTCCTCTCCGCCTCCAGCCTCGCACAGGCGATCCTGGCCAACCAGATCGCGGCCGCCGGGCTGCGCCAGTCGGTGATCGGCAACCGCATCGCGGCCGCCGAGCTGAACGCCACCCTAGCCGCCTTCGCCTACGAGCGCCTCTCCAACCTCTCTGACCTCCTCGCAGCCATCGAGAGCTACGTCCGCAACACCTGTCCGGCCGCTACCGAGAACGGGCTGTAGCGAGCAGACGCCCGCAAGACCACGGCCACGGTCTACGAGGCCCGGTGGCAGGCCTCGCGCCGTGGCCGTGGTCTGTGGTGTTCCAGGCCACTCTGGCTGGCTTGCTGGCTACTGCGCCACGTTGCGCGGATCGATCCCGTCGAACACCGAGGGGTCGCCGCCCAGCGCCGCCACCATCGTGCGCATGTTCGCCAGCATCATGCCGATATAGGTGTGCTCGGGGCTACCCGGCGGGCCAGGCGGGTCGTCGTCGCGCAGGGTGTCGATGTAGCGCGCGCCGGTCTCGCGGCCGATGGTCTCGAGCACGCGGCTGGGGAACACCTCGGAGCCGAAGATCGCCGGAACGCCCGTGCGGCGGATCTGATCGATAATCGCGGCGACATCGCGCGGGCGCGGCTCAGCAAAGTCCGCGGGCTGGATCGCGCCGATCACCTCGAACCCGTACCGCGCCGCGAAGTACGGCCAGGAGTCGTGGTAGGTGAGCAGGCGGCGGTTCTGCGGCGGGATCGTCTGCACCGCGGCGAAGATCGCCTGGTCGAGCTGGTCCAGGCGCGCCAGAAACTCCGCCGCGTTGGCCTGGTAGTAGTCGGCGTTGGCCGGATCCATCTCGACCAGCTTATCGCGGATCAGCTCGGCATAGCGGCGGGCATAGGCCACGTTCAGCCAGAGGTGCGGGTTGGGGCTCCCCCGCTCGACGGGGAAGCTGCGGTCGAAGATCCACTGATCGGGGGTGATGGTGTTCTCCGCCAGGAGCAGCACCTGCGCGCCCGGCTTCGCGTTGGCGGCGATCAGCCGCTGGATCGAGGCCTCCAGCCCCAGGCCGTTCAGCACGAATAGGTCCGCCTCGGCGATGAAGCGGACATCGGACGGGCGCGGCTCGAAGGTATGGGAATCGACGCCGTCTGGGATGAGCTGCACGAGGTCGATGCGGCTGCCGGCGATGTTGCGCACAAGGCTGGCGATGGGCGCCACACTGGTAACCACCTTCAGGCGGGCCTGCGCTAGGCCCGCGGGGGGAAACGTAGCGCCAAGCAAGCCGAGGAGCAGGCTGACAAGCACGAAGCGCCGTAGACAGCGGAACCCACGCATATCACACCCTCGCTCTGCCTTCGGCCGGCTGGTCGCTGGCGTGGCCAGCCGGCTATAATTGCAAGGCTTTGCAACAAAGCACTCTAGCAAGAACACCCACTCCTGTCAACACAGCCCGCGTGCTGGGAGCGCTCCCACCTGGACTATAATGAGCCGGCGGGCGCCATCGGGAGGCATGCTTGCGTCCACTCCTCGAGTTCCGAAATGTCGCCTGTGCCTACAGCCGTGAGCCGGTGCTGTTCGACCTCAACCTGCAGATCGAGCCGGGCCAGTTCGTGGGCCTGGTCGGGCCGAGCGGTTCCGGCAAGACCACGCTCCTGAAGACAGCGCTCGGCCTCGTGCGCCCGGTCGCCGGCACCGTGTTCTTCGACGGCCGGCCGCTGGCCGGCCCCCCGCCGCAGGTCGGCTATGTGCCGCAGGTGGAGACCGTCGACTGGACCTTCCCCGTCACTGTCGAGGAGGTCGTGCTGATGGGCCGCACGATGGAGCTAGGCCCCTGGCCCTGGGTGAGCCGACGTGTGCGGGGCGAGGTGCACACCCTGCTCGCGCGCCTGGGGCTGGATGGCCTAGCAACGCGCCACATCCGCGACCTCTCGGGCGGCCAGCAGCAGCGCGTCTTCCTGGCCCGCGCGCTGCTGCGTAAGCCACGGCTGCTCCTGCTCGACGAGCCCACGGCCGGCGTAGATATCCGCACCCGCCACGACATCCTCCACCTGCTCGCCGAGCTGCAGCGAGAGGGGACCACGATCATCCTCTCCACTCACGAGCTGAACGCCGTAGCCACTCACCTGCCCTACCTGGTCTGCCTGAACCGCACCGTCCTGGCGCAGGGGCCGCCGGCCGCGGTGTTCACCGACGAGGTGCTCACGCAGCTCTACGGTGCGCCGATGCACGTGGTCCGCCAGGGCGACGTGACCGTCGTCGTCGATCATCCCGACCTGCTGGTCGGGGCGCGCGCCCGGAGGAGCAGCGGTGTTGCTTGAACCGTTCCACTACGAGTTCTTCAGCCGTGGCTTGCTCGCTGCCGTGCTAGCCGGCGCACTATGTGGCCTCGTTGGCGTCTACGTGGTGCTGCAGCGCATGAGCTACATCGGCCACGGCCTGTCGCACGCGATCTTCGGCGGCGCGGTGCTGGGTTACGTGTTGCAGCTGGACTTCTATCTGATGGCGGGCGCCTGGGGGTTCCTCGCGGCGCTCCTCATCCATGAGATCGCGCAGCGGCGGCGGATCGGCGCTGATGCTGCGATCGGCATCGTGACCACGGCGAGCTTCGCTCTCGGGGTAGCGATTATCAGCCGCTCGCGACAGTTCACCAAGAACTTCGAGGCCGCCCTGTTCGGCAACGTGCTCGGCGTGTCACAGCGCGACCTGATGGTCATCGCCGTGGCCACCGCGGTCTGCGCACTGGCCGTGCTCCTCACCTACCGGCCGCTGCTCTTCACCACCTTCGACCCCGAGGTAGCGCGCGTCTACGGCGTGCCCACCGGCTGGCTGGGCGCGTTCCTGTCGCTCGTGCTGGCCACGACGATCGTCGTGTCGATGCAAGTGCTGGGCGTGACGCTGATCGCGGCGGCGCTGGTCATCCCGGCGGTAGTGGCGCGTCACCTCACCGACAGCTTCGGGCGCATGCTCCTCCTGTCCACGCTCATCGGCGCCGCCTGTGGGGCGGTCGGCATGTACCTGAGCTACTACCTGGATGTATCCTCGGGGGCGACCATCGTGCTGGTCGCGGCCGGGCTGTTCGTCCTGAGCTGGCTCTACGCCGAGCAGCGCCGGCCGGGTCGCGTCCTCACGCTGGAAGCTCCTCCCGTGCAGCGCGATGTCCGCGTCCTGGAGTGATGAGCGCGCTGCATAGGCGGGTCGCGGGCGCGCTCAGGGGCTGGTGGTGGACACGCCGGGCGTGGGCAGCCCGGGCGGCGCGGCCGGGGTAGCCGTCGGCGTGGGCGTCTCGGCCGCCGGCGTGGCACCAGGCGGCGTAGCGCCGGGCGTCGGGGTAGTGGCCGGCGTCTCCTCGGGGCCGGGCGAGGGAGTAGCGGTCGGCACGGGGGTGGGCTCGTAGGCCGGCTCCTTCACGAAGCGCTCGATGTCCTCGACGTTGAAGGTGCCCACCAGCCAGATGATGTCGTTCTCCGGCTGCTTGGCGAAGTAGCCGGCCTCGGTCGGGCTCTTCTCCCCGATGAGCAGGGTGTGGTCCACCCCGTCAGGGGTGCGCAGCGTAAGCGCCGCGCGTGGCTGGTCCAGCCCGTAGGTAGCCAGGTCGCGGGGGTTCTCGGTCACGCGCCGGCTGGCACGCATGTTGGAGAGCCGGACCAGCGTCCCGCTGATGCGCCAGTAGTCGGCGCGCACGTCCTGGGGCTCGAGGTACCAGAGCCCATCCGCCCGCTTCTGCATCACCTGTTCCTGATCCCCCGACCGCGCGACGATCCGCTCGATGCTGTCGCGGTCCAGTTTCCAGATCTGGAGCTTGGGGTCGAGGCCCGAGGGGTCGGGGTTCGGCCGGTACTCGAAGAAGTAGACCCCCACGCCCAGGATGGCGAAGACCGCTAGCAGCAGCGCCGTGGCTCGAAAGCTCATCAGAGCTGCCTCCCCACCTCTCGCACGGGCCGGCCACTCGCCGCGCGGCCGGCCAGGCTCAGGGGGCGCGTCGCCTGCATCAGCGGCGGCTCCACCACACCAGGCCGCCCGCGGCCAGCACGAGCAGCGGGATGAAGAACACCGTGGAGAAGAAGATCGTATTGCGCTGCACGCTGCTCAGGAAGAGCGTGCGCTGCTCCGGCGGCCGCGGCCGAATCGAGGCCAGCGCCTCCGAGCCGGACAGCCAGTTCACCGCGTTAACGAAGAAGTCGCGGTTGCCCAGCGGCAGCCGCAGCGCGTTGTTCGTCGCGAAGTCCGAGTCGCCCACGATCACCACGCGCGTCTTCGGGCGGGTGCCAGGCGGCGCGTTGGGGTCCGTGCTAGGCGGGGCATTCGGCGCCTCCGCCTCCACGGCCACCGCGAGCGTGATGGGGCCGCGCTGGTCCTCGCCCTCGATGAACTCCAGCGTGCCGGCATCGACCGCCTTCACGTAGCTGCGCTCACCGCTGGTCTCGGCCAGCTTAGTGATCGTAACCCCCTCCTGGCGCTCCGTGGGCACGTTGATAGCCGTGGCTTCGATGAGCACGACCGGCACGTTGTCCCGCATCAGGTCCTTAGTGATCGGATGGAAGGTGTACTTCTGCACTACGGGCGAGAGCGGGTCGGCCACCTGGCCCACCTGCAGGAAGCTACCGCGGTCGACCACAACGCCGCTGAAGGTGATGCCCCAGCGCTCGACCAGCGCCTGCAGGCCCGGCGCCGAGCGCGGGTCGACCAGCAGGAAGAGGCGCCCCGCCCGGTCGAGGTAGTCCTGGATCGCCTGGAGCTCCTCTGGTAGCAACGGGTTCTGCGGGTTGGCGACGATGAGCGCGGCGGCGTCTTCGGGCACGCTCCCGGTGGTGAGCAGGTTGAGCGTCTCCACCTGGTAGTTGTCGCCCTGGAGCGCGCGCTTGATCTCGCTGTAGCTGTCGGGGGTGAAGCCCTCGGTGTTGCGCTCGCCGTGGCCGGTGAGGAAGTACACCTTCGGCTGCACCGTGGCCGTCAGCTTGATGAGCGCGCCGGTCAGGTCGCTCTCGGTCAGGCCGGTCGTGTCCTGCCGCTTGTCGCCCATCTGGAAGACGAGCGTGTTGTACTGGCGGATGTTGAACTGGCGCGCGGCGCCGGGGTTGGCGTCGGGATCGATCAGCTCCCAGGTCAGCCGTCCGCCCGAGTTGACCTCGTAGTTGCGCAGCAGCGTCTCCAGGTTGTCGGTCTGGGTCGTGCCAGGCTGCGCGAAGACCGTCACGTGGACCGGCGCGGGTAGACTATCGAGCACTTTGCGGGTCTGGTCGGAGAGCGTGAACACCTGATTCGCGGTCACATCCCAGCGCTGGGAATGGCGGATGACCAGGAAGTTCGCCAGCGCCAGGATTCCGAGGAAGACGAGGGCAGCCAGCAGCGTGTTGCCGCCATAGCGCGCGCCACGGCTGCCGAGCGCGGTGGCGACCTCCCGGGGCTCGATCGCCACGTAGATCCCTACTAGCAGCACGCCCACCACTAGCAGCACGCGCGGAGGAATGCCGAACTCGCCGGTGACCAGATACCAGGCAAGCGCCGCGAGCAGGGCGAGAAGCCCCAGCGCGAGAACTGGAAGTCGGATGCGATCCAGCAGGGCCGCCATTAGCGCCACCTCCGGGCCTGCACCGAGAGCACGGTGAAGAAGAGCGCCGCCGCGATCACGCTGAGGAAGTAGACCACATGGCGCGTGTCGATGATGCCGCGCGGGAACTCATCGAAGTGGCGGGTAACGCTCAGGAAGCGGAACAGGTCGCCGATGCGCCCGCCGGTGAAGTTGCCCATCCCGTCCGCGAGCCAGAGCAGGAGCAGGAGCACGAACGCCAGGAGATAGGCGATGATCTGATTCTGGGTCAGCGAGGAGGCAAACAGCCCTACCGCCAGGAAGGCGGCACCCAGCAGGATGACACCCAGGTAACCCGACAGGATCGGGCCGCGGTCCGGGTTCCCCGCGAGAAACAGGATCGCCGGATAGACTAGCGTCACTGCCAGCAGCGCCAGCAGCAACAGGAACACGCCCAGGAACTTCCCCAGCACGAGCTCAGAGTCTCGCACCGGCGCAGTGAGCAGCAGCTCCAGCGTGCCGGTGCGCTGCTCCTCGGCGAGCAGCCGCATGGTGAGGGCCGGCGCGATGAAGAGCAGGATCACCGCCAGCTGCCCGAACAGCGGTCGCAGCGTGGCCTCGCTGCTGAGTCCCAGGATAAGGGCGAACAGGAGGCCGCTGGCGAGCAGGAAGAAAAAGCCGATGATGTAGGCCAGCGGCGATACGAAGTACGATTGGAGTTCGCGCTGGGCGATAGCCCAGATGTTGCTCATACCGCCTTTCCCTCGCCGCAGCAGTCGGGCTCAGGCCTCCGCCACACCCTGGGGTTCTTCGGTGACGATGCGCAGGAAAATCTCCTCCAGGCTCAGCCCCACGGTGCGCAGCTCCAGCAGCCCCCAGCCCTGCTGGACCACCGCAGCCGCCACCTGCTCCCGGATGTCCGAGCCCAGCTCGCAGGTAACGGTATAGGTATGGCGCCCGTCGCTGCTGTTCGACACGGCGACCTCGAGCACCTTGGGGAGCCGACGCAGGTGCGCCGCCACCTCGTCGCGCGGGCCGCGCACCTCGAGCTGAAGGGTTTCCGCGCCGCGCAGGCGGCGGGTTAGGTTCTCGGGCGTATCGATGGCCGCGATCTCGCCGTCGTTGATGATGATCACGCGCTGGCAGGTGGCGCTGACCTCGGGCAAGATGTGGGTGCTGAGGATCACCGTGTGCTCGCCCGCCAGGCTCCGGATCAGGTTGCGCGTCTCGATGATCTGTTTGGGATCGAGCCCGATGGTCGGCTCGTCGAGGATCAGCACCTCGGGATCGGCCACTAGCGCCTGCGCCAGGCCCACGCGCTGCCGGTAGCCTTTCGACAGCTTACCGATGAGGCGATCGCGCATGTGGGTGAGATTGGTGATTTCCATCACGTAGTCGACTCTGGCGCGGCGCTTGCGGCGCGGCACCCCGCGAATCCGGGCCATGAAGTCGAGGTAGGAAGCGACCTCCATCTCGGGGTACAGCGGCACATTCTCGGGCAGGTAACCGATGTGGCGGCGCGCCTCGAGCGACTGCGTGAACACGTCGTAGCCCGCTACGATCGCGGTCCCGCTGGAGGGAGGCATGTAGCCCGTGAGGATGCGCATGGTGGTCGTCTTGCCGGCGCCGTTCGGCCCGAGGAACCCCAGGATCTCGCCTTTGGCCACCTCGAAGGTGAGATCGCGAATGGCGGCCCGCGGGCCGTAATACTTGGTCAACTGCTCCACTTTGATCATGGTCGCTCCCTGCTGGGCCGAGGCCTCGCCCTCGGTATGCGCACGGCATCCACCCGTTCCGACCCGTGGATAGAGCGCCCTCACTGCCCGGCCGCGGCGCGGCTCACCGGCGAAGGCCCGCCGAGGATGGTCCATCCGAGCCGGAGGGTGGTCCTACGCCCTGGCAAGCGGGCAATAGACGACCAGTTGGCTCGAAGCTAACAGAACTATAGGCCTGGCTTTACACCACTGTCAACGAAAACGGGCGCGCTCACCATACCGCAGTGCCTGGCGGGGAGCCGGGCGCCGGCCGGTCCGGCGCCCGCGGCTGGAGCGGCTGAGCGTCCGGCGCCGCGCTCCACACGTACACCAGCCCGTCCTCGACCTTCACCGCGAGGCGCGGCAAGGGGGGTGGCCGATAGGGGTACTCGGGCGTGGGCTGGATCACGCCGTCGGTCCCGAACGTCGCGCCGTGGCAGGGGCAGAGGAACTGGCGCGTGTGCGACTGCCAGCGGAGCAGGCAGCCCATATGTGTGCAGACGGCCGACAGCGCCACGAGCGTCCCCTCCTGATTGAGCAGGTGGCCCATCACGGCGCCGGCGGTGAAAGGCAGCACGGTGCCCGGGGGCACCTCGTCCAGGCGCGCTACCTGGAACCACTCCCCCTGCGGGAGAACGAGCTCCCGCGGGCGCTCGCTCGCGGGCGCCTCCAGTACCTCGTCGGCGAGGCGCCCGACAGCAAACCCGGCCACCCCGGCCGCGGCGGCCGCCGCGGCCGCGGCCAGCGCGCGGCGGCGCGAGACCAAGCGCCGCGGCCGCTCCCGCGCCTGGTGCAGGCGGCGCTCGAGCGCCGCGACGAACGCCGCGCGCGGCTGCACCCCCTCGGCGCGCAGCTGCTTGAGGAGCACGGCCACCCGCAGCAGCTCCGCCTCCTCCGCGGTCGCCGGCGCCTCCCGTGGCGGCCGCTCCGCTAGCAGGCGGTCGATCGCAGCGTTCAGCCACTCCGCCGTGTGCGGCGGCTGCTCATCGGGTCGGATCGAGTCGTCGGCCATATTCCCGCCCGAGCGCTGCGGCCTTCTGCATCGCGCGATACTGCAGCACCTTGGCGTGGTTCACCGAGATCCCCATCGCCTGGGCCGCCTCCTTGATCGAGTAGCCCTTCATGAACCGCAGCGTCAAGATCTCTCGGTACCGCTCCGGCAGCTGGTCCAGCAGCCAGCGGGCGAACCGCACCGCCGCTCGATCGGGCGGCGGATTCTCAGGCGTGATGTCAGGTATGTCCAGATAGCCGATGAGGTCTTCCGGCACCCGGTTCCGCCGGCGCCAATAGTCCGCAAGAGTAGTACGTGCGACCTGGTACAGCCACGCCTGGACGCTCATCCCATCGCGCTGCGGCTCGAGCTGCCGCAGCGCCTTGAGGAACACCTCGGAGGTGAGGTCCTCCGCCTCCTCCTGGTTGCCCAGCCGGCTGTACAGGAACCGATAGATCGCGGTGACGTAGCGCGTGTAGGCGGTCTCCACCGACTCGACAGGGCCGTCAGCCGCTGCGGCCGAGCCGGCGCCGGCCACTGGCTGGTGGACGGTAGACGGTGGATCGGGATCGTGGCCCGTAAGATGCGACACCGGCATACCACCAGGTGAGATACCCGCTGTGGGCCCGCGCCTACTCGTAAATGATACTCCGTCCGGCCCCGGCAGGGGCCGGATTTCCGGGCCTGGGAGGCGGAGGCCCGCCTATGGTGAGCCGCCAGCGCGCCGCTAGGGGGTGAGGCGCGCTGGCCCCACCCCCTGGGGGCTCGCCAGTTAGGGGAGTTCGCCGCTCTGGCGCGCGGCGCGCAGCGCCTCATAGGCGGGGCGCACGCTGCCATCGGGGTTGGTGATCGACCACCAGTACTCCTCGTTCTGGCGCGTCCACCCCGGCGCCGCGAGGTTCCATAGCACCATCACCCCGATCCAGGGCGCCCAGTTCTCATGCGCCCAGCGGAAAGCGCGGACGATATAGTCCGCCTTCTCCTGCTCGCTGACACGGTGCCAGGCGTAGGCCGGGTTCACTTCGTCGGAGGTCCAGCCAAACTCGAGGACCCAGATCTGCTTCTCCGCGTCGCCGTTGCGCACCATCACATCGCGGAGCTGCTCGACCCGTCGGAAGCTGAAGCTGGGATGGCCGCCGTAGCTCGGGTCGGCCGCGACCTCCTCCGGGCTCATCTCGGGCGGCGCCCGGTAGCCGGCGCCATGAGCCCCGAGGACGTCGAAGTACGCTGCCGCGCCCGCGTCGTACATCCACTGGAGGTAGACATCGTCGGGCTGCGCGACAGCTGGATCTTGTGTGCCGGTCGGCGTCAGGCCTGCCGAGACCACCACGATGTTCGGGTCGGCCTGCTTGGCCGCCTGGTAGGCCAGCTTCAGCATCCGGACGTACTCGGCCGCCTGCTGCTGGTCGATCGGGCGCCCTCCCCATTCGCGGGTCAGGTTGGGCTCGTTCCAGACCTCGATGGCATCTACCCGGCCCACGCCGGCGGTCGAGCTGGGGCCATAGCGCTGGACGAAGGCATACACGAAGTCGGCGAAATCGGTGAGGTCATCGGGCGGGCCGTTGGGCGCCGGCACGCGCTGCGACCACTCAGGCGAGTAGTCGAGCCGCGCGATGATCTTGATCCCGGCATTAGTCGCCGCCTGCACGATGCGGTCAGCCTCGCTCCAGTCGAACTGGCCCTTGTCGGCCCCCTCGATGTTCCGCCACTGGAAGAGCTGGCGGATCCAGCCGAAGCCCAGGTCCCGCACCTTCTCCAGGTCGCGCGCGGTGGTGCCGGGCTCGCCCCAGAGGAACACGCTGATACCGTACTCAGGGCTGTTGGCTCGGAACGGCGCGCCCGCGTAAGTGAAGTTCAGAGCGTCCCAGGCGATGGGCGGTGCCTCCGCCACGAAGGCATCGGCGAAGTTGCTATCCGGCAGCTCGTTGGGCCGCGCCAGCGCTGGCGGGGGCGCGCCCGGCTGGTACTGGCCAAGGAAGCGGCTGCCCTGCGCCGCGGCCGCCAGATCGGCCGGCAGGTTCTCGCCCGTGAGGATCGCCTTGAAGTAGGCGCCCAGCGGCAGGCTCGTGGTCGTGCCCGTGCTCGCATCGAACGCCATGACCCCGTACTCGAAGCGCTGGTAAATGCGATCGGGGTTGTTGGGGTCCGGCGTCGGGCGGCTGAGCGGCCGCCCCCAGAGCTGGAACGCGATGTAGGGCAGCACCTCGGGCGGCTGATCGCCCAGCGGGAAGGCCTCCTCGTACGTAACGCTCCCGAAGTAGGTGGACAGGAAGCGCACCGGCTGCCCATTGAACTCATCAGGCACCAGCTCCTGCACCTTGGCGATGGTCTGGATAGCGTAGTCCGGCGCCTGGGGATCCTGGGGCATCTGTGCCACCAGTGCCTCGTCCACCGGCGGCAGCGTCATCCCGTCGACCTGGGTGATCGGGAAGAACGCGCTGTTCCCCAGCGGCACAACGTAAACGCTGTTATCGAGCTGCAGGAGCAGCATGCGGTTCTGGAACAGCTGGGCCGGGAAGCCAAGGTAGCGGAACTGGCGCGAGATCGGCGGGCCGAAATTGCGCGTGCCCCCGAGTTCGCGGAAGAACTTGTAGAAGTAGCGGTTCCCGATGCGGAAGCCGGTCTCGGCGAAATACCGCGAGTCGGCCGCCGGCCGCGCCGGGGGGCTGGCAGCCGCCGCGGCCGGCGCTGCGGGCGGCGGCAGTGCCGTTGCAGCTGCCGGTTCGGCCACGGGCGTGAGCGCCTCCGTGCTGCCGTCCCCCACGACCTGCGGTGCCCCCTCTGGCGCGCTCGAGAGCGCCATCTCGACCACCGGGAACGAGCGGCTAGCGAGCGGTGAGGCGGGCATGCAGGCGGCCAACAGCAGTCCAACAAGCCCCCAGGTGATGATGCCTCTCACGCGTCCTCCCTGCTGGATTAAACCCGCCGGCGGCCGTGCAGGCCGCCGGGCTGCTGATTCAGAAATCCACAGCACTATAAAGAAGCGCGACCGGACCGGCTACGATTTCTGCCTATGGCTCCTCGATAAGAGCAGCGAACTCCTCCAGCGGCACCGCGGCCAGCGTCTCGTAGCGCACGTTGCCGCCCATGGCCTCGCGTGCCAGCACTTTGAGCGCGGTAGCCACGTCCGGGCACTCGAGGATGGCAAGGTAGTCGTAGTGTCCCAGTAAGGCGTAGCTGCCGATGACCCGCGCGCCCAGCTGCTCGGCCCGGCGCACGGCTGCCTGATGCCGTTGGCGCAGCCCGATCAGGTTACGCATCCCCTCCTCGGTGGCCTTCCCCAGCGCAACGAACAGCGGCATGCGTGCCTCCTCGCTCTACCCCCTCTATGGGAGACTCCGCTGGCCCTCCGCAGGCCGCCCATTATACCGCCGCAGCCCCGACCGGTCCGCTCCAGGGTATCAGCTGGCGGCGCAGTGTAAGCTGACTGTAACCTGGCACCCTGCGGCTTTGTCACCTCGGTGACGGACGCCTCGCCCCGCCCGCAGTAACCTGACCCATGACGGCCGCCGCAGGGTGTGCCGCGAAAAACTGCCCACCGAGAGGAGTGCTATGCCCCGCTCAGCAATGCTCGCCCTGCTCCTGGCGCTCTGGACGGTAGGCCCGCTAGCTGTGTCGCTCCAGGCTGCCGAGCTGTCCCCCGACACCGACCCCCGCCTCCTCACGCTCGAGAGCAGCGACCTCGGCAGCGGCTATCGCCTGAACCTCGAGCAGAGCGGCCCACGGCCTAACGAAGCAAGCCCGCGCGAGGACTTCCAGCGCTACCAGCAGTGGGGCCGTGTGAGCGGCTACAGCGTCCAGTTCGAGCGGGAGGGCAGCTCGCTTGTCGCTGCGCCCGAGACGCGCGTAGTCATCCACACGGTATCGCTGTACCGCACGGCCAGCGGCGCACAAGCCGCCCTGGACTACTCGCGGCAGCGCAATGGCCAGGCCCTCGAGGTTTTGAGCATCCCCCCGGTCGGCGAGGCCTCGCTGGCCTTCCGCCTCCGCCAGCCCGCCAGCCAGGACGCTGCTACCTCCTCGGGCCTGGGGATGGAGGCCGTCGTGATCCAGTTCCGCCAGGGAAACGTGGTGGAGTCGGTGATCGTCTCGGGGCTCGAGGGCAGCCCAGCGCTCACTGAGGCGGTAGCGCTCGCTCAGCTTGCAGCCAGCCGCCTACCCAACTAGCCTGGCTGCCCACCACCCGCGCACGCAAGTGCACGCGCTTCCTTGCCGCTCTGGCTGACACAGGTAGCGCTGGCGGGAGCAGCGCGGTATGGGGCTGTCGGCAGCGCTCACCGCCACGCCGCCCCACCGCACCCCTCGCTGGCAACCGCGCCGCTGAGCAGCGTTTGCTACCGGATATCGTACTGGTACAAGTCATACTGGTCCATCAAGCGGATGATCTTCGTGGCGTAATCCGGATCGGTCGCGTAGCCGGCGGCAGCGACCGCGCGGATGAAGGCGCGTGGATCATCCGCCACCGCGAAGGCGCCGGCGTAACGCCGGTTGGTGCGGAGAAACTGGCCGTAATCGAAGAACGACTCCTCCGGCGAGTGATAAGCTCGGAACGGCTCGCGAACGATGACGTGGCGGCCGCGGAGCACCTCCCAAGTGTTCATCCAGACAACGCCGGCCGGCCCCTCACCGCTGCGCCCCTTGATGCCGAAGTAGTTGTACGCCTCGCGCGCGAGGCGACTGGTCCCCCACGCAGTCTCGTTGATCGCCATGGCGATGGTGACCGAGGCCGGGACACCCGTGCGCCGCTGGACCTCCTGGGCGATCGCGGCCGCGGCCTCGATGAACTGGCGCTTGAAGAAGACACCGCTGCCAGGTGCCGGCCACGCTACCTCAGCGAGCACCGACGAGGCTGACGGGAGCTGCCCCCCGGGAACAAGCAGGCGGTCGCCAGGGCGCAGCGGACTGGACTCCGACAGCCCGTTCGCCGTGAGGAGCGTCCGCGGCTCCACCCCGTAGCGCTCGGCCACGCTGGCCACGGTCTCGCCCTCCGCCACCGTGTGTATCACCCCTGACACCGGCAGCACGGTCAGCTCCTGGCCGGGCAGGAGGTGCTCCGGATCGAGGTGCGGGTTGGCCCACAGGAGGGTTTCGAGACTGATGCCAAACCGGTCAGCCAACCCCTGGAGGGTGTCGCCCGGCTCGATGTAGTAGAGCATGATGCGCTCGACCAGCGGCCACTCATCCTCGTCGGCCGGCACGAGCGGCAGCCAGCGCACCATGGTGGCATCCGGTGGGGGCAGCCGCGCGGAGCGCGCCGGGAGTGCAGCGCTCAGCGACCACGCCGAGAGGCTGGCCGCGAGGGGCGCTGCGGGCGGCTCCCCCCAGGTCCATCCCATCCCCAGCGGCCAGATGGCCAGCGCGACGACCGCCAGGTGCAGGCTCCAGCGCCAGAAGCCGCTACGGCGCGGCCGGGCCGGCCAGGGGGAGCGGACCAGCGCCAGGGGAGCCAGCACCCGCCTGCAGGCAGCGTCCGCGCGGCTCCCGGCAGGTTCGTAGCGCGCTGGGCGCAAAGAAACCGCGAATCGCATCGGCGTTCATTGTAGCGAGCCGCTCCGGGCGCTGCACAGGTTCGCCGCACCAGGACAAGCGCCAACGCGGCCCCGGGCTAGCGTCGGCCTCGCTGCTATAGCCCACGCTCAGCACCCTGAAGCCAGGGGAACCTCCCCTCGGCGGGTGCTACGCCTGCGGTACCACGCCTTGCGCAGCTCTTCGAGCAGGAGCAGCACCGGCCCGAACATCGCCAGGAACAGCCAGTGCGCTGGCTCCAACGGCGCCAGCTCGAACACCGTAGCCAGCGGAGGCAAGTAGATGAGCAGGCCTAGCAGTAGCACTTCTATTCCGATAGCGGCCAGAAGCGTGCGGTTGGTGAGGAAGCCGAGCGTCCAGATCGACTCCACTGCGCTCCGACAGGCGAAGGCATTGCCTACCTGACACGCCACGATGCCCGCGAGCGTCATAGTAGTGGCCACCCGGTAGACCGGTGTGTCCGCGGGCAGCGGAAGCCCTGGCTGCCAGCCCGCCCACCAATAAGCGAAAAAGTAGCCGCCCAACGCGAGCAGCGCCTCGATCACGCCAAGCCAGCCGTAGGCGCGAAGCAACATGGCGCGATCTAGCAGCCGTTCCCGGCGCGAGCGCGGCGGTCGACACATGACTGCCGGCTCAGGCCGCTCCATCCCTAAAGCGAGTGCGGGCAACAGGTCCGTGCCCAGGTCCACGGCGAGAATCTGCATGACCGTGAGCGGGAGCGGGATGTGGAACAGCACGAAGACGATGAAGGGCACAGCCTCGGGGACGTTGCTAGCGAGGATGTAGGTCATGAACTTGCGCACGTTGTCAAAGACGGCGCGCCCCTCCTCGATGGCCGCAACGATGCTAGCGAAGTTGTCATCAGCCAGGACCATATCGGCCGCTTCGCGTGCGACGTCGGTCCCTGTGAGCCCCATGGCAACACCGATATCGGCCCGCTTGAGTGCAGGGGCATCGTTCACGCCATCGCCGGTCACGGCGACCACCTCACCCCGCCGCTGGTAGGCCTCCACCAACCGAAGCTTGTGCTCCGGCGTGACTCGCGCGAAAAGCAGCTCGGGGATATCGAGCAGCGACGCCAGTTCGGCATCGCTGACATGCTCTAGCTCGGCGCCCGTTACGATACGGACCCCACCCGTATAGAGCCCAATCTCCCGACCGATCGCCTCAGCGGTGCGCCCGTCGTCGCCGGTTACCATCACGACGCGAATCCCCGCTGTCCGGCAGGCAGCCAGCGCCGCCGGTACCTCGGGACGCGGTGGGTCCTCCATTGCGAGGAACCCGAGAAACGTAAGGTCTCGCTCGATCTCTTCGACGCGCCAGTCCTCGCCTCTCGCTCGCGCCGCGACCCGCCGGGTCGCGACCGCCAGGACGCGGAGGCCGCGGCGCGCCAGTAGGTCGTGGACGTGTTCGACCTGCTGGCGTAGCGGCGCAGCGAACGGAATCTGTGCGCCATCCCAATACACCGTGGTACAGCACGGCAATACCTCGCTTGGCGCGCCCTTCGTACAGGCTACAGGCTGCCCATCGATCAGCTGGATGGTGGTCATGCGCTTTCGCACGGAATCGAAAGGCAGCTCTGCTAAGCGCGGCCAGGTGGCCAACACCTCCGCAGTAAGCCCGACCTTCGCGGCCGCGACGAGAATCGCCCCTTCGGTCGGATCGCCGATAACCTCCCAGCGCCGGCGGCGGCCTCCAGGCGGACGGAGGCGCGCATCACAGCACAGTGCAGCACAGCGCAGCACCTCCACCACGCCAGCAGGCGGCGCCATCCCCAGGGGTTCCACCTCCCCCTCGGGCGCATACCCCTGTCCGGTGACCCGATAGCTGTGGCCGCCTACCCACACCTCCCGCACGGTCATCTCGTTCTCAGTGAGCGTCCCTGTCTTATCGGTCAGGATCACGGTCGTGGCACCGAGCGCTTCGACCGCCGAGAGGCGCTTGACCAACGCGTTGCGGTTGGCCATCCGGCGCACGCCGAGCGCGAGCGCCAGGGTGAGGGTGGGCAATAGTCCCTCGGGGACATTCGCCACGATAATGCCGAGGCCAAAAAGGAAGCCGCTCGCCAGCGACAACCCGGCGAACACGGTACCGATGAAGAAGAACAGGAGCCCGAGGCTGAGCGCCAACCCCGTGATCACCCGCGTGACCTGAACGATCTCGCGCTGGAGTGGGGTGGGGCGTTCGGCCTGGCGCTGAGTAAGCTGAGCGATGCGACCAAATTCGGTCGCACCCCCCGTAGCGAACACCACCGCCTCGCCCCGGCCGCTGGCCACCGCTGTGCCAGCGAAAACCAGATTCGGCAGCTCCGTGACTGTGCGGCCCGCCGGATCGACCGCCTCTGCCACGCGGGGCACCGGCCGCGACTCCCCTGTCAAAGTAGAGGCGTCGACGCGCAGTCGTTCGGCGGCTACCACCCGGGCATCGGCCGGCACCAGCTCGCCCTCGGTGAGCACGAGCAGATCGCCTGGCACCACATCCGTGGCAGCTATGTCGAGTTCCTGTCCCCCGCGGCGCACAGTCACGCGGCGGGGGAGCAACGTCGCCAGCGCTTCAGCGGCGCGCTCAGCCTGATACTCCTGCCAGTAGCTGAACAGGCCGTTGACGAGGATAACTACGAGGATCGCCCAGGCCAGCTGAGGCATGCCGGCCAGCGCCGCGAGGCCGGCGGCAACCCAGAGCAAGAGTGCGAAGAAATGGACGAAGTGCGCCCCGAGTTCAAGGTACCACGGCCGGCGCGCCGGCTGCGGCAGCGCATTGGGCCCGTAGCGGGTGCGCCGGGCCGCTGCCTCGGCGGGGTCCAGCCCCGCCTGGCTGGTGCCGAGGCGCGCGAGAACCTCCTCGGCCGGAAGGCTCGCCCAGTAGGAAGGAGCCGCTACCGTAACGTCCGGTCGCTCTACCGGCACGAACGGGTCTCCTTGAGCGTAGCGGCTGTCGGAACCCGTGTTGGAATCGCCACGGGGGGAGGTCTGGAAGCTCTCGCCGCTCTATCAGGATTTTGCCGGTAGCCTCTGAGCCCCTCCGGGAGGACGTACCCTATCCGCGTTGCTGCCTATAGTACCTTAAGTAAACAGCGGGTTACGGATTGACAACGATGGTTTGGATGTTCACGAACTCGCGGATGCCGAAGACACCCAGTTCGCGGCCGTAGCCGCTGCGCTTCACGCCCCCGAACGGCAGGCGCGGGTCCGAGGCCACCATCCCGTTGACGAACACCACGCCGGCCTCGAGCCGCCGCGCCAGCGCCTGGCCACGCTCCAGATCGCGCGTCCACACGCTCGCACCTAGGCCGTAGCGCGAGCCGTTCGCCACGGCCAGCGCCTCCTCGGCATCGCGCACGCGGAGCACGGCTGCCAGGGGGCCGAACGTCTCCTCCTGGCAGACCGGCATCGCCAGGGTAACATCGGCAAGGACCGTGGGAGCGAAGTAATACCCCCGTCCCTCCAGCCGCGTGCCGCCGAGGACGAGCCGCGCCCCCGCGGCGAGCGACGCCCGGAGCTGCCGCTCTAGCGCGTCCCGCAAGTCGCCGCGCGCCAGCGGCCCGATCTGAGTAGTGCGCTCGCGCGGCGGACCGACGCGCAGCCGGCTCACCGCCGCGCGGAAGCGCTCCTCGAACTCCTCCGCGACCGCATCGACGACGATGAAGCGCTTGGCCGCGATACAGCTCTGCCCCGTGTTCTGGCAGCGCGCCCGCGCCCCCGTCTCTGCGGCCGCGGCGAGGTCCGCGTCCTCCAGCACGATAAAGGGATCGGAGCCGCCCAGCTCCATGACCGTCTTCTTCAACGCACGACCGGCGGCCATGGCGACCTGGCTGCCCGCTACATCACTGCCGGTGAGCGTAACCGCTTGCACCCGGTCATCGGCGATCAACGTCTCCACGGCGCTGGACGGGATCAGCAGCGTCTGGAACACGCCGGGGGGAAAGCCCGCGGCGCGGAACACCTCCTCCACTGCCAGCGCGCACTGCGGCACGTTCGAGGCGTGCTTCAGCAGGCAGGTGTTGCCGGCCATGAGCGCGGGCACGGCCGCACGGAACACCTGCCAGAAGGGGAAGTTCCAGGGCATGATCGCTAGCACGACGCCCAGCGGCTCGAACGCCACGTAGCTAGCCCGGGCCCCCGTAGCCACCGGCTCATCGGCCAGGAAGCGAGCTCCGTTCTCGGCGTAGTACTCGCAGTTCCAGGCACACTTCTCGATCTCCGCCTCGGCCTCGACGATCGGCTTGCCCATCTCATCGGTGATCAGACCGGCATAGCGCGCCTTCTCCGCTCGCAGGCGCTCTGCCGCCCGGCGGAGGAGCGCGGCCCGCTCCGCGAACGACGCCCGACGCCACTCCTGAAAAGCCGTGGCGGCCTGCGCAAGCGCGGCGTCGATCTGCGCCGGTGTGAATTCCTCGAAGGTGGCGAGGACCTCCTCGGTCGCGGGATTGATCGACTGGATCGCCATAGCGTCTCTCCTCTCCCTCTGCTACGCACGGCAGGCGGGCATGCGTGCGCGGCCGGTAGCCGCGGAATGGTATGGTTTCCTCGTTATAGCAGTGTGGCGGGAGGAACGCTGTTCCGCCACGCTGGCTAGCGGGTATTCTTGGGGGCCCGCTTGTGCGCTGGAGGCCACTATGCGTGTTGCCCGCTCGCGACGCGGCCGGCGGGCGGCGATGCAGCCGAACCCTACCCTCAGCCGCGCCGCCCGGCTCGGCCAACCCATGCAGGACGAGAAGCTGCTGGCGTGGTGCGCGACCGAACGCGCTGCTTTCACCCAGACCGACACCTGGCGCGTGCTGCGGATCCTGGGGGAGTTCGTCGAGGGGTTCGACGAGCTGAGCCAGCTCGGGCCGGCGGTCTCGGTGTTCGGCTCGGCGCGGGTGCCCCCCACGGACCCGCTATACGAGCTCGCGCGCGCGATCGGGCGCGAGCTGGCGCGCGCCGGCTTCGCCGTCATCACCGGCGGCGGCCCCGGCCTCATGGAGGCGGCTAACCGCGGCGCGGCCGAGGCTGGCGGCGTCTCGGTCGGCTGCAACATCGAGCTACCGTTTGAGCAGCAGATCAATGCGTACGTCACGCTGCCGCTGAACTTCCGCTACTTCTTCGTGCGCAAGGTGATGTTCGTCAAGTACGCTGTGGCGTTCGTCATCCTGCCCGGCGGCTTCGGCACACTTGACGAGCTGTTCGAAGCGCTGAACCTCGTCCAAACGCGCAAGATCCACGATTTCCCCCTGATCCTGGTGGGACACGCCTACTGGCAGGGCCTGCTGGACTGGCTCCGCACGGTTGTGCTCGCCGAGGGGAAGATCAGCGCAGAGGACCTCGCCTTGCTCACCGTCACCGACGATCCGGCGGAGGTCTGCCGGGTGGTCCGCGACGCCTACGCGCGGGCCAGCGGCCGGGCGGCCGGCGCGGCGATGGCGGGGGGCGAGCTGGATGGCGTGGTGCGCCGGCGGCGCCGGTCGGCCCGGTAGGCACGCCGGGCACGGGCACCGCGAGGCGCCGGCGGGTGTGCGACAATGATGGGGTAGAAAGTCCAACAGGCCTTCGCTGGAGCTGGCCAGCGGGCGCTGGAGAACGACCATGGCTGCAGCCGCACAATCCCCTCCGCCGCGCGTCGGGGCGGCGGGGGCCGCCGGGGCGCCCGAGGCACCCGGGATCTTCCCTGCCTACCCGGTCGTTGTCGACGAGGGGCTGGGCGATCGCGAGCGCGAGCTGCTCTATCGGGTGCGCGATGCCGTCGTCCGCTACACGCCGATTCCGGCGAGCGGCTCGCCGCTCTGGATCCGCTGGCGCGAGGGCACCGTGGTGCTGGAGGGGCGGGTGCGCAGTCTGCCCCTGAAGGCGATCGCCGAGCGGCTGGCCCGCAGCGCGGCCGCCGACCAACCGCTCGTCTGCGAGCTGATCGCGGACCCGGAGGTAGCCGTGGCGGTAGCCACCGCCCTGGCACTCGATCCCCGCACCAACCTCTGCCCGGTCCAGGTCCACTGCCAGCTGGGTGTGGTGTACCTCCGGGGAGCGGTGCCTACAGCCGAGATGGCAGCGGCGGCGGCAGAGATCGCGCAGACCGTCCCCGGCGTGGCGCGTGTGGTTAACGAGCTAACGCCGGCCTCGCCGTCTCCTGCCACAGCGGCAGGCGCCGATCCATCGGCCGGCGCGTCGGTCTCCTGACCGCAGCGCTAGAGCACCGGAGAGCAGGCGATGGAGCGCGAGCACGAACGCATGGGCAACCCTACGGCGCCGGCTACCCGGCAGGGAGAAGCGCCGCGCTGGGCGCCGCGGGAGCCGCCCTTTCCCGGGTTCGACCCCCAGCGCGCGCCCAACGGGCGGCCCTGGCGCCGCGCCGCGGTCCTCTTCCTGCTCTACAAGCGAGAGGCCGGCCTCTACACCGTGTTCGTGCGGCGCACGCCAACGGTCGCCACCCATCAGGGGCAGATCGCGCTGCCCGGCGGCGCCCACGAGCCTACGGATGCGTCGCTGCAGCAGACCGCGCTGCGCGAGACCTATGAGGAGCTGGGCATCCCGCCCGAGGGGGTTATCGTACTGGCCGAGCTGGAGCCGGAGTACGTGGCGGTGAGCGGCTTTCTTGTCACGCCCTTCATCGGGCGCCTGCTCGGCACGCCAACGTTCCGGCCGGATCCGCGCGAGGTCGCCGAGGTGATCGAGGTGCCGGTGGCCGCCTTACGGGATCCCGCCTGTGTCCGCGAGGAGGAGCGCGGCACCTACATTCGCCGCAGCCCTGTCTACCAGTATGGTCCCTACGAGATCTGGGGGGCCACAGCCCGCATCCTGCGGCGGATTCTAGCGCGACCCGAGGCAGCCGGCTGAGCAGCCGCTATTCCTGCTGCACCTGGGTGGAACCGCAGACCCGGCAGACATACTCGCCGTTCTCCCGCAGCTCCCAGTCTAGCGGGAGACGCTCCTCCCGCAGCTCGCCCGGGCGGCGCGGGTCAGCATAGACGGCGAAGCGTAGTACGCCTGGGCGTCGGACCTCGAAGCTCGCGCGGTTTCCACACTGGACACAGCGTAGCGCCATCACCGCCTCCGCTACGGCTCTGCGTCGTCGCGATACCACTCCACGACGTTCTTGCCGCCCGGGCCGACCACCACCCGCTCGCGGAGGCGGACGCCCGGCAGCTCCCGCCGGAGGCGCTCCCGCTCCGCCCGGATCGCCCGCGTCCGCTCATCGCGGTCCGCACCCGGCCCAAACTCGAGGCGCGCAACCAGTCGCTCGTCCACGACGCGCTCCGACATCGCTGCGGGGGTGGGCTCCTACCATATCCCGCCGGGCGCGCCCACGCAGCAGCCCGTCAGTGCGGTCCTCGGGGGGACATCCTGCGCAGCCAGCATCCGGGCCAGAACCAGGAACCTTGAGGGCACTGGCCGCGCCCCCAGGACGGAACCCCACCGGCAGACCAGTCTAGCACACCGAACGGCCACGCTGGCGGCTCCGCGAAGGGAGGAGCCCTGCACCTCAGAGCGGGGTAGCTCTGTTATGCTCCCTACCCGTGACGGGGGATGAAAAAAGCCCGCGAGTAAACGGGCACCGCTCAGGGGAGGCGACGGGCGGATTCGAACCGCCGAATAGGGGTTTTGCAGACCCCCGCCTTAACCACTTGGCCACGTCGCCCTGTGCTGCCTCGGCCCTCAAGCCCGAGGCAACGTGGGGAGCGGAAGACGGGATTCGAACCCGCGACCCTCTCCTTGGCAAGGAGATGCTCTACCACTGAGCCACTTCCGCACGCGAGGCTCGTCGCCCCAGCGCCTAAAGTATAGGCGATCCCCCCGCTCCCGCGCAAGCCGCGGCCCGCGAAGCAGGCATTGCTCTACGGCAGCGAGCGCCCCGCTGGACAACGGGGCCTGCCTGCGGTGGCGCCGCGGCGCTGGAAGCCGGCGTGGAACGGTTCCCACCCTATTCCATTTCGCGCGTTTGGTGATACACTGGGACGCCAGCGTGCTCCAGGCCCGCCGAGGGGGCGCGGGGCGTGCCTAGCATCAACCCAGGGGGTGAGCCACAGCGTGGTGAGGAGCGTCGAGCGTCAGGCAGCGCGCGGCATACCCATACGCCGCCCGCTGCGGTCCCTGGGAGGCGCCGTGATCGGACTCGCCCTCCTCGCAGCGGCCTGTACGCCGGTACAGCAGGCGGAATCCGCGCGGCCACGGCCGACCGGGAATCCCGCCCCGACGCGGCTCACCCCGGCGCCCAACGTGCCCGGCAACCCGGAGAACGGGCGGCGGGTGTTCATCGCGCGGGGCTGTGGAGCCTGTCACACCCTGACGGGCATCCCCACGGCGGCGGGTATCGTCGGGCCAAACCTTACCAACGTGGTGCTGCGTCCCACGCTGGCGGGCGATACGATCCCGATGACGCCCGAGAACTTGACGCGCTGGATTCTCAACCCGCCGGCGCTGAAGCCCGGCACCGCGATGCCGGCGCTAGGCCTGACGGAGCAGGAGGCCCAGGACGTCACCGCGTTCCTGTATAGCCTGCCCTACAATCCTGGCCCGTAGCGCGGCGGGATGTGGCCGCAGTCCGTACGGCGCGAGACAGGAGAGGCATGGACCCGCTGATTCTCGGCCCTGAACAGTGGGCGCAGATCGACCGCGCGCTGATCTACCTATTCCTTTTCGTGGGGCTCGCGGTGAATACGGGGCTCTCCTTCCTGCTCGGTCACGCCGTAATCCCTTCGCTGGCCGCCAGTGCGGACGTGCCCGCCGCGCTGCAGAGCTTCCGGCGCGTGCTCTATCCAGTCGCTTTGGTCTCGCTCCTGCTGACCCTGTACGCGCTGGCGCAGGCCATCATCCTGATGGTGCCTGTGCTCCAGCAGCTCTACCCGCGCTTTGGGATCTGAGATGCAGCGGATCTTGTTGGTCGGCGTGCCTGCCATCGGTCTGGCCGGCCTGATCTTCTTCATCACAGTGGCAGTCCCGTGGCTGCTTGGGCGCCAGACCCCGCCCGTGCCGCCCGAGCCTATCTACTTCGATCACAGCATCCATGTGCGGCTCGCGGGGATCGACTGCGCCTTCTGCCACCGTACAGCCACGGAGGGACGCACCGCCGGCTACCCGGACCTGCAGCAGTGCATGTTCTGTCACATCGCTGTCGCGCCGACCCATCCCGAGGTACAGAAGGTCCGGCAGGCCTGGGCCCAGCAGGAGCCGATCGACTGGATACGGATTCACCGCCTGCCGGATCACGTGCATTTCGTGCACGAGGCGCACCTCCGCGCCGGCTTCACCTGTGCGACCTGCCACGGTGATGTAGGAAGCATGGGGCAGGTGGTCCAGGTTCGCCCCTTGAAGATGGGCGACTGCGTGGCCTGCCACCGGCAGAACGGCGCGCCGACCGACTGCAGCATATGTCACTACTGATGCGCGAGGATGCGGAGAGGCCGATGACCACATCCCCTGGCCCCACCGCCCCCGAGCCATCGACTGGTGGCCTATCACGCCGGCAGTTCCTGCAGGTGTTGGCCGCCTCCGGGGCCGGCGCGGTGGTCTTCACCGGCTGCCAGCCGCCGCCCGCCCTGCGGGAGTTCCAAGCGCAGAGCCGCGTGCGGCTCGCCGAGGACATCCTCTCGGCCTACGAGAACTGGTACGCGACCGCCTGCCGCCAGTGCGGCGCCGGCTGTGGTGTGATCGTGCGCGTCATCGAGGGGCGTGCTAAGAAGGTCGAGGGCAATCCCGACCACCCGCTCAACCGTGGCAAGCTCTGCGCGCGCGGCCAGGCGCTCGTCCAGGAGCAGTACCACCCAGACCGGCTCCGCAGCCCGCTCCGCCGCAGCGGCGAGCGCGGCAGCGGCGCCTTCACGCCCATTTCCTGGGATGAGGCGCTGAACGAGCTGGTCGGGCGCCTGCGCGACCTGCAGCAACAGGGCCGAGGCAGCAGCGTGGTGCTGCTCACCGAGCCGCTGCGCGCCCACCAGGCGCTGCTAGTCGAGCGGTTCACCCGGGCCTACGGCGCGCAGTGGCTGGCGCTCGAGCCCGTGGGCGAGGCGCCGCTCCGGGAGGCGGTCCGGCGCGTCTTCGGCCAGACGCTGCTGCCGGAGTTCGATATCCAGAACGCGCAGTACGTGCTCTCGTTCGGCGCAGATTTCCTGGGAAGCTGGCTCTCGCCCGTTCACTACGGGGTAGCGTACGGGATCTTTCGCCAGGGCAACTACCGTGCCGGCCAGTTCCAGCCTCGCCAGGGCCGCCCGCGGGGCTACCTGGTGCAGATCGAGCCGCGCTTCTCGGCCACGGCGGCGAACGCCGACGAGTGGGTGCCGCTCCGGCCGGGCAGCGAGGGCCTGCTGGCGCTCAGCTTGGCCCAGGTGCTCCTGGCCGAGGGCCTGGCCGACCCGGCGGGCGCCGCCGCGCTAGGGGATGCCCGCGCGCTCGACGCCTACCAGCCGGAGCGGGTCGCCGAGGCGACGGGGGTGCCGGCCGAGCGGATCCGCCAGCTCGCCCGCGACTTCGCCCGCCGCCGCCCCAGTCTCGCTCTGGGGGGCGGGCTGGCCGGCGCTCACACCAACGGGAGCGCCAACCTGGCGGCTGTACTGGCGCTGAACCTGCTGGTGGGCAATCTCGGGCGCCCGGGCGGCGTGCGGTTCAACCCGCCGCCTCCCATCGACGGCCTGGCCACCACTAGCCCGCCCAGCCGCCTGGCCGACTGGCAGCAGCTCGCCGAGCGGCTGCGCGGTGGCCAGGTGCAAGCCGTGCTCGTGCACGCGGCCAACCCCGTCTACGGGCTGCCAGCAGCGCTCCAGTTCGGCGAGGCGCTGCAGCGTGCGCCGTTCATCGCCAGCTTCTCCAGCTTCCTGGACGAGACGACCGCCCTGGCCGATCTGGTGCTCCCCTCCCACCTCCCGCTGGAGGACTGGGGGAGCGACGTGCCCGATCCCGGCCCGGGCTTCGCGGTGCTGACGGTGCAGCAGCCGGTCCTGCGGCCGTTCTACGACACGCGCAGCTTCTGGGATGTGCTCCTGGCCGTGGGCGAGGAGCTCGGCGGCCCAGTCCGCCAGGCCCTCCCGTGGCCCACGTTCCGAGACCTGCTGCGCGAGGGCGCGCAGGCGCTGCAGCAGCAAGGCCGTGGCAGCGTCCGAGCACCCGATCCCGAGCGCTTCTGGGTCCAGCTCCTGCAGCGGGGAGGCTGGTGGGACGAGGCCGGCACCGCCCCCGGCGCGCCAAGCCAGCCGCCCGCCGGCGCGGCGCTCCCGGCGCTCGCAGCGGCCGTGCGGCCTGCGCAGTTCGCCGGCGCCGAGCAGGAGTTCCCCTTCCACCTGTTGGTCTTCCCCCACCATACGCTCGGCGCCGGGGAGACGGCGCACCTGCCCTGGCTGCAGGCGACCCCGGACCCGGTCACCACGGTGGTCTGGCAGACGTGGGTGGAGGTGAACCCGCAAGTCGCTGCCCGCCTCGACCTGAGCGAGGGGGACATCGTGGCCGTCGAGTCGCCGCAGGGGCGGGTGGAGGTGCCCGTATACGTCAATCCCGCCGCGCCGCCCACGGTGCTCGGCATGCCGCTCGGACAAGGGCACACCGCCTACGGGCGCTGGGCCGAGCGGCGCGGGGTGAATCCCCTGACCCTCGTGGCCCCTCTCGTCGACGAGGCGACGGGCACCCTGGCGTACGCCGCCACCCGGGCCCGGCTGGTCAAGACCGGCCGCAAGATCCGGCTGCCCAAGTTCGAGGGCACCGTGCCAGCCCAGGAGCTGCCCGGCGAGGACATCCTCCAGGTTACGCGGGAAGCGTGATCGCGGCGCAACGAATGCAGGAGGAGGCGTGATGTCCGTGCAGGAACAGCCGGCCGAGCAGCGGCCCGCCGCGGGCCGGTCGAGCGAATACGACTGGGGGATGGTGGTCGACATCGACCGCTGCACCGGCTGCCAGGCCTGTGTCGTCGCTTGCCAGGCAGAGAACAACGTGGCGCTCAACGAAGAACAGCGCTTCGTCGAGCGCCGCGCCAAGGAGTGGATTCGCATCGAGCGCTACTGGGAGGGTGAGTTCCCGAACATCAAGGCGCGGTTCCTGCCGGTGCTCTGCCAGCACTGTCAGAATGCCCCCTGCGAGCCGGTCTGCCCGGTCTATGCGATCCAGCACAGCAGCGAGGGGCTCAACGTTCAGGTCTATAACCGCTGCATCGGCACCCGCTACTGTGGCAACAACTGTCCGTACACCGTGCGCTTCTTCAACTTCTGGGAGCCGGAGTGGCCCGAGCCGCTCAACTCGCAGCTCAACCCCGACGTGACCGTGCGGAGCAAGGGGTTGATCGAGAAGTGCACCTTCTGCGTGCAGCGGATCAACCGGGCCCGGCGGGAGGCGGCGCGGGAGGGCCGCCTGGTGCGGGATGGGGAGCTCCAGCCAGCCTGCGCCCAGGCCTGCCCGACCGATGCCCTCGTCTTCGGCAACTGGAAGGATCCCAACAGCCGGATCAACCAGCTGGCCCGGGACCGGCGCAGCTACCGGCTCCTCCAGCACCTAGGTACCGAGCCCAACGTCATCTATCTCAAGAAGGTTGACCCGCATGCGCCAGAACGTCCTGAAGCGGAGCACTAGACACCCGGCCGCCGGCGGGCACGCCCCGCGGCGAGGAGGCTGGTGGGACAGCGCGCCAGCCCGCTGCGAGCTAGCCCATTACGGGCGCCACGCACGCCCGTGGCGTCCGCTGGGAGGGCAGCACCGTGGCTAGGCATCACCCGACTGCACCGATCACCGCGGAAGAGGCGACCCACGACCTGCTGCGGCGGCTGGGGCAGGTGCGCGCTGGCACGGGCGGGGTGGTGCTAGTGCTCGCTGTACTCGCGGTGGCCGGCCTGGTGGCCCTGGTCGCCTTGATCGCCAGCGGGCCCGAGCCCCGCGCCAAGTGGGGCTATGCCGCGGCGACGCTGGGCTTCCTGGTCTCGGCGGCCCAAGGAGCTCCCATCGTGGCTTTCGCCACGCGCCTGGCCAAGGGGTTCTGGGGCATTCCGCTGCGCCGCGCCGCCGAGCTGTTTGCGGTGAGCGGCATCGTGACCACACCGCTATACATCGTCTTGCTGTTCCAGCTGCCCGACTGGCGCGGGCGGCCGAGCGTCTGGTTCGACTGGCCGGGCGCACCGCTGCTCTGGGACAGCATCGCGATCGTTATGTTCAGCCTGGCCGGCCTGGCGCTGCTGTACCTGAGCAGCCGCCCGGACTTCGCCGCGGCGCGCGACGCGGGCATCCGGGGACCGTTCCAGCGGCTAGCGCTCGGCTGGATCGGCACGGTGCGCCAGTGGCAGGTGCTCTCCGGCGGCATCGTCGTGCTGGGTGGGCTCTACCTGATGTTCTACCCGTATATGCACATGTTCCTCGCGGTCGACCTGGGCATGAGCCTGGTGCCGGGCTGGAAGAGCGCGGTCTTTGCGCCGTACCACGGGGTCTCGGGCCTCCAGGCAAGCCTCGCGAGCACGCTGCTCGCGGCCGCCGCCCTGCGGCATTTCGGCGGGCTGCAGCGCTATATCGGCCTCGCGCCGTTCTGGGGCGCGGCCAAGATCCTGCTCGCGCTCTCGCTGCTCTTCTTCTACTTCACCTGGTCGGAGTTCATGCCCACTTGGTACGGGCGCACGCCGGAAGAGATCTTCGTGCTTGAGCTGCTGTTCTTCGGCCCCTACCTCTGGCTATTCATCCTGTCGTTCTCGCTGAACTTCATCCTGCCTTTCCTGCTGCTGATCTGGAATCCGATCCGCGTGAGCATCAAGGGACCGACCTTCGTGGCGGCGCTGGTGCTGATCGGTAACTTCATCGACCGCCTGCGGATCTACGTGGCCTCCTGGTCGGTCGCCGGCCCCGTGGGGCAGCACCTCGAGCATGCCCCGCCTACCCACTACCCCGGCCTGCCGGATTTGCTGATCCTGGTAGGCGGGCCTGCCGCGGTCGTGCTACTCTACCTGCTGGCTCTGCGGTTCATCCCGCCCATCTCCCTGTGGGAGTTCAAGAACGGGCTCCTGCTCACGCGCGAGCGGCCGTACGTGAAGACCGAAGTGGCGGTCGTTGCCAAACCTCGTTAGCGCGAAGGAGAGCTGAGCATGCAGGAACGCCGCGACCTGCCGCCGCCGAAGGTCAACGACGACCTATTACGCTTCTCGCTGCGGACCCCGCTGTGGTTCTGGTTCGCCGCTGCCGGCCTGGGCCTGGTGGTCGCGATCGGCGTGTACAACTTCGGCCTGATGGTGACCTACGGCCTCCAGGTGCTGGGTCTGACCTACCCCGTGTACTGGGCGGTGCTGATCACGAACTTCGTGTTCTGGGTCGGGATCAGCCACGCCGGGGTCATGATCTCTGCCATCCTGCGGCTGACCCAGGCGGAGTGGCGCCGGCCGGTCACGCGCGCTGCCGAGGTGCTTACGGTCTTCGCCCTGGCCACCGCGGCGCTGTTCCCGCTCATCCATACCGGACGTCCCTGGCGCGCCATCTACTGGGTCTTCCCCTACGACTTCGCGCGCGGCATCTGGCCCGACGTGCGCTCCGCACTCATCTGGGACCCGAGCGCTATCTTCACCTACCTCACCGGTAGCTCGATGTTCGTCTACGTCGCCTTGCTCCCCGACCTCGCGGTCGCCCGCGATCGCTCGACGGGCTGGCGCCGCCGACTATACGGCCTCCTAGCGCTAGGGTTCCACGGCACCGCTCGTCAGTGGCGGCTCCAGACGATCGCGGGTATCCTGCTGTCGGCGCTTATCCTGCCGGTGTTCGTCTCCGTGCACTCGATCGTGTCCTTCGACTTCGCCATGGCCATCGTGCCGGGCTGGCACTCGACCGTGTTCGCCCCGTACTTCGTGATCGGGGCCGTCCACTCCGGCGTCTCGGCGGTAGCCACGCTCATGGCGGTTCTGCGCCGCATCTTCCGGCTGGAGGACTACATCACCCCCGACCACTTCGACGCGCTCGGCCGCCTGCTGGTGGTGGTGTCTACCACCTGGCTGTTCTTCTTCCTGATGGACTTCTACTTCGGTATCTACAGCCGCGAGCCGGCCGAGTTGGCGATGTGGGAGCTACGGGTGTTCACCTGGCCCTACAACCTCTTGTTCGCCATCTTCTTGCTGACGGGCTATATCATTCCGGTCCCCTTCTGGCTGTTCCGCCGCTGCCGGCGCAACGTCGCCGTGATGTTCTGGACCTCGCTCCTGGTGAACGTCGGGATGTGGCTCGAGCGCTACATCCTGATCGTCCCGCCACTGTCTTACAAGCACATGTTCCCCTTCACCTGGATGACGGTCTACGAGCCGCGCCCGGCGGAGTACCTCCTGGTCATCGCCTCCTTCGCGCTGGTGTCGCTCGGGATCCTGTTGTTCTCGAAGATCTTCCCCATCATCCCGTTGTTCGACATTAAGGAGGGGCAGGTGCTCAAGCAGGAGGTCCAGATCGGCCGGGTGAAGGTGCCGGCGGTCATTCGCGAGTAACGAGGGAGCGCTTATGGCGACGACGGCAAGCAACGCGCTACTCGGGCTGTTCCGCGACCCCGACGCGGTCGCCCAGGCGTTGGACGCCCTGCGCGCCGCCGGCTTCGCGGGGCACACCCTCAAAGTGCTCAGCGACGCCCCGTACCCCGAGGGGGCCTTCGGCGAGGAACCGGAGCGCCATCGCCTGTACGTGTTCCCCTTCATCGGGGCGCTGTGCGGGTTCAGCGTCGGGTTGCTCCTAACGGTGGGCACCCAGCTCGCCTACCCCATCGTCACCGGCGGCAAGCCGATCATCTCGATCCCACCGATGCTCCACGTGATGTACGAGGGGACGATGCTGGGTGCGCTCCTGTTCACGGTGCTCGGCATCATCTTCGAGTCCCGCCTGCCGGACCTCGGCCCGGTGCCCTACGACCCCCGTATCAGCGAGGGGTACCTGGGCGTGCTCGTCACGCAGGCCGAGGGGCGTGTCGCCGAGGCCGAGCGGGCCCTGCGAGAGGCGGGCGCGATCGACATCATCACTAGGGATCGAGCGCATGCCAAACGCTAGACGAGCCGGTGGGCCCGTGTTCGTCGCCGCGCGCGCGCGCCGCGGCTGGCTGGCGATCGTCGCGGTCGCGCTGCTCGCCACGGCCTGCTTCCCCGGCACGTACACGATCGACATCTTCCCGGAGATGCACTACCAAGCGTTCCAGCGCCGGCTGGAGCCAGAGCGGCTGGCGCCGCCCGCCGGCGCCGTGCCCGTCACGGGCGGGCGGCCCACGTTCACCTTCGAGCAGGCCGCCGCTCTCAGCAACCCGGTGCCGCGCACCCCACAGACGCAGGAGCGGGCGCGCCAGCTGTTCGCGGTGAACTGCGCGATCTGCCACGGCCCGGATGGCCGCGGCCAGAGCGTCGTGGCCCAGCACTTCGTCCAGGCGGGGTTCGTCCCGCCGGCCGATCTTGCCAGCCCACGCGTGCGCCAGCGCACCGACGGTCAGCTCTACTGGATCGTGGCGCACGGGCTTGGCAACATGCCGCCGTTCCAGGACCTCCTCACCGACGAGCAGCTCTGGACTGTCGTCTACTTCATCCGTGAGGTACAGGGGCAGTGAGATGGCCGGAGTCGGAGCGCTCGTAGTCATACTCGTAGTGCTCTTCGCAGCGCCGTTGGCCCTGGGTTCCTTCATCATCGCACAAGGGACCAACCACACGCGCGCCCTGGCGGTGTGGTTCGGGCTGCTGACGGCCCTCTTCATCGCCGTGCTCGGGATCGGCGTGCTGACGATCATCGCCACTCATCTCTGATCCCAGACGCCGCCAGGCCTGCGTAGTAAGGCCGGTGGCCGCAACCGGCCCCCGCGGGCTATTCGCCCACGGGGATGTGCTGCGCCCGCCCCGCGCCGCCGGGCTCCTCTGTCCCTCCGGGCCGCTCGCCCACACCGATGCGCGCCGCACGTGTGAAGCAGTGCGCGAAGGCCCCATAATGTTGGTAGGAGCGCCGGCGGGCACGGTGCCCGCCGGCGGTTAGTCATCACCGCCTCGGCTACGGCGAGGCCACCGCCTCGGCTACGGCGAGGCGCACTCCGTCCACCATAAACGAGCGTGCGATGCAGATAGTTAACTCTAGTAGCCCACAAGCGCCCTCCCGCGAGCGCACGCGCGCAGTGACCGCCGAGGAACTGCGCGCGATGTATGAGCAGATGGTGCTCATCCGTACGTTCGAGGAGCATGCGGAGGAGCAGTACACCCGCGCGCGCATCGGCGGCTACCTCCACCTCTCCATCGGCGAGGAGGCCACGGTCGTCGGGGCGCTCTTCGCCACCGGGCCGGAGGACTACATCCTCTCCAGCTACCGGGACCATGGGGTGGCACTGGTCCGCTGCGGCGACCCGGCCGCGACGATGGCCGAGCTGTTCGGCAAGGAGACCGGGCTGGCCCACGGCCGGGGCGGCTCGATGCATCTCCTGTGCCCGGCGCGTCACTTCCTGGGCGGCTGGGGGATCGTCGGGGGCCACCTCCCCATTGCCGTCGGAGTAGCGATGGCGCTGGATTACCAGCAGCGCCCCGGCGCCGTGCTCTGTCTCTTGGGCGACGGCGCAGTGAACATCGGCACCTTCCACGAGTCGCTGAACCTGGCTGCGCTCTTCCACCTGCCCGTGGTCTTCCTGATCGTGAACAACCAGTACGCCATGGGCACGCCGGTGGCGATGGCGAGCGCGGAGCCCGAGCTATACAAGCGGGCCTGCGCGTACCGCATGCCCGGTGAGCGCGTGGACGGGATGGATGTCCTGGCGGTGCTGGAGGCTACCCACCGTTTCCTCACCCTTGCCCGCGAGGAGCGCCAGCCCGGCCTACTGGAGTGCGTCGCCTACCGCTTCCGTGGCCACTCCGTGGCCGATCCGGGCCGCGCCTACCGGAGCCAGGAAGAGCTCGAGCAGTGGCGCCAGCGCGATCCCATCCCGCGGTTCGAGGCCGAGCTCCGCCGCCGCGGGCTCCTCGACGATACCATGGTCCAGCAGATCGCGGCCCGGGCCGAGCAGCAGGTGAGAGAGGCGATCGCGGCCGCGGCGGCGGCGCCAGACCCGCCGCTGACGAGCCTGTACCAGCACGTCTACGGGCCGGCGGCGCGCGAGCAGTTCGCGCGGATGGGGCCGGGGGCACCGTACGGCGAGGCCGAGGCGCTCCAACGCCTCACGGGGGAGAGCTGATGGCCGAGATGACCTACCGGGAAGCGCTCCGCACCGCGCTGCGGGAGGAGCTGGCCCGCGACGAGCGGGTCTTCCTGCTGGGGGAAGAGATCGGGCGCTTCGAGGGGTCCTACAAGGTAACGGCCGGCCTGCTCAAGGAATTCGGACCGCGGCGCGTGCGCGACATGCCCATCTCCGAGGAGAGCTTCGTCGGGGCTGCAATCGGCGCCGCGATGCTCGGGCTGCGGCCGGTCGTCGAGATCATGACTATCAACTTCGCCCTGGTGGCCATGGACCAGATCATCAACCATGCCGCCAAGGTGCGCTATATGTTCGGCGGGGAGGTGCACGTTCCGCTGGTCATCCGCACGCCGGGCGGCGCCGGCAGCCAGCTCACGGCCCAGCACTCCCAGAGCCTCGAAGTCTGGTTCGCCAGCACGCCAGGCCTGAAGGTCGTGGCGCCCGCCACGCCGGCCGATGCCAAGGGCCTGCTCAAGGCGGCGATCCGCGATGACGACCCCGTCTTCTTCTTGGAAAACCTCGTGCTCTACAACGTTCGCGGCGAGGTGCCTGACGGCGACTACACGACCCCCATCGGGGTCGCGCGCGTGGCCCGCGAGGGCACCGACCTCACCATCGTCGCGCACTCTTACACGGTGGTGCGGGCGCTGGCCGTGGCCGAGCGGCTCGCCCGCGAGGGCATCAGCGTGGAGGTGATCGACCTGCGCTCGCTGCGCCCGCTGGACATGGAGACCGTGGCCGCCTCGGTGCGCAAGACCAAGCGCGCGCTCTGCGCGGAGGAGGGCTGGCCCACCTTCGGCGTGACCGCCGAGCTGGCGGCGCGCATCCAGCGGGCATGCTTCGACTACCTGGACGCCCCCGTGGAGCGCGTGGGCGGGGCCGAGGTACCCATGCCCTACGCCAAGCCGCTGGAGCAGGCGGCGCTGGCCAGCGAGGACAAGATCGAGCGCGCAGCGCGGGCAGTGCTGGCGGAGAGCGGGCTGCTGTCGGTCGGGCGCGGGAGGTAGCGCGGTCATGCCCGAGGAGATCGTGATGCCGCGCCTCTCGGACACCATGACCGAGGGCACGGTCGCGAAGTGGCTCAAGCGCGAGGGTGAGCCGGTCCGGAAGGGCGAGCCGCTCCTCGAGGTCGAGACCGACAAAGCGACCATGGAGCTGTCCGCCTACCGCGATGGCGTGTTGACGAAGATTCTGGTCCAAGAGGGCACCACGGTCCCTCTGGGCACGCCAATCGCGCTCCTGGCGACGCCCGAAGAGCTCCAGGCCGGCGGTACGCCTCCCTCCCAGGCGCCGGCGGCCGAGGTGCCGCGTGTCGCAGGCCCTCCGGCAGCGGAGGCAAGGGGCCAGCCCGCCGCGCCGGCGCCCACCGAGGGGGGGCCCGAGACCGAGCCCCTGCGCGCCACGCCGGTTGCCCGCCGGGTGGCGGAAGAGCACGGCCTCGATCTCACGGTGCTCGCCGGCAAGGGCTCGGGGCCAGGCGGCCGCATCGTCCTGGCGGATGTAGAGCGCTATCTGGCCGAGCGCGCCCAGGCCGCCGCACCGCCTCCCCCTGCGCCAGCCGCTGCCGCGCCACCCGCTCCGGAGGTCGAGCTGCGCGCGGTCAGCCGCATCCACCAGGTCATGGCGCAGCGCACCGCCCAGAGCGCGCGCGAGATCCCCCACTACTACCTGACCATCGAGATCGACATGGCCGCCGCGCTCGACCTGCGGCGCCAGCTCGCCGCGCTCGCCCCGACCGAGGGGAAGGTCAGCATCAACGATCTGGTCCTCCGCGCGACAGCGCTCGCCCTGCGGGCCGTGCCCGAGGTGAACAGCACCTGGCAGGACGGCCGGCTAGCCATCCACCGGCGGGTCCACCTGGGGCTGGCTGTCGCGGTGCCCGACGGCCTCGTCGTGCCGGTCATCCGCGACGCGGACCAGAAGACGCTACTGCAGATCGCCGCCGAGGCGCACGCGCTCGCGGCCAAGGCCCGCGCCGGCAAGCTCCGGCTCGAGGAGATCCAGGGCTCCACCTTCACGGTCAGCAACCTGGGGATGTTCGAGGTGGAAGAGTTCCGGGGGATCATCAACCCGCCCGAGGCCGGCCTCCTCGCCGTGGGCGCGGTGATCGAGAAGCCGGTCGCTCTGAACGGCCAGCTCGCCCTGCGCCCGCGCATGCGCGTCACGCTGGCCGCCGACCACCGCGCCTACTCCGGCGATGTGGGGGCGCGCTTCCTCCAGACGCTCCGGCGGCTGCTCGAGGAGCCGCTCCGGCTGGCCTTCTGAGTGTGGGACGCCCGACCGGCGGGGATCCTTCCTAGTCCCCCAGGTCCGCTCCCAACTCCCGCAGGAAGCTCGCCAGCGCCTGCCAGTAGCCCTCGCCGCCACGCAGGTAGGTGTCGTTGTGGCCGGCGCCGACGATGGTATAGAAGCGCTTGGGCTCGGGCGCGGCGGCGAACAGCGCTTGCCCCTGCGCGTAAGGCACGACCTCGTCGTCCCGACTGTGCAGGATCAACACCGGCGCCGTAATGTGTCCAATGCGCGCGAGCGAGTCGTAGCGCGTGCGCAGGAACGGCCAGACGGGGAGAAAGGGATAGAGCGCCCGGGCCATGGCAGGAATCGAGGTGAACGGCGCCTCCAGCACCAGCCCGAACACCTGCTCGCGGGTGGCTAGCTCGACCGCGACAGCTGCGCCCAGCGAGCGGCCGAAGGCCACGATGCGAGCCGGGTCTACCGTCGGCAGGCTGCGGACGTAGGCGAGCGCGGCGTCGGCATCGCGGTAGGTTCCTTGCTCCGAGGGATGCCCCTCACTCTGGCCGTAGCCACGGTAATCGAAGATGAAGATGTTCACACCCAGTCGCCGGTGGAGGAGCGCGATATTCTCGAGGCGGTGGCTGATGTTACCGGCGTTGCCATGGAACCAGAGCCAGGTGACCGCGTTCCGGCCGGGGACGAACCAGCCGTGGAGGCGCACGCCATCGGCTGTGGTGAATGCCGCCTCGTGGTAAGCGAGGCCCAGGTCTGCCGGGGTGCCCCGCAGAGGGCGCACCGGGTAGTAGATGAAGTGCGTCTCCAGTGCCAGCACGATCGCCACGAGTCCAGCCGTCAGCAGGGTGGCTAGCCCGAGGAGGTAGAGCGGGGTCCACTCCACCCACCGAAGGAGGCCTCTGGGGATTCGCGCCCCGCCGGCGAACACGGGCCGGTCCGCTCGCGCCACGGCTACGCCTACCGCCCCCCAGCGCCACAGCCTCACAGCTCCCAACGCGCTACCTGGCCAGCCCGCCGGCGGCAGGGGCGCTGGCGTCGCTGCTCCCCGTATTCTAGCTAGCCCTCGTGGCTGGCTACCGCTATGCGTCCAGCGCGTCCCCAAGCGGCGAGCCGGACGCTCCCTCTGAGGAAGGCCACCAGGGCTCCTGAGAGGCGAGCCCGCTCGTGGCGCACAATACATGCCCAGGCGCCCCAGCGGGTACCGGGACGCCTGGGCCACTTGACGAACCCGCCGGTGCCTGAGCGCCAGGCCCGCCGGAATATAGGGCCTGGCGCTCGCCAACACCACGGTTCAGGAGACGGCTGCGGGCGTCTTGTTGGAAACCTTCAACACGCCCTTGAGCGGGGCCACGCCGGGGATCTCCCACTCCTCCCACATCTCGTCGACCATCTTCTGGATGTAGGCGATGTCTTCCTCGACGAGGTGGGCGAAGCGCCCCTGCCGCATCAGGAACTCCCGCACGGGGATGCGCTCCTTCCGCGCGTCGTAGGTGTAAACCACCTCGCCCTCGATCACCTCGTAGAGCGGGAAGATGCCGGACTTGATGCCCAGCTCGCCCAGCTCGTGCGAGTAGCGCGGGTGGTAGTCCCAGCCCTTGGGGCAGGGGTCGAAAGTATGGATGAAGGTCGGCCCACCGATGGCCAGCGCCTTGCGCACCTTGTTCAGGTAGTCGAGCGGCGGGAAGGTAGCGCAGGCCGTCGCAACGTAGCGGCAGGTGGGGTGCCCCACCGCCAGCATGCCCGCCACGTTCTTCTTCCAGCGCCGCTGCATGATCCGGTGGACCTTGCCCGGCGGCGTGAAGGTGGTCTGCGCCCCGTAGGTGGTCAGGCCGGTTGCTTGAATGTCCGTGTTCGCCGCCGACTCGTTGTCGTAGAGGATGATCAGCAGATCGAGATCGGTCTGCAGCGCCCCCGAGATCGCGGAGAGCCCCATGTCCCCGCCCCCGATGTCGCCGCAGAAGGAGATAACGTTGATCTTCTCCTGGGGGATCTTGCCCTTGCGCATCAGCGCGCGGAGCCCGGCCGCCATGCCCACGGCCGCTGAGCCGCCAGCGCCCAGCTGGGTGTGCATCCAGGGGATCACCCAGGGCGTGGTCATGTAGCTCGTGTTGGCCACGTACATGCAGCCGGTCGAGCCTGTGGCCACCGTGCGGGGGCCCGCCGCCTTGGCGAAGTCGCGCATCACCATCGCCGACTCGCACCCCTGGCAGGTGCGGTGGCCCGAAGTGTAGAACTCCTCGAACGGCGTCTGCCGGATGGTCTTGATCTTCTCGTAGCCGGCTACGTCTACCTTCGCCATGAACTCCACCTCCCTGCCTACTCGCGGACCCCGATCCAGGTCACGAACCCGTCGAGCGCCTCCTCGCGCGCGGCCCGCTCGGTGAGCTCGAACATCCGGATGCAGTCGGCGATCGAGATGTCCCGGCCGCCGAGGCCCGAGATGAAGTTCACGATCGCTGGGCGCTCGCGAGCAGGATACAGGCACGAGCGAATCTCGTGCAACAGCGCGCCGCCGTCGTCCGGCGAGCCGTGTGCGAAGTCGCGGTCGATCACCCCTACCGCCTTGAAGCGGCGCAAGCACTCCCGCAGCTCGACGGTCGGGAAGGGCCGGAACCAGCGCAGGTTCACATAGCCCACCTTGTGGCCCTGCTGCCGGAGCCGGCGCGCCGCGGTGCGCCCCGGGCTGGCCACCGTCCCCAGCCCGATCAGCACTACCTCTGCATCCTCGGTCAGGAACTCGTCGAAGTAGTAGGGCGGAGTGTAGCGGTCGCCGAAGATCGCGCGGAACTCCTCATAGGCCTGGGTGATCACCTGCCGCGCGCGGCGCGCAGCCTCCCAGTTCTGCCGCCGCAGCTCCATCACCCAGTCCTCATTGGCCTGCGGCGCGATGGAGATCGGGTTGTCGGGATGGAGACGCCGGTCGCCCAGGTCGTACGGGGGCAGGAAACGCCGCACCGCCTCCGGACTGGGGATCCGGACCAGATGCTGGGAGTGCGTGAGGAACGCCCCGTCCATCGCTAGCGCCACCGGCATCCGCACCCGCGGGTCCTCAGCGATGCGGTAGCCGATGAGCACGTGCTCGAGCGCCTCCTGCGGCGTCGTCACCCAGAACAGTAGCCAGCCCATGTCGCGCAGGGCCAGCGCGTCGTTGTGCTCCACGCCGAAGGCGCCGGGATCGTCGAGCGCGCGGTTGCCCACCAGGAACAGCACGGGCAGGCGGTCGGTCGCGGTAACCACGAGCGCCTCGAAGCCGTACATCCAGCCGGTGCCGCTGCTGCCGGCGAACGCCCGGGCGCCGACCGAGCTGGCATGCTTCACGATCTCGAACTGGGAGTGCTCGCTATCGGCGATGATGTACTCGGCGTCCAGCTCCCCATCGGCGATCATCTTCGAGAGGGCGTCCATAACCTCCGTGTAGGGCCGGATGGGGTAGGCCGAGACCACGTCCACGTCGGCGAGCCGCACGCCGTGCGCCACTGCCTGGCAGCCGGTGAGCAGGTCCTCGCGGACGTATACGGGCGCCGGTTGGGTGAGGGTCATAGCGACACCTCCAGCTTGTCCTGCTTCTTGACCACCGTCTTCTGGCCCTCGGGCACATGCTCACCGGGCACCGTCGCCACTCCCGTGCCTGTGACGAAGGGGTAGACAATCCGCTCGTTCCCCTTCTTCTCCTCAGCCCAGCGGATGTAGCCCTGGGGATCGCGGCGGTAGAACTCCCACGGGCTCGAGTTGTCCTCGAAGCGGAGCTCGTCCACCATCACGATGCATTCCTTGACCGGGCACACCTGCGCGCAGCGCCCGCAGCCAACGCAGTACTCGTAGTTGACGTCGAAGAGGCCGTCTGGCGTGGGGTCGAAGCACTCGTCCGGGCAGTCGTACCAGCAGAGCATGCACTTGGTGCACAGATCGAAGCGCACCACGGGCCGCTGCGTCCGCGTGGTGAAGCGCTTGAACTGCTCGTTGCGCGACTGGCCGCGCGGCCCGATCTCGAAGTGCCGCGGCACGGCGCGCACGACTACGCCCTCGGCGAACTCGTTCCACTTGGGCAGCTCGGGGATCGCGTAGGGCCAGCGGCGCCCCTCGCCCGCTTTGACGACCCGCACCCGCTGCCGCACCTCATCGTGGGCCTGGCGCGCCGCCTCCGCCCGGGCCGGCTCGTGCATCTTGTCGCGCAGGTAGGCCTCGACCGCCTCGAGGCTGATCAGGCTGGGGTCCAGCGCCGCGATCGCGCCGAGCACGCGCTCGTGCGTGAGGTCGTCCTTGTAGACCCACAGGCCGGCGAAGCTGGCGTCGCCGGGCAGGATAGCCAGGTGGTAGTCATAGGGCTTCCGGCCGATCCACTGGAGCAGCTCCTCGGGCTGCTTGCGAGAGACGACCAGCAGATAGCCGCCCTCGACGACCTTCTCATTGATCGGACGGATGCCGTGCCAGCCCCAGGGCTCCACCCCCTTGACCATCGTGTCGTCGAGCACGACGGAGATGTTGGCCTCGTCGATATCGAGCTTAGCCCCACACTCGGCCTCGAGCTCCTCCTCGCTCAGGTCAGGGGAGACGAAGGCGAAGTACTTGCAGGGGATGCCATTGCGCTCGGGAGAATCGCTGTAGCGCCCATTGGAGAAGCCGACCTGGCCCATCCGACTGGCGACCATGACGATGTCGCCGCCGATCTTCTTCGCCAGGGTCTTCTGGAAGATGCCGCGATAGTTGATCTCGACCCGTTTGATCACGCGCTTATCCTCCCACTGCTGGCGGCCCGCCCGGCCGCACGTAGCGCCCCCCGCCGCGGCCGGCCGAGGGCACCCCACCGTCCCCGGCCGGAATTGGACGGATGGTCGGACCAATCGCCAGGATGATACCGGCTGACTGCTAACCTGTCAAGTGTATCGCGCCTTACCGTACGCTGGCCGCGGGCGCAGCAGCTCACACCTGCGATGGGGGCCTGGAGGGCCGGTAGCGATGGAACCAGTGCGCTGCGGGCAGCACGACCGCCACGAACACCGTGGGCACCAGCACCCCTACCAGGGGGATCCCGTCGATATAAGCGTGGAGGAGCGGCTCCTCGACCACCATCTGGCCCGCGGTAAAGGCGATGACCGCCGCGCCAACATAGGAGAGCCAGCCGAAGCGATTGATCAGCTCGGCAAATAGCCCGCCCGTGAACAGCACCAGCGGCATGCTGAGCAGCAGGCCGAACACCAGCAGGGGCACCTGGCCGTGCGCCGCGCCGCCGACGGCCAACACGTTGTCCAGGCTCATAATGAAGTCGGCGGCGATGATCGTGCGCAGTGCCCCCCACAAGCTCGCGGCGGCCGCGACCTGCTCGGTCGCCTCCTCTTCCTCCCGGAGGAGCTTGAAAGCGATCCAGGCGAGCAGCACCCCGCCGACCAGCTTCAGGGCAGGGATCAGCAGCAAGAGGGTCGTGGCGGCGCTGAGCGTGGCGCGCAGGCCGATGGCGCCGACCCCGCCTAAGACAATCGCCAGCCGCCGCTGCCGGCGTGGCAGGCGGTGGGCGGCCAGACCGATGATCAGCGCGTTGTCGCCGCTCAGCACCAGGTCGATGAGCACGAGGCTCGTGAGCGCGCCCGCAATCTCTAGTAGCGACATCGTCCCCTCGCCGGCCGGTCCATCAGAAACGTAAATGTACTACGCCCGCTTTGGCCTGTCCATCAGGCCACCAGGCCGCCCAGGATTATTATGCGCCCATAACATCCGGAACGCGCGCTTTTACACGCCCGGTTGTGATGGGACCTTGACCTCCCCTTCCTTGCTCGCTAGAATGGCGCCGGCTCTGGCTTTCCAGAGTACATGCTTGCGGAGGCGTAATGAGCGAAGCCTACCCTGCTCGGCGGCCGGGCCGGCGGGCGTTCCGCCCCCTCCAGCGGCGGGTGGGCGCCCACGGCTCCCCGATGCACTGGCTGCGCGACCTCTATACTCCCCGCTGGCGCCACCACCTCGCGGTCCTCGCCCTCGCCTGCAGCATCGTGCCGTTCGGCTTCCGTCCGCTGCCGCCCTTCTGGGCTCACGTGCCGACGGGCACCGCGCTCGCCTGGCTCCAGGGCGATGCGGCGCGCCCCGCCGTGCGCCACCACCGCGTCGCCCCGGGCGAGAGCCTGCAGAGCATCGCCGACCAGTACGGCATCACGGTAGATACCCTGCGCTGGGCCAACGGCCTGGGCGACCTCGATCCTATCGTCGTGGGGCAGGAGCTGCTCGTCCTGCCCGTTGACGGCGTCCTGCACTACCTCGCCCCGAGCGAGACCGTGCGCCAGGTGGCACTCTATTACGGCGCGGATCCCGACCAGGTGGCTGCCTACAACGGCGTGACTGACCCCGACCGCCCCCTGCGGAGCGCCCAGCTCATCGTGCCCAACGGGCGGCCGCGCCTGCCCCAAACGGTCGCTTCGCTCGGCCGCGTGGGCGGGCCGGGCGGCGACCTCTCCGAGGAGGAAGCCGAGCAGCAAGAGCAGGAGGGCGCCTCCTTGCTCCAGTTCGCCGACGTCACCCTGCTGGTGGTCGAGGACCGCGAGCGCGCGGAACTCGCTCGGCAGGCCGCGCTGGCCCCGGCCAAGACGTGGGAGGAGATCCAGCAGGAGTCCGAGCGCGCGACGGCTGCCGCGCTGGCCGCCAGCCAGCGCAAGCCGCCGGCGCCTATCGACTACACGGTACAGCCGGGCGACACGATCACCGGCCTGGCCGAGCGCTACGGCGTGACGCCGCTCACCATCATCGCCGCCAATGGCCTGCTGGACAGTGACAGCCTCCAGGTCGGCCAGACCCTTGTCATCCCGCCGGTTACCGGCGTGCTCTACCGCGTCCAGGAGGGCGACACGCTCTCGGAGATCGCCCAGCGCTTCCGCGTCGACCTGGGGCCGATCATCGACTACAACGGGCTGGGCGATGCGGACACCCTCCAGGTCGGGCAGCGGCTGGTCATCCCAGGCGCGGAGCCCGAGCGGCCAAGGCCGCCCGCTCCCCCGGCGCCGGCCGCCCCGGCCACGGCGAGCGGGGTGGTAGCTGCCAACAACACGGGGAGCTACCGGCTCGCGGCCGCCACGAGCCGCCCCGCCAGCCGCCCGGCGGCGGTAGCCGCGCCTAGCGCCGCGCGGGGTGCACCAGCCCCCGCCGTGGTACCCGCCGGCAGCGGCAAGGGCAGCCAGATCGCGGCGCTGGCCATGCAGTACCTAGGCCACCGCTACGTCTTCGGCGGTACCACCCCGGCCGGCTTCGACTGCAGCGGCTTCGTCTACTACGTGCACCGCCAGTCCGGGATCCCCCTCTCCCGCGGCATGATGGGCCAGTATACGGCCGGGCCACACGTCCCGCGCGACGCGCTCCAGCCCGGCGACATCGTCTTCTTCTCCAACACCTACATGCCCGGGCTCTCGCACAACGGGATCTACATCGGCAACGGGAAGTTCATCCACGCCTCGGACGAGCGCACTGGCGTGACTATCTCCTCGCTCTCGGAGCCCTACTGGGCCAGCCGCTACTCGGGCGCAACGCGGGCGCATTAGCACTAGCCCGCGTCCCAAGCGAACGGGCCTCCCCGCTACGTAGTGGGGAGGCCCGTTGTTTTGCCCCCAAGCGGTGCAGCTGGCGCCTCAGCCGTTCTTGTACTGGACGCCGAACCCGCCACGCGGGTAGCGCCAGGCGATGTTGTGGGGCGGGCAGCCGATGCGGCAGGCGCCGCACTCGACACACTTCTCGTAGCCCACGCTAATCCGCTGCACGCCGGGCTCCCACTTGTAGACGCTCACCGGGCAGAAGACCGTGCAGGGCTTGTCCGCACACTGGATACAGAGCTCGGGGTTGACGACGATGAGGTGCGACGCCGTCTCGTCCGTCTTGAAGCGCACGTTGTAGAGCTTGTCCTCGACTGGGGTAGTCGTATCGGGCGCTGCGGGCGCCGTAGCGGGGGGTTGGGTAGCTACCATCCTGCTCTCCTCACTTACCAGCCTCGTCACTCAGGGAAGGGCGCGCAGCGCACCCACCAGATCTTTGGCCACGGCGAGCAGCGGCCGGCGCTGCCGCGCGTGCCGCAGGATGTCGAGCAGCTTCAGGCGCTTGGGGATGCTGTCCACAGTCATCAGCTCGTGGCACGCCTCGGCGAGCAGGCGCGGGTAGACCGTGAACAGCTCGGGGTGCTCGTGCGCGTAGCGCGACACGCGGCTGTACCCCTCGAGGTCGCGCACGATGAAGGTCTCCCGCAGCCGCTCGACGTAGCTGGAGAGCGTGCGGCTGGAGAAGTCCCCGCGCTCGAGCGCTTCCAGCGCCGTCTGCGCCGCCAGCTTGCCAGAGATCGCGGCGAAGTTCGAGCCCTCGCGGAACAGCCCGTTGACCATCATCGCCGCATCACCCGCGACGAGGAAGCCGTCGGTGTACACCGGCGGCACCGTGGGCCAGCCTCCCTCAGGGATGAGGTGGGCCATGTATTCCTTGGCCTCGCCGCCCTCGAGCAGCCGGCGCACCATAGGGTGCCGCTTGAACCCCTCCAGCAGCTCGTTGGGATGGATCTTCCGCGCGATCAGGTCGCTCAGCAGCACGCCGACGCCGACGGAGAGGGTGTCGCGGTTGGTATAGATGAAGCCGTAGCCCATCATCCCCCGCGTCGCCTCGCCGAACAGCTCGATCGCCGTGCCCTCGCCGTTCTCTAGCCCGAAGCGCTCCTCGAGCCGCTCGCGCGACAGCTGGATGATCTCCTTGACTGCGATGGCCACGCGGTCCGGGGGCCACTCGCCATGCAGCCCCACCTTCTGGGCGAGCAGGGAGTTCACCCCATCGGCTGCAATGACGATATGGCCGTAGAGGTCACCCTCCGGGCGGCTGGTGCGCACGCCGACGACGCGCCCGTTCTCGCGCAGGACGTCCTCGACCGTCGTCTCGGTGACCAGCACGGCGCCGGCCGCGACCGCCTGATCGGCGAACCAGCGGTCGAAGCGTGCGCGCAGCACGGTGAAGGCGTTGTAGGGCTCCTCGTTGAAGCGCTGGCTCTTGTAGCCCAGCGTGACCATCGAGTCTTCGGTCAGGATCCAGACGCGCTGCTCGCTGATCGGGCGCTCTACAGGCGCCTCGCGCCACCAACCGGGGATGACCTTCTCCATGGGCTGGCGATACAAGATCCCGCCCATGACGTTCTTGCTACCGGGGAAGTCGCCCCGCTCGAGCAGCACGACTTTCGCCCCGGCTTTTGCGAGCGTGTAGGCTGCGGACGTCCCGGCCAGGCCGGCGCCCACCACGATGACATCGAACTTCTCGGCTACCACGGGGCTCCTCGACAAACCTCAAGATCGGCGTGACGCGCTAGCCCGTACCGTTGCCGCCCACCGCTGTGGAGGCGGCGGAGCGTGGGGTGGGGCCCACGTCCCGCTGCTGGCTCAAGCGCTGGCGCAGCTCGCGGACGCGGCGGGTCAGCGCCGGTACGATCTCGAACAGGTCGCCGACCAGCCCGTAGGTAGCGAGCCGGAAGATCGGCGCGTTCGGATCGCGGTTGATCGCGACGATGATGTCGGAGTCCTGCATCCCCACCTGGTGCTGGATCTGGCCGGAGATGCCGCAGGCGATGTACAGGCGGGGCCGCACCGTCTGTCCCGTCTGGCCCACCTGGTGCTCGTAGCTGATCCAGCCCGCGTTGACCGCGACGCGCGAGGCGCCCACCACGCCGCCAAGGGCCTCAGCCAGCTCGCGCAGCACCTCGAAGCCCTGAGGCCCGCCCACGCCGCGCCCGCCCGAGACGATGATGCGTGCGGAGGCGAGGTCCACGCGGCGCTCCTCGGGGAGGAAGGCCACCACCTTCGTAGGGATGTCGTCCTCCGAGAGCCCGAGCGGCTCCTCCACGATCCGCCCGGTGCGCGTGGGATCGGGCGCCGGGGTGGGGAACACGCCGGGGCGGCAGGTGGCCATCTGGGGCCGGTGGCGCTTGCAGAGGATGGTGGACATCAGCTTGCCGCCGAAGTCCGGGCGGCTGGCATTCAGCAGCCGCGTCTCGCGGTCGATGCTGAGCTGGGTCGCGTCGGCGGCCAGGCCGGTCTTCACGATCGTGGCCACAGCGCCCGCGAGGTCTCGGCCATCGTTGGTGGAGCCGAACAGCAGGATCTCCGGCTTGTAGCGCTGGATGAGCCGTGCCACGGCCTCCGCATAGGGCTGGGTGCGATAGCGCTCGAGGACCGGGTCATCGACTAGGTAGACGACGTCCGCACCGTAGTGGATCGCCTGCTCGGCGAGGTGCCGGACGCGGTAGCCGACCACGATCGCGCCGACCTCCACCTCCAGCTCGCGGGCCATGGGCACGGCCTGGCCCAGCAGCTGCCAGCTCACCGGCGCCGCCACGCCGTCGCGCTGCTGGACGTTCACCCACACCCCCCGGTAGTCGGAAAAGTCGGGTATCTGCTCCGCCACAGGGGCTCGTTCGGTCATCCCTCTCCGCTCCTATCCCACAGGGGAGGCCGGGCCGCGCGGCGCTGCGCGGGCGGCCGTGCGCCCGTTACTCCGCGGCCGGCACTGGCGCGGGTGCCCATTCCAGAACGCCATCTTTGAGCAGGTAATCGAGCAGGCGCGCCGCCGCCGCGTCGGGGTCGCGATCGGCATCCGGGATCAGGATCACCGGCGGCCGCTGGCGGCGCGGGGGGGCCCACACCTTGCTGACGATCGTGGGCGAGCCCCGCAGCCCGATCTGCTCGGGGTCGAGGTCCAGGAAGTTGCGGTCCCAGATGCGGGGCTGGTAGCGCGCCGCGCGCAGCATCCCCGGCAGCGAGGCATAGCGCGGCTCGTTGATCTCGCGCCCGACCGTCACGACCGCGGGCAGTCGCGACTCCAGCACCTCGATCCCGCCGTCGGCGATCCGCTCCACCCGGATATACCGCCGCGCGAAGTCGATCTCCTGGATACGGCGCACGTAGGTGAGCTGCGGCCAGCCCAGGCGCGTCGCGATGCCGGGCGGGACCTGGCCCGTATCACCATCGATGGCCTGCTTGCCGCACAGCACCAGGTCGACCGGCTCCTCCTCGGATAGCTTCAGGATCGCCGCCCACAGCACATAGGAGGTCGCCAGCGTATCTGCGGCTGCAAACCCGCGGTCGCTGCACAGCACTGCCTCGTCGGCGCCGAGGCTGATCGCCTCCTTGAGCGCGGCGATCGCCTGCGGCGGCCCCATCGACAGGATGGTCACCCGCCCGCCGAACTGCTCCTTGAGGGTCACCGCGGCTTCGATAGCGTGGCGATCATCGGGATTGATAATCGATGGCACGCCGCCGCGGATCATAGTGTTCGTCTTGGGGTCGATCCGCACCTCGGACGTATCGGGCACCTGCTTGATACACACCACAGTATGCATTCGGCCGCTATACTCCTGGATGGACTAGCGCCGATCGGCTCGCTCTGGCTGCGCGATCAGTGCAGCGCGGGGACAAAGGTCAGGGCAATCAGCGCCAGCAACAGCGCGCCAGCAACGATTCCGATGCGCCGCAGGTCGCCGGGCACATAGCTATAGTCGATGATCGGCGCAGCCGCCGGGCGCCGCGCCACCAACCGGCTCGGCTCCCGCGTCAACCGCTGGCTCAGCGGGCGCGCCGCCGGCGTGCTCGCGGGAGGTGGCGGGACCTCCGCGGCCGGGCTCGCGAGCCCGGCCGGCACCTGCACCGGCGGCTGGGCGCCAGTTGGGGGCGGACTAGGAGCCCGTCCTTCCCCGCGGCGCTTCGCTTTCCTCTTCGCAGCGTTCGCGTAGCGCTGCGACACGCTGCGGCTGACTCGCGGCATGGCGCCTCCCCCTGAACGGCTAGCCCGTACGCTTCACGGAATTATAGCAGGTCGCCCACCGCCAGGCGCGGCATTTCGTGCCGCTGCCCGCTCATGTCGCCGTGGTGAACGGCCGCACGGCAGCCGGCTGCGCGGCCGCCAGCCGGGCGATCCAGGCCCCGATCGGCGTGCCGTCGGGCGCCCGTAGGTCCGGGCGCAGGTCGCGCAGCGGCACGAGCACGAACAGCCGCTGCCACAGCGCCGGGTGGGGGATGACCAGCCACGGGTCGGGCAGGTTGACCTGACGCTCGCCGTAGAGCAGGAGGTCCACGTCGACCACGCGCGGCCCCCAGCGCGGGCCGGGGGTACGGCCCACCGCCCGCTCGACGGCCTTGGCCACCCCGAGCAGCTCCGCCGGCTCCAGCGCTGTCTCCACTTCGGCCACCGCGTTCAGGAACCACGGCTGGTCCGTCACGCCCACGGGGGCCGTCTCGTAGAGCGGCGAGCGGCGGCGCACCGTGACCCCCGCCGCCGCCAGGCCGGCGAGCGCGGCCGCGAGGTGGGCGGCGCGGTCCCCGAGGTTGCTCCCCAGCCCGAGGTAGACCAGCTCGCGCGCCATAGCCGTTAGGCTCCCGCCGAAGGGCGGACGATGGCGTCGGCCATCCGCACCACCCGCGCCAGCCGGGCGACGTCGTGGACCCGCACGATGTCGGCGCCGCCGGCGATCGCCAGGGCCACGGCCGCCGCTGTCCCCTCCCAGCTGAACTGCTCCTCCGGCCCGAGCACCCGGCCGATGAACCCCTTGCGCGACGGCCCGACCACCAGCGGCAGTCCCAGCACACGGAGGCGGTGGAGCTCGCGGAGCAAAGCCAGACTCACCCAGGCCGGCTTGGCGAAGCCGAGGCCGGGGTCGATCGCCAGGCGGTCGGGCGCGCAGCCGGCTGCCAGGGCCCGCGCCACGCTCGCGCGCAGGCCGCGGACCACCGCCGCGACGGGGCGGGTCCAGGTCAGGCCGGCGCGCCAGTGCCCGAGGATCAGCGTCGCGCCCGCGCGCGCGACCACCCGGGCCAGCGCGGGGTCGTAGCGGAGCCCGCTGACGTCGTTCACCGCACCCGCGCCGGCCGCCAGCGCCGCCTCGGCGACGACCGCCTTCCGCGTGTCTACCGAGAGGGGCACCTTCAGCCGGCTGGCGAGGTACTCCACGGTCGGCACGACGCGAGCGCGCTCCTCGGCCGCCGGCACGGGGCGGGCGCCCGGACGAGTGCTCTCACCGCCCACATCGAGGAGGTCGGCGCCCGCCGCGACCAGCGCCTCGGCGCGCGCCAGCGCCGCCTCGCGGTCGCGCCCCAGCCCGTCGCCGGAGAACGAGTCGTCCGTCATGTTGATCACGCCCATGATGAGCGTGCGCGTGCCGAGGGATAGCGTCGTGTGCCCCCAGGGCAGCGCGCGCGGCGCCGGCGCAGGCCCGGGGGGCCGCCCGGGCTCGCGCGCGGCCCCGGCGAGGAGCGCGAGGGCCCCAGCCGCCTCGGGGGCCGTGAGGCCCAGCCGGCGGGCTTCCTCCTGCAAGAGGGTTCGGCGCCAGGGCGGGAGGACCGGCGCGGGTGAGGTGGAGCGGCTCATGCGTGACGGTCGGCGATGAGCGAGAGGAACTCCAGGCGTGTGGCCTCGCAGTCGCGGAACACGCCGCGGTTAGCGGAAGTGACCACTTTGCTGCCCGGCTTACGGATGCCCCGCATAGTCATGCAGTGGTGCTCGGCGATCAGGACGACGCCTACGCCCGCTGGCTGCAGCCGCTCCATCAGTAGGTCGGCGATCTGGCTGGTCAGGCGCTCCTGCACCTGAGGCCGCCGGGCAAGCACCTCCACCGCGCGGGCCAGCTTGCTGATCCCGACGATGCGGCCCTGGGGCACGTAGCCGATGTGGGCCAGGCCGTAGAACGGGACGAGGTGATGCTCGCACATACTCTCGAAGCGGACGTCGCGCAGGACCACCATCTCCTGGTGCTCCTCGTCGAACGTCACGTCGAGCAGGGCGGCAGGGTCCTGGTGGAGGCCGGCGAAGACCTCCGCATACAGGTCAGCGATGCGGCGCGGCGTCTCCCGGAGGCCGGGCCGGTCGGGATCCTCGCCAATCGCGCGCAGCAGCGCCCGGACGGCAGCCTCTACACCTGGACGGTCGATCAAGTAGTCCCCCTGCGACGCGGAGCAAAAGCCCCTCTACCTCGCTTACTGGGACCATACCACATCGCGGCCCGGCTCACGCGTCGGCCTGGCGCTGGCGCAGCGCCAGCACGCGGTCCCAGATCCGGTGAGCCACCTCGAGCTTCGGGAGCAGGGGCAGCGCCTCTTCCCCGCCCCAGCGGTCCAGCAGCGTCACCTGGTTCGTGTCCGTGCCGAAGCCGCTGCCCTCTTGGGTCACATCGTTGGCCACGATCAGGTCTAGCCGCTTCCGCTGGAGCTTCTCGCGCGCGTTGGCTAGCAGGTTCTCGCTCTCGGCGGCGAAGCCAACGGTCAGCAGGCGCGCGGGGCGCCGCGCCGCCACCGCCGCCAGGATATCCGGCGTGGGCACCAGCGTGAGCACGAGCTCCCGCGCGTCCTTCTTGATCTTGGTCAGGTGCGGGGTGGCCACCTGGTAGTCCGCGACCGCGGCTGCCATGACCAGTGCATCAGCCTCCGCGATCGCGGCCAGCACGGCATCGCACATCTCCGCGGCGGTCTGTACGCGCACCAGCTGGACGCCGCCGGGCACCCGCAGCGCCGTCGGCGCGCTGATCAGCGTGACCTGCGCGCCGCGATCGCGGGCGGCGGTAGCCAGCGCATATCCCATCTTGCCCGAGGAGCGATTGGCGATCACCCGCACGGGGTCGATCGGCTCCTGGGTGCCGCCCGCGGTGACCACCACCCGCCAGCCGGCCAGGTCGCCGCGGCGCGCGAGCACGAGGCGGATCGCGTCGAGGATCGCCTCCGGCTCGGCCAGCCGGCCCGGCCCCACGCGCCCGGAGGCGAGATAGCCGTACCCCGGCTCGACGATCACCGCGCCGCGCTCCCGGAGCGTTTGGAGGTGCCCCTGCGTGGTCGGGTGCAGGAGCATGTTGGTCTCCATGGCCGGCGCGAGCACGAGCGGCGCCCGCGTTGCCAGCACCGTGGTGGTGAGCAGGTCGTCGCCCAGCCCGAGGGCCAGCCGGGCCAGGGTGTGGGCGGTAGCCGGCGCGACCACCACCACATCGGCCACATGGCCCAGGGTGACGTGACCGATCTCAGTCTCGGCCAAGAGGTGGAACATGTCGGTGTGAGCCGGGCGATGGGTGATCGCCTGGAAAGTAAGCGGCCGCACCAGCTCGGTCGCCTCGCGGGTGAGGACCACGTCGACGACCGCTCCCTCCTGGGTGAGCGCGCTGGCGAGCGCGACCGCCTTATAGGCCGCGATGCTGCCCGTAACGCCGAGCACGACGCGGGCGCCGGCGAGCGGCGTGCGGCCGGCCATACGGGGGCCTCCTTCGGGCTAAGCGGATGCGGACTCCACGGTGGGCGTCGCGAGCTGGCCGTCCGGCGGGCGCCGGTTCAGGTCGTAGAGCAGGCGCAGGCCGTGCAGGGTGAGGTACGGATCGACAGCGTCGAAGATCGTCGTCTCCGCGACGATGAGCGGTGCCAGGCCGCCCGTGGCGACCACCACCGGTCGCGCGCCCAGCTCCGCGGTGATACGCGCCACCAGTCCCTCGACCAACCCCACGTAGCCGTAGATCAGCCCGGCGCGCATGCAGTCGGCGGTGTTCTTGGCGATGGCCGTTCCCGGCGCGCGCAGCTCGACGCTGCGCAGGCGCGCCGCCCGGCTAGCCAACCCGTCGAACGCTGTCCGGATCCCCGGCGCGAAGGCGCCGCCGAGAAACTCGCCCGCGGCCGAGACGACATCGAAGTTCGTTGCCGTCCCGAAGTCCACCACGATCGCCGGCACCCCATAGCGATGCTTGACCGCTAAGGCGTTAGCGATCCGGTCGGCGCCGACCTCCTCAGGCGTGTCCACGCGGAGGGGCAGACCGGTCTGGAGGCCGGCGTGGATGACGAGGGGATCGAGCTGGAGGTAGGTGTGCGCGAGCTCGCGGAAGGTGGTGGTCAGCGGCGGGACGACACTGGAGAGCACCATCCCGTCGATGCTCCGCCGCGCGATCCCGGCCTCGCCGAACCCCCAGCTCAGCAGCGCAGCGTACTCATCGGGCATGCGGGCCTGGTCGCTGGCCCACCGCCAGGCGGCGACCAGCTCCCCCCCCGCAGTGAATACCCCGACGACGATATTCGTGTTGCCGACATCGACGGCGAGCAGCATCGCTTTTCACCCGTCAGCCGGCGCCGCCGCGCGGCGTCGGGCCCGCGGCAGATCGCCAATCGTTACGGAAGTATAGCATGGTCCGCGGGCGCGCCGGTACGATGAACAGGCCCATGGCGCCGCGCGAGGAGCATTCCGACGGCTTGACCGGCGCCGGCCGTCGCGGGCACCATAGGGCCAAGAGGCTGAACGGCGGGCTCGGCCCGCGTTCGCTCAAGCGCCGCGAGCCTCCTGCCCGCGCGCTCCACGGGCCCCTGCGCAGCGGACCGGCTCGCTAGACCGAGGGGACGATGCGGATACTAACGCTGCGGGGCCGTTCTCGCCCCGCCGGACTAGCCCTCTTGCGCGCGAGCATGTTGCTGCTCCTCGCCGCCTGCGCTGGCGGCGGCGTGCCGTCAGCCGCGCCGGCGCGGCCGCCGGGAGCCGCGGTCTCTCCCGCTGGGGAGGCGGTACCGCCACCGCTGCGCCTCGTTGTGAGCTGGTCGCAGCCAGGCGGCGGCCAGTCAGGCATCTGGATGGCCTACGAAGCCGGCCTGTTCCACGAGCAGGGCCTCGACGTCGAGCTAACCCACATCCCGAACACCTCGCGGGTGATCCAGGCCATGGTGGCTGGCGAGGTGCAGCTCGCCCCGCTCGATGTCGCGGCCACGCTCCAGGCCAGCCTCGGCGGCGCCGAGCTAGCACTCTACTTCGGGGCACTCAACCGCCTGGTGTACTCGGTGATGGCCCAGCCGGAGATCACCGAGCCCCAGCTGCTGCGCGGCAAGACGGTGGGGATCACGCGCATCGGCTCTGCAACCCACACCGCCACGCTGCTGGCGCTCGAGCGCTGGGGCTTGGTGCCCGACCGCGACGTGGCGCTGCGCCAGCTCGGCGAGGTGAACGCCGTGCTCGCCGGCCTCGAGGCCAAGCAGGTCGACGCCGGCGTGATCTCGCCGCCGCGGAGCACCCTGGCGCGGCGGGCCGGCTACCGCGAGCTGCTGAACCTCGCCACCGACGGCCCGGACTACCCCTCGCTGGCCATCGGAGGGCCGCGCAGCTGGGCTACGGCCAACGCGGAGGCGATGCGCCGCTTCGCGCGCGCCTACGTCCTAGGCATCCAACGCCTCAAGCAGGACAAGCCCTGGGCCATCGAGGTGTACCGCAAGTACCTCGGGCTCGACGATCCCGTGGTACTCGACGACACCTATGAGCTCTTCAGCCAGCTGTTCCCCCTCCCGCCCTACGTCTCCGAGGCCGGCCTGGCGCGGCTTCTCGCTGACCTGGCCGAGGACGAGCCGCGGCTCGCCGGTCGCCAGCCGTCGGAGTGGATCGACGCGCGCTACCTGCGCGAGGTGGAGGCGGCAGGCGCCGGGCACCCGTAAGCACAGCTAGGGCCAAGTGGGCTGGTCAGAACCCCATAGCCCGTTCTATAGTGGGAGCGCGCAGGGCCGCTTGCCTCGTGCCTAGTAGCCCTGTGTCAGAAGCGCGGCGCCGCGCGCGGTTGAACCATCGAGGAACGGAGGAGCCCATGGCGAGGATCCGGCACGTCGCGTTCATGGTTCACGACCCGAAGACGCTGCGGGACTTCTATCAGCACGGGTTCGGCTTCGAGCAGTGCTACGAGTCGCGCACCGGCTCCATCATGGTCACCGACGGCCTCTTCAACATCGCGCTGCTCAAGATCCGCGAGGGCGACTCGCCCATTGTCGGCACGCACCGCGCCGATGGCGGCGAGGCGAACCAGACGCCGGGGATCAACCACTTCGGCTTCGTGGTGGATAGCGTCGACGAGGCATTGCGCCGCATCGGCACCGACCTGAAGCACGGCCAGAACCCGCAGGACGGCCGCCCCGCCGAGATGCGCGTTATCGACCCCTGGGGCAACAACTTCGATCTCTCCGCACGGGGCTACTTCGGGCGCGAGGAGAAGCGGCTCCCAGCGGTGCGCCGCCTCGTGCTCCAGGCCGACCAGCCCGCCGAGGTCGCTGCCTTCTACCAGGCGAAGCTAGAGCTCCAGGAGGAGGGCACGGCGCCCGACGGCTCGGTATTCCTGACCGACGGCTACATCCACCTCGCCGTGGTGCCCGAAGGGGTGACGGCCAAGCGGGGCATCCAGGCGATCGGCATCCAGGTGGACGACTGGGACGCGCTGGCGGCGCGCTTCCAGGCACTGGGGCGGCCGCTGCCCACCCCGAGCGGGAAAGGGGCCGAGGTGGCGGTGCACGACCCTGAGGGCAACGTCCTGCTCCTCTCCGACACCGGCTGGGATCGCTAGGCCCGGACCATCTCTCTATCGCAGCGGCTCTCCCCCAGCGTCGCCGGAGGCCGCTGGCCGTCGGGAGCCCGCCCGGGGCGCTAGGCCGGGTCCGTGCCGGCCCCAGCCCCCGCCGGCGCGGCGGCCGGCTCTAGCCGCCGGGCGATCGTCCCGCCGGCGAGCACCACGTCGTCATGGTAGAAGACGATCGCCTGGCCTGGTGTGACCGCCCGCTGAGGGCGCTCGAACTGCACCCGGAGCCGGTCGCCCTCGGCCGGCCAGAGGGTAACCGGCACTTCCTCCGCGCGGTAGCGGATGCGGGCAGTGGCCTCCAGCGGCCACTCCAGGCCCGGCAGAGCCACGAAGTTCACGTCCTCGACCAGGCAGCCCTGTGCGAACAGCGCGTCCTGCGGCCCGACCACGAGCGCGTTCGCCTCGGGCCAGATGTCCACCACGTAGAGCGGCACGCCCGTTGCCAGCCCCAGCCCCTTCCGCTGGCCGATGGTGTAGTAGGCGATCCCCTCGTGCTGGCCGATGACGCGCCCCTCGAGGTCCAGGATAGGCCCGGGCCGCCGCGTTTCCGGTGCCACCGCCGCTAGGTAGTCGCGGTAGTTCCGCGTGGGCACGAAGCAGATCTCTTGGCTCTCCGGCTTGCTGGCGGTAACGAGACCCAGCTGGGCAGCCAGCGCCCGCACCTCGGCTTTCGTCTTGTCACCGAGCGGGAAGAGCGTGCGCGCCAGGCGCTCCTGGCTCATCACGTACAGCACGTAGGACTGGTCCTTCTGGTGGTCCACCGCGCGCCGCAGCCGCCAGCGCCCCGTCACGGGATCGCGGTCGATGCGCGCATAGTGGCCGGTCGCCACATAGTCGGCGCCCAGCACCGCCGCACGCGCCAGGAGGGCATCGAACTTGACGAACTGGTTGCAGCGGATGCAGGGGTTCGGGGTGCGCCCGCGGCGGTACTCGGCGACGAAGTCGGCTATGACCCGCCGCTGGAACACCTCGCGGAAGTTGAGCACGTAGTAGGGTATGCCCAGGTGATCGGCTACCCGGCGGGCATCCTCCACCGCGCCGAGCGCGCAGCAGGCGTCCTCACGTTCGACGAGCGCCTCCATCGCGTCGCGCTCGGGCCAGACGTTGAGGGTCACCCCGATCACGTCGTACCCCGCCTGGCACAGCAGCGCCGCGGCGACGGAGCTATCGACGCCGCCGCTCATGCCAACTAGCACTCGCTTACCCATGTCCACGCTCGCTCCGTGCCCCTGTAGCAGGGAACGCCCTCGCTGCCCTCATCTCCCGTCCGCGGCGTACTCAGCATCGCTGCCAGAACGGCACCGACACACGCTGCTCGCCCCTCTCAGCTAGCAGCTGGTCTGCTGGATCCACCGGCACGGGAAGAAGCGCTCCGCACAACTCAGGAGAATTGTAACCCGCGCTCTCCAGGCGCATCACGCCTTGCGCCTCGCGGCCGTGGTAGAGGCCAGGGGGAGCGCATCTGCTATAACGGAGAAGCCCGGACTGTCTGTCAACGCCACTGTAGACAGCGCTACACCGCGACCGGTCAGAATTTGAGGATCGTGATGCGTACCTGGTCTCTTCCTGCTCATCTCGCCGTGTTGGGGCTCGCACTCACCCTAACCGCTTGCGCTCCGGGAGCAGCGCCTGGCGGGGCCGCGGTGCCCGCCGGCGCGCCTCCCACTCCGCCGCGCGCGGCGGCGCCGGCGCCCGCGGCTTCCACCCCAGCGGCGCTGGTGCCGTTGGACATCGCGATTATCTCCAGCGCGGGCTACTACCTCCCAGCCTATCTCGCCACCGATCGCGGCTTCCTGGAGCAAGAGGGCATCAAGGGCGAGTGGGTGGTAGCGGGCACGCCTGAGTCCGTGCGGGCGGTCGTCAGCGGCTCGGTGGGCATCGGACTGCTGGGCAGCGACCCGTGCATCGTGGCGGCGCACCGCGGGGCACCGATCCGCCAGGTGGCGGGCTTCCTCCACAAGCCCACCTACGACCTGGTCGGCGCCGAGCGCTACCGCACCATCGCCGACCTGCGGGGACAGGAGATCGGCGTGTCCTCCGTCGCCTCGGGTACGGCGGTGCTGGCGCGCGTGTTCCTGGAGGCCAACGGGCTGCGGCGCGGCGAGTACGACCTGGTCGCCGCCGGGGGCAACGCGGAGCGGATCGCGGCGCTGCAGTCCGGCCGGCTCGGTGCGGCGGTGCTCTCCGACCCCGGCAACTTCGTCGCCTTCGAGCAAGGATACAACCACCTCGGCAACATCATGACCGTCATCCCCGAGTACGACTTCTCGGGCTGGTGGGTCCACCTCCCCTGGGCCGAGCAGCACCGCGACCTGCTGGTGCGCTTCCTGAAGGCCCAGATCCGCGCGCGCCGCTGGCTGGACGATCCGGCCAACCGCGAGGCGGTGCTGGCCGTGCTGCAGGAACGGCTGCGGGTCAGCCCCAGCATCGCCGAGAAGATCTACACGTTCTATACGCAGGAGACGCCGGACGCCCTCGCCCGCGACCTGGGCTTCAACGAGCGCGCCACCACGAAGACCATCGAGATCCTGGGCGAGCTGGGCGAGCTACAGCCCCCTTATCCCCCTGCACAGCAGTTCTACGAGCCGTCCTACTACCAGCGCGCCCTCCAGGAGCTAGGCCGCTAGCGGGTGTTATAATCCGCAGCAGTCGGCCGGCGTACCGGATGCGGGCAGGAGTGGGTGCTGTGGGGAAAAACAAGCTGCGCCATATCGCAATTGCCACCAAGGACCCAGAGAAGACCGCGGCCTTTTATAAGGAAGTCTTCGGATTCGAGGAGGTCGGGCGGACCGATACCCCGCTGGCTACCGGCGTGTATCTGAGCGATGGAGACCTGAACATCGCCATCCTCAAGTTCCACACCGACCAGCTCGGCCGGGGACTGGACTACGTGGGCCTCCATCACTTCGGCGTTCACGTCGCCGATCCCGAGGAGACGTACGCCCGGCTGCAGCGCGCGGGCGCCGTGCAGAAGACCGAGCGGCCGACGAGCCCGACGACCTTCTTCGAGGTCAAGTTCGTCGGTCCCGACGGCGTCGTGTTCGATGTCAGCGAGCATGGCTGGATAGGCACGCGCGGGCTGGAGGAGCCCAAGACCGCGGAGGCCGCGCCCTAGCCAGCCGGGGAACCGCCTGTTCTCGCCACGGGAGGCTGAGGCGCGCTCCCTCGGGGCGGGGCCTCACCGGAGCCCCGCGCCGGGCGCGGGAGGCGACAACGGCGCGCGGGCCGGGCAGCCGGGAGCACTGCGCGCAGGACGGGTCGGGCCCGCGGTCCGGCCGGCCTCGCCGCGCTAGACGGATGAGGGCCAGCTGTGCGCTTCAGCGAGAACGGAGGCCACCCCCGGCGCCGGTTGCTCGCCGAGCTGCGTCGCGAGGGCGTGCATGATGAGCGCGTGCTGGAGGCCATCCGTGCTGTTCCCCGCGAGGCGTTCATCCCGCCCGAGCACCGCGAGCAGGCATATTGCAACGTGCCCCTGCCCATCGGCGCCGGCCAGACCATCTCCCAGCCACTGATCGTCGGCCTCATGACACAAGCCCTCGCCCTGCGCGGCTCCGAGCGTGTGCTGGAGATCGGTACCGGCTCGGGCTACCAGGCGGCAGTGCTCAGTCGCCTGGCGGCGCACGTCGTCTCAGTAGAGCGGCTGGCGCCGCTGGCGGAGCGCGCGCGGCGGATCCTGGCGCGCCTGGGCTACCACAACGTCGAGGTGCACGTGGGCAACGGCTCGCTCGGCTGGCCCCAGGGAGCGCCCTACGACGCGATCATCGTGACCGCCGGCGCGCCCCACGTGCCGCCAGCATTGCTCGGCCAGCTTGCCGACGGCGGCCGGCTGGTCATCCCCGTCGGCTCCCGCACCATGCAGGACCTGCTGCTGGTAACGCGCGCGGGCGCTACCACCCACACCCAGAACCTCGGCCCGGTGCGCTTCGTCCCGCTGATTGGGGAGCAAGGCTGGCCAGACGAGCGGCCGGAAGCGGGGGCGTGAGCCCCGCGGAAGACCTTGCCCCCGGGGCCGCGCGGTCGTGGTGGTGCACCGCGGACCGGCTAGCAGCGCGCTGGTGCTGGCGCCTGAGCACAGCAGGCCAGAGCCCTCCCAGAAACAACGCGCCACCCCATTCAGGGGATACCGCCACGCGCTACCGCGGCGGCTGGTAGGGGCCGAGCACCTGGAGCGCGTAGTCAACGAAAGAATCGTCGATAAGCTGGTCAACCGTTATGGGCCGCTCCAGCAGGCCCACCCTCACGCTCCAGCGCACCTCGTCCTCGATCCACTGGCGGTCGATGTAGCCGTTGGGGTTGATCCGCCCCCAATCGCACTCGTCGTAGTAGCTCAGGTCGGGCAGGTTGACGTACTTCTGCATGATCTCCACAACCGGCGCGCGATCGACGTGGTAGACTAGCGCGTTCATGTAATCGCGCACCGCCCTGAGGTACGCCACCATCAGCCCGCGCGCCGCCTGCGGCTTCTCGCGGATCAGGCGCTCGCTGTAGGTGAGCACCCCGCCGGGCAGGCCGGGCGCGACGTCGTCGAGCAGGGGCGGGATGACCACCCCGAGGTTGCGGCGCTCCGCCGTGCACAGCGCCGGCTGGAACAGCCACGCCGCGTCCACCGCCTTGTTGGCCAAAGCGGCCAGCTGGTCGGGGATGGGCATCCCCCTGTACTGGATGTCCTGGACTGTCATGTCTGCCGTCTGGAGCACCTTCTCCATCTGGTACTCGACGCCGCCCCCGCTGGGCAGCGAGGCAACGGGGCGGCCGCGCAGCGCGGCGATCGTGCGGAGCTCGCCGCTGTCCCACAGATCGCGCCGGGCCACGAACCCCTTATACTTGACCCCGGGCTCGCTGTGGGCCTTGTCTGCCACCGCCCGCACGCCGATGCCGCGCAGCACCGCGTTGTACAGGTTCGCGCCTGTGCCGCCGGCGTAGGCATCCAGCTGCCCGGTGTTCAGCTGCACCAGCGCATCGGTGAGCGCGGGGAACGGCACCACCTCGGCCTCGATTCCCTGCTCGGCGAGGTAACCGCGTTCGTAGGCGATATAGATCCCCGCCGAGTGCGTCGCGGGAATATGCCCGAGGACCAACCGCGTGGGTGCCTGCGTCGCCATGCCAGCAGCCGGCACGGGACTCGCCGCTATGGGGGTGCTGGCCGTCGCCCCCTCCGGCCGCGTGCCCGGCGTCCCGAGGGATGTACATGCCAGCATGAGGCTGCCCAGTAGCGTCACGACCGCCAACCCGCTCCGCGCCATGAGGGCCTCCTTCCGCAGCCGCCCTCGTGCCCTGCCAGTAACGCTCGCCCAAATCTATACCAAGGGAGCGGTGCCCCGTCACCCCCCTCTGCGCTTGCGGCATCCCGCCCCCTACCAGGCTGGCATTTCCCTACCGGCGGGAGGCTCCCGGCGTCCGCCTCGCCGGGGCGCCCCGCACCAGCGAGATGAGCGCGGTAAGCAGGGCCAGCGCCGCGAGCAGCAAGAGCACCTCCTGCGAGGCGACCTCCAGCGCCAGCAGGGGCACGTCCAGCGTGCGATCGACCGGATGGCCTACCCAGGCTGTCAGGCGCAGCGCCAGGAGGGTGCCGGTCAGCGTGACGCCCAGGCTCGTGCCCAGGCTACGCGTCATGTTCAGCAGTCCGCCCGCCACCCCCTGCCGCTGGGGCGGCGCGCTCAGCATGATCGTACTGTTGTTCGCCGGCGTGAACAGCCCTATCCCCGCTCCCAGCAAGGCGAGCAGCCCGATGAGCATCGCGAGGGAGGTGAGCGGCACTAGCGCTAGACCAACCAACGCCATCGCCGCCATGAGCATACCGGCCGCCGTGGGTAGCGACGCGCCCAGGTAGTCGGCCGCGATCCCAGCCGCCGGCGCCATGACCCCGATGGCCACAGGCACCGCGCTGAGGACCGCGCCCGCCTCGGCGGGACCGTGGGCCAGCACGCGCTCCAGCTCGAACGGGAGGAGGAACAGGCTACCGAACAGAACCGCGTAGGCGAGCAGGGCAGCGACGATGCCAGCGCTGAACGCGCGGTGGCGGAAGAGCGCGAAATCGATGAGCGGTGACGTGGTGCGGCGCTCGACGAGCACGAACAGTCCTAGCAGCACGGCAGCACCCGTCACAACGCCCCAGAGGCGGCGGCTCATCCACCCCCAGGTGTGAGCGTAAGTCAGCCCCAGGAGACCGAGCGCTACCGCCCCACCGAAGAGCGCCGCTCCCAGCCAGTCGAACTGCTCATGCTGGCGGGCGGCCAGCGCCGAGCGCGGGGTGAGGGGCAACACCAGCCAGCCAAGGATCGTACCCAGCAATCCGAAGGGGACGGCGATGAAGAAGACCCACCGCCAGCCGAGGGCGGCGATGAGCAGCCCTCCCACCGACGGCCCAACCGCGAGCCCGACAGCCTGCGCGGCGCCCTGCATCCCGATCGCTCGCCCCAGCGCGCGGCGACCGGCCACCATCGCGATGATAGCGACGCTGTTCGCCTGGAGCATCGCCGCCCCCGCTGCCTGCAGGACCCGAAAGGCGATCAGCCAGCCGAGACCTGGCGCCAGGCCACACAGGGCAGAACCCAGGATGAATAGCCCAAAGCCGGCGGTATAGAGCGTCTTGCGGCCTAGGAGGTCGGCTAGGCGCCCAACGGGAACCACGAGCGTTGCTAGGGTCAATAAATAGGCGATGGCCACCCACTCCACCTCGGTCACCGGGGCGTGGAACACCTCTTCCAGCGTGGGCAGAACGAGGCTAGTGATGCTGGCGTCAAGCTGGCCGAGAAAGGCCCCGATGCATACCGTACCGACCACGAACCAGCGGTAGCCGGACCGCTGCGCCAGCGCTGCCAGGGGAGGATGTTCAGCTAGCAGGCTACTGATGTCGAACATGCGTCTCCGTACAGCGGCTCAGGAGCGGGTAGAGGCGCGGATAAGCACCCCTCGGCGAGCGCCAGCGCGCTCGCAGCTCCCTGCACGCCCGCTTCACCACATGACCTTGCTAGTGTACCTCACAGGCGAGGATCCGCATGTTCATCCCCGTCGGAGATCGCATCCCCGAGGCACAGTGCCTTGTCGGCGGCCCACGCCGGACCGACCGCAGCGCCCCCCCATGAGCCGTTGCCATCGACCGCGTCCCGCCGCGCCGAGCTTAGTAAGGCGACGGTCTTGCTTCCGCTGCGGCGTGCTGGCGCTACACTCCGGTACAGAGACAACCAGCCATTGCTCTAGCGAAGGAGGGTAGCAGCCATGCGCTGTAACCGGATCTGGCCTAGCGTCCTGGCGGCGTTCCTGCTGGCGAGCGCCGCCTGCATGCGGCCATCGCCTTCGATGGTGGAGATAGCAGAAGGACAACAGGCGACGCCGGCACCACCCACCGCTCCTGAGGTGCCCTCGGCCACCGTCCTGCACGAGGTACGTCCCGGCGTACCGGTCGATGGCCCCCTCACCGTGCGCGAGGTGGCCGAGCGCGTCAAGCCCGCCGTGGTGCAGATCGTCACCGAGCAAGGCGTCACCATCCGCGACCTATTCGGGAGCAGCCGCGGCCGTGCAACCGGTATCGGCTCGGGCGTCATCTTTGACCAAGCCGGCTATATCCTGACCAACTACCACGTAGTGGCCGACGCGCGCGCTATCGCCGTAGCCTTGCCCGACGGCCGCACATTCGATGCCCGCCCTGTCGGCACGGATCCGGATACCGACCTGGCCGTGCTCCAGATCCCGAGCGGCAACCTACCGGTAGCTCCCTTGGGCGACTCCGACCGCTTGGCGGTCGGCGACGGCGTAGTAGCGATCGGCAACGCGCTCGGGCTGCCCGGTGGGCCCACCGTGACCACTGGCGTCGTGAGCGCCCTCGGGCGCACCGTGCAGGAGCCGGCGAGCGAGACCGACGAGCCTGGCCCCGTCCTCTACGATGTGATCCAGACCGATGCCGCAATCAACCCCGGCAACTCCGGAGGGCCGCTGGTGAACCTGGCCGGCGAGGTCGTCGGCATCAATACGCTGATCGCCGGCACGACCGACTCGGGCATCCGCGCCCAAGGGATCGGCTTCGCGATCGCTATCAACACGGCCAAGCCGATCGCGGAGCAGCTTGTGACTCTGGGCCGCGCGGTGCACCCCTACCTCGGCATCGTGTTCCAGTGGGTTGGCGGAGCCAGCGCCCGCCAGCTCCGCTCCGATGGGCAGCAGGGGGTGCTGATCGAGCGCGTCCAGCCCGGCTCGCCGGCAGCCCAGGCGGGGCTGCAGCGGGGCGACATCATCACCCAGGTGGATGGCCAGCTGCTGCGCGACGAAGCGACACTGCCCAAGGAGATCCAGAAGCACCGCCCCGGGGACACGCTCGAGCTGACCGTTGTTCGTGGCGATACCGAGCGCACCGTGCGCGTCACGCTGGCAGAGCGGCCGCGCCGTTGATGTAAAGCTAACCTCGCGGTCCCCACGGCAGAGGGCGCCACCTGAACAAACGCTAAAAAATTCGTGGCGTGGCCTGGTGCGACCGGCGACCGGGTGCTACCCTAGGTAGGAAGGTAATGCGCACGCCGCTCTCCAGCCTAGGAGCAAGGCCTGCACAGCAGTGACGCGTGCGGGTGCTTGCGAGAGCATACATGGACCCCGCTGTCTCGCATCAACCCGGCCAGTCGGGCCCGGCCGAGCCGTACTCGACGCCCGAACTCGAGTGGCGCGAAGTCGTCCACGGCCCGCGACCGGGCGACGTCTACGTCCGCATCGGCACCCACCGCGCCTTCCAGCGCCAGCCCGGCGGTTTCTTGGTGCCGCGTCCTCAAGCCGTTGAGCCGCGTACCTGGCCGGGCCGCCTATGGCAGGCCACCAAGCGGGTCCTTATCGGTCCCCCGATCGCTACAGCACATGAGGTCCAGGAGCGGCTTACCAAGCTCAAGGCCCTGGCGGTATTCTCCTCCGACGCCCTCTCCTCCGTCGCGTACGCGACGGAAGAGATCATGCGCGTGCTGATCCTGGCTGGGGCGGGGGCTTTGACCCTCACCCTGCCCCTCTCGCTCGCGATCGTCTTGCTCCTGGCCATTGTCGTCATCTCTTACCAGCAAACCATTCGGGCCTATCCCTCAGGCGGGGGCTCGTACATCGTCGCCAGCGAGAATCTCGGTACGCTGGCGGGCCTCACTGCCGCGGCCGCGCTCTTGATCGACTACGTGCTCACCGTGGCGGTCTCCATCGCCGCAGGCGCGGATGCGCTCGCCTCGGCATTCGATCTCCTCCTCCCTTACAAGCTCCTGCTCGCGATCGGGGCCGTGCTGCTGATCATGCTGGGCAACCTGCGCGGCATTCGCGAGTCGGGTACAATCTTCGCTGTACCCACCTACGTCTTCATCGCCAGCATCCTGGGCCTCATCGCCATCGGGATCCTGCGGCTGCTCACCGGCACGGCCGAGGCCGCCGCGCCCGCTGAGACACGCGGCGGGAGCGAGCCGCTCACCGCGTTCCTGCTATTGTCGGCTTTCGCCCAGGGCTGCACCGCCATGACCGGCGTCGAGGCCGTGTCCAATGGGGTACCGGCCTTCAAGCCGCCCGAGGCACGCAACGCGCGCCTCACGCTGGCCTGGATGGGCCTCCTTCTGGGAGCGATGTTCCTCGGCATCAGCTTCCTGGCAGCACAGTTGGGAATCACGCCGGACCCCGCCGAGCGAGAGACCGTGGTCAGCCAGATCGCGCGAGCGGTGGTGGGCGAGAACACCTTCTACTACCTGATCCAGATCGCTACGGCGCTCATCCTGGTGCTTGCCGCGAACACCAGCTTCGCCGACTTCCCGCGGCTGGCCTCGATTCTGGCGCGGCATCGCTTCATGCCCAACCAGTTCGCCTTCCGCGGCGACCGCCTGGCCTTCACCACGGGGATTCTCGCCCTGGCACTCCTCGCCATCGCCCTGTTGATCATCTTCCACGGCAGCGTGAACGCGCTGATCCCCCTGTACGCCGTCGGCGTGTTCACCTCCTTCACGCTCTCCCAAGCGGGCATGGTCGTTCACTGGCGCCGTGTGGGCGGGCCTGGCGCGCGGCAGAGCATGCTCATCAACGGCGTGGGCGCCGGTACCACCGGGCTCGTGACGTTGGTGATCGCCGTGACCAAGTTCAGCCACGGCGCCTGGATCGTGATCGTTCTGATGCCGCTCCTGATCGTGCTCTTCCTGGGGATCCACCGCCACTACCTCCTGGCCGAGCGACAGCTCACCGCCGAGACACCGATCCGGCCGGAGGCCATCCACCTCCGGGTGATCGTGCCGGTCGCCGGCCTGAACGTGCCGGCGCGGCAAGCCCTGGCGCTCGCGCGCGCCATCAGCAACCAGGTGACCGCGCTCTACATCGCCGAGACGGCCGAGGATGGCATGCGGCTACGCCAGCGCTGGCTGGCCGAGCAGGTGGGCGTCCCGCTCGCGATCATCGAGTCGCCCTACCGCTCGCTGATCGGGCCTATCCTGGCCTTTATCGACGCGGTGCGCGAAGCCCATCCCCGGGACACGTTGATGGTGATCCTGCCCGAGTTCGTGCCCTCACACTGGTGGGAGCAGTTCCTGCACAACCAGACGGCCCTCCGGCTTAAGGCGGCATTGCTGTTTCGCCCCGGCATCGTGGTCGCCAGTGTGCCCTACCACCTGCGGCCTGCCACGGCGGCGGAGCAGGCGTCTGCAGCGGTGCCAGCTCAGGTTTCCTGACACTGCCTCCGCGCGGGCTGCCCGGGCCTCACTCTGACCCGGAACCGCTCTCCAGGTACAGCTCGCCACGGTCGTCGTCGTAGGCGAACGCCTCGGCGTAGCGGCCCCAGTCGATAGCGGTATCGAGCTGGCGGCGCGCCTCCTGGGGGCTGAAGAACGCCTGGAGGCGCGCCAGGACCGGCTCCTCCGGCAGGCGGCGGTCGGGGCGGGCTTCGAGCTCGTGAACGATCTGGCGGATGAGATCGATGTGGGCCAGCGCTTGCTGGCGGAAGAGCTCCTTCTCCGCGAGCACGTCAGCCTCGGCGAAGCGACGCCCTGTCTCTGTCAACACGACGTCGCCTTCCTGAATGTCGGCGAAGCCCAGCAGGTCAGCGGCCTCGGCGAGGGCGATCACCTCATCGGCCTCGAGGTGCAGTGCCCGCGCCAGCGCATACAGGTCCTCGCGGCCGCCGAGCGCGTGGAGGCGCTCGATGAAGCCGGTGAGGTGGCCGATGCTGACATGGGGCAGCGCCTGGTAGGGACGGACCTCCACCGCGGGCTGCACGGGGCGCGCCGCCGGCAGCAGCGCCGCCACGTCCTCCTGGGGATTGGTCATCAGGCGGTAGATCACATCGACGAGCTGGGAGTGGGCAGGCCCCTTGCGCCGCTCGGCCAGCGGGAGCCCAGGAACTTCCGCCCGGACACGCCCCGGATCCGCGCTCATCACTACCAGCCGGTCCGCCATGCTGACCGCCTCGTCGATGTTGTGGGTCACCATCAGGATCGCCTGCGTGGGAATACGTCGCTCCAGCCACAGGTCTAGGAGTTCGTGGCGGAGGTTCTCCGCCGTCAGCACGTCTAGCGCCGAGAAGGGCTCGTCCATCAGCAGCACCTCCGGCTCGACGACCAGGGCCCGGGCGAAGCCCACCCGCTGGCGCATGCCGCCGGACAGCTCCTTCGGATAGGCGTCCTCGAAACCGTCCAGGCCGATCAAGTCGATGGCCGCCAGCGCGCGCCGCCGCCGCTCGGCGCGGGGGAGATTCTTGGCTAATAGCCCCAGCTCGACGTTCTCCAGCACGGTGAGCCAGGGATAGAGCGCGAAGCTCTGGAACACCATCGCCGCCCGCGGGTTCGGCCCCCGCAAAGGCTCGCCGTGCACCAGCACCTCGCCGGCCGAAGGAGGGATCAGGCCGGCGAGGATGCGGAGCAAGGTGGACTTGCCCGCGCCGGAAGGCCCCAGCAAGGCCACGAACTCGCCGGCCCGCAGCTCCAAGCTCACGCGATCGAGCACGAGGATGCGGCTCGTCCCGTTGTCGTAGAACTTGCTCACCGCGCACGCCGCCAGCAGTCTCTGGTGGGCCGCAGGCGGGGCGCTCGAGTCGGCGGCGATTGCCATCACGAACCTCCTAAAGCGGTTGTAGCGCTGCTCGCCGCGGCATGACTCACTCGAGGTGGTAGCGCCGCTCGGCCAGGGCGTACAGGCGTCGCCAGACGAGGCGGTTAAGGGCAACCACGAGCAGGGCCATAGTCAGCGTGCCCGCGGCCAGGCGCGCGTAGGCGCCCGTGTCCGCCGCCTGGGCGATGAACGCGCCGAGCCCGAGGGTCTGGTAGTGCGCGCCGCCGAAGCTCACGTACTCCGAGACGATGCTCGCGTTCCAGGCCCCGCCCGCGGCCGTGATCAGGCCGGTGACCAGATAGGGGAACACGCTGGGCAGGATCAGGTACCGCCAGCGCCGCCAGCCGCGCAGCTTGTAGACCTCGGCCGCCTCGCGCAGGTCGGTGGGGATAGCCTGTGCCCCGGCGATCACGTTGAAGAGCAGGTACCACTGCGTTCCGAGCAGCATGAGCGCCACGGCCGCGAGGTTCAGCCCGCCGGGCAGCCCGAGCAGCACGAGCAGGAGCACGGGGAAGAGCGCGGTAGCAGGGATCGAGGCGGCGATCTGGACCAGCGGCTGGACCCGCTGGGCCCAGCGGGGATGGAGGCCCACCGCCACCCCCACTGGCACGGTCCACAGCACCCCGATGGCCAGGGCGGCGGCAACACGCAGGAATGTTGCGCCGGCGGCCGGCGGCAGGGCCGCCCAGTCGGCCAGCGTGAGTTCGCGCAGGAGCCGCAGCCCGGCCCACCCGCCCCAGGCCATGATGAGGCTCACGGCCGCGAGCCCGCCGGCACCCAGGAGCCGCGGCCCCCAGGCCACGCCCTTAGCAGCGGGCGGGCCAGTGTCTCCCGCGGGCGCCCAGCGCGCCACCCAGCGATCGATGCACTCGGTGAGCGCGGGCAGCAGCCGTTCCCCCACCCACGCCACCAGCGCCGAGCGCCGCAGCAGCGTAAGCACCCACGAGGTGGGCTGGACCGCCGCCCCACTCTGCTCGACCTTGAACTTCTCTGCCCAGGCTACCAGCGGGCGCCAGACGAGCTGGTCGAGCGCCACGATCACCGCCACGAGCGTGGCCAGGCCCAGGCCCAGGGCGTGGAGGTCCCCCGCATCCACGGCCGCCTTGAGGTAGCTGCCGAGCCCCGGCAGGCGGAAATCTTTCTCCCCGAGGGTGAACTGCTCGGCTGCCATCAAGAAGAACCAGCCCCCCGCCCAGCTCATCATCGAGTTCCAGACCAGACTGATCGCGCTAGCGGGCAGCTCCAGTTTCCAGAAGCGGCGCCAGGCGTTCAGCCGGTAGAGGGCCGCGGCCTCGCTGAGCTCACGCGGGATGGTCCGCAGCGATTGGTAGACCCCGAACGCGAGGTTCCAGGCCTGGCTGGTGAAGATCAGGATCACTGCCGCCAGTTCGAGCCCCAGGTTCGTGGTTGGGAATAGCGCCACCAGCGCCAGAACCACGCCGGGCATGAAGGAGAGGATCGGGATGCTCTGCAAGATGTCGAGGAGCGGCAACATGACGCGCTCGGCCGCTCGGTGGGTGGCAGCGACCCGACCGTAGATGAGGCTGAAGATGAGGGCTAGCAGATAGGCGGCTGCCATCCGCACGACCGACGCGCCAGCATAGGCGGGCAGCGCACGGGGCTGCAAGTCGATGTCGACGCTGGGGGTGAGCGGCGCGGTCCAGTGGGCCGCGGTCACCGCGATGGTGTAGACCACCCCCACCAGCGCCAAGCCGATGGCCAGATCAACCAGGCTGAAGCTGCGGTGGTCCCGGCCCGGCCGGGCCGGAACACGGGAAGGCTGGGCCATCGCGTCTCTCCTTCCGATATGCCAGACACAGCAACGCCTCCTCGCTTCGCCGAGGAGGCGCGGACGCCTGGCCCAGCACTACCGCAGATCAATCAGGCGGCAAAGGCCCTCCTCGACGCCAGCGGGTGTGATTTCGACGGCTGCTAGAGCCTTCGTCCATCAGCCTCTCTCCACCGCCGATCCTACGGGGAGCAGCCCAGCGCTATTCCTCCCTGCTAGCACGGGGCTCGCTTCGACTCAACCGCCTCATCTTAACACAGCCTAGACAAGTAGCGTCTCGAAGACTAAAGCCAGCAGCGCCAGTGCAAGGACGCAGCTACTCAGCGCGAAGACCCCCTCGGCCAGACGGTGCAGGCGTCGGCTGCGACGGCGCAGAGCCAGATAAGCCATCCCCACGGTCACCAGGAAGCCGAGCGCCGCCACCGCCAGCACATTGTCGCCGAACAGCGACCGGTTGCGCAGCGCCTGCTCGAGGCACAGCACCGAGACCGCCGCGAGGCAGGTACCGGTGAGGGTCGCTGCCGCGTTGAGGAGATGCTCCGGGTGCACAGGCCCCTGAGCGCCCACCCGCTCCTCGCCGGGCAGGACTTGCGCCACCCGGCTGGCGTCTCGGTCAGGGCTCGTCTGCGCCCGCACGGTGCGCTCCCCGCCGCCCGACTGCACCGCGCGGCCGTTGCGGGCCGGGCGCGGCCTCGGTTACCCGCACCAGCAGGACCGGACAGGGAGCCTGGCGCAGCACGGCTTCGGCCACGCTGCCAAGGACGAGGCGCTCAAGCCCACCACGGCCATGCGTAGTCATGGCGATCAGGTCCGCCGGCCACTCCCGGGCCCGCTGGACGATGCACTCTGCAGCCAAGCCTTCCAGTTGCTCGCTGTGGACGTCGAGGCCGCGGCGGCGCAGGCGCGTCGTCAGACGTCGCAGGTAAGCCGCTAGCTGCCGCCGCTCCGCCGCGGCGAGCGGCGCCGGATCCCGCGCCCCGCCGAGCGTCCCGGCCGTGGAGCCGGCGCCCGGCGGCGACCCCACGATGTGCTGCTCGACCGGCGACGCCACCTGCAGGACGAGCACCGTCGAGCCAAACCTGGCCGCCAGCGCCTGGACGTAGGGCAGCACCGCCTCGGCCGCGGCCGAACCATCCAAGGCCATGAGAATCCGTTCGTACATCGTCCCTCCCGCCGCCACGCGCGCCGTAGCTCTCACCCTCGCGGCAGGGATCTCGGGGTGGCTCCGCTTGCGCCCGGTTAACAGTGCAGCAAGCGGCTGCCGCTCACTGACCAGACGAGGGTGGCACCCCGCCAGCGCCCGGCCCCCTCGCTCGCGGCCGCCTCGTTCCCGCAGATGTGCGGTCGAGTTAGGCTAACTGTAAGCCACCCCTTGCCCGGACGACTAGCGGCTGTTCCGCTCGCCGCAGGACCGGCGCGAGGCGATACTTCAGCTCAGTTCCCTTCGGGATGGAAGTCCGCGCCCACCACTACCTCCAGCGCGCTATCTGGCGGCAGCGCCGCCTCTTCTTGGACTGCCTCGGGCGGCAGCCCCAGCACGCGCGCCAGCACCTCGGCCTCCGCTCGCGCGACGCTGGAGGCCCGGATCAGGGAGCGCGCGGGGGGCGCCACTACCCGGGGGCCCGCGGTCGCGTAGCCGAGTCCATTCAGGTACTGCACGAGCGCCTGCGCCTGCGCCAGCTGACCGGAGGCCGCCTCCACGACGATCGGCCGGGGCGGGGTAGCTGCCTCCGGCGCGAGGACCGTCGCCAAGGCCTGCCGGAGGCGTGCACGGTCGACCCGCAGCAGGTACTCCCCGTCGCGCCCCTGAGCCTCCTGCAGGAGCGGCGGCACCAGCACGAGTGTCCGCAAGCCATTCGGGCCCACCTGCTGGCCGAGCTTGACCAGCGCGAGCAGCTGCCGCGGGCTGAGGTCGGTGCGCACGACGCTGCGGGCCTGCTCCACGAGCTGCGGCGCGCGTAGCAGCACGGGCCAGCGCAGCACACGCTCGCGCAGCGCTAGCAGCACTTGCTGCTGTCGGCGCATGCGCCCGAAGTCGCTGTCGCTGTGGCGGGAGCGCACGTAGCGCAGCGCCGTGGCGCCGTCCATCCACTGGAGGCCCGCCGGGAGGTAGAGGCGCTGGATACCGTAATCGTCGGTGGGATACTCGTCGTCCTTGAGCGGCCGGGGCACATCGATCACGATCCCGCCCACCAGATCGACGAGGCGAACGAAGCCGGTGAAATCGACAACGGCGTAGTACTCAACGGGCTGACCGATGAGCTCGGCCACCGCCTGCTTCGCGAGCGCCGGCCCGCCGCCTCGCTGGCGCAGCTCCCCATAGGTGTAGGCGGTGTTGAGCTTGGTCTCGCCCACACCGGGGAGAACTATCGCCAGGTCACGCGGCAAGGAGATGAGCCCGACGCGGTGCTCTGCAGGGGCCACGCTGAGAAGGAGCATCACGTCCGTGCGTCCCGGCACGCCTGCTTGCTGCTCGTCGAGCCGCTCATCGAGGCCCAGGAGGAGCACGTTGAAGCGCTCAGCTCCCTCCCAGTCCGGCAGCGGGTTGGGCAGCACACCCCGGAGATCGGAGACCCGCTGGCGGAGCTGATAAACATCATCGAGCAGCACGGTCCATGTGAAGCGCCCGGCGGAGTGGCTGGCACCGCCGGCTGCCGAGGCCCGCGCTGCGACAGCCAGGCCGAACGCCCCGGTGCCAAGGCCGCCACCGATATAGGCGGCGGCCAGCATAACCAGCACCCCCTGAGTAAAGCGCCGACGGATACCCCCTAGCCCTGGGAGCGCCGGCAGCCGCGGGATCACTACTTCCCTCCACACCTCATCTCCGTCGCGCAGGGTAGCCCGGCGCTACTGCTAGGCTAACCTGCCGATAGCGGTGCGCGCCTGAAAAACCGGCGAGCGGCTGCTTAAGGTCGGCTGAAAGCGCGCCGTGGCGCGCTTTCAGCACTCTCTAAGGTGCTCCTCAGGCCCGGTTCAGCCCACTACCGCCCCACTCCCCGTAGACTGGGAGAGCAAGCTACTGTGTCGGCTGCAGCAGCGAGTGCGATGGAACAGCTCGGGCTTCTCATCACCGCAATGCTGAGCATCAACACCGTGCTCTCCGCACTCGCGGGGCTTCGCGCACGCCCCGCGGCCCAGCCCCCCGCTCCCCAGCTCATCGTCGAGCGGCCGGCAGCCGAGAGCGCGGTGCGTGGGACGATCGTCATCAGCGGCTGGGCAGTCGATCCCGACAGCACCGATGGCACAGGGATTGCACCCGATTCGGTCGCGGTCTGGCTGGGGCCAGCCGATAGCGGCCGCCTGCTCGGCATGGCCGGCTACGGCGACCCGCGGCCCGACCTCGCCGAGCAGTTCGGCGACCCGCGCTTCCTGTTCGCCGGCTTCCGCTACTTCTGGAACAGCTGCGAGGCCCCGGTAGGGCCACAGGTACTCACTATCACGGCACGCAGCAGCGCCGGCGGCTCTCTCGCTACCACGGTGCCGATCACGGTCGGCAGCTGCGACCTCCAGCCTGGCGAGACGGTGATGGGGCGCATCGTCACCAGCGGCCAGGTGGATACCTGGACCTTCCAGGGCACAGCCGGCGAGCGCGTCGCTATCACGCTCGACGGTTTCCTGCTCGGCGGCTGGGACCCCTTCCTGGAGCTGATTGCCCCCGACGGCACGCGGGAGGACATCGACGACGATAGCGGCCCCGATCTCGACGCCTGGCTGAGCCGGCGGCTCGCCCAGAGCGGGACCTACACGGTGCGGGTGCGCCCGTTCAGCACCGAGGGCTGTACTGGCGACTACGTCGTGCTCGGCTGGATGGGCCCGCCGGGCCGCAGCGATCCGAACGCCGCTGCCAGCCTCCTGGGCACCACCGCGCGGTTCCAGTTCCGTGGCTCGCTGCGCGAGTTCGGCGAGCGGCAGTCCTGGACCTTCGACGGCACGGCGGGCCAGGAGCTGCTCGTGTACATGGTGCGCAACCTGGGAAGCCCGCTGGATCCGTTCCTCGAGCTGCTCGCCCCCGATGGGCAGCTGCTGGCCCGCGACGACGATAGCGGCGGCGGACTCAACGCCTTCATCCAGGGCGTGCTGCCTCAGACCGGCACCTACACGCTGGTCGCCCAGTCCGCGCGAGAGGGCTGTGGCGGCGACTACCTCCTGCGCATCGAGCGCGACTGGGGCGAGCAGAGCCAGCTCCGCGGGGAGCTGCGCTTCGGCGACACCGTCACCGGCAACCTCTCCCGCAGCGTGCGCCGCGATGTATGGACCCTTCCGGCGACCGCTGGCGAGCGCATCACCTTGACTCTCGAGCCCACCGGGCCGGCGCGGCTCCAGGTGGCTGGGCCGAACGGCGACTGGGAGCAGGTGCGGAGCAGCGGTGGCCAGCCGCTCGGCCTCTCCTTCGTGCCCGCCCAGAGCGGGGCCTACCAGGCGGTAGTGTTCGTCGATACCAGCCGGCCGATCGACTATCAGCTGACCCTCGAGCGGGGTTTCGGCCGGCTGCTGGTCGAGCGCGGCCCCGTGCCGCTGGGCCAGCCGGTCCAGGGGGAGATCCGCTTCGCGGAGGGGCGGGACCTCTACACCTTCGAGGGGCGCGCCGGCCAGCAGGTGCGCATCGCCCTCGACCGGCCGAGCCGCAGCCGGCTCGACCCCTACCTGGAGCTACAGGGCCCCGATGGACGCACCATCGCCGAGGACGACGACAGCGGCGGCGACCTCAACGCGCTGATCCAGCTGGTGCTGCCGCAGACAGGAACCTATACGATCGTCGCGCGCGGCTTCGAGGACACCGTCGGGCCATACGTCCTGACGGTAACGTTGAGCGACGGCGCCGCTCCCGCCATGACGCCGGGGCCTACACCGCCAGCACCAGGTGCCCCGACCCCTACGCCCACTCCGACGAGTCCGCCGGCCAGCCCGCGGCCGCCCACCCCCTCAGCGCCGCGTCCCACCCCGGGGCCTCGGCGCTGACACGGAAGGGACAGGAGGCCACGATGCCACGGTATCGGCCCTGGCTCTGGCTCGCGCTAGTTCTAGCATGTAGCTCTCCCACCCCACCGGCGCCGGCGCCCTCCGCTCCTCCGCCCCGGGGCAGCGCCGTACCCACAGCAGGGGACCTATCTCCCACCGCAATCCCACCCGCCCCGTCCGCTCAGCCGGCTCCTGAGTCCACGACCACCCCGCTCGCTGTAGCGAGCGAAGCAGCGCCCACCCCGGCAGCCACCGAGTCCCCGCTGGAGCGCCGGTCTCGCCCCGACGAGACCGCCGCGCTCGCCGCAGCGCCGGAAGAGGCGCCAGCGAGCGCGGCCAAGCCCACGGCGCTCATCCTGCCTCCCTCGGCGCGGCTCGTGCCGGCGCTCACTCCCACGCCCGATGTCGTCGCTAGCTCGCCGGTGCTGGCCCCAGGTTCGTTCCCAGTCGGCAGCACTGCCGACTATGGACGTGCGATCAAGCTGGTGCAGGACTCGCGCAAGGACCCGACCCAGCCGCGGCTGGAGGAGCGCATCGAGGCGGCGCTCAACCGCGCGCGGGCGACGGGCAGCGAGATCGAGGTGCTCGGGTGG
>Ga0070739_10000282_pt1 | contig 102685 bp, 94 predicted proteins | sample Coa_R1_7_FD_66445 | JGI IMG/M metagenome (GOLD analysis project Ga0070739, IMG submission 66445) | Surface soil microbial communities from Centralia Pennsylvania, which are recovering from an underground coalmine fire - Coalmine... | ecosystem: Environmental > Terrestrial > Soil > Unclassified...
AACCGCATACAACGGTATCACAAAACTTTTGCGAAGGCAAACATACGTTCGCCCAACCTATTGACAGCGCTCGCTTGGGCCGTGGTAAAATCTAGGGGACGAACACGCGTTTGGCACAAGATGTAGGCTGCTTAGTACAACGAACGATTGTTCGCCGCAAGATATAGTAAGGAGCAAACTGTGCGTAAGCGCAAAGCATTTACCCTGATGCCGCTGATAGCGCTCGCCGCGCTCAGCGCGATGGTCACCGTACCGGCCCTCTCAAGCATGCATCTCTACGCGGCCACGCCGCAACACTACGCAACGGTGGTCGTACGGGCCGGCGATACGCTTTGGAGCATCGCGTCGGCGCACACTTCGGCCAGCAACGACGTTCAAGAAACGATCGATCGCATCACGGAAGTAAATCATCTCAGCGGCGCAGCGATTACGCCCGGCCAGCGTTTACACGTCCCGAATTAGAAGTTCACGGGCACTGCCAGCACTACGGTGTGAATAGTGTCATCCTGAGGTATCGAACGACCCCGAGCTTGTCGAAGGGCCAATCAAAAAAGACCGTCTTCTCCCGCGGTCTTTTTTGTTTTAACGAGTTAGAACGTCGCTAGCGTTTCGTCACAAGTATAACGCTGTGGCCTTGATGCTCGTTTATGAAGTCCATCCCCTCGACGATCCACGTGTCGAGGCCGCCGTGTGAATGCTTTGCGACCTCGCGCACCACATGAATGCGATCTTTGAGCCACGATAGTTCGCTGCGGGTCGTTGCGGGCCAAATTGCGATCTCGCAATCTTCGCACAGGTAGCCGGCTTTCATATCTTCTCGTCTTGCCCGAGAAAGAAAAGCGCCCCTGCATTGCTGCAGGAGCGCTTTCGTTACTCGTCTCGGCGAGATTAAACGCTAACGAATTAGAGTTTAACCTGCGCTTGGAGATAGAGCGTGAACGGAATGAATCCGCCTATGCTGTTGTTGAGCTTCGGCAAGTACGATTGGCTTTCCCAAGGATACGACGCGATTCCGTTGTTCGCGGCAGCATCCGCCGGGCTCGTACCGTTGTACCAGCCGGGTGCGTTGTTGAAGCCGTTCGCGTAGTAGCCGCAGTTGATGCTGCTCGGTTTTGCGAACGCCGTCCACGGCTCGCTGGAGCCGCCAAAGCACGTGTGCCAGAGGTCCGAGGCCGTGAGCTGCAACGTCACCTTCGGCGAAACGTCGTAGCTGAGTTGCAGGTTGGCCATGGCGATCGTCGGCTGGCGATACTGACCGTATGTGGTGAAGCTGCCGGTCTGCGGATTTGGAACGTACAAGTACGTCCAGTTCGGCGAAGCGCCGGGTCCGGTTTGCAGGTAGTCGCAGTTTTGGCCCGTAGCGCCCGTCGACACGCCCGTCGTTTGCTGATTCGCGTAGCAGTTACGCGGATCGACGCCTACGACGTCGTACGGCGAGCCGTACACGGAACCGGCTTGGATCTGCATGCTCGGCGTGATCGCAAGCTTCTGATGGCGATAGTTCACCACCAGGTTCGTCACGAACGGCGAGTTGTAGAAGCCCGGTGAGCCCGTGTACACGCCCGGCTTCAGTGCGTCGATCGCCTGGTCGTACCAACCATTCGGATCGAGCAGCGGCTGCAGCGGGCTGTTGAAGTACGGGTTGTTGATTGCGGCCGCATTCGAACACGCCATCGGCGTAGCATCGCCGGAAGGCGCGTAACAAGCCGACGTCTGCGGCTGATTGCTGCCGCAGATCGTTTGTCCGGCGTGATCGCCGCCCGGAGCACAGTGCGAGGTCAGCGCGTTGAAGTTCTCGATAGCCAGATTCATGTCGTCGACCTGATTGGCGCCGAGAAGTTTTTGGAACTGCACTTGCGATTTGGTGTACGTGAACGAGAGCAGTCCCGAGAAGCCTTCTTTGTTGAAGTCTCCGTAGTTGAATTGCGCTTCAACGCCGTAGCTGCGCGCGCGGCCGACGGGGATCTGCGTAACGAAACCGGCACCGATGAAGGACTGCTGCTCCCAGTTCGACGTCATGCTGTAGAACGGAGAGATCTTGAAGCTCATCGGGGTACCGTGGATGCGCTTTTCGAGCGAGAAGTCGTACTGTCCCGACGTTTGACCCGTAATCGGGTGGAACGGCGAGTACGTTCCCAGCGCGAGAAAGTTGGTCCACAGGCTGCTGCCGCTGCCGCCGCGGTAGAGATATTCAACCGCTGCAGAGAGCGGCGGTTCCGCATAGCGGCCTGCCGAAAAACGCCAAACCGTATCCGGGTTTTGCGTGTACGTGCCGGAGATACGCGGCTCCCAGTACTTGAGCGTGTACGTGCTCGGCACGTTCAAGCTGAACAGCGGATGTCCGGCGGCGCCGTCCGGATGAACGAAGCCCGCATCGCACGCACCGTTGGTCAACACCGGATTAGCGGGGGGATAGTCGCCGGGCAGAAGCGGGCTGACCTGCACGTTGTTCGTCGACGGATCGACGCACGCGTAATTCGCGACGATCTGCGCGTAGAACGGATTTTGTGCAATGTCCGCCGGCGCGAGATTGTACGTGAACTGATCGTAGCGCACGCTGGCATTGATCGTCACGCGATCCGAGGGACGCCATTGGTCCGCGAGCGACGCCGAATAAAAATTCGGAATGACGCTATTGAAGGTACCGCTGGCGTTGCCGTTTTGGAGCGTCGCGTAGTACGCGCCGTTTGCAGCGGCCTGTCCGACGATCGGGTTTAACGGCGTGCCGCCCGCAATTGCGCTCGCACCGCCGGGCACTTTGAAGTGGCTCGAGAAGCACGGTATCGCATTGCCGTAGCCCGGATTCGACGTCGGATTCCCGTTAGAATCCAGGACCGTTGCGCGCTCGTCGTAGCACGTGTACACGCCGTTGCTCTCCGAGATCAGGCCAATCGGCGTCCCGGAAGTGCTGGTGCTGTGATTAAACCGGTTGACGTCGGAGTGCGTATAGTTGCCGGTGAACTGCAGTAAGTGCTTATCGTTGATTTGGTTGAAGTACTGCAGCATGCCCCCGGCGGTGTGCGTGATCAGATCGTAGTTCGGAGAATCCCACGTCCATCCGCAGCACTGAGCGTAGCCCGAGACGGCGCCGTTTTCAGTCCAATCGGAGAAGAACGAGTATCCCATCAGGCGCAGGAACGAGTTGCTGGAAAGCGAGTGGGTGTATTGCGCCTTCACGATCCCGGTGTCGTTGTTGTAGAGGTCGTTCAATCCATCGATCGGCATCGCGCCTTGGAAGCTATGCACGGGGGTATTGGCTTGATAGTACATCCCCGGCTGCAACGGCGACGCAATTCCATTCGGCGCAATGTTCGTTCCGAAGGGAAGGTTGTACTGATACGAGTCTTGGTAAATCGGATAGTTCGGACCGCCGGTGAACGCGCACCCCGGCGCGCCCGTTCCGCTCGGCGGACAGTAGGGGAACGCGGTCATGTTGATCATCCAGTTGTCAACTTGACCTTCTGCGTTCGGAGCAGTTTCGTTGTACGTCTGCATTGCCGACGCGCTCCACATCAACTGCAGGTCATCGCGCTGGCCGTTCTTGCGGGGCAGCCCGAAATGCAGATTCACGACGCTCTCGCGATCGCTGAGCAAGTTGGTGCGGGCCCACACACCGTTCATCTGCGGCAAGCAGCCTTGAACCGGGGTAGTGGGATCGCCCAAACCGCCCGCGGGACACGCGTTGAACACGCCGTTGCCGAAACCGGAACAAGCAGCGAACGCAGGTTTACCGGTCGTCGGATCGATCGGCCCATACGGCGTCCCCGGACATTCCGTCGTGTAGCCGTAAGGCGCATACATCGAACCCAGACCCAAGTAGCTCGCGCCGTTGTTGTTGTCGAACTCGCGGAAACTTTGATTGTAACCGCTGATACCGGCGTAGTAGCTGAAGTTGCGGTTCGGCGAGGCGCCACCGACTTCGGCGCGAGCCGAGTGGTAGAAGTCGCCATACGCGGACAGCGCGCCTTGCAGCATGCCGTAGCCCGGATACGTGCCGGTCTTGATGACTTGGTTGATGAAACCCGACGTGCCGGTCGACGAGATGCTCGCCGGACCACCGCCGGTGTAAACCTGCAGTTCTTGCAAACCGAGGTTCGACGCCGTCGATGCGGTGTAGTTGTCGAAGGCGCGGTTGACGGGGATACCGTCGTACTCGAAGCCCGTAAAGAACGGGTTGTTGCCGCGAACGACGACGGCCTGATTCCAGCCGCCGCCACCGGTTCCGATGACGAGGCCGGGAACCGACGACATCGCTGAATACGCCGAATCGGCGCCGCCGCTGAGTGCGGAGGTCTTGGCGATTTGGGCGGGGTCAACGTTATAAATGTCGCCGCCGACGCCGGACTTCACCAGGCTGGAAGCGGCTTGCGAACGCACGTTGGCGATCGTCCTCAGCTTCACGAGCGACAGCGAAATCGATTGTTGCTGGTCGGCGAACACCGTGACGCCCGGTACGGTGGTTTCGTCATATCCTTGCTTGGTCGCCGAGACCGTATACGTATCGGGCGCCAGATCAAGGAAGGAGAAATGGCCCGAGGCATCCGTCGAGGTCGACGTGATCTCCGAGGGCGAGGAGACGGTTACTTTAACTCCGGCAACCGGAGCTCCGTCCGAATCGCGTACATAGCCTGAAACGCCTCCCGTGACGCCTGCCAGTGCCCATGTTCCCTGGCTAAGCAGTGCGACGAGAAGCAAGATGGCCGTGAACGCATGCCGGACTCTCAATTTTGGCATGGTTCCTCCTAGAGGCAAGACCAATGTTGCATATGACCACCCGGGGTCGCGACATAAGTCGCGGCTCGGGCAGCTGACCGACTCGTTCTTTTCATCGATTCTTAATCCTCTGGGAAGGTTCTGGGAACGCGACAAAAGGCGTGGCAAAAGGAAGGGCCCCGGACAGTGCCGGGGCCCTTTTGCCTACTTCGATCGCTGCTTAGAGTTTGATTTTCAGGTCGATGTAAGCGTTGAACGGCTGGTTGAGAGACAGTCCGTCCGGATTGTACACCCCAAAGAACGGTTGGTACGGATACTGGAACGCCGGGTTGATCTTCGTTCCGGGGTTATAGAAGTTGCCGACCGGGTTGGCTTCGGCAAAGGACGCCGTGCCCAGGTACGCGCACGTGCGATTGTTGCCGAGAACCGTCCACGGCGCCTTCGTTCCGCCGAAGCAATTCACGAATACGTTGGCCAGCGTCAGCTGCAGTGAAATCTTGGGTGACAGATCGTACGTCATCAAGATGTTTCCGAGTATCTGGCTGGGCGCAACGAATTGCGCGACGTTGTCGAAGTGATTGCCGTTAAAGACGTCCGGAATTGCCTGTAATGCGCCCGCGCAAGTCGGAGCGTTATAGGCGTTTCCACCGAGTCCGGCCGTTCCGCCCATATAGCGCGGGTCGGTCGGGGAGAGCGGACCGAGCGCACCGCATCCGGCCATCGGATCGATGCCTTCCGTGTTCTCCGGCACGCCATACCGCTGCCCACCCTCGAATTGAATCGAAGGCGTGATCGCGAATTTGTCGTGCTTGTAGTTCAGGATGAGCGTCGCGACATACGGGACGGCGTAGCTATTCGAGCCAAGGCCCGTGGTTGCTACGACGGTGTCGGTCGGCCAGTACGGACCGCCCAAGCTGAACAGCGAATTGGTTGGAGCATTCCAATACGGATTGGCGACTGCTCCGGCTACGCTGCACGCTACCGGCGCGCCGGTCGGATCGTAACAGGGTGAGGCAACAATCGTCGTTCCGGTATTGGGACTGGTCGGTGCGCTGCCGTTTTGCAATAGACACGCGGGGTTGTGCGCGGTCCCGGCCTGCGTCGATGCGCAGCCGGAGGTATAGGCGTTGAACGTCGCAACGTCGTTGTTGATGACGCTGAGCGGCGTACCGCCGTTGGGAAGCGCCGTGTACTTGATGTCGGTATACGTGTACGTAAATGCAAGTTGTCCCGACAATCCATTACGGTTGAAGTCGCCCTTGTTAAAGGCAAATTCCACACCGCGCGAGTTCAAATTGCCGACCGGGATGTTCGACACGAACGCCTGGAGGGGGTTGATGAAGAAGGCGGTTTGCTCGCCTTGCGTCGCCCGCCAGAACGGCGTGATCTTCCAGCTCATGTCGGTGCCCTTGACTTGATGCTCCCACGAGAGGTCGTAGTTGTTCGAGATCTCGGGCGGAATGTTGTGACCGGGCTGATGGAAACCGTACGGATAGAAAATCGATCCAAGGAAGCTTGGTAGATTCTGCTGGATCTCGTTGTACTGCTCCGCTGCGGTGTCCGCAGGCTGCGCGTACCGGCCATAACTCAGCCGGATGACGTTTGCCGGATTAACCGTGTACGTTAAGCCGAAACGCGGTTCGACGACGTTATAGAAATAATTCGCCGGACCGTTGGTAATCGCCAATGCCGCCGAGCTGTCGAGCGGCGCGGTACCGGTCGGGCAGTTCGTCGTCGTGGTTCCGTAGAAGCCGCCCGCCACTACTGACGAGCCTGGCGCCGTGCTCGCGCAGTTTGCTTTGTTGTACGCTGCGAACCAGAAGGGGCGAGCACCATAGTCGGTGTTGACGCCTTGGAACTGGTACGTCTCGTAACGCAGACCGGCGTTGAACAAGAGCTTGTCCGACGGCCGGAACTGATCCGTTATCGAATACGCGTTAAACGTCGGCGTTACCGTGTTCAGCGTGCCGTGCAAGCCGGTATCGGTGGCGAGCCATTCACATGGTGCACCGCCGCACGACATCGTGGTAATGTCGGGCAGCACCGTGGTCGGCTTTAGTGAGTGGTGAGTTACTGCCGTAGACGGCGCTGCGATATCGAAGCAGTCGCTAGGAACGCCCACCGCTCCGCTTACGTCGTAGCAAACACCGCTATCGGGAGCTGCGGACGAAACCGCGTCCACTCGACCGAAGTCGAAGTACGATCCCGAATTGTTAAACCGGACAACCGTCGACTTCGTCGTCGACGCTTGGATATTCAGCAGGTTTCGCGGATCGAGTTGATCGGCGAACTGGCCGCTGAAACCGCGCGTATGCGTTAGCAACTCGTACTCTTGGATGAGTCCGACGCCGATAAGATTCTCGCCGTTGTTCGGTGAGATCGTATTCGGGTCGTTATTCAGCCAATCGGAATAGAACGTGTATCCGTACAGTCGCAGATACGCGTTGGTTCCGAAGTTCTTCTGGAATTGCAACTTCACGATCGAGTCGTCGTTCCAGAATCCACCGCGTTGATTGAACGGAATCAAACCGCCCGGCGGATTTTCCGGGAACGTATACGGTTGCAGATTGGGAACCGGTCCTGCCGGAACCGGTTTGTTCATCTCTCCCAGATACGTGTAGCTGGATGGGCTCGGCAGCGCCGGGAATTCACCGTTCGGACCAAAAGGCACGCCCGTTGCGCCCACAATCGCGGCACGCGCAGCGGGTGAGAAAGCCCAATCCGCTGCCGAGTCATAGATAGACGTATTCAACATGCTGGTCGAATACAGCATTTGTACGTCGTCTCTGCCCGAGTCGTGGTGGTGCGGAATGCCGAAATGCAGGTTAACGACCGTATCCCGGTTGGTCAGCGTTGCACTTTGCAACGTCGCTTCCGGACCTTGGATGTAATCGTTTCCAGGCCCAACCGGACCGAGGTCCGGCGTTGCGAAGAAGTTGTAACCGCCCGTCGGCGCGTTTTGATAGCACGCCGAGAAGTTCGGATCTCCGGCAGCCGGACACGGAAACTCCCAAAATACCGGGCCAAACTCGCTGGGATAGCCCGCGCCGTTACTCGAGTCGATGAAACGCGGAGACGAATTGTATCCGCCGACTCCGACGTAATACGAGAACAAACGGTTGGGAGAAGCGCCGCCCGCTTCCGCCGATGCTTTGTGGAAGAAGACGGGTGCGCCGATTCCGAGATCGGCGTTGCCGAATCCCGGATACGTGCCCGTCTTTATGACCTGATTGATAAACCCGGCCAAACCGAGCGACTCCGCGTTTGCCGGCGACGAACCCGTGTACACTTCCACTTCCTGCTGTCCCAGCGCTGACGCCGTGTGCGCAGGATAGTTGTCGAATGAACGGTTCACGGGGACGCCGTCGTATTCGAAGCCGACCTGATCGTAGTCGCCGCCGCGAATCAGAACGGTCTGATTCCATCCGGAGGCGCCCGTGGGCACATACACGCCGGGCACGGATGCTACGGCGGAATATGCTTGATTGAGGGCGCCGCCGCCGCCGAGTGCGCCGACGCGCGCTGCGGTAGCAGCGTTTACCGAATAGATATCAGCGGTCGTACCTGGCTTAACTAATGCTCCGGCAGCCAACGATCGCACGTTGGCAATCGTTCTTAACGTCGGCCGCGTCGCCAGCGTAACCGTCTGATTCTGATCTGCAAAGACGACTACACCGGGATGCTCGATATTATCGTAACCGGTTTTTTGAACGGATACGGTATACGTATCCGGAGCTAGCGAGAGAAACGCAAAATGACCACCCCCATCGGTGGTTGTGCTTGCGGTTTGTGACGGGGAAGTGATCGTTACCGATGCGCCGGCAATAGGCGCACCAGTCGTAGCATCCGAGATCGTACCTTGTACACCGCCGGTCGTGCCCGCCAGTGCCCATGTTCCCTGGACAAGCATAGCGGCGGTTATTAGCAAGGCTACGATCGCATGCTGGACTTTTGACCTTGGCATGCTTCCTCCTTACATGGTTCTTCCTTGAAACGGGTCCTATGTTGGAGTTGCCGAGCTCATGCGACCAAAGTTGCCTAGTCCGGCAACCTTCCTGGCACTTCCGCGCTCTACTTCCCGATCCTCTGGGAATTGGCTGAGAGCTGCCCTCCGGCGGCTCCGGGCATGGAAAGGGCTCCGCTCCCTCAATAGGAACAGAGCCCTTGCTTGCGTTTCGACTTCCGGCTAGAGCTTTATGCGAGCTTCCAGATAGAAGTTGAACGGTTGGAGCGTCGAGTTGCCGTCGACGTTCACCGCACCGAGGTATGCTCCGTACGGATACTGGAGGAACGGCTGAATCGTCGCGCCCGGATTGTAGACGTTTCCGACCGGCGGAATAAGGCCGGCGGTGTTGAGGATGCCGTAGCTGCAGACGCTCGAGTTGCTCATCGTCCACGCTTCCTTCGATCCGCCGAAGCACTTGTTGACGAGATTTGCAAACGTGCCGACGAGCGTCACCTTCGGTGACACCTCGTAGCTGAGCTGCAAGTTCATCAAGAACTGCGTCGGATTGACGAACGCGCCGGGCTGATCGAACGTGCCCGTGTATGGATTCGGAATCACGATCGTGCTGTTGCATCCCAGTGCGTTATACGGTGCACCACCCGCCGCGCCGTACGGATAACGCGGATCGGAACTCGCAGAGCCCGTGAGCGCCGTGCATCCGCCGGCTGCCGGGTCGATACCCGGTGTCGTCTCCGGAGAGCCGTACCGGTTGCCGGCCAACAGTTGGAAGCTCGGCGTGATCGCAAACTTGTCGTGCTTGTAATTCAGCACGAACGTCGCAGCGTACGGTATCGAGAACGAATCGGCCGAACCGCCGATGCCGCCCGGGAAGATATCGTACGTAGCGTAGTTTGCATTCGGGTTCATCGTGTTTTGAACCGGCGCGTTCCAGTAAGGATTCGCGATGCTGCCGGCAGCGCACGAGGCATCCGGCGCGCCCGTCGACGTGTAGCACGCCGCGGCAACGCCCGTCTGCGATCCGCCCGCGCAGCGCGGATCGGTCTTGTTGGACTGACAGAAGCTCGTGTACGAGTTGTAGTTGACGATGTCGTTGTTGATTTGCGAAACGATCGTCGTGCCGTTTGCGAGCTTGTCGTAGTTGATGTAGCTGTGGGTGTACGTCAATGAGAGCAAGCCGGAAAGGCCGTTCTGATTGAAGTCACCCTTTTGGAGTTGGAATTCCACGCCTTCGCTGGTCTGACGTCCGACGTTCAGGCCGGAGATGAAGCCCGTTGCTTGATCCAAGAAGAAGTTCTGGATTTGATCCTTCGTCTTGCGATAGAACGGCGTCAGTTTGAACGACCAGTCCGTTCCCTTCAAACGCTGTTCCCACGAGAGATCGTAGTTGAAGGAGACGGGCGGACGCACTTCGTGGCCCGGCGTCGTGAAGCCGAAGTTGTAAAAGTGCGATCCGAGGAAGTCCGCGAGATCCTCTTGCAGCGTGCTGTACTGTTCGTACGCCGTATTCGGAGGTTCGACAAACTTGCCCGCGCTAAAGCGCAACACCGTATTCGAACCCGCAGTGTACGTGCCGGACAGGCGCGGCTGCACGATGTTGTAGCTTAACACCTGCGAAGAGGTGTTCGTGAGTTGCGTTTGCTTGAGCCCGATTGCGGCGCAATCACCCGGCGACGGCGCTGAAACCAGGAAGCCGTTGTTGTCGCAATTGTCGAGATTGAACGCGTTGAACCAGAACTGCCGTGCCGGGTCCCCCGGGTTGGTGTTCGCGCCGTCGAACTCAAAGCGGTCGTCGCGCAGGCCGATGTTAAACAGCCAGCGTGAAGACGGCCGCCATTGATCCGAGATCGAGAACGAGGTGAACTTCGGAACGACGGTGTTGTACGTGGCGTAGAGGCTGTTTTCGTCGACCAGATACGAACACGATCCCGGGCCGCTGCCGCAGTCCAAGGCGGAAACTGCTGCCGGTGTGTCGGCCGTGTCGTTGCAGAACGGGTTGCTGAAGGACTGGAGACAGCCCCAGTTCAGGTACGTCGCGTCGCTGCGCGAACATGCCACCGGCGTCAGCGTGCCGCCGCTATTTGCCACGGCGGTGTTGTAGCAGTAACCCGCGGTAGGGTTGTTTTTGTTGACCAGAACCGCGGCCATGCTGCGCGAGCCGAAGGCATTGAACATTTGCGTGTTGTTGTCACGCGTCGAGTTCGCCGTGGTGTAATTACCTTGGATGGTCAGCAGATGCTCTGCGTTGAGCTGGTCCGCGAACTGCCCGGACAAACCACGCGTGTGCGAGCTCAGTTCGTAGTCCGGCGAGACGGCGCAGCCGTAATTGCTGAACGCGCACACCGGCCCGTTTTGCATCCAGTCGGAGTAATACGTGTACCCGTAAAGACGGAAATACGCATTCGATCCGAGATTCTTCTGGTATTGAAGTTTGACGATCTCTTGATCGTTCCAGATCGTGTCGCGCGTATTCGGATCGATCGGCGCGAAGCCGCCGCCGTTAAAGGTTCCGGCGACGTGACTGGGCGAGTTCGGATATTGATACGGCAGCACGTACTGCGACGGATTTGCAGGCAGCAAGCCGCCTACGGGACCCGTCCATTGAAAACCGTCATAGTAAAACGGACCGCCGGGGTTGTTGGAATTTGCCGGATAGTTGCCCAAACCGCCCGAGTCGTTCGTGGACTCGTAGAAGCCGTTGTGCAACATGCCGCTGTCCCACAGCAGCTGAATATCGTCGCGGCCCGCGTCGTTCTTATGCGGGATGCCGAAGTGCAGGTTCACGATCGTGTCGCGATCGGCGATATTCGAAGCCGTACCGAACGTATATGGCGCTTGAATGTACTGTCCGGGACCGGCGAACCCGTTTGCGTAGCAGTAACTGTAGTCGATGTCGGTTGCCGCGCCGGTGCAGCTGCCGTCGGTGTTAAGCACCGTCGGCGAAAGCTGAACGAGCGCCGGACCCAAATTGGCGAACCCGGCCGCATTGTTTTGATCGACGTAGCGGAAGTCTTGGTTGTAGCCGCCTATGCCGACATAGTAGGAAAACATGCGATTGGGTGAAGCGCCGCCCGCTTCGACGGATGCTTTGTGATAGAAGACCGGATCGCCGATACCGACTGCCGCGTTCGCGAAGCCGGGGAACGTTCCGGTTTTGATCACTTGATTGATGTAACCGGCAAGGCCTTGGCCTTCCGATTGCGCCGGCGTCGCACCGGTGTACACTTGCAGTTCCGACATACCGAGCGAGGAGAGCTGTCCCGAAGGATAGTTATCGAACGAACGGTTCACCGGAACGCCGTCGAATTCGTAGCCGACTTGGTCGTAGTCGCCGCCGCGAATATGAACGGTTTGGAAGTATCCGGATTGATTCAGCGGCATGACGGCGCCCGGAACCGACGCAACGGCCGAGTACGCGCTGTTCAAGCTGCCGCCGCCGCCGAGTGCGCTGATTTTATCCTGCGTCGCCGCGTTGACGGCGTACACGTCTGCGGTCGTACCGGATTTCACGAGGCTGCCTGCGGCTTGTGAATGCACCGAGGCGATTGTCTTGAGCGATGCGCGCATCGACACCGTAACCGTTTGCACGGAGTCGGCGAACACTGTAACGCCGGCGATGCTTGCCGGATCGTAACCGTTTTTGGTTGACGAAACGGTGTATGTATCAGGCGCTAACGATAGAAAAACGAAATGTCCGTTTGCGTCGGTCGTGGCCGTAGTCGTTTGTGACGGCGCCTGTGCGGTGACGGTTGCATTAGCAACCGGCGCTCCAGACGAGGAATCCACTACGGTACCGCTCAATCCGCCGGTCGTGCCAGCCAGTGCCCATGTTCCCTGGGCAAGCATCGCAACGGCCAAAAGAACGGCAACCAACACATGCCGGAATCTCATCGATTTTGGCATTGTGCCTCCATTTGACAGTAAAAAAAGGCGGCCCGGTCTCCCGGTTTGCAGCGCGAGAAAGCGCCGGGTCGTAAGTTCGCGCGTTCTTAGTTTGCGCGCTTACTCCCTTGCAGGAGTTTTGTTGCGCATTAACCGGCGTTAAAAAGAAAAAGCCGGAAGATTTTTACTTCCGACTTTTGTAGTAATGACGTTTCGCCGAGCTCACCGCCCGTCGACACGCTCACGATGACAAGGTGTAACCCCGTACGCTAAGCGCGGACGGGCATTCGTTGTCCGAGCAATTCCGGAATTTGCGAAGGGCGATCGGCGACCGGCACACCCGCAGATTGGAACGCTTCGATTTTACTTTGCGGCGTTCCGAATTTGCCCGAAATGATCGCGCCGGCGTGGCCGAGCGATTTACCCGGCGGCGCGTTACGTCCGCCGATGAACGCAACGATCGGCGTATCCGGCATGTGCTGTTTGATAAACGCGGCCGCATCTTCTTCATCGGATCCGCCGATTTCGCCGCAGATGACGAGCGCTTCGGTTTGCGGATCGTTTTTGAATTCCCGCAAACAATCGACGAACGTCGTGCCGATGATGGGATCGCCGCCGATGCCGACGGCGGTCGATTGTCCGAATCCGGCGCGCGTGAGCAAATCGACGACTTCATACGTCAGCGTTCCCGAACGCGAGATGACGCCGACGTTCCCTTCTTTAAACACGTGGCCCGGCATAATGCCGATCGACGATTTACCCGGCGAGATCAGTCCGGGGCAGTTCGGGCCGATGATGCGCATGCCGGGCGTTGCAGCGACGACCTTGAGCACGTCGTGTACCGGCACGCCTTCGGTGATGCACACCGCGAACGTAATGCCGGCATCGTGCGCTTCAAAGAGCGCATCCGCTGCGCCCGCCGGCGGAACGAAGATACACGTGTGCGTTGCGCCGGTTGCATTCACGGCCTCTCTCACCGTATTGAAGATCGGCAATCCGTGCGCCGAAGTCTGTCCGCCTTTTCCGGGCGTCACGCCACCGACGATTTCCGTTCCGTAGTCCAGCATGCGCCCGGTGTGATACGACCCTTCGGCGCCGGTTATGCCTTGAACGATGACTTTTGTATTTTTATCTAAGAAGATACTCACTCTTTATCGTGCCCCTGCAAGTTTCACGGCTTCTGCTGCGCCTTCGTCCATCGTTTCCACCGGGTTCATACCCGCTTGCGCCAGAATGCGGCGGCCCTCTTCTTCGTTCGTTCCGGTCAAACGAATCACGAGCGGCACCTTGCGCGACGAAGTCGTATTGATCGCGTCGACAATGCCTTTCGCAACTTCGTCGCACCGCGTGATACCGCCGAAGATGTTGATGAAGAACACTTTGGCGCCGGTGTGATTCATCACCAGTTCGTAACAGTTGCGCACTCGTTCGGCGTTTGCGCCGCCGCCGACGTCGAGAAAGTTCGCGAAGGTGCCGCCCGCGTTTTTCACCGCGTCCATCGTGCCCATGGCAAGCCCCGCGCCATTGGCCATCGTGCCGACGGTTCCATCGAAGCGGCGGAAATTACGAATCCCCAGTCCCGCCTGCGTCGCCAGCGTTTCGTCTTCATCCAGCGGCAGGGTCGTCTGCCATTCTTTGAACTCGGGGTTCTTGTAAAGCGCGTCGTCGTCGAGTTCGACTTTCGCGTCGGCCGCGATGACGCGCCCGTCCTGAGTGAGTACCAGCGGATTGATCTCGACGAGCTTGGCGCCGTAACGGAAGAACACGTCGTACAGTCCGGCGAGAATTGCCGGCAGCGCTTTGCGATATCCGGGATCCAAATTCGCGTTGAAGGCGAGCTCGCGGCCGGTATGCGGCCAATAGCTTTCCGCTACGTTCACGAACGCTTTGGCGATCGAGTCCGGATGCTTCTCCGCGACTTCTTCGATGTCCATACCGCCGAACGCGCTCACCATGATCACCGGCTTTTTCGTCGAGCGATCGATCGTGATAGCGGCGTACGCTTCTTTTGCGACGCCCAGCGTCTCCTCAATCAGCAGCGAATTGATCGGCTCGCCATTCGGATTCTGCCGGTTCGGCGGCATCGGCGTAGCCATGATGTCCGACGCCTTGGCGCGCGCTTCATCGGCCGTTTTTGCAAACTGAATTTTGCCCGCTTTGCCGCGTCCGCCCATCAGGACTTGCGCCTTCACGACCCAGTGTCCGGGATTTTCGCCGACGAACGCGCCCGCGTGTTCCGGCGTCGTGACGTGTTTGCTCCGGGGAACCGGAATGCCCGCGCGACGGAACAGTTCCTTCCCTTGGTACTCCATGAGGTTCATTGTTTTGTAGTTTCCGCTTTCCGTTTCTCTGGTGGTGGTTACAACTTCCCTAAATAAGCGCGAGAAATAATCACCTGCTGAATCTCCGACGTGCCTTCGTAGATTTCGGTGATTTTCGCATCGCGGTAGTAGCGCTCGACCGGAAATTCCGTCGTATAGCCATAGCCGCCGTGAATTTGAACCGCTTCGGCCGCGTGTTTTCGCGCGGCGGTCGATGCGAAAAACTTCGCTTTACTTGCTTCGGTCGCGAACGGTTTTCCCGCATCGTACAACGCCGCAGCGCGATAGGTCAGTAAACGCGCCGCGTCCAGATCGGTAGCCATCTGCGCGATCTTGAACGAGACGCCTTCGTGCGCGCCGATCGGTACGCCGAACGCACTTCGCTCCTTCGCGAACTTCACCGATGCGTCCAAACAGGCGGCGAGAATCCCGCAGGCTTGCGCCGCAATGCCGATGCGTCCGCCCGTGAGCGCGGTGAGCGCGTTGCTGAAGCCCGAGCCTTCTTCGCCGAGCAGCGCAGTTTCGCCGACGCGCGCATTATCGAACGCGATATCGCACGTGTTGCTGGTACGGATCCCCAGTTTGTCGGTGACTTTTTCAACGACCACGCCGGGCGTGTCGTTGTCGATCAAGAACGCGCTCACGCCTTTGGGTCCCGGCCCGCCGGTTCGGAACATGCCCATGATGACGGTCGAGTAGCTGCCGTTGGTGCACCACTGCTTGCGGCCGTTCAGGACATATCCGCCGTCGTCGCGTTTCGCCGTCGCGCGCAGATTGGCCGCATCGGAGCCGGCATCGGGTTCGGTCAATGCGAACGCCGCGATGGTATCTTCTTGCGCGAGCTTGGGCAGATAACCGCGTTTCTGCTCCTCGCTACCCAGTTTGAGAATGGCCATGCAGATCATCGAATGCACGGACACGGTTACCGCGCAGCCGGCGTCGACTCGCGCGAGTTCTTCAATGGCACACGCATACGAGACGTAATCGGCACCGGCGCCGCCGTAGGCTTCGGGCACGAGCAGTCCCATAATGCCCGCTTCGGTCAGCTTCGTGAAGACTTCGCGCGGAAAACGGTGTTCGCGATCCCACTGTGCAATGTGCGGCGCGATCTCGCGTTGCGCGATCTCGGCTGCAAGTTCGCCGATCTGCCGCTGCTCGTTGTCCAGCTCGAACGCTGCGCGTACTTCGGTTGCCATGGTCAGCGCCGCGCGCCTGCGGGCTCGTTGTTGTAACTATAGAACCCGCGGCCCGATTTGCGCCCGAACCAGCCTGCGGCGACGTACTGCTTGAGCAGCGGACACGGACGGTATTTCGGATCGGCAAAGCCGTCGTACAGCACGTTCATGATTGAAAGGCACGTGTCCAAACCGATGAAGTCCGCCAGTTGCAGCGGACCCATCGGATGATTCATGCCCAGTTTCATGACCGTATCGATCGCGTCCGGCGTACCGACGCCTTCGTACACCGCGTAGATCGCCTCGTTGATCATCGGCATGAGCACGCGGTTTGAAACGAATCCCGGAAAATCGCGTACCTCGACGGGCGTCTTGCCGAGATCGCGCGCCAGTTTTTCGGTAAACTCGTACGTCTCTTGCGTGGTCGCGATGCCGCGAATGATTTCGACGAGCTGCATGACCGGCACCGGATTCATGAAATGCATGCCGATCACGCGCTCGGCGCGCTTGGTGGCCGCGCCCAATGTCGTAATCGAGATCGAGGACGTATTGCTGGCGAGAACCGCTTCCGGCGGCGTCGACTGATCGAGCGAACGGAACAGGTCGAGCTTCACGTCGAGGTTTTCGGTCGCCGCTTCGATAGCCACGTCGACGTCGAAATCCTTTATCGCCGTCTCCGGGCGGATGTGCGTCAGAACAAGGCCGCGCTGCTCTTCAGTCAGGCGGCCTTTTTCAACGTTGCGATCTAAATTGCGCTCGATCGCGGCAAGGCCCCGGTTCACCGTTGCCTCGTCGCGATCGATCAGGATCACCGAATGGTGATGCATCGCCGCAACTTGAGCTATACCGGCGCCCATTTGGCCGGCGCCCACGATCGCGATGCGCAAGATGTTAGTCAACGCGGATGAGGACCGCGTCGCCTTGTCCGCCGCCGCTGCAAATCGCGGCAATGCCCAGGCCGCCGCCACGCGCGCGCAGTTGATTGATCACCGTGCCAATGATCCGCGCGCCGCTTGCCCCGATAGGATGCCCCATCGCAACCGCTCCGCCGAATTTGTTGACCGCTTCCGGCTCCAAACCGAGTTTGCGCGCCGAGGTTATGGCTACGGCCGAAAACGCTTCGTTGATTTCCCAAACGTTGATGTCGCTCGTGCGCAGACCCGTCTTGGCAAGCAATTTTTGCGCGGCCATTGCCGGCGTGAGCGCGATGTACGGCGAGTCCCAAGCGACGGTAGCGTGATCGAGAACGCTCGCGAGCGGTTTGTATCCGCGCGATGCTGCGTAATCCGCGCTCGCAACGATGGCTGCAGCGGCGCCGTCATTCACGCCCGGCGCGTTGCCTGCGGTAATCGTGCCTTCTTTCTCAAGCGGCTTCAACTTTGCCATCGCTTCGATGCTGGCATCGGGACGCACTGATTCGTCGCGATCGATGCTGGTGTGCGGTACGTCGCCGGTGACGAACGGCGCCCACTGTGCGTAATCGAGCGTAAACTCCGCCGATGGTTCGTGCGCCCAGACGTCGTCTGCAGACGGGCTTGACGAACCTGCCGCAACCGGAACGCGCGCACGCGACGGTTCGGGAAGTTTGTCGACGGCGATCTTGCCTTTGGCTTTCGTTGCAACGCGCAGCGGTACGATCTCTGCGGCAAACTGCCCGCTTTCTTGCGCAGCCGTCGCCCGACGGTGGCTTTCGTATGCGAAACGATCTTGCTCTTCCCGCGAAAGACCGAGTTCGCCGGCAACCTTCGAACCTTGCGTGGCCATCGTCATCGGAAAGTAATAATCCCACAGGCCGTCGTGGATCATCGCATCGATCAGACGCCCGTCGCCGAAGCGATAGCCCGAGCGCGCGTCTTTCAAAAGATAGGGCGCGTTCGACATCGATTCCATGCCGCCGGCTGCGACGACATCGTTGCTGCCTTCATTAATGAGCCGGGCGGCGTTCACGATCGCCAGCAGACCCGAGGCGCAAACCTTGTTCACCGTCTCGGCGGTCACCGTTTTGGCCAGCCCCGTTTTAAAACCCACCTGACGCGCGGGGTTCTGTCCGACGCCTGCCTGGAGGACTTGTCCCATGATGACATGCTCGATCTCCGCGGGATCGATACCCGAGCGGTCGATCGCGGCGACGAGCGCCGCGGCGCCAAGCGTGGTCGCTTCCAGGCTTGAAAGCCCACCGCCGAGCTTGCCGAACGGCGTGCGCGCGATGCCGAGTACTACGGCTTTGGAACCATTCGAATTCATAGCCCGGCAGGCTTCGCGACGCTTCGGAAGGGGTCCTTACACCGAAAATGTCGCAGGCGGCGAATGCCACTTTAATGTCTGTGGCCGCTTGCTTCTTCCGTGAAGACCGGCTGCGTGCAAACGACGCGCTCGTCGGGTTCGCAGCTTTCGCATTCGAACTGGAGCGTGACGTGGGTGACGTTGAATCGCTCGCGCACCAGCGCGTCAACTTCGCGCAGAATGTGCGTGGCTTCGCTCACGCGCCGATCGTCGACTAATACGTGCGCAGAGAGCGCGCGGGCGCCGGTGCCGATGGTCCAGACGTGCAGATCGTGAACGGCGGAGATGCCGCCGATCGACGCCATCGCATCGCGGACCTCTGTAACCTGTAGTCCGCGCGGCACGCTTTCGAGCAGTATATCCGTCGCATCGCGCAGCACGCGGTACACGCCCGTTACGATGATGGCCGCGACAAACAGCGAGAGCGCGGGATCGATCCATGCCGCGCCCGTAAACGTAATGAACACGCCGCCGACGATCACTGCGAACGCGCCGAGCGCATCGCCCGCGACGTGGAAGAGCGCCGCCCGCACGTTCAAATTTTCTCTGCTGCTGCGAACGAGGAGCATTCCGACGGCCGCATTTACGAACAAACCGATTGCGGCAAACAGGCTCATCAGCGCTCCCTGCGGATGATGCGGAACGAAAAAACGATGCACCGCTTCGTACGCGATGAACGCCGTCGCCGCGAGCAGCACGCTGCCGTTGAGCAGCGCGCCTAAAATCTCAACGCGTCCGTATCCGAATGTTTTTTGATGCGTTGCAGGGCGCTGCGCGCCGACGAGCGCGAAAATCGCGATGCCGAGCGCGAAGACGTCCATACAGACATGCACCGCATCGGTGAGCAGCGCAAGGGAACCGGCACGCACGCCGCCCCAAAACTCGATCGCCGCGACTGCCGCTACAAGGACGAGCGCGAGAATAAGCCGCGCTCTTGAAGACATGTGTTTTAGCCTTTGAGTGCTTTCAGCGCGAGAACGGCGAGCATCGCGCCGAACGTTATAAACGTGTTGGTTTCCGCTTTGGCAATCACTTCGGGCTTCCATTCACCGCGCTGGTCGCCTTTGTCATCCTGAGATTGTCGAAGGCCGCGCGAAGGAAAGATCGGCGGAACGTCGCGGCAATACCGCTCGTACGGTTCGCCGAACTGCGAGCGCAGGTACTGTTCTTCGTGAGGAACGATCGTTGCATACACTGCAGCCATCGTTCCCAGGGAAGCAGCGATCAATGCTGCGCGGCTCGCAAACGAATTTGCGCCCGTGAACGCGATTGCAAAACCCGCTGCGGTGATGAAGTTGCCAACGTACAGCGGATTGCGCACGTAGGCGTACGGCCCGGCCGTAACGAGTTCCGGTGCGGTGACGCGGTCTTCGCGCGTGGTCACGCCCGAATAGCCGACGGCCCAGCAGCGCACCAGTTCGCCGCCGAAGGCGAGGGGCAATCCAAGCGTCACGCTGAATGCGCTCGGCTTTCCGAACAGTGCCAGCAGCACCGCCGGAATGGACAGCAGCGCCCCGCGATTCTTGAAGACCAGGGCCTTGAGCTCGTCGCTACGTGGATCCGTCATACAGCGCGGCTCATTTTCGCGTACGTATAAATGTCCTGCAGAGAGCGGCGCAGCGAAATACCGGGCGACCATCCGACTTCGGTCCGGATCTTTTCGTTGCTTCCGTATAATACCGGAACGTCTGACGGGCGCATGCGCTGCGGATCGTCCCGCACCTCGACCGGGACATGCGCGATGCGGATAAGTTCGGCCAGAATATCGCGAATGCTCGTTGCCGTTCCGCTGCAAACGTTGTAGATTTCGCAGCGCTTTCCGTGCTCGGCGAGCGCGGCATACGCGCCGACCACGTCGCGCACGTCGAGAAAGTCGCGCTTTGCTTCGAGGTTGCCGACGTACAGCACCGGCTCCGCACCGCCGGCGATCGCCGCAAGCTGCGCCGCAAAGGAGGGCACGACAAAGCGATCGCTTTGGCGCGGACCGATGTGATTGAACGCGCGCGCGATTACGGCATCGATACCGAATGTTTGCGCTTCGCCAAGCACGATCGCTTCGGCAGCAGCCTTGCTTGCGGCATACGGATTGGCAGGATGCAGCGGCGCGGATTCGTCGATAGGGCGCGATCCGCCATCTTGAGCACCATAGACCTCTGCAGAGCTTACGAACAGAAAACGCGCATCGTTTTTCGAGCGATCGCGCCATGCGCGCAACGCCTCCAGCATGTTCGCGGTGCCGGTAACGTTTGCTTCGTATGTTTCCTGGGGCGCTTCGATCGAGCGCGGAACGAACGACTGCGCCGCTAAATGAAAAACGACGGCCGGCTCGGCGATGTCGAACGCCGCGTTCAAACTTTGCGGATCGCCCAGGTCGACGGGCAAGAATTCGGAGCTGGTTTCTTGCGGGCCGCCGGCCGCAACGACGTCGTAACCGCTACTGCGCAGGCGCTCGAGCAAATACGGACCGACGAATCCGCTCGCGCCCGTGACCAGCGCCCTCTGTGTCATCGTGTCATCGTGTCATCGTGTCATCGTGAGGTATCGAACGACCCTGACGTATGGAAGGGCTGTCCTAAACCTTCACGAGTGGAGCAAGCCGTTCGATATCCGCTTCAACCATCATCGCGACAAGTTGCTCGAACGAGACTTCCGGTTCCCAGCCCAGCACGCGCTTTGCCTTGGATGGATCGCCGACGAGCAGATCGACTTCAGCCGGACGCACGAATCGCGGGTCCATACGAACGTATTGCTCGTATGAGCCTAACCCGGCGGCTTCAAAGGCAATGCGGCAGAAATCGCGCACGTAATGCGTTCGCCCCGTTGCAACGACATAATCATCCGGCTGTGGCTGCTGGAGCATCAGCCACATTGCGCGAACGTAGTCCCCGGCAAATCCCCAGTCGCGCTGCGCGTCGAGGTTGCCCAGGAGCAATTCTTTCTGCAATCCCAGTTTGATGCGCGCAACGCCGTCGCTTATTTTCCGCGTGACGAATTCCTTGCCTCGACGGGCGCTCTCGTGGTTGAACAGGATGCCGCTCACCGCAAACAAATTGTACGACTCGCGATAATTCACCGTAATCCAATGCCCGTAGACCTTCGCAACGCCGTATGGACTGCGCGGATAAAACGGCGTGCTCTCGTTCTGCGGCACTTCGTGTACCTTGCCGAACATCTCTGAGCTCGACGCCTGATAGAATCTGATCTTCGGATCGACGTGGCGGATCGCTTCGAGGACGCGCGTCACGCCGAGCGCCGTAAACTCGCCGGTGAGTACGGGCTGATTCCACGAGGTCGGGACGAACGATTGCGCGGCGAGATTGTAGACCTCGTCCGGCTTGACGGTTTCGACGATGCTGGTGATCGACGTCTGATCGAGCAAATCGCCTGAGACGAATTCGATGTCTTCGAAGATATGCTGAATGCGCTCGTGAACGTCGGTGCTCGTGCGGCGCGTCATGCCGACGACGCGGTAGCCCTTTTGGAGCAGCAGCTCCGCCAAATAGGAGCCGTCTTGGCCCGTGATGCCGGTAATAAGGGCGGTTTTGCTCACCTGTGGTTAATTGAGAACGATGATGCCTTCACCCTTGTCGTCAAAGACAAAACGGGTTTCGAACATCTCGTCGCCTACAACGCCCACGACTTTTGACTGAATGGTGAGGCGGTGCATGAGCTTGCCCTCGTGGCGCACGACCCCCGAGTAAAAGTACTGCACCAGCGGCGTCTGGTTTTCTTTGAGCGGCGCCAGCCGGCGGCGTTCCACCAGCATGTGCAGCAGGCGCTGCTGCAAACGCGAGGGCAACAAACGGTTTGCATCGTCCGGCGTCATCCGAACGGTGCTGAGCTCTTCTTGTGCTTTATTGCTCTCTTCGACGGCCTTGTCGGTGGTATAGCGGATGATCGCGTCCCAATCGTCGGCGGAGATGCCGGTGAATCGCATGCCGTAGCGCCACACCGATTTGCCTTGATGCGTGACCGTGTCTTTCCACACGGCTTTTGCGCGCACGCGAACGACGCGCGACTCTATCGTCGCGCGTACTTCGAATTCATCTTTGCCGACCGGCTCTTGCGTGAGCACGCACAGGCCGCCGCCCCCGATGTCCAATCCGATCGCCGGCTTTTGTGTGGTCCCGGCATCAACCGAAAACGTCGCCCGGTAGGGCTTGCGTTTGCGCGGATACTTCCGCCGGTTGGGCTCCTTCCCGGTAAACCACGCCAGCAGCTCTGGCAGCATACCGGGCGCAAATTCGCGTTGTTTAGGGAGCGTTCCGCCTATTCTTTTGGCCTATGCGACGGCGAGGGTCAGCGCTTCGAGCGACTCGTCTAGAATGCGCAGCGCGATCGCGACGTCTTCCTCGTCGATGACGAGCGCAGGCGCAAGGCGTATCACGCTTCGTCCGCAGCCCAGCAAGAGCAAGCCTCGGCCGAACGCTTCCGTTTCAATCTGCGGGACGAGCTCGGGATAGGGAGCCTTCGTCGCGCGATCGCGAACGAACTCGACGCCGATCATCAATCCCTTGCCGCGCACGTCGCCGATCACGTCGTGCTTCTCTTTCAGCTCCAGCAGACCGTCGAACAGCACCTTCCCCATCCGCCGCGCGTTCGCTGCGAGGCCGCCCTCGATAAGATCGAGGGTAGCCAGTGCCGCTGCGCAGCACACCGGATTGCCGGCGAACGTGCTGCCATGGCTGCCCTGCTCCCACGACATCACCGATTCTTTGGCAATGATCGCGCCGATAGGCATTCCGGACGCCAGGCCCTTTGCCGTAAGCGTCACGTCGGGCACAACGCCGAACGTGCTCGATGCGAACATTTCGCCGGTGCGGCCGATGCCGCTCTGCACTTCGTCGAAGACCAGCAACGCGCCGTGCTCGTCGCAGAACGATCGCCAGTACTCGAGAAACTCGCGCGGCGGAACGACGTAACCGCCCTCGCCGAGAATCGGTTCGATAAAGACTGCGGCGATTTCATCGGGCGCCACGCGCTGCGCGAACAGTTCCTCGGCTGCGCGCTTCCAATCGACCGGACGATACGGATTGGCGTACGGCAAATGGTGCACGCCCGACAGCAGCGGCCCGAAGTGCCGGCGGTATTTCGTCTTACTCGAGTTGAGCGAGATCGCGCCGATCGTGCGGCCGTGAAACGCGCCTTCGAACGCGATCAAGTTTGCGCGGCGGGTATGACTGCGCGCGAGTTTAATCGCGCCTTCGACCGCTTCCGCGCCGGAGTTCGTGAGGAACACGCGCTTTACATCCGGACCCGGACCGACGCGCGCCAAGCGCTCGCACAAATCCGCGAAGCTTTCGTAATAGAAATCGGTCGCGCAGATGTGCAAAAACTTTTCCGCGGCATCTTTGATTGCGGAGACGACTTTCGGATGGGCATGGCCCGTCGACGCCACGGCGATGCCGGTCATGAAATCGAGAAAACGATTTCCATCGACGTCTTGCACCATTGCGCCTTCGCCGCGTTCTACAACGAGGGGATACTCTTTAATGTACGACGGCGAGGCGTAGCGGCAATCTTTTTCGATTGTGGCGAGCGCCTTCGAACCCGGCGGCGGAACGATAATGGAAGGATAGTTTTTCAAGCTCGTTCTCCTCACAGCATCCGGGTACGGCTTTGTTCGCGCATGAATTGACCGACGTAGTACGGCCCGCATCCGCCGCGCCCGGTGATACCGGAACCTTTCCAACCGCAGAACGATTGGACGCCCGGCCACGCGCCGGTCGTCGCACCCGTGCGCCTGTTGACGTAGAGCACGCCGGCTTCCATCTCGTCGAAGAAACGCGCGATTTCGTTTTCATCGTTCGAGAAAAGTCCGCCGCACAGGCCCAAATGCGATCGGTTCGATTCTTGCAGTGCGCGATCGAATGAATCGACGATGCCCACCGAAAGGAACGGCAAGAACAGTTCTTCCTGAAACAGCTCGTGATCGAGCGGCAGCTGCGCGATTGTGGGTTCGACGAAGGTGCCGTTGTCGAACGGCGGCGTCTGCAAGCGGTGTCCGCCAATGAGGACCTTGCCGTCACGCTTCGCGGCCGCAGCCGCGTGCTCGAATTTTTCGACAGCCTTGTGATTGATGACCGGGCCGACGAATATGTCGCGCTTGGCCGGATCGCCGATCTTCAGCGCCTTGGTTTTCTCCAACAGCAAATTCAAGAACGGCTCGGCGACTTTCTTATCGACGTACACGCGCGAACACGCGCTGCACTTCTGCCCTTGCAAACCGAACGCCGAACGCATCACGCCTTCAGCGGCAACTTCCAGATCCGCGCTCTCCGTAACGATCGCAGCGTTTTTTCCGCCGAGTTCACCGAGTACGGGCTTTGCATGACGGCCGGATGCACCGATCTCGCGCAGCAGATGCATGCCGACCTCATACGAACCGGTGAACGCGATGCCGTCGACACCGGAATGACGCGTGAGATAATCGCCGATGCTGCGCCCGCTGCCGAAGACGATGTTGTACAATCCGCGCGGCAAACGCGATTCGGTGAAGACCTTGGCCATCATGGCGCCGGTCATCAGCGCTCCCTCGGCGGGTTTGAAAACGACGCCGTTTCCGCCGAGCAATGCGCCGCTGGTCATTCCGGTCGCAAGCGCCATCGGGAAATTGAACGGAGCGATCACCGCGAAGACGCCGTACGGACGCAGCACGTCGGCGGTCTGTTCGTTCGGCGCGAGCTGCCCCAGCGGACGCGTAAAGCCGCCGGCTTCTTCCACTTGATCCGCGTAGTAGTCGATAAGATCCGCGGACTCTTCGGCATCGCCGAGCGACTCGAAGCGGGTCTTGCCGATCTCCATGCTCATGACTGCAGCTAGTTCGTACCGCATCTCGCGAATGCGCTGCGCGATCTCACGCATGATCGCGACGCGCTCTTGCCACGCAAGCGCAGCCCACTGTTTTTGCGCGCGATGCGCGGCTGCAACCGCCTCGTCCACCTCCGCTTGCGTCGCACTGACGAACCGGCCGATGAGAATGCTGCGATCGGCCGGGGCGCGCGACTCTTGAATCACGTCGCTGCCGGCAGCCGGCGATCCGTCGACGATCGGATGGTGCGTTTCGCCGAACCCGGCGACGACGCGCGCGAGCGTCTCTTCAAAGCGCTCGTGAATCTCATCGAGATTACCGCCGATGGCGGAATACGTGATCTTCGGCTGTTTTTGTGCGACCGGTGCGGTCATCGTTGTCTCCCTTTTGCTACGAGTTTCTCCGCGGTATCCCGTAGGCTCGCTTGCAGTAGCTCCGCGAGCTGCGCAATCTCCGCGGGTTCGATAATAAACGGCGGCGCGATCATGACGAGGTCCCCGTTCTTGCCGTCGGCATGACCGACGTTTGCCCACAAGACGAGCCCGCGTTCTTTCGCGCATTCCACGAGCGTCTCGGCCATCTTCAGTTCACGTGGAAACGGCCGCTTCGTTTCACGATCCGCGACGAATTCCACGGCCCACAGCATGCCGGTGCCGCGCACGTCGCCGATGAGATCGGCGTCAATTTGCCGCAGTGCGGCGCCGACTTGGGGACCGGCCTGCGCAGCGCGTTCGATAAGTCCGTGACGATCGATGTAGCGCTGCACCGCAAGTGCGGCGGCCGCGCCCAGCGCATTGTGCGAATACGTCTGTGCATGCATGAAGCTGCCGCTCGCGGCCGCCAGCGTTTCGACGATCGATCGCTTTGCGATCATCGCGGAGAGCGGTGCATAGCCGCCGTTCAGTCCTTTCCCCATCGTGATGATGTCCGGCGCAATCTCATTGCCTTGGGCGTCGCGAAAATGTTCGAGGCCGAAAAACTTTCCCGTACGTCCCGCACCGGTCAGCACCTCATCGCAAATAAAAAGAACGCCGTAGCGATCGCAGACCTCGCGCACGCTTGCAAAATATGCCGTCGAGGGCATCGATGCACCCGTCGACGAGCCGCCGATGGGTTCGGCGATGAACGCCGCGACGTCGCGCGGGCCCGCTTCCAGGATGGCCGCTTCGAGCGCCGACGCATCGCAAATAAAGCGCTCGTTGCGATAGGGATACGGAGCTTCGATCATGGCAACGTCGGTGAGCCACGGTCTAAACATCGTGCGATAATGACCGCGTGCCGATGCGGAAAGCGCGAGCAGCGTGTTGCCGTGGTAGCCGGGCGTTTGCGCGATCACGGTGCGGCGATCAGGTTCCCCGCGCTCGACGTGGTATTGCCGCGCAAGCTTGAGCGCCGCTTCGGTGGCCTCCGATCCGCTGCACAAGAAATACGACCGATCGACGCCGGCGGGCGTTTTGCTCGCAAGCAGCTCGGCGAGCTGCTCGACCGGGTCGTTCGTGAACGCGGTACCGTTAACGTAGCTGACTTTGCGCGCTTGCTCGGCAAGCGCGTCCGCGATCTCCGGCACGCCGTGGCCGATGTTGCACACCATTGCGCCGCCGCACGCGTCGAGGTAGCGTTTGCCGCGGTCGTCAAAAAGGTAGACGCCCTGCCCCCGCACAATGCGCGGCAACGCCACATTCAGCTTACGGTAGAAGACGCGGCTCTCGTCCCGCCCAAGATTTTTTGGCTTTTGGTCCATCTCGTCACGAGTTATTCGGAGGGATAGGTCCAATATACCGTATATATTCGCCAAAAGCCAGTTTTTCCCAAATGAAGGCTTGCCTGCCATGCTTACACAGCTGACCCTGGCCGACGCCGTCGCGCGCTACGTCCACGACGGGGACACGGTCGCCCTCGAAGGCTTCACCCACCTCATCCCGTTTGCCGCCGGTCACGAGATCGTGCGGCAGCGCAAACGCGACTTGACCTTGATTCGCATGACACCGGACCTGATTTACGACCAGCTCATCGGGGCAGGCTGCGCGAGCAAGCTCGTCTTCTCATGGGGCGGCAACCCGGGGGTCGGTTCGCTCCACCGCTTTCGGGATGCGGTCGAAAACGGCTGGCCGGTGCCGCTGGAAATCGAGGAACACTCGCACGCCGCAATGGCGGCTGCATATGCCGCAGGAGCTTCGAACCTGCCGTTCGCGATGCTGCGCGGCTACATCGGCTCCGACTTGCTCAAGCACAACCCCCATATTAAGGAAGTCACGTGCCCGTTTACCGGTGAACGGCTCGCCGCCGTTCCGGCGCTTCGTCCCGACGTGACCATCGTGCACGCGCAGCAGGCCAACCGTGCCGGCGACGTGCTGATTCACGGCATCGTCGGCGTACAAAAGGAAGCGATTCTCGCCGCCACGCGCGCAATCGTGACGGTGGAAGAAATCGTGGATGAATTCGAGCATCCGCCGCATTCGGTTGTAATTCCGAACTGGGTAATCGATGCCGTATGTACGGCGCCCGGCGGCGCCAAACCGTCGTACGCGCACGGGTACTACGATCGCAACAACGCGTTTTACATTGAGTGGGACAAGATCTCGCGCGATCGCGATCGATTTGTCGCCTGGATGGATGCAAACGTCATGAAGGCCGCCGCGAATGTCTGATATCGAATATACCAGCGATGAACTCATGGCGATCGAAGCTGCGCGTTCGCTTCGCGACGGCGACGTCTGTTTTGTCGGCATCGGCTTGCCGTCCACCGCCGCGAATCTTGCGCGCCTCACCCACGCACCTAACCTCGTGCTGATTTACGAATCGGGAACGATCGGTACCAAACCCCACGTGCTGCCGCTCTCCATCGGCGACGGCGAACTGGCCGAAACCGCCGACACGGTCGTATCCGTGCCGGAGATTTTTGCGTACTGGCTGCAGGGCGGCCGTATCGACGTAGGATTTTTGGGCGCGGCGCAAATGGATCGTTTTGGCAACCTCAATACGACCGTTATCGGTCAGTACGAAAAGCCGAAGACGCGCTTACCGGGCGCAGGCGGCGCACCGGAGATCGCTGCGTCGGCAAAAGAAATTCTGCTGATCCTCAAACAAGACAAACGCACATTCGTCGATCGCCTCGACTTTCTCACGACGCCGGGATTCCTAACCGGCGGCGAAAGCCGCGCTCAATCCGGCGCACAAGGGGCCGGCCCCACGCGCGTTATCACCGATCTGTGCGTGCTGGAACCCGATGCCGTCACGAAAGAACTTACCCTGGTGCAACTGCATCCCGGCGTCGACGTCGAACGGGTGCGCGCTGCCACGGGATGGCCGCTGGCTGTTGCTAAGGACGTGCGGGAAACGCCCGCACCAACCATGGAGGCTTTGGCCGTGCTTCGCGATTTGAAAGCGCGCACGGCGGCTGCGCACGCGGGGTAAAACACGGCATGCGCCGGTTTTGGGGTCTCTCAGCCATCGTTGCTGCTCTTGCGGGCCTCGCACTGTTCATGGCATTGCACGGCATTGGAACGACGGCACCGCGCCTGGAGATCGCGGAAGGCGAAATTGGGCCGGAGAGCTGGCCCGGCTATCAATACATCCCGTCGCACAACGCGGTCCTGTCCGGACGCGCCGTACATGCAAATTGGCTGGCAAAGCTGGGCGATAAAATCAACGGCGGCCTGGCAGTAATCGGCGGTACCGTATATGCCGTCAGCTTCGACAAATCGCTGTATGCGATCGACGAGGCAACCGGAAAGGTGCGTTGGAGCGCGCGCACGGGCAACATTTTGATGTCGACGCCGATCGTCACCAAAGACGGCCTGGTCATTGTCGGCAGCGGCAAAGACGGTTTTCTCAAACCGTACGATTATACGTCGCAGCTCTGGGGACGTCCCGAAGGCGACGACATGTATGCGTTTTCCACGCGCGACGGATCGCTGGTTTGGAAATTTCACACTGACGGACAAGATATGCCCACGCCCGCACTTACCGGCGATGCGCTCATTTTTGCAAACGGCGACGCTCACGCATATGCGCTCGATGTAAAGACCGGTCACGTTCGCTGGAAAACGGACTTGCCCGGCGTGGCAACGATGGCGTCGACAACTATCGACGACGGCAAAGCCTTCATCAGCATCTGCCACAACGCGCCGTACACGTGTGAGACGCGCGCGATCGACGTCGAATCGGGGCACACTGTTTGGACCAGCGAGCACGGCGGCAGCGATTGCACGCCCGCCGTCGACGATGGACTGGTGTTCGTGAACGGCTCGACCGCCGAAACGAAACCATATAATCCGGGCGGAAGCGTGACCGTCGCCGCACTCGACGAGCGTACCGGAAAAACAAAATGGATGCATCGCTTCGAGCCTGGTCCATTCACGTATATTGCATCGGCAGAGCGGCAAATCGCCGGCACCGCGGTTGACGGTGTCTTGTATCAACCAATCGGCAATCTGCAGCGCGTCGTCGCATTCAACGAACGCAGCGGCAAAATACTGTGGAGCACGCGCACCTCCGCAAACGTGAAGATGAGCCCGCTCGTTAAAGGCGACGGCGTGTACTTCGGCGACACCGCGGGCATTTTCTATTCGCTCGACCGGCGCACCGGACGCATTTTGCACACGACGTCGTTTTTACAGCCGTTTTCCGTTTCGTCGCCCGTTATCGACGGCGACACGATGCTCGTTGCCAACGGATCGATCGTGGTAGCGATGCCTGTCGAGGGGTTGTAGTGAGGCGGTACAGGGTATCAAGACACCGTTGCGCGGGCCCGCAGATAATCCGTAATGCCGGCGCGCCAATCCGGCATCGTCACGCCAAGTGCGCGCAGTTTCGCATTCTCGAGCGCCGAGAACTCGGGGCGTCGAACCCGCGATTCCCATTCCTTGTACGAAATCGGTTCGATGGGATGATCGAAGCCGGCGCTGCGCAGCGTTTCGGACGCGAAATCGTACCACGTCACGGCGCCTTCATTCACCATGTGATACAAGCCGAACGGCGCGTCCGCTTCGAGCAATTGCAATACGCCCTCCGCGAGATGAGCTGCAAACGTCGGTGAAACGGTCTGATCGTTTACCACGCGAATCGTGTCGCCGGCTCGCGCCTGACCGATGATTCGATCGATGAACGTGTACCCTTTCGTACTGCTGGGACGCACGCCGTAGACGCCGCACGTGCGAATGACGTATGCGGGCGACTCGAGCCGCTGCACCAAAAGTTCGCCCGCGTATTTCGAGACGGCGTACGCGCTGAGCGGATTCGGAACGTCGCTCTCGGTGTACGGCCGCCCAAGCGTGCCGTCGAAGACGTAATCCGTGCTGAACGTTATAAACGTTGCGGCGCGCTGCGAGCACAATTCTGCAATCGCGTTGACGGCAAGCGCGTTAGCCGTGAATGCCTTCTGCGGCTCGATCTCGCAGCGCTCGACGTTGTGAAAGGCCGCGCAGTTGACGACGACTTCCGTCGCGTGGTCTTCGATAGCACGCGCAATTGCGTCGGCGTCCGTGATGTCGAGCTCGGCATGTGCGGGCGCAGCGAGGTACGCTTGCGTCCACAAGCGCCGGATCTCCGAGCCGAGTTGCCCGGAACCGCCCAGCAGCAGGACGCGCCTTGGAAGCGGCATTCGCCTTCCATTATAGGGCCACGACCCGGCCCGGCAAGCAGCCCAAGCCGCCCATCGGGCTGCGCGGCGGGTGTAACAAAGGTGGCCCCGCCACAGTAGAAGCCCCCAAGAACCCGAACAGACAGGAGTATGGCGATCGGAGAGCAGAGCGACGAGGCTCTGGTGCGGCGGGTCCGTAACGGCGAGCGCGAGCTCTTCTCCGTCTTGGTCGACCGCTACAAACGTGGGATTGCAAGTTTCATCAGCGCCGGAGTACGAAGCCCGTCGGACGTTGCGGACCTCTCGCAAGAGACGTTTCTGCGCGCGTACGCCCATCTCGAGACATTTAATCCGGCTCTCGGAAAATTCTCGACATGGATCTATCAGATTGCGCGCAACGTCGTGCGGACCCATCTGGGCAAATCCCAGCGGCGCGTTCCCACGCAAGAACTCCCCGAAGATCAGACTCTCGAAAACGCCCTTCCGGATCTTTCAGCCGAGAGCGATCCGGCGGGCGGCATTCTGCGCGAAGAAGCCGAACGCGAGCTGCGCGACGCGCTTGAAGATCTTCCGGAACGCACGAGGACGGTGCTAGCGTTGCGGTACTACAACAACATGGAGTACCACACGATTGCGAGCACGCTCGGGCTATCGCTGGGAAACGTCAAGACGCTCATTCATCGCGGCAAGATTGCGCTGGCGCAGAAGATGCGCGAGCGTGAGGAGGCCGCCCTTCGACAGGCTCAGGGTGGTTCGACGAATCCCTGTGGTGAGGCATCGAACCGTCACAATGACAATACGGGAGGTGCACGTGCGCTGCTCGTCCTGTGAACCGCTGCTAGACCGGTACATCGAAGGAACGCTCACGCCCCGCAACATGGCCGACGTCGCCGCGCATCTGCGCGGGTGCGACCATTGCCGCGCACTGCTCGACGAACTTAAAGTCGTCGACGGCTTGCTCTTCACCACGCGCGTACCGGAGTTACCGCAGAACTTCACGTTCGCGGTCATGGCCGAAGTCAATTCGATGCCTGCGCGGCACGCGCGTCAGCATCCGGTTTGGAGTTTTCTCGCGCTGTATTCGGCGGCCGCATGGGTTGCGGTGGTTGCAGGCATGGCGCTCACGCACACCGGTCCCGCCGTGCTGATTGGGTTTATCAGCTCGTTGCTCGCGCACGCGGGCGTCGTTTCAAGTGCAGCCGCTGCCGGCGTATCGCGCGGATTCTCGCACACTGTTCCAACGCTGGCTGCGTTCAGCGCCGGCGTACTCGTTTTGGATATCGCGATCGCGGCCGCGTTTGCGGTTCTGTATTTCGTCGTGCGGCCTCGACTCGCCGCGCAGCTTGCATCGTCCCGGGAGGCCGCCTCATGAAACCGCATCGCATCGCGCTCGTACTTGTAGCGCTCGCAGTCGCGCTTGTCGCTTCACTCGGATCGGCCTCGGCGCGAACCGAACACGCGGTCACGCACGGCGGCTGGTATTATGGCGAAGACGTTATTGTCAATTCCGATCAAGTGGTCGAGGGCGACATCAACGTCGTCGGCGGCAACGCGGACATCCAAGGGCGCGTGAACGGCGACGTCACCACGTACGGCGGTACGGTTGAAACAGAACCGGGTTCGGTCGTCACCGGCCACGTCAATGAATACGGCCACGGCTTTACATCGTGGGTGCCGTGGGTTCCCGGCGCGTCAACGATCGCGCGTGAAAACGAACATCTGATGGTACGCCTTGCGTACAGCGTGCTCGTGGTGCTTGCATTCCTCATCTTCCCGGTACGCGTACGCGCCGCGCTCGATCGCGTCGAGCATCATCCGGGCCTGTCCGCTGCAGTCGGCGTTCTTGCGCTCGTCGCCGTCGTACCGATCGGCGTGCTGCTGCTGATCAGCTTTATCGGATGGCCGCTCATTCCGGTGGAAATCATCGCGATCTTCGCCGGCATTCTGATCGGTCAAGCCGCGCTCGGGCTGCTCATCGGACGGCGTCTCTACGAACTCGTGCATCCGCACGGCACGCCCACGCCGCTCGGCGCGCTCATCCTGGGCCTCATCGTCATCAGCGCCGCAGAGATTTTGCCGATCGTCGGCGGACTGGTAACCGGCCTTGTGTGTCTGGTCGGTTTGGGCGCTGCAATTCTCGCATTCATCCGCGAGACGACATTCATGGGTCCGTCGGCAGCGCCGCGCCCGCCGATTAGCGGCCCGCCGATGACGACCGCCTAACCTGCGAGCGGAGGCCGCCTAGCGGGCCCCTCCCAGATTTTCGGGAATAAGCCTGAAACGTATGGATACCGTTAAGCGGACCGCTCGCTTTGCCGCGCGTACTTCGCGCATGCGCGTTTCGACGATCAGGGAAATGCTCAAAGTCACGCAGCAGCCCGACGTCATCTCCTTCGGCGGCGGTCTTCCGGCGCCGGAGCTGTTTCCAACGGAAGAGATTGCCGACTGCACGCGCGAGGTGATGCGCGACGTCGGTTCGCTGGCGCTGCAGTACAGCGTGACCGACGGCATTCCGGAACTGCGTGGTTGGGTTGCCGATCGCCTCACGCGCAAAATGGATGCCGCGTTCGATCCGAGCGAAGTGCTGGTCGTCAACGGTTCTCAGCAAGGCCTGGATCTGATCGCAAAGATCTTCATCGATCCCGGCGATCACATCGTGCTCGAAAACCCGTCGTACTTAGGCGCGATTCAAGCATTCGACGCGTATCAAGCGCGTTATTTGACGGCGCAAACCGACGAAGACGGGGTGATTCCGGAGTCGCTCGAGCACGTGCTCGCCCATGCCGAACCGCTGCCCAAATTCGTCTATCTGGTTCCGAACTTTCAAAACCCCACGGGGCGTACGCTCGCCGGCGATCGGCGCGAACGCATCGTGCGCATCTGCGAACATTACGGCGTTCCGCTCGTTGAAGACGACCCATACGGAGAGCTGCGCTTTACCGGTCATCACCTGCCGTCGCTCGCGTCGTATCACTCGAGCGGCACGATCATCTATAGCGGAACCGGCAGCAAAATCATGGCGCCGGGAATGCGCATCGCGTGGCTCGTCACGCACGACCGGGAAGTGCACAACAAGCTCGTGCTGGCAAAGCAAGGCGCGGATCTGCAGAGCGGAACGCTCGCGCAATACGTGTTTTACGCCTACGTCTCGAAACGCGAAGCATTCGAGCGCCACCTTGCCACAATCGTCCAAGTTTACGGCGAGCGGCGCGACGTCATGCACGACGCACTGCGCGAGTTCATGCCGCAGAACGTGAGCTTCAACCACCCGCAAGGCGGCATGTTTATGTGGGCGCGAGCGCGCGGCGTCGATACGACCGAGCTGCTTCGCGTCTCGACGGAACAAAAAGTCGCGTTCGTGCCGGGCATTTCGTTCTATCCGCAGCACGACGTAACCGACGGCATGCGCCTGAACTTCTCCCACTCGACGCCAGAGAAAATTCGAATCGGCATCGAACGTTTAGCGCGAGCGACTCGCTCAATGTCTTAGTCTCAGCCTGAGCTTGTCGAAGGGGGAATAACGTGGCCGAACTTCTCGTAGCGGGCATCGCACCGACATCCGACACTGCAAAGATCGAGCAGATGCTTGCAAAAGCCAGTCTCGACAGCGCGCGGCTCGCGGTCATCACCAAAGCCAAAGCGCAAGGCACGCTTCGGAATGAGCATCACGGCGGCGGCGCGCTGACCAGCAGCAGCACCATCATGACCGGCTCGGGCGGAACCGGCGTGCCGGGCGTCGGCGGCGGCAATGCATCGCTCTCATCGCTTTCCGGGCACTCCGCGGCGCCGGATTATCTCGGCGGCCTGCCGATGATCTCCGCGGATCAGGCGAATAACTATAACATCGCGATCTTCGAAGGACGGGCCCTCGTAACGTACAAAGCGACGGACGAGGAGGCGCCCTCCATCCAAACGGCGTTTCGTGAGGCCGGCCTGCGCAACGTCAAGACGTTTAGACCAAAGGAGACAATCCCTAGTGGCTGATCATCTCGTAACGGGCATCGCGCAAACGTCGAACCCCGAACATTTGGAAGACGCGCTTTGCGGCAAAGAAACCGTCAATTGCGATAAGGTGACGGTCATCACCAAAGACTCGCCGACCGATATGCATCACGAGTCGGTACTCTCGTTCATGCACGTGGGCCAAGAGCACGCGACCAGCGACGTGGCGCATGAAGTCATTGCGGGCGGCGAATCGATTCTGACGAATTTCGGCGACCCGCAGGTGCCGAACATCAGCGAAGATTACCGGTACATCGGATTCTTCGCCGAGCCGCACATCATCGATCACTTGGCCAACTATGCGATTCCGGCCGATCAAGTTCAAAACTACAACGATGCCATCGAAGAAGGCCGCAGCGTTGTGGTGTACAAGGCCGAACCGCATGAAGCGCCGGGAGTCGAGCAGACGTTCAAAGATGCGGGGCTGAAAAACGTAAAGACGTTTACGACGAAGTAAAGCGCATCGCGCACCGCATAAAAAAGGCTCTGCTTGCGCAGAGCCTTTTCGATTTCCCGAAGAGCGGGGCTATTGGATGGTCATCGATCCCGTCGCCGTGCAATTGACGTTAATCGAACCGCCGAAGTATTGATCCGAGCCGACCGAGCCCAAGAAGGCCGTGGCCGCCGGGTAATCGCCCGAGGACTCGATCGGATTGACAAAGCCCGTGACCGTCGATGCGCCCGTTGAGCCGGAAACGATCTGCGCTTCGATCGTCGTCGCACCGACGCCCGAGCACTTGATGTTGACCGTGTGGCCGTACGTGCTATGACGATCGGTACCCGGCGTGTTGAACGGACCGTTATTCGAGAACGTCACGATACCCGGCGTGAGGGCAACGAGCTGATACGATCCGTTGTCGAACGTCAAGTGACTGGTCGGATCGCTCGGATCCGTCAGTTGGTCCGTGATTGCCGTGCCGTTTTCATCGGCCGCGACTGCGTCGATGTCGTAAGAGCCATCGGCGTTGGGCGTTCCTAACCCGCTGCAGCCGGTAGCATGGCAGAGCAAATAGGCAGACTGCATGACGCCTTTGAGAAACAGTGTCGATGCGCCGTTGCTTCCCGGCGCAAGATTCAGCGTCGTCTGACCTTCGGAGAGCACGTATCCATCATTCGCGCTGAGGCACGGATCGGGAGCAACGTCGCATGCACCGTTGAGCTGCACGACGCCAACCGTATTGGGTCCGGGAATGGTCGTATAGGTTGCGGTGATCGTTGCAACGAGCTGATTCGTGCCATTGGCATATCCCACGGTCGACGTGTAACTCACCGAACCGCCATTCGAAAGCGGAGCGGGTGTTGCGGACGGTCCGGGCGTTGCCGTGTTACCGTTCGGAGCGAAATCGATCGGCACGTTCGTACCGTCGAAGACGATGTCGATCGAACCATTGGTGTTGCCATCGACGAACATCGGATGGCGCGATCCAAGCGCCATCGTTCCGCGCGACAAGGGACCATTGCCGAGCGGTATGGTCATCGTTAGGGTGCCTTTGGCATTCGCCTTTTGCGTAACCGGCGGCTTAGGCGCCGGCGTGCCGGGCGTCACGCCGCCATTACCACCGCAACCGGTGGTTAGCATCAACCCGGCAACTGCCAAAACGGCAGCGATACGATATTTCACGTAAACTCCTTTTAAGTGTATAGTCCGGAGACAAAAATGAAAGAAAATAACAAATGCAGCGCAGCATCTATACGCTGCGCGACTTTACACACGAAAATGCGAAGCAAGCATGGGGTTGCCCTTGCGTCTTTTTACCTAAAGTTTGTATAGGTGATGACGAAGATTCAGCGTTCTGCTTGCGTATCAGGCGCTTCGTAGTAACCTACGTCACTTATTTTGCAGTGCGCGAAAAAATGCGACCGTACGTTGCAGCCCATCTTCGAGCGAGACGCGCGGCTGCCAATCCAAAAATTCTCTCGCGCGAGAAATGTCCGGGCAGCGGCGCGACGGATCGTCAGCCGGCAGCGGCATCGATGTCAGCTTCAAAGGCACGCCGACGACTGTGGAAACGATTTCCGCGAATTCCCGAATCGTGTATTCTTCCGGATTGCCGAGATTGACGACCATTCCGCGCGCACGTGAGGAGGCTGCACACCGAACGATGCCTTCGATCAAATCGTCGACGTAGCAAAAAGAACGCGTCTGCGCTCCATCGCCGTAAATAGTCAGCGCGGCGCCGGACAGCGCCTGTTTGACGAAATTCGGCACGACTCGGCCGTCGTCCAGCTTCATTCGCGGCCCGTACGTGTTGAAAATGCGCACGATACGGCCATCGAGCGCTTTGCTGCGGACTAGCGTCGATACAAATGCTTCGCCGTAGCGCTTCGATTCGTCGTAGCAGGCGCGCGCGCCGATGGGATTGACATTGCCCCAATAGCTCTCGCGTTGCGGATGTTCCCGCGGATCCCCATATGCTTCCGACGTCGATGCGTACAGAAACGCCGCACCCTGTTCGAGCGCGAACTCAGCCGCCGCTTCCGTGCCGCGGCTGTTCGCGCGCATCGTTTCGATAGGGTGATTCCCGTAATCGACCGGGCTGGCCGGCGAGGCGAAGTGGAGCACGAGATCGACGTTGCCTTGCAGCTCGATACCGCGCGAAACGTCGGCATGCACGAACGTAAAGCGTGCGTTCCCATCGGCGTCGCGAAGATTTTCGGGCGAACCGGTCAACAAATTATCGAGGCCGACGACGTCATGGCCCTCGGCAAGATATCTATCGGCGAGATGCGAGCCGACGAAGCCGGCTGCACCGGTAATGACTACGCGCACGTCTGCGGGTTCGCTAGTTCCATTGCGCCTTCCGCTAATCGATGAGAGGACGGAAAAATTTAGAAGACGAACGTGCCCCTTGCTGCAAAAAACGTCCATTTGCTGCGCGCTCAAAAGGATTTCCAACGGTGGGCCTCGCGTATAACCTTTTCAACAAGTTCGTCGTCGGCGTTAGCAAACTGACCGGCGAACCGCTTCAATATGCACAAGATGGCGTTTATACCGTGCATAACGCCGAGTTTTTAAAGGATGAGCGGTTCCGAAACGCATATCGGCTCGGCTTAGGCGAGGATCACAATCTGGGGCCGAATCCACACATAGAATGGCGCGTGTATGTATGCTGTTGGGCGCTCAAGAACGCCCGCATGCTGGAGGGCGACTTTGTCGAATGTGGGGTGAACACCGGCATTCTTTCGCGCGCGGCGGTTGAGTACGCGGATTTCGGACAGATGAAAGATCGCACGCTGTATCTCATGGATACGTTCGAAGGAATCCCGGAGTCTCAATTTGTTGACGCCGAGCGCGCTATGGGATTGGACAAGCGCTACGTTTATGGCGATACGTTTGCGGCAGTCCAGCAGAAGTTCTCGAAGTTTCCGAACGTTCGGCTAGTAAAGGGCCGCATTCCTGAATCGCTTTCGGAAGTAAAGAGTACAAAAATCGCCTATCTATCCATAGATATGAATGCCGCCGCTCCCGAAGTGGCGGCGCTTGAGTACTTTTGGCCGAAACTGGTCGATGGAGCCGTAGTTGTATTCGACGATTACAACTGGCGGTTACACGTGAATCAAAAGCGCGCGATCGATCAATTCGTCGCGCGCGTAGGCAGCGAAGTGCTGGCGCTTCCGACAGGGCAAGGCTTGATCGTAAAAACCTAAGAAAGTCAGCGCCGCCGGGCGTGAACTTCGATGCAGTCGCCCAAACCCAACTTATCAAGCGCCTTCGAAAGCGGTAACACGGGTACGGACAGCGCTCGCATCAAAAGTTTTTCGCTGCGCGTCATATGCACGGGATAGCGGCCTGCCGCAATAAAGAGGGATATCGGAAACGACAACGGATCGCTATTGAAATCTATGCGTTCGATGACGAATCCATTTCGCTCGAGCAACGCGGTGATTCCGCTCGACGTGTATAACGTTACATGCAGCGGCGCTGCAAAATGATACCAGAACTTCGAGAATATTCTGGGGGCCGCGCCTCTTATGTTCGGTACGCCGATGAACATACGGCCACCGGGCTTAAGCCATTTGTACATCGAGTGCAACGCTGCGTGCGGCTCATTGAGGTGTTCGAACGCGTGGTTGAGATAAATATAATCGAACGCGTCCGGCTCAAATAGGTCGGCGTCTTCAACGTTTCCGACAACAACGTCTACGCCGATATCCTTACCCGCTCTGCGCGCCGCCTCCGACCGCTCCAGTCCAACGGCGTTATTTTGCGCGTTTAGACTAGCAATGAAATCGCCGCGGCCGGAGCCGATTTCCAACATGCGGCCGAACTGCGGGCGGAAACGATGGCGATTGTACACCATGCGGTTTAGCGCGCCCGATAATTTGCTTGCGGGAACCTGCGGCAGATATGAGTAGAAATCGTCCGGGTAGATCCGCTGCAGCTGTTCTGGAGTGAGAAGCTGCGCAAGGGTTGTCGTGCCGCAAGCCCGGCATCGATTGTAGTCGTAGGTTCTACCGGTGCCTGCGTTTGCATCGGGCACGTTTGCGATTCGTTCCATGTCGTCGGAGCCGCACGCAATACAGGCGGCAGATTGGCGCATGAAATCGCATTTCGTCCAGCGCCAATTGAGCCCCTCGCACTTCATATATCAGGATTGCCGAACTGAAACGGTGAAGGTTGCGATAATGCTGCGGCGACTTATTGTAAAGGAATGGAGCTCGGCATCCATTTCGTGGTGGACGTGCGCGCTCGTCGCGCTGGTGTTTACCGCAATAGTGACCGCGAATGGAACTCCGGCCCTTCGCCACGACTGGCTTATCCTGCGCGACCGGGCCGATTTCTTTTCATCGGCGTGGAACACGTTTGGCGGTTGGATTGCCGACGGCATCGGGTCGCCGCGGCCATATCCGACCGATTATCTTCTCATCGCAGCAAATAGTCTACTCGTCTTGGTACTCGGTACGCGCATCGACGTAATAGTCATCGTATTCCTCGTCGGCCTTGCCTGTGCGCGTGCCGGATGGATGATCGCGCAGCGCTTGAGTGGGGACGGGATTGTCTGCTCCGCCACGGCGTTGTTTTTCACGTTCAATCCTTGGGTTTACTCGAAAATAGTAGCCGGACACATCGTCATGGTGTTGGCGTGCGCCGCCACGGCAATGCTCTTAGTCACGCTATTTAGGAGTGTTCCGCATCAGCGCACTGCCGCTTTGCTCCTGATCTTGACGCTGGCTCAATTACAATTTTTTGTCGTAGCCTTTGTAATCGCCATCGTCTGGTCCGTAAGGCAGCGCCGTTTTTTTGTTCCGCTGAGCGCCGCGATCGTCGCCCTGCCGATCGCGGTGGGGATTGCGGGCAGCCAAACGACGCTGCTTTCGACGCCGTACAACTTAACTTGGCAGGCCGATCAATCAGTGGACCCGATTCAAGCGTTTATATTGCAAGGGTATTTTGCAAAATACGCGCTACAGCTGCCTGTGTTCGTCAACATTGCACTTTGGGCCGGCGTGCTGCTGTGCGCGATCGGAGCGGCGCTGACGATCCGCAGGCGCGTGGGGCAGCTCGCTTGCGGCGCCGTCGTCATTGTGTGGCTTTTCGCAACAGGCACGAAAGGCTACGCCGCGCCGATTTACGCCGCATTGGTGCGCAACGTGCCGCAAAGCGGCGTTTTTCGCGAACTTTACGACCTGCTTGGTTATTTGCTCATTTGCTACGCGTTTTTCGGCGCTGCTGCAGCGGCGAAATCGCGATGGACGAACGCGCCCTGGGTGGCCATCTCGTGTACGCTGGTCTTAGGTTGGTTAGTTGCGCCTCCATACAAACTTTGGGTTCCTCTCGAGCAGGTACCAAGAGCGACGATCGCCGCCGAGTCAAACTCGCGCTTTGCGCTCATTCCCGCATTTCAGCCGTTACGTTATGAACGTCGCGGTTCTGGTTTAGATCCCGACGCGTTTGCGCGCGCATCGAATGTTACACCTTTGAATACGTCCCAGTTTGACTATCCGGCCGACACCGCACTTTCTCGATACATGATCAGCGGCGACGATCGGATGCTCGCCGCCCTGAGCGTTAGCGACGTCGCGATTCGCCCATGGCTTTCGACGGATCGCTCATCGTTGAAGTCGCAGACCACGTTGACGCCCAATTTACCGAATTTCCAACGCACAACCAACCGCTTCATCGAACACTATCGGCAGGAGCTCACGTTCGAGCCGGTGCCGGTCGTGTCTGGCTTCGTCGAAGACGCGAACGCTAATCAGGTATGGTTTTCCGATGCAGCGGGCCTATCCGGCGCGGGCGTTCCGGCATCCTGGCGAGGATTCAATCGCGCCTCGCCGATAACGCCGCCCAATACGCTGCTGGATCCGCGCTTGGGATGGGTAGACGTTCGATTCGCCTTTGCGTTTCATCCCGAGCTGGGGCAAGCGTTAGGCGGAGCATGGACGACCTCTCGCGCCGCCGCGTTACGCGTAGACGGTGCAACGCGGGCGCTAGTTTTCGTTCGTGGAACGCTGGTATCGGGTCAAGGCACCGTTATAACGAGCGCAACGCATGGTTATCGCTGGGTTTGGGTTCCTGCCGGCGCGCATACGCTCTTCTGCCGCGGGACGTGCGTCGTTGCAGCTCAAGGCGCCCCTCCTGCATTGCCGTTTACGGCGCCACGCAGCGTGCCGGCTGCCGTTTCGTTTACTACGTTTGCACCGTGGCTGGCAGTTGCTCATCTACCTGCGGGAGGTAAAGGCGTGATGCGTTACAACGTTCGATTTGATACGCACTGGGCTGCATTCGTCGATCGCACGCCCCTCACGCACTTCAGATTAGCCATGCTATTCAATGCATGGTTCGTTCCGAGCCGTACGGTCCGGACAGACGTCGTTCTGGTTGAAACTATCGCTTTCGCTCAATTTATTCTCGAGATCGTAGGTGTGCTATTTACCGGCTTCTCACTCGTCTATTGCGTGTGGAAAACATCTTGACGACGCAGTCCGCAATTGCCGAAGATCGGCCGCGTAAAGACCGTATGGCGATAGTCCGCACGGCATTGACAATCCTACTATGCCTATTATTTGCCGCTCTGGCGATTGGCTATGTCTTTGGCCCCGATCCGCCATTCGGTTTCTACTACGATCTCGGCGTTAATATTGCAGCCACGCAATTGATGGACGCGTCCATGAAGAGCCTTACGGATTTCAAGGACGCATTAGGTTGGGCTTCTTGGGATAATGCACCGCAGTTTACGTTCAATCCGATGCTATCGTACGCGTTCCTCGTGCCGCTTGCGAAAATTTTCGCGCACGATGCAATGCGAGCCGTTAAGGCACTCCAGGTCATCGACACGCTCATTGCATTCTTTGGGATGTCGTTCTTGTATTCGACCGTGCGCCGCAGATCATCTTGGGCAGCTGTAGCCGGCGGGCTTTACGCGATTCTTCCGCTTACCGTTCTACAGATCCAAGGAAACGTAGAGTTCGGATTAGCGACTGCGCTGGCACCACTCGCGCTTGCGCTTTGCTTTCGAATCACGACGTCGAGCGGCCCCGCCGGCCTGCCGCTCTGCGGAGCAATATGCAGCCTCGCCGGCGCATGCATTGCCATTGAGTACTTCTTCTTTCTGACGCTGCCTATATACGTTACCGCAGCTCTTGCGGCTTACCAAAGACGGACGCGATGGTTGGTTTGGTCGGCTGTTGGTCTGATCGTCACAGTCGCCGCTGTCTCGTACTGTATCTTTCCTACGCTGGGCACGCGTGCGTTCTTCAGCGATCCCGTGCAGCGCATGACGTCATTGCAAAGCGGTCAGTATGTGCTTTTCAGCGGCACCCTCCTTTCAATGGCCTCGCTTGTACTAAATGAAGCGCTCGTGGCAAATCCGCCCTTTAACATTTTCAATGACGTTGGATGGGCTTTATTTCCCGGCGTCACCTTATGGATCTGTGCGGCGGCATACATCACACGCAACGCAGCACGCCGTTCGCTTACGGTCTGGGAGTGCGCGCTGCTTTGGGTTTGCCTATTATGCGTTCTGCTTGCGTTAGGCGCGACGTTGCCGTTTGGAAGCATCGTTTGGAACTGGATGTCTCACACGCCGGTGCTGGCTTACATGCGCACACCCGATCGGTTCCTCGCGCTGCCGGCTGTATGCATCGTGCTTTTTGCAACGTTTCTAGGCGAAGGCGTCGTAAGACGCTCTTACGTCGGATTTTTGGCGCCGGTAGTGATAGTCGCAGTATCTTTCTCACTTGTTATCTTCGGCTATCTCAGGCACGCGTTGCAAACCGAACCGAGCCTTTCGTATAGAGAGCCTAATCTCACGGCAATCAACGCACGAGTGGCAGCTCTCGGTGGAAGAAACGTCCCGCTGGCGTTCGTTCGTAACGGTTCGATCTACGATTTTCCGCTCTACGGATATTCCACACCGCAACTTCGAACCTCATCGGACCTTGCCGGCCGATACCTCTTAGATGGAATCGCCGGAGCCGGTATATTTGCTAAGGCCGGAGTGCATTCACTCGTAGCGACCCCGAATTGGACCACGGATGGTCAAAAACTCCCCAATCCGCTCTCAGCTCTGTCGCATTCTGCCCTCCTCACCGGCGAAATGATCGGAGCGAATTCGGTCTACCTCTTCGTACCGCGCGGCATTCGCGCGCCCATATATCCGGTGCATCCGAGCTGTTATGAAGGTGGGCCCGGAAATTTGGACCGGATCGAGGCAATGCCGCGGCTTCGAAATATTTCGGTTATGCGTAGTCAAGCCGTGTGCGAAAGAACGATTTTAAGCGACTTCGATCCTCGCGACAGCCTTGTAAACGATCCAACGGTTCAGCGGTGGCCCGGTAACGTACTTTTTCCCGATGCGGTGCAAATAAAAGATAACGATTACGCCTTCATTCAAGGCCGTGCGCTTCTAAACGACCCATGGTACCGGAACGCCATCGACGGCGATGCAACTGTGCTAAGCCGGGGAGGCGCCGTGGAGATCAAAAGCGGCGCGTCGGCGACGATCCGTAGCCATATAATAAAGGGCGTAAAATACGCGCTTGACGTACGGGTTGCATGTCATGCCGATGCAACCGTCAGCGTCAAAGACAGCAGCCACCGCCTGTCGCGCGTCCAATGCCATTCCGCACCGGGTTTTCAGTGGCTCACGGTACCGCTCGTCAGTTCAACGACCGACAAACTCTTAACGATATCGATCGAACCGGCCACACCGGTGCTGCGCAACGATGCGCAATGGGTTGTAGCACTGGACGGAGTGGTGCTCGCTCCACAAGCGCATGAAGAAAACACCGCTCTAAAGCACGCGGGCAAATTAACAGCGGTGCTATCGACTGCGCGCTTCGCGCCATTAGGCTTGACCCCAAGCCCAGGGACCGGCTCCATTTCGCTAGTCAAGCGCATCGGGTTTGTCGAGGGAGTCGGCGCGAGCGCGGCAACTTCATCCGCTCCGGCGCTGACCGTAAGTTCGACGAATAACTCGCTCGTTTTCCGCTGGAACGGCGAAAGCGGCGCTTACGTCGTGTCCGGGGCCGCATGGATCGCCGGAAAAGCTGCAACGCTTCAGCTACAAGTCAAGGATCGATCGGTTCGCGCAATCTCTGCGTACGATCCCGCTCTGGACATACCTACAACCGTAACGGCGATAACGCGCTTACGTAAGGGCGACCTTCTAAACTTCAAAATCGATTTGCCTGCGGGAGATCCGAATGCGACTGGGTCATTTGTCGGAGTAAACGTTATGCCCGTTATGCCGGGCACGATCTCTGTAGACGAGTCGGGTAGCGAAAACTATTCGTGGAACTTCCTGGATGTGCCATCGTGGTTCGTAAAAAGCGCCGACAATCAGCAATCTTCAAGCGGTTTGGTTCCGGGCGCTCCGATCGATATCACTTTAACGGCTCCCCGGTTCACAAACCAAGGGACGCAGGTTTCGGCGCAAATAAATGCCACAGGCGCAGGCTCGGGATCGGCGACACTGGCATGCGCCGGCGCGCGGCCGGTCACCTTCGTGCTCCGAAGCCCCGACTCCGTAGCCGGCACAGCCGGTTCGCAAATCTCGTCGTGCAAGCTGCACCTTCATCTGGGGGATCGCGCACTTCGGATAGGGACCGTCGACATCACCACGCACGGGCCGGTGACCGGCGCCCGCGTCACAACGCGATGGTTGACTAAAGGAGCGTATCTGGTCCGCGCCTTCACCGCTGCAGGCGTGCAATTTTCACCGGCGCTCGAGATCGACGGACGCAAAGCGGGCAAAACCGCCGTCATCAATAAAACGGGCTGGCATACGTTGCTGCTGCGAAGCGCGACCACATTTCCCTCAACCCTTGCATTCGAAGAAGCGCCATCTGAAAACAGAAGTCTTCCGAAAGTCACGGCCGTTCAGGTGGCGGCTGCGCGGTGGCAGGTCGGCGTGAAAAATCGTTCGACCTTGGAAGCGTCGGTATTCCCCGACGGCTACTGGACGCTGGCGTCAGCGCATGCAACGTACTCTGGAAAACGCTGTGACTTAGTCAACACATGTTTCGAATCCGTCGAAGCCGGCGAATACACGCTGCTGCACCGATGGTCGCCGTGGTCCGTGTTCGGCATAATGGCGTCTATCGCAGTATGGGCTTTCGCGATCGCTTGTGCAGCAGGACTCTACACTAGGCGCCGCGACCGCGAATCGTAGCGAAAGCCAATTGTGAAAGGCGGCGCAGGGTCTTGGCAGCTTCGACTTGGACAAAGGGCAGTGTAGAAGTTCTGCGCCAGCGCACGGTCTTTGATAGTGCCGGCCCGTTTAGCGCAACGGCGGCCAAAGCAATCGCGTCACGCCACGCGCAAATATAAACATTTGCCATTTCCCGGTCGCGTGCGGCAAAAAAGGAGATAAGCTCGACGCACTGACGCGCAAGAATGAAAGGCAGTTGCAGCAATGCCTGATGCCACGGCGCATCCTGCGCAAACATAAGCAGCACGTTGCGCGTTGAGTAATACGTTCTCCGGCGCTGCGCCGGCGTGCTTTTGTCACCGGTTTTTTCGCGTGAAGCGTGTCCGAGCGTTGCACCTAGGAAGTGTATGCACGCTGCCCGGTCGTCAACGACGGTACGAAGTCCGATGTTGCGGAATTTCCAAGCCAAGTCTACGTCTTCGTAAAACCATTCGAAAAACTGCGAATAGCCACCCACGGCCAAGAACTGGTCTCGGCGTGCCGCCGTCACGCACCCGGCTTGAAATAATGTTTCGAAGAGCGGCAACGTTATGCGGCGCGGAATTGCCGGAAGTCCGGAAAGGCCAAGATCGTTTCCAAATTCCTGAAGCGTTCCGTCGGAATTGAGCAGCTTCGGAGTGGCAAGCCCGATTGTGGGATCCTCATCTAAGAGGCGCGACAACTTGATCAGCGCGTCGTCGAGCACCCGCACATCGTTGTTCATCAAAACGATATTTTGAGCCGGCACTGATAAAACAGCGGCGTTCAGTGCGGCGCCCAACCCGACATTTTGCCGACGGGATACGACGGTCACCCCCGGCCACTCTGCCCGAACAAACTCGCGGGTATCGTCGCTAGAGCCATTGTCGACTAGAATGACGTGGCCCTGGCTTAAAACACTCGGCAAGCATTGCTTGAGGATGTCGAGTCCGTTGTACGTCAGAACGTAAATACCGAGCGCCGGCGTGCCGGTTGGCGGGTTGTCGACGGTAACGGACTCGCGCTTCCTAAACATGAAAAGGATCGCTCGCGTATTCCGCAATCATTTGGCTAACGCCATCGCGAAACGTATAGTGAGGCGAAAAGCCGAGCTCGCGATGTAACCGTGTTACGTCTGCGTACAAGCCGTAACCGGAATGCGGCGTTTCTTCCGGAGTGGAGAGTTCGGGCTCTTCCCGCGTCAGAAGGCGTGAGACGATGGTTTGCATCTCGAGAGGAGTCACCGGAAGTCCGGTGGCGATATTTACCGCACCCTCGAAATTCGAAGCAACTAAAGTCGCCAGAGCCCGTGCAACGTCAGCGACGTATACGTAGTCCAGCAGCTTATTAGGCTCGCGAAATGTAGTCGTTTTCCCGGCCCTACAGTTATTGAGTAGAACCGAAACGAATTTCGACGGCGGCTCGTTCGGGCCATAAACAAAAAACGGCCGCGCCCATGCGTACGAAACGTCTCTTTGCTCGGCGTAGCCTTGAAGCGCCAAGTGCAAAGCCGCCTTTGATTTACCATACAAAGTGGCCGGCTGTATCGCCGTTACGTCTTCGACGCACGGACCGTTCGCGGGAGGCGCGTACTCGGCACACGATCCGTTCACAACGATGCGCGCGCCGCCTTCGTCAACGAAACATTTTACGAGTCGCAAACTCGCACGCAGCCAGTCGACGTTCAGTTCGGACGTCCAGAACTGCGGCGGCGTCGCGATCCACGCGAGATGCAGAAGGTTTTCTGCCCGCACCGTCTTGGCAATGCGCACGATATCGTCATCTACGAGTAGGTCGCCTTGCAACCATCGCACGCCGGCGGCATGAGCTGATGTAGGCCGGCGGCTTACGGCGTACACTTCGTAACCCAGTGCCAAAAGCTCCGGTATACACCGGCGCCCGATAAACCCGCTTGCGCCCGTGAGCAGAACCGACGTCACACGAATCTCGGTAACCCGCGATCGCGATCGGACACGATCGGGTTCGGCAGCGGCCAAGGGATGTTCAGAGTCGGATCCGCGTAATGGATCCCCGCCGCGGTCGACGCTTCATAATCGGGGGTGATTTTGTAAGCGACTTCTGCTTCCGGCACCAACGTTTGGTACCCGTGCGCAAACCCTTTCGGCACGTAAAGCGTACCGTGCTCTGAAGCGTCAAGCGTGAGCGAAATCCAGCGCCCATAGGTCGGCGAGGTAGGGCGCACGTCGACCACAACGTCGAAGATTTTCCCCTTCGTACATCTAATCAGCTTGGTCTCAGCGTATTGGCCGGTCTGGTAATGAAGCCCCCTCAGCGTTCCCCGCAAAGCGTTGAACGCCAAGCTTTCTTGTGTATATTCAGTCTGCAGACCGTGTTCGCGCATTTCCGCTCGGTCCAAGAGGCGGACGAAGTACCCGCGTTCATCACGAGCGGGTTGCGGTACGATGAGGACTACGTCGGCCAGCGCAAGCTTTTTGTAGATCACTCCACAATCTTTGCCTGCGGAATAGCCACCGCGAATTTTCCGCCCCACTCTTTGATCCCGTGCATCTGGCTGATAACCTCGTAGGTCAAGTTCCATGGAAGAATCAACAGGATGTCGGGTTTCGTATCGTACACGACGTCGGGAGACAAAATCGGAATGTGCGAGCCGGGTAAAAATCGGCCCTGTTTATAGGGGCTGCGATCCACGGTGAACGGTATGCTGTCCTTGTCCACCTTACAATAATTCAATAACGTGTTGCCCTTTGCCGGCGCACCGTAGCCTGCAATCGTCAACCCCTCACCTTTCGATCGGGCGATAAACTCCAGCAGGTGCGCCTTACACTCATCGACCTTTGCCTGAAACGACGTATAGGTTTCGAGGCGATCGAGGCCGCGCGCGCGCTCCGCCTGCAGGATACGTTCGACCGAGGCTTGAGTCCGGGCGCTGCCGGAATGCGCTACGTACGCGCGCAATGAGCCGCCGTGCGTAGGCAGTTCCTCGACGTCGACTATTTCTAATCCGTGCTCGTGAAACGCACGTTTCAGCGGCCCAACGGCAAAGTACGAAAAATGCTCGTGGTAGATCGTGTCAAACTGAACCTCTTCGATCAGACGTAAGAGGTGTGGAAACTCGAACGTCGCCGTGCCGCAACCGTGCAAGGCAATCTTGATGCCGGCAATAAAGTCGTGCAAGTCCGGGACGTGCGCTATGACGTTGTTCGCAACGATAAGGTTGGCTGTACCGTTTCGATCGACTAGCTGCTTTGCGGTTTCGGCACCGAAAAAAAGAACCTCCGTTGGGATGCCTTTTTCTCGAGCAACCGCCGCTACATTCGCGGCAGGCTCGATCCCCAGTACCGGAATTTCTTTTGAAACGAAATGCTGCAGCAGATATCCATCGTTGCTCGCAATCTCCATAACGAGCGAAGTGTCGTCCAGCTTCAGGCGTTGCAGCATTTTTTCCGTGTAGAGACGCGCATGCTCGACCCAGCTCGCGGAGAACGACGAAAAATACAGATAGTCAGAAAAAATGCGGACCGGCGATTCCATCGCGGGGACCTGTACGAGTTTGCATTCGGTGCAGACAAACGCGTGAAGAGGATACACCGGCTCACGTTCCTGCGCAACTTCGGCGGCGGTCAAGTACGCGTTAGAGAGCGGGCTTTCACCCAGGTCGCAGAAAGAAACCGACAGAGGCGTTGAGCAAAGCCTGCAAGCGTCAGACACCGCAAAAATTCCTTTGATACGTTTTGAGTTGGCCGATACTAAATTGTCGCATATCTTCGGATTGAAACCACGCTTTGTACCATGCCACAGTCCATTGGACGGCCTCTGAAACAGTGAGCTTCGTGGACCACCCTAAGACCGTTCGCGCTTTGGTGGAATCGATGCGCAATTGCTGCATCTCGGGCGGCTGCGTTACGTCGGTCTTACGCCATGAATGCGCCGAGCCGAATGCGGCCAGCAATTGTTCCGTAAGTTCCGCGACGCTAACTTTTAGCGTTCCTTCTCCAGGCCCGAAGTTATAGGCTCCGTCAACCATTGGGCCCTCAGTGACCATGCGTTCGGCTAACTCCAGATAACCGCTGAGCGGCTCGACCACATGCTGCCACGGTCGCGTCGCACCGGGATAGCGCAACGTAACGGTCTGAGCGGCCGCAACGGCGCGAACGATATCCGGTACGATCCGGTCCGGCGCCCAATCGCCTCCACCGATTACGTTTCCGGCACGCGCCGAACTGACGCGAAGTTTACCGCCCTGCAGCACGGTTGCGCGGTACGCGTGCGTAATGATTTCCGCGCACGCCTTACTTGCACTGTAGGGGTCGGCGCCGCCTAGGCGATCGGTTTCAACGAACGCGTCGCCATTGCCCCGGTTGTCGTAGACCTTGTCGCTCGTTACGTTCACAAGTGCGATTGGTCTATCCGAATGACGCAAACCCTCAATCAAATTTACAAGTCCCAGAAGGTTTGTTTGAAAAGTCGTGGCGGGATGCCGCAAACTATCGCGCACGATGGCCTGGCTTGCCAAATGGAAGACAATTTCGGGGTCCGTTCGCTCTATGGCGCGTGCAAGCAATTCTTGGTCCCGAACGTCCGCAAATTGCGAATTCATTACATCGCCCAGACCGAAAATTTCATAAGCCGAAGGCTCGCTCGCAGGCGGCAATGCGTATCCGCTAACAGACGCGCCAAGCTGCTGGAGCCACAAGGCGAGCCAAGCGCCTTTGAATCCTGTATGTCCGGTTAGCAATACGCGTTTGTTCTGCCAAAACGATGGGTTCACGACCACACCTGCCACGGTGCGGAGCCGGTTTTCCACATTGCTTCCAATGAGTTTTTATCGCGCAGCGTATCCAGTGCATGCCAAAATCCGGTGTGCCGATACGCTATAAGCTGACCATCGCGAGCCAAACCTTCCAACGGCTCACGTTCCCAGGTCGTCTCATCACCGTGGACACGCGCAAGAACCGAGGGCTCTAAAACAAAAAAACCGCCGTTGATCCAAGCATTATCGCCTTCCGGCTTCTCTTGAAACCGCGCTACGGTGTCCTGCTCCAAATGCACGGCGCCGAAACGCCCGGGAGGCTGCACCACCGTGACCGTGGCTTCCTTACCGTGCGACTGGTGAAACCGCACTAACTTGGCGATGTCAACGGAAGAAACGCCGTCGCCGTAAGTCATACAGAAGGTTTCGGTCCCGACGTAAGCAGCGACGCGTTTCAACCTTCCCCCGGTATTCGTCGCTTCGCCGGTGTCCACCAGCGTGACCGTCCACGGCTCCGCTACGGTCTGGTGAACCGTCATGTTGTTCGATTTAATATCGAACGTCACATCAGCCGTATGCAAATAGTAGTTCGCAAAATATTCTTTGATCATGTAGCCCTTGTATCCAAGGCACACAACAAAGTCGTTGAAGCCGAATGCGCTGTACAACTTCATGATATGCCAGAGAACGGGCTTGCCGCCAATCTCTATGAGAGGTTTCGGCCGGGTCGAGGTTTCCTCACTGATGCGGGTTCCATAGCCGCCGGCTAGAATAACGATTTTCAAATTAATACGATGGATAATGATTGAACAATAGCGCCGCTGCCTTCGCGTAGGACTCGTCCTGCGTAATGGCGGCATAATACTGAAAAGCGAGGTTTACGTCCAGAGCGTCAATGTGCTGCCGCCCTGCGACCATTCCCGAAACGCGAGTGTTGCCCTCGGTAGACATCTCCCCTGATGGCAACAAATTACTTCTTTCACGTTCCATGCCGCGCTCGATTGAAGCCCAGAGCGCGGTGCGCAGCGACGTGTCCGACGGATCCGCCTGGAGATAAATAATCTGCGCGAGGTACAGGGAAACGGCCTGGTAACTGCTGTCAAAGCCTCCGAGTTCCGGAAACGTGCCGTCCGGCATCTGGCGCGACAGCGCATTCCGTATGAACGATTCACCCACGGCAATCGCATCCTGGTTGCCAAACGCGCGGCCGTTAAAGTAGTATGCGGCGCCGTACATGAGCGTACGATTAACTGCACCCGTATCGGTTTTCAATGCATCCTGCTGCGTCACAAGCCAAGAGACCGCGTTTTTTCCCGCGGGTGTAAGCGCCTTGACTTGGGCACGCACGGACGCCAACGACGGGTCGCTGCGAAGCCATTTCGATTCCGATAAAAGCAGCATCGTGTGGCCGAAATCTTCGAGGAAAAAAGCCGCCGCCGCAGGCTCCGCCCACGGTGCAAGTTTTCCGGACTTCGTCACATGGCCATTGGGCCTGTCGTATTCGAAACCTCCGTCTTGACGTTGATGCGCAAACGTATAGTTACTTATGCGGATCGACGTAGCTAGCGCGGCGACGTCGTGCTGCGTGAGCGCTTTTGGAATCGTTCTATCGGTGGCACGCTGAAATTCGGCGTCGAGGTAATGTCCGCGGTTGCGGCTGGTCGCCCCATCCGAACTCGGGCGCGCGGATGCCGCCAAAGCGTTGAGAAAGCTCGAGCTCATGCGGCCCACGACTACAAGCTCGGATGCAGCCGGAAGAGAGTCTGCGTCCGCACGTAGCGCCGCACCTTGCTCTAGCAGCAATGCGAAGGTGATGAGTAAGCCGCTGACGCGCATCGCGCGTCGACGAATGATGTTATAGAAAGTCATTGTAATATACCGTCAACGAGGAACAGCAAAAGCGTATACGTCCCCGGTTGTATCGACCGCGTACACGCCGCTGGGAACAACGACCGGCGAAGCGCGGAATTGCGACGGCGCGGTGAAAGACCAGAGAACCTTACCGGACTGTACGTCTAACGCGAGCAGCTCGTTCTCGATAGCGGCAAAAGCCACTCCGTTATTGATTGCGGCGGAACCGTAAAGCGGCTGAGATCGGCTCAGCGTCCATTTAACGTTACCGTAGTAGTCCATCGCAACGACCTTCGTAGTGCCCGGCGTACCGGTAAACGGAACCGGAGTTCCATTCGTTGCTCCGTTACGCGATAAACTGCGAATCGATTGGGCGGTTGGCAAGGCCGTGTACCCCGCTCCCACGATAATAACGTTTCCGTCGGTAGAAGGCGTGGAGAACATGCCGGCCCCGTCGATTGCTCCGAGCATATTAGACCATTGAAACGAACCGCTGGACGAAAGCGCGTAAAACGTCCCGTTCTTGTTAATGAAAAACGCGCGATCGCGAGCGACGAGCACACCGCCGCCGGTGTCGTCATCGACTTTGGAGTTGCGCGTCGCAACGTAGCTCCATGCGAGAGTTCCGTTCGTATTTAGCGCCGCCGCGCCGTTCGCCGTCGTAATGGGAGCATCGCACGTATTTCCGGTTCCGAAGTAGAGATGCGTTCCGTCATACGAAATCGGCGACCACACCGATCCCCCCTGATTGGGATTGGTATCGACGAACCAATTCCAATAGAGATGCCCGGTCGCTTCGTCAAACGCCGAAACGCCGGTACTCCGGCAGCCGGGCGCGTCGCCACCGGACGATTCGGCGTAAACGCGGCCTGCCGCAACGACCGGCGACCCATGCGTGAGTCCGAGCGTTCGATGGCTCCAACGAACCGCGCCGCTCATGAGATCCAGCGCATAGAGATACGAAGGGGCGGGCTTTCCGGTGCTGTCATTGAACCGGTTGCCGATAAAAAGCGTGTTCGTGGCCGTGTCGATTGTCGGCGTCATCATGATGGAGCCGCCGATGGACTGCTGCCAAACCATGGCTCCGGTCTTCACGTCGAACGCTTCCACATTTCCAATTTGACCGCCGGCAATGAGTAAACCGCCGTACACAACCGGACTCGACTGGTCCGGTTCGTGCATGTTCGCAGTCCACTTTAATTGCAGCGAAGAAACCGTTGCCGTAGATATGCCGGTGGATTGAGGTTGATATCCCGTGCGCATGATATCGTGCGCGAACGTGACCCAATCGTCCCCGACTATGCTGCTTTGAGGGTTGAAAGGCGGAAGGGGCGGCGTCCCCGGATTTGACGGTGTCGATGAAGGTGACGGAAGCGATCCGCCACCCGAGCATGCCGTTAAAGCGGCGACACTAAGCGATGCGATCGCGATAAACGGTGCTACCCATGGTGTCCAACGTGACATACGCAGATGTTTGCTGGCTAGCCGCATTCTTCATTCCTCCACGGCGTTTTTCGGAAATGATGGAATGTCGGTGCGCGATGCAGCAGGAAGGGAGCGCAACGCCGATGCTTCGATTTCCGCGGCGTTCCGCCATCGGAAGGATCGTCCCAGCTCCATCGCTTCTCTTGAAATTTTCCGGTTCAGCGCGTCGTCGGACAGCAGGTTCACGAGCTGTATCGCGAATGCGTTCGCGTCACCAAGCGGAGCATGAAGCCGTCCCTTTGGAAAAACCTCTTCGTATATCTCCAGCCCGTACGTCACGCATGGAGTTCCGGCAGCCATCGCCTCGGCGAGCGCGATGCCCCAGCCCTCTTCATAGCTTGGGAAAGCAAACGCGCGAACCGAAACCAAAAGCGCGCGTTTTTCCTGTTCGCAAACAGGTCCCGCCATTTGAATGCATTCCGTCAATCCCAGCGACGCGATCTGGCGTTTCAGATCGGCGACATACGCGGACTCACCGTCGCCCGCAATTACAAGGGTTTGCGGCCCACACTTCTGTACGACGATTTTCCACGCCGAAATCAGATCGCTGATGCCTTTGGTAGGATGCAAACGGCCGACGTATAGCGCACCCGCTCGCGCCCCTCGATGCTCCGATAGCGGAAGAACGATATGGTCGGCGCCGTTGGTCGTTACGAACACGGCCTTACGCGCCAACAGCGCCGTTTTTTGTACGACGAGGCGACTGCCGGCGATCACGGTGCGTAAAAAAAGCCATACGAGAAACAGTCCGATACGCTCGTTCGCAAATGCCAGGACGTTATTCAACAGCGAGCCAGGGCGGTGCCATGGAGGCTCTTGAACGTGCCAAATCTCAACGGCAGCGTTGGAGCCCCCGAAGACTACGGCCGGTACAACGTCGGGCAAGAAGTGCGACTGCGCCAAAAGCACGTCGCAAGTTCTGAGCTTTAATAGCGCAAATGGTGCGAGCGCAGCGCGGAGCAGAAATACCACGGCCCTGCTTCTAATCAAGCCGCACGAAGGCAGCGCAACGAATCGCGCTGCGGGTAATGCCTTTTCAAACACGGCTCGCGCGTTCGACGGCCCGAACACCGTCAAGTCGAAGTGTTCCCACCTCCGCGCAACCTCAATAAGGTGAACGAGTCCCCCGGCCATCAGACCCGCGGTCGGCTCGTACGTATTTACGATCAGGCCGACTCGAAGCTTCCTAATCTGTGACTCCTATTACGCGCGCAAACAGGGCTCGGCGATACGTGCGCGCACCTTTTGTGAGAACGTATGATAGGAAAGACGAATTAAGTTCTCGCTTGCGGCAATTCCCAGACGATTGCGCATCTCCGAATCCGCAAGAATCTCCGCAATCGCTGTGGCGAGCGCCGATGGATGCTGCGGACGCGCCAGCAAACCGGTGACGCCGTCAACGATCGCATCCCGTAGACCAAACGTATCATACGCGACGGCCGGAACCCCAAAACGAGCCGCCTCTGAAACGACCAGACCCCAGCCTTCACGAACCGAAGCCAAAACCAGGCAATCCAGCGACGCCATTATCGCATCGCGCTCGTCTCTCGAAACGTAACCTGTAAAATGAACGCGACCGGAGCATTGCAATTCATCCGCCAGACGTTTGAGTTTTGCGAGCTCCTTTGACGAACCGCCTCCCACAATCCACAGCTGCGCACCTGGGAATTTCTGCAGAACGAACGCAAACGCTCGAACGATGTGATCGATGCGTTTCGAAGGCGTAATTCGCCCTACGTAGCCAAGACGGTGCGGCGTTCGTGAATAGCGCTCGCGCTCAACGGGCGGAAGACTGGGACTCTCGATTACGTCGATCGAGCCTCGCAACCCAATGGCCCGCAGCGATGAAGCCGAGGAGTTGGAAATGGTAATGGCCGGCGTAGAACGATATAGCCGCAGCAGCAGCGGCTCAAGGACGTAGCCGAGAGCGGCAAGCGGGCGCGGCGCTTCGTACCACCACACCTCACGAGCCAGCTGATGGATGAGCACCTTGGTTTTGCGTGGTGCGATCATTCTCGAGAAAAACGGCAGCGTATTGACCTCGTCGACGACCACGTCAACAGCGTGCCGGTTTTGCCACAACCAACGCGCGGCGAAGAAGCGGCACGTTAATTCGCTTCCCATTCGAAGAACGGTATAGTCGCCGCAATCTTCGCAATCGGGGCGCCCCGGTACTTTGGACGCAATCCAGGTGCAAACGTGGCCTGCGTTCGCTAGCGCGCACAGAAGGTCGTGGGTATACTGTTCGGCGCCCCCGGCTGCCGGATGCATTCGATCGCGCCAATTGAAGAGCGCTATGCGGACGGAACGTTGCGCATTCTGCGATCCCATCAGCGGTAGTTTGCCATGTCCCGCGTTGCGAGCGCGCCTCCATCGTCGAGCAACAATTCGCGAGCGCTCCGCACCGCAATGGGCTCGTGCCGAACGTCAAAGGTGCGGTCATAATACTTCGAGATCCGCAACCGGTAAAATATCGTCAAGGTGTCCAGCAGCATCCGCCAAACAACGCTGCCCTTCAAACGTCCGATCGCGCGGCGAAAATCAAGCGTAACCGGAGCGTCGAAGATGCGAAAACCGCGCCGGTGAGCGATCGCGAGAAGCTCGATATCGAAGGCGAATTTCCCTTCGCACATACGTGGCAGGATGTCGTCAAGCAGAGACTTTCGGAAAAGTTTCAAGCCTGTTTGCGTATCGCGCAGCGGCAGTCCGAACAGCAACCGCACCAACATGTAGTACCCGATGCTGTAAAGCCGGCGTATTGGAGGGTACACAACCCGTGAAAGCGGATGCCATTTCGAACCGATAACGGCATCAGCCGCATTCAGTTCCATTATCTCGAAAAATACGGGAAGCTGAGAGGGGTGAAGGTCCATATCGGCGTCGAGAAACACGATGTATTCGCCAATGGCATACTTGACGCCGCAGGCAAGTGCGCTTCCCTTTCCTTGATTCTCCTCGTACCGGACTACGCGCACACGCTCCGGGTGCTTAAGCCGTGCTTTGGCGGCACTAAGATGCGTCTGGTCGGGACTTCCGTCATCGACGACCACGATCTCGAAGTCATATCCGAAACTCTCGAACGTTTCGACCGTTTCGATAATGTTCTGCTCGATGAAGTGCGCTTCGTTATACGCCGGAATGACGACGGAAAACTTGCCGTTAAGCATGCTGCACCACCCGCTCCCGCACCCGCCGGACCAAGCCCACAAGGCAGACCGCTACGACCAGCGCGTTGCCGGCAAAAAGTACGTGAATAACATCCCAAAGGGAACGATGGAACGCGGCAATAGCGATCACCTCGATCACCGCAGCCGCGCCGAGTCCATAGAGAAAATCGAACTGATGAATGCCGATCTTGAAATTCACCAAAAGCGTTGCGAGCGCAAGCAGACACATAACGGCGTCGTACTGCAGGACGTACGGCGCCGCTGAAACGAACGCGCCGCCCGCCAAAACGTGCACGATATCGGACGGGAACAAACCGAAAAGGACAAGCGCCGCAACCGACATAGCGATCGTCACGACAGCGGCCTGGAAGAGCAGCGGGAAGGCATTTTGGCCACGCTCGTTCTTGGCGACGGCCTTCGGCAAGACCACTGCCGGGACGAAACCGACGAGGAACAGTACGACTTTGCCCGTCAGGTTGACGGCGGCATACAGCCCCGATTCATGTGCGTTGAAGTAGTGCTTCACCAGCAAGACATCCATAAAGCTGATGAACGTAAGAAGGCCGGTTGCGAGCCCGATGCCGAGCGTCGTCTGCGCTAAACGGCGTAAATCCAGACCGAGATGCACGGACGAATCTGCAGCGCTGCCGTGCTTGCGGAATACCGCCCACACTGTATATCCCAGTGCACATGTGGTGGCAATAATCCAACCCAACATTGCCCCATCCACGCCGAATCCGGCGTAGACGAGCGCGACGCCGACAGCCAGTTTTAAGAAGACTTCGAGCAGCGTCGACGTGGAGAAGCGCAGAAAGTCCTGTTCTCCCTGAAGAATACTGCGCACGCTCGGCGTAATGACGCCGACCGCTATAATGCCTATGCATAGAAGAATTGCTGCGTCGTCTTGGATTCGCAAGAACGAAGCAATCTGATCGCGCAGCGGCACGCCGATGATAATGATTGCGGCCGAGCCCAGACCTGTCCATTGCAGCAGTATTTGGGACAGCCTACGCACTCGTTGAGCGTCTCCCGCCGCGTGATACGTCGCGGTGTACTTCACGATGATCAGCGAAAGAATCAACGTCGGAATGGACAGGATCATCAAAAAGCTGACGAGCGCGGACAGCGTCGCGAACCCCTCGACGCCGAGGCGCCGGCTCAGCGCAAAATTGAACAAGTAGTTAAAGACGTTGGCCGCCATCGTCGCCGCAAAAACCACCGCGCTATGGCGCAGGAAATCGTTTCGCAGTGCCCGCCGAACCGGCTGCGCGACGCGCTGCATCGCAATCGACGTGACGCTCATGCGATTGGCGCCTCGCGGTTTTCGGGCGGGCTGGGCAAATTACGCTCGAACTTCTGCACGATCAGGTTGACCGCGACGGAGAGTTCCTCAACCTTCAGAACCAGCGCGGCAGCAACAAAGGCTAAGCCGCCGATTGCGATCTGCCCGATTAGAAACCACGCCCGCGATGCGAACGTTATTTCGGGCTGCACGCCGAGCGCGGCGATCCAGTGTAGCGCAGCCACCATCACGGCTGAACTTGCCCCGATCTTCAGAGCAGAGATTCCAAGCGTGTGCCAATCGATGCGCTGCACCAGGCGCTGGACCAAGGCAAGCAGCATCAGCGCCTGCACCGATTGACTAACGGAATTTGCCAGAAGCAATCCGCGCGCACCCAAACTCGGAAGCCATAGGACGGATAGTAACACATTGATGACGACGGCAAATACCGAAATAGCGACAGTCCAGCTCGTTTCTTTGCATGCAAAAGCGCAACGCGTCAACACGACGTTTGCAGCGAGCGCAACGAGCCCGACGGCAGCGTACGGTAGAAGACCGGCACACAAATCCGTCGCGGTTGACTTGAACGTTCCGCGTTCGAATAAAGTCTGCACCATCGGATGTGCGAGTACGATCAACGCGCACACGCTGGGAATCGTTATGAAGTTGACCAGCCTCAAACCCATCGTCACGCTTCTGCCGACGGCCAGCCGGTTCTCACGCGCGAATTGCGACGCGAGCAGCGGAAATATGACCGTAGCTATCGCCGCCGCAAAAATCTGCTGCGGAAAACCCACGAGCTTCGTCGCGTAATTCATGCCGGCCATGTAACCGGGTGACAGCGTCGAGGCGAAGTACCGGTCGAAGAAGATCGCGATTTGTCCCGCCGCACCGCCGACGATGATAGGCCCGAGCATATCCCACATGCGGTGCAGACCCGGATGGCGCAAGTCGATTGTGAAGCGGTAACGCCGCGTCAGCAAAATCGCCGGCATTTGCACGACCATCTGCGCGAATAGGCCAAGCGCCGTGCCGAGCACAAGCGCGTAGATGCCGTATTGGTGTTCGAGCAAAATGACGGTTGCGATCGTCACGCCGTTCACGGCGATCCCGGTAAGCGACGCAGCGCGGAAGCGGTTGTGGGCGTTGAGGACAGCGCTGAACACACCCGACAAGCTCACCGCAACGATGCTCGGCATCAGCCAGCGCGTCATGCGAATTGCAACGCCCATCTGCGGACCGGGGAAACCGTGCGCGATGAGCGGCACATAGTATGGGGCAAGGATCCAGCCCAGCACCGCACCGACCGAGAGCACGATGAACAGGCCGTTGATGATCGTGTTCGCGAGCCGCCAGCCTTCGTCGTCGCGGCCGTTTGCGATGTATTCGGTGAATGTCGGAACCAGTGCGCTGAGAAGAGCGCCGTTGAAAACGCCGAAGAGAATTGTAGGAATGACGGCCGCCGCCAGAAAGGTGTCCATCTCCCACTGCGTTCCGTAGTACCGCGCGTTGACGACTTCGCGGAAGAAGCCGAGCAGTGTTGAGCCAAGCGTCGCCGCCATCACGAACATGGCCGAACCCGCGAGCGCCTCTACCCCTCGACGTTGCCCGGGGTCTTGGGTTGCCTCTCGATCGCGCGTGAGTGGGACTAGGCGCAGCTGCGGTTTAATGCGCGCCGTCCTTTCGAATCACCGCTGGAATCGTCTTGACCAGAATCCACAGATCGAGCAGTGGCGACCACGTGTCGATATACAGATTGTCTAGGCGCATCCATTCCTCGAACGAGACGTTGCACCGGCCGTTGATCTGCCAAAAGCACGTGATGCCGGGCATCACCGTCAGGCGGCGCATCTCGTACGGTCCGTAGTGTTCCACCTCGCTGGGCAAGGGCGGTCGGGGCCCGACCAGCGACATCTCACCGCGCAGCACGTTGAACAGATTTGGGAGCTCGTCTATGCTGGTGCGCCGCAAGAACGCTCCGAGCGGGTGCAGACGTGGGTCATCTTTGATTTTGAAGACCGGCCCGTCTGCTTCATTTAAATGTAGGATGTCCTCGCGCATGTCGTGCGCGCCCTCGACCATGGTGCGAAGCTTGAACATCCGAAAGCGCCGGCCGTAGCGCCCGACGCGATCCTGAGCGTAAAACGGCGAGCCGCGATCCACGACCGCGATGGCCAGCGCCGCTAACGCGATGACCGGAAGGGCCAACAGCGTCGCGAGGGCGGCTACACTAACATCGATGAGCCGCTTGACCACATGCCAAGACGCGGGAACTTCGCGCGTTCTCGCGCTCTGCCAAACCTCGATTAGTTGCATGGCACCCGGTCAAAGGCCGCCGCAACCGTTCTGCCGACGTAATCCATGCCTTCGATGACGCCGAGCTGCTCGCCGGGGCGGTCGCTCAGATGAACGAACGGGACGAACTCGCGCGTGTGATCGCTCCCCGGCGCAGTCGGATCGCAGCCGTGGTCGGCGGTAAAAATCACTTCATCGCCCGGACGCAGCAGGGATTGCAAGCGCGGTATGAGCGCGTCCAGCTCTTCGAGTGCGTTTGCGTATCCGCGCACGTTCCGCCGGTGGCCGTACTTGGAATCGAAATCGTTGAGATTCACAAAAATAAAGCCGTGATCGATCCGTCCGAGGAGATCGAAGGTTTTTTCCATTGCATCCCGATTGTCGCAAACGCGTACCGACGTCTCGATGCCGTGACCACAATAGATATCGCAGATTTTTCCGACTGCGTGAATGGAAATGCCCTTGGCCGCTAGGTCGTCGAGAATACTTCGAGGCGGCTCAATGGCATAATCGCGTCTGTTCGCGGTTCGCACGAATGCACCAGGCGAGCCCACGAACGGCCGCGCGATGACGCGATTTACGCCGTGCGGGGGCACGAGCATCGCACGCGCACGTTCGCACCAGTCATACAGCGTAGGCAGCGGTACGGTTTGTTCGTGCGTCGCGACCTGAAATACGGAATCGGCCGACGTGTATAAAATCGGCCGTCCCGTGGACATGTGTTCGGGTCCGAGTTCTTCGATAATCTCGGTGCCCGAGGCCGTCTTGTTTCCCAGCGGCGGTTTGCCGGCGATGCGCGTGAACTCGTCGACGATTTCTTGCGGAAAGCCGTTAGGGTAGGTTGGGAACGGCACGTCCGTGACAATGCCGGCCATCTCCCAATGACCCGTGATCGTGTCTTTGCCTTTGCTGCGTTCGCGCAGGCGCGCGACGCGTGCCCGCGGAGAAGCCTGGGCAGGGACACCTGCCAGATCGGTTAAGCAGCCGAGCCCGAGTCCGCCAAAATTCGGTAAATGCAAGCTGCCAACTCGGCGAGCGACATTCCCGAGGGTGTTAGCGCCCGGCGCATCGGCATATGCATCCGCGTCCGGTAATGCGCCCACACCCCCCGAGTCGAGAACAATCGTCACAATTCGGGTCATTCCGACCTGGCGGTTTCGAAGCGTTAACGGGCCGAGCCTTCCCGGCTGTAGGCACGAGCTTCGGTTTAGCCGAAGCGGGCGCGACGTGCTTTCTTTGCTCATGAGCGTTCTGCTCCACGTCAACGCCGATAGCGTGCAGTTCTTCTACGACCGTTTTTTGCTCGAAGCGGACGGCAACGTGCACGTGACGACGAGCGACGGCATGACGATGAGCGGCGATTCGTTTTCGATGGACTTGAAGCTTAACCGCTTCATGCTCGCCGGGCACGTGCACGTGCAGGATCCGGCGGGATCGCAGGAAGGTGCGGCGCTCGCGGACTTTCTCGACGACAAGCGCATTTATTTCGTGCCGGTGATAAGCGAACCCGACCGGTGGACGTTCATCAACGGCGATTTCGCGCATCCGGCAAAAGGCCGCGATATGCCGGGCGATGCGTTCGAGTTTCCGGATTTCGGTGAGGCAAAGCCATTCATAATGACGGACAGCGCGACGGTCGGCACGCGATCGTTCGTACGTTTCGGCGGAAACCATCTCGACGTCGCCAACGGCCTGGGTGCGTACGTTCCGACGCCGTCGTATTACGTGAATTTTTCAAACGATCAGCATCTGGGCGATAATTCGCTGGCCGGAGCGAGTTTCGACGCGACGGACCAATTCGCGGGTAACGCAAACTCGATTAGCGCACTGCACCTCCGCTACGATCCCACGAACAAGACCTACCTCTCGTTCGAACAACATTTCAGCGGCAAGAAAGCTTATGCGGTCTTTTCCGTCAATCCGCTTACAAAAGAGCAGAAATTCTGGGACTTGGTCACCTCGGTTCGGCCGTCCGACCGTTTTCAGATTCGCACGTTTACGCAGCTGGCGACCAATCAGCACGGCTTTAGCTTACCTTCAGCTTCGGGGCAGTTTACAACCGTGCAAGCGACTCAGGCGTTACCGCACTCCTTCGTGCAGCTCAACGCTCAGTTTACGAACTACTCGCTGCTGCCGCCCACGTATAGCTTGCAATACCATCATCCATTCCAAGCTCAGCTTATCGGCCAAACGTTCAATAACCGGATCGGAAAACTGCCGCTATACGAATCGTTGCAATATGGCCTGGGCATGACCCACGACATTTACGGTCTCCAGCAGATTGGCGGGGTGACGTACAACGAGATTTGGAACCACTTCGTCGGGTTGCAAATGTACGTTCCGTCGCTGAAAATCGGCAACAGCCCTATCGAGTCGAACAACGTGTACTTCAACGCGACGTTTCAAAAGACTCGCACGTGGAACTCTACACCGCATTATGTCGATGCGACGCTGACAAACTTCACGCTCAGCAAAACGCTGGATCGGCACTTTCTCGCATTCGCAGGTTATTCGAATCAAAATACGGGCGACTATTATGAAGGCGTGCTCGCATCGCAGATATACGCCCCCTTTGTTCCGGTTGTGAACGGCGTGCCGGTTTACGGCTACGCCGCTTTCCGTGGCGTGGCGACGCTGCGTACACTATCGTTGGATTTGAACTACAGCAACGCCGGCAACTTCACCGCATCGCTGCTGGGACGCAAACACGTCGATTTTCCGGCACCCTACCCCGGGCTGTTTCCAACGCCGCCGCTTAACATTCTGGGCCAACAAGAGATTTCAAACTACTTAGGTGAGCCGCCGTACGACCTCACTGCGGACGTTCGCTTCCGTGTGAACTCCCGAATGTCGATCGATATCGCACGTTCCTACTTCTTCAACTTCGGCAACCAGCGCTGGAGCCCCAGCTTCGTGATTCAGGTGACGCAATAGTGAAGCGCGTGGTTCTGTCGGCTCTTCTCATCCTGACGCTCATCGGTGCAGCCGGCGGCGGCGTTACCGTGACCTCACAGATTCTCGATTACGAAAAAGGCTGGCTGTTTCTCACGACCGGCGACGGCTTCCGCGTGGCGCCGAACGTCGAAGTGCTAAACGGCCCCGCAGCAACCCGGCGGTACGCACGGGTGACGTTCGATTCGTCAGGCGTCGTGACGAAGATCGAAGTTTCACGCACGAAACTTCCCGCCGAAGGCGATCTCGCTTCGGTTCATCGCTTTGCGGTTTCACTCTCGCCGCCGGTGCCCAATCCCGATCTTGCAGCGCCGCCTCCAATCGGCCGCTGCGGTCTTACGCGTGCGGGAAAACTCGTCGGCCTGACGATTACCGTGCAAGTGCCGCCGTCGACCGGTGCGACGGATAACGTGTACATGACCACGGACCAAAGCGCGTGGAATGCTCAGGCGTACCGTTTGGATCGCATCGACGCGCTGCACTACCGCACGACGCTAAAGCTCCTCTCCGGTACGCAAATGCACGTACTGTTCGATCGCGGATCGACGCAATCGGTCCAGCTCGGACAGAACGGGATCGAGCAGCAGCCGTATCTGCTGTGCATCGGCGATGAGGACGCGCAGGCCTTCCGTGCGATCGTGTACCGCTGGGGCGACGAGCAAAACGGTCAGACTCAGCAGGTTCCGACCTCGCTCCCGACGCCGTACAATCCTGCGCCGTTCCCGAATTTGCCGACGCCGCATCCGCGCTAGCGCACGGGCACGGTAATTTCCTGAACGGCGGTCGCGCCCGCGCTGTTCATTGCAACAACCTGCGCGGTGTAATCTCCGCGCATAAAAAACGGAACGCGCGGCATGCGGTACGTCACTTGCCAAACGCCTAGATCGGCGCGGGGAATTCGCGCCGTGCGTCCGGCAAGATGAATTTCAACGGCGGCCACGTTTGTTGAAGTAATCACCGTTCCGGTCACGGTTTCACCGCTGTGAAAAATAGGATCGCTCAGCTGTATCGCGAGAATCTGCGGCGGCGCGTCTGCGGGAAGCACGAGCGGCGTCGGAAGCGGCGTAGGCGAAGCTGCCGGCGTCGCGGTAGGCGACGGCATCGCGGATGGCGTTGGTGACGGACCTGCGGACGGGGTCGGCTCTGGCTGTGGCGCCGGCGTTTGTGCCACTAGCGCCATCGTGAGGGCGGCGTTTACGAGCAGAGTCTTGAGCATACGTTTTATCTAACGGTAATCGGCACGGAAGACGTTGCCGCATCGCCGCGCGTATTTCTTGCGATAATTTCCAGCGTGTAGGTCCGGTGTAAAAAGAAGGGCAGTTTCGGCACGCGATACGATAACGCGAACCGGCCCACGCCGACTTTTCGCATTTGCGTTCCGTAACCGCCGATTCGCGCTTCTACGCTTGCCACGTTCGAGGATGTTTCCACAGTACCGGAGACGACGTCACCACCGTACACGACGGGAGCGCTCATCGTCATAGCGAGAATTCGCGGCGGCGCATTCGGCGGTTCGCGAATGACGGGAGGCATTATTGTCGTTGGCGCCAGCGTCGCCACCGCCGCCGGCGGGATCGGCGTCGAACCGGCATTGAGCGGAGGCGGCGTCGCGCCCGACGATGACGGCGAGCTGCTTGCAGCCGGCGGTGTAACGGAGGCTTGTACCGGAACGTATACAAGCGGCCGGGGCGAGCGCGTCGCCGCCGGCGCCGCAGTAGCGGTGGGAGCCGCAGTGATGGCCTGCACGGCTTTGGGTGCGCCGGAACCCGGCCGGCCGGCGTGACTGTACCACTCGAGCGCGACGATCCCGCACGCGAGTGCCAGCGCCACGATAAACGCTACAATACTCCCCGGATTCCTCATCTGATAAAACTGCACGAAGGCGAGGCGCTTAACCTGCGGCGAACGAGCGGCCAATGACCGTCACCGCGCCCGCCGCGCCTACGCTAAGCGTGGTCGTTCCGCTTTATAACGAAGAAGGTAACGTCGGGCCGCTGCTCGACCGCATCGCCGGCATCATTCAACGCCTGCCGGATCGGCCGCCGTACGAGATCATCCTGGTTAATGACGGCAGCCGTGACGGCACCCTTGCAAAAATTCGAGACGAGATGCAGCGCCGGCCGAATATCGTGCTGGTCAATCTTTCACGGAATTTCGGACATCAACTGGCGGCGACGGCAGGCCTTGACGTCGCGCAAGGTCAGGCGGTGGTGCTGATGGACGGCGACCTCCAAGACCCGCCTGAACTGATCGCCGATTTTCTGCAGCGCTGGCGCGAAGGTTACGACGTCGTCTATGCGGTGCGGCGCACGCGTAAGGGCGAAACGCCATTCAAGATTTTCACCGCGCGGATGTTCTATCGTATCATCAAGCGATTGACCAACGTCGCGATTCCGGTGGACACGGGCGATTTCCGTCTGATGAGCCGGCGCGTCGTCGACACGCTCAAACGCGCGCGTGAACGCAACCGCTTTTTGCGCGGCATGGTGAGCTGGTCCGGCTTCAATCAAGTCGGCGTCGAATACGATCGCGACGTACGCCATTCGGGCGAAACGAAATATCCGTTCCGCAAGATGCTGAAATTCGCGATCGATGCGATCACGTCGTTCTCCGACGTACCGCTGCGTCTGGCGTCGTATCTCGGCTTTACGGTAAGTACCGCCGCGTTCATCTACGGCATCATCATCATCTTGTTCAAGGCCTTTCGTCTGGGCACGCCGGAGTATGCGCGCGGCTGGGCTTCGACGATGGTGGCGATTCTATTTCTGGGCGGCGTGCAGCTGATCGGCATCGGCATTCTGGGCGAATACCTCGGCCGCATTTATGACGAAGTGAAGGGACGTCCACTCTATTTAATTGCGGATATAGAGCGCTCATAGTACCATAGCGTCATGCGGCGCGCCGCAGCACTGCGCGTTATCGGGCAGGTTTTAACGGCCTCGTTCTTTGCAGGCTGCGGCAATAAGCTCACCTGTTCGCAATATCCCGTGCCCGCATCGACCGGTTCGCCTGCGACTCCGACGCGATTCGGCTCGCAAATCTACGCTTCCGATGATTTGGAACGCGTGCTGGGTCTACTTGCCGGATGCGGCGGCACGATGGTCCGCATAGAGATCGCCGACAATCTCCCGTTTTCGGACGCAGTGCTCGCTGCAGCCGCGGCACGCGGCATTCGCGTCATTTTGTTGTCCCCCCGTATGCCGCAACCGGTCAACGTTGAATCGTACGCTCAAACGTGCGCAGCGCTGCAAGTGCGGTACGCGGCGTACGATCCCGTTTGGGAAATTTGGAACGAACCGAACCTCGGACAGTATTGGCTCGGCACGCCCGACGTGGATGATTATTCGCGCCTTGCGCTCGCGGCAGGCAAAGCACTACGCGCGGCCGGAGCTCGAGATGTGTGGAGCGGCGGGACGAGCGGAGCGGCGGTGACGTGGAACGAGCGGCTACGAAGCAACGGAGTTTTCGACGTGCTCAACGGATGCGCCGTGCATTTCTACGATCCGGCGTGCGAGTCGTTTAACGAATATCTCTATCTTCGCGCACGGCTCCCCGGCATTCAGTTTCACACAACTGAAACGTGCGTTCCATCATCCTCTCAAGGTCGCCCGGCGGACCAGGCCGGTTTTCTGCGCGAGATGTGGTACATACACCGCATGTTAGGCATTCCCACCATGGTGTGGTGCGAATTCCGCGACGGTACCGCCGGACACAGCGGTTCCTTTGCCTATCCTTACGGCTTGGTCGATGCAAATTACACGCGCAAGGAGTCGTACTTTACCGCACGAGACCTCATCGCGGCAGCCCGTTAAATCGCTTCATAGATGAGCGGCGGCGGCTCGACGCGGTCTTCGCCGATCTTGAATGCCTGCGCGAGATCCGCGGCATACGCGCGATCCCGGCCATATGCGTAGACTACGGGCTGTCCGCGCTCGACGCCGTCCCCGATGCGCGTATTTACGCGCAAACCGCCGAGCGGATCTTTTGCCGAAAGCCGGCGGCCGGCGTGCCCCAAGCTGACGACGTCGATCGCGTGAACGTATCCCGACTTGCGGGCGGGAATCTCGAGCGCTTCACCGGTTTGCATCGCTTCGAATGCGCGAACGTCGCCGCCCTGCGCTTGAATCATCTCCAGCATCTTCACGTACGCGCTCCCCTCTGAAAGTGCGCGCGCAACGCGTGCATCCGCGTCGTCGATTCCCGCTTCGGAGACGAGGGCTGCCGCGATCTTCAGCACCAGTTCGCGTGCGCGCCGGTCGGGGTCGCCGCGCAGAAATTCCCGCGCTTCTATGACTTCGATGCCCGTACCGATGCAGCGCCCCAGCGGCTGATTCATGTCGGTTACGAATGCGCTGGCGCGGCGTTCGAATTGCTTCGCCATCCGCGTCAGCCAGCGCGCCAGCTCCGCTGCTTCGCGCGGGTCTTGCACGAACGACGCAGCGCCCGTCTTTACGTCAAAGACAAAAACGTGCGCACCGCCCGCAATCTTTTTTGAAACGATGGACGACGCGATGAGCCCGAGCGCAGGCACCGTCGCCGTATGGTCGCGCAAATAGTAAAGCCGGCGATCCGCCGGTACCAGCGATTCGGTTTGCGCGGCTATCGCGCAGCCGATCGTTTTGACTTGAGCAACGAACTCATCGAGCGACAATGAGACGTTGAATCCGGGAATCGTCTCGAGCTTGTCGATCGTGCCGCCGGTGTGTCCGAGCGCGCGCCCGGAGAGTTTGGCGATGCGGGCGCCGCACGAGGCTGCAAGCGGCACGGCGACGAGCGAAACAATGTCGCTCACGCCGCCGCTGCTGTGTTTGTCCACGACTGTAACGTCACCGTAATCGAACGATATCGTCGCGCCGCTTTCAACGATGGCTTTGGTAAGCGCGAACGCTTCGTCAAACGACATCCCGCGCAGAACGCAGGCCATACACAGCGCCGCCATTTGCGCGTCGTCGATCCGTCCGTCCATGAAGCCCTCGACGATTCCGTCCCAATCCTTGGCGCGCAGTTCGGCGCCCTCGCGTTTGCGCTCGATGCAGCGGCGCATTACGTGTTCGTCCATCGGGGCGTGGGATTCGCGAAGCCGCCAGCGAAGCCCGCCGGGTGTTCCTTGACCCGCTGGCGGCAATAGGCTACTGCGCGTTTTTCATCGCCGTGATTTTGCTTACGATGAGGCGCGCCGCCTATGCCGTGTGCGCGCTGATCGCGGTACAGCCCTTTGCGCTCTATCAAATCGTCGAGTCCCTGCAAATCACGCTGCCGAAAGTGACGCTGGTCGCCGTACTCATCGGGTTGCTGGCATATCGCGACGCATTTGCGCCGGTCGGGGAACGTGCGCCGTGGCGGATCGCGACGGCCGGAATGCTCGTACTCGGCGCGACATTATTTACGCTTGGACATGCAACGTACCGCGATCCCGTATTGCGAGAATCGCTCAAGGCGCTCGAGTACGTCGTCCTGTTCTGCACGGTCGTTGCCGCATATCGCCTCGATCCCGATCGCCGCTCGGTGCGCGCGGCAATTTTTTGCACGAGCATTGCCGTCGCGCTGCTCGCGCTTGGACAGGAAATTGTCGGTTCGACCTCTGCGATGCTGCTGAACGGTCACGCGGTTCCACGCATAGCCGGACCATTGGAAGGCCCTAATCAACTCGCCGGCTACTTTGACGTCGCGCTTCCTCTTACGCTGGCGTTTGCGATTGAAGAGCCGGCGGTTCTCGCATACATCGCCCTGGCAGTAATCGTCCTCGCGGATGTTCTCACGTTCTCGCGCGGCGGCATAATCGGCGGGATCGCCGGCATCGCGACCGTTGCGCTGATCGCCCGGAAGAATTTACGCGCCGCTTTTACATCGATCGGCATCGGACTTGCCGGCGGTATTATCGTCGCGCTGTTCTGGGGCTTGGCGGCGCACACGATGGGGCTCGAACGCTTCTGGGATTTCCGCGAGTCTGATTATGGCGGCGGCGTCGGAACGCGAACCGAACTGTGGCACGCTGCGTGGACGTTATGGCTCCGGCATCCGGTCTTCGGCGTCGGCGCGGGAAACTTCGAACTGGAAATTCCGCTCACGGGCTTGCACGGTGTGCGCACGCACGCCAATAGCTTGTATCTGCAGTCCTTGGTGGAAGGCGGCATCGTGCTTTTTGCCGCGACGCTGTGGCTCGTGTACACGTCGATTGCGACGTTTGCTCGCGAGCAGCTGCGCTCCCCGCTGATTTTAGGCGCGTTAGCCGCAAGCATCGCCTTGGCATTGCATCAAGTCGTCGATTTGCTGACGTTCTATCCAAAAGTCGGCGGCGAATGGTGGATCGCAATGGGTTTAGGCGCAGCGGAACTCGCCGTGGCGGCGCGCATCGGACGGGCAGTATGCGCGTAGCGCTCTTGGTTCCGCTCGGCTTTGCGTCCGGTGCGATCGCATGCAGACTTGCGCTGCGGCATGCGCCGGCGGACATTGCCGTCGATCTCGCCCAACCTCTTACCGTAGTAACGTACTGGCAAAGCTTCGGTGCGTGGATGTGGGCGGCGTTGTTCGGGGCGGTTGCGATTGGAAGCGCGGGATACATCGGTGTCCTCCGAAGCTTCTCGCGCAAGAGCCTTTCGACTTCGGTCGAGGCCGTTCGATACCTCACGATGACAACGCTCGTAAGCGCACTCGCGTGCGCATGTGCGTTAGCGTTTCCTCTCATCTTCTCAAGCGACGTCTACGCGTATGCCGGCTATGGCGATATGGCGCTGCACGGCATCGATCCGTACGCGCACGCACGTATTGCCGCGCGCGATCCGCTCTTGGATGCAATGCAGTGGCAATGGGGCAATCCGCCGCCGATGTCCGTGTACGGTCCGGCATTCGTGTGGATTTCGAAAATTTTCGTCACGCTGTTCTTGCCGCTCGGCGCCGCTGCGCCTCTGTGGGCCTTTCGGGTACTGGCATGCGCAGCGCTTGTCGCATGCGCGCCGCTCGCATACACGGCGTTCCGATCGTTCCCGCGATCGCATCGCATGCTGGCAGCCGCGGGAATCTGTCTGAACCCCATAGCGATTTGGGCGTGCGCGGAAGGCCATAACGATGCGCTCGTGCTGGCGGTCGTCTTGGCGGGGTTTGCGCTTGCAGCACGTTCGCGCGCGTTCACGGGCGCAGCGACGATCGCGTTGGCTGCGCTGGTGAAGGCGCCCGCGCTGGCGGCGGCCGGAGCATTTTCTATTTATGCATGGCATGATGCGCGCCGGCGCACGTCCGTTGTCTGCGGCACCGCGGCCGGTGCGCTGGCCGTTATTGCGATCGCTGCTCCGCTGGAGTATGGCGTTCGTTCGCACCTCGCACCCGCCGGACATTACATTCCGCAGTTCTCGCTGCAGTACGCACTTGCTTCGATCGTACCGCTCCAGGGCGCCGCTGCGCTTATATTTACGCTCGCTCTTATTGCTGCAGCTGTCGGATTGTGGCGGCTCTTTCAGGGACGGCGCGACGGCGCAATACCGATCGCCTTAGCAGTATGGCTCGCAATCCCAAACCCCTATCCATGGTATGCCCTCTGGATTCTTCCGGTCGCGTTCCTAGCGGCAAGCGATGCGTCATATGCCATGTGGGCAGTTATTGCGGCATCGTTGCTGATCGTGTTCCGCTACTACGGCGATGCGACCACCGATCTTTCGAAAGCGCTCGGCATCGGGATCGTCGCAGTGGAATACGGCTTACCGCTCATTATTCTTATGGGTGGGCGCATGTATCGTGCGCGTCGGGACCGCCGGGGAATCCGTACACCGGTCCCTGGCTTTGCGACGACCCGTAATTTGTAACAGAGTCGTAAACCTGTTCTTCGCGATCCAATTCTTTCTGCGCGTCGCTCGTAAGACGCGCCACTGCTTGCTTCAGATGCGCCCGCGCTTGACCGACGGAGGCGCCTGCGGACCGAACGGTCCCGACGGACGAACGCGCAACGCGCTGGGCGATCACCTGATGACCGCGTACGTGGTCCAGCAGGCCCGGATCCACGGACGTGATAATCGCGGGCCTGACTTCCGTAACTCGGAACGAGATCGATTCCGACACCTGAAACGTTTTGCCGGCGCGCTGTACGTGGAAAGCAGAGACCGCGGGCCGCAGGGCATACACGGGGTGCGCGTTACAGGGTCCGCTGAGCATCGCGGCGAGCAAGAGCGACATTACCCTTATGATACGCGACGGACCCGGCGTTTTATCCCTTCTGCTTGCCGCTCGTATGCGGCGTCCGAGGCGTGGGCTTGCGGGGCGCGGTAGAATCGTAGGGCTGTGACAACCACACCCCTCGACGTCGCTCGGGGTCGTTCGATACCTCACGATGACAGTGCTGCGGCTCGGCACGACGGAAAGCGGCAGGCATTTGCCGGGCCGCTCGTCCGCGGGCTACCCGCTTCGAGCCGCGTACTTGCCGCCTTAATCGAACGGCTCCGGCGCGGCGCCGGGTCATTTGCGTTGCACGAGACGATTCCCGCGGCGCGGCCCGCGCTTATTGCGTCGCTCTACCGTGCGCTCGGTGGGCAAATTTTTGTCGTCGTGCCTACTGCGGATGCGGCGGAGCGCATGTTCGCCGATCTGCTGTATTACTTGGAAGAGGACGAACCGCGCACGGTCCGTTTGCTGCGCTCGCGCGAAGAAACGGTGGGCGCCATCGAGTCGCCGTCGGAACGCAGCGCGCGCATGGCGTTGCTCGGCGAACTCGCCGATGGCGTTGCCGGTATCATTCTTGCGCCGCTCGGCGCACTGCGGCAGTATGTCGTTCCGCGCGAGCGATTCAGGCGCGAGCGCTTCACGCTGCGCATTAACGATGAACCCGGCTGGGATGCAACGCTGGAACGTCTGTACCGGCTCGGCTACCGGCGCGCAGATGTCGTCAGCGCCGCTGGCGAGTACGCCGTCCGCGGCGGCATTCTCGACGTTTTTCCGGCATCGGCCGATGCACCCGTACGCATCGAATTTTTCGGCGATACGGTGGACAGTATTCGCCCGTTCAATTTGGAATCGCAGCGCAGCGAAGGCAGCGTGGAGGCAATCGAAGTCGTGCCGTGGACGGAGATTCCACGCGACGAAGCGTTGCGCGCCCGCGTGCTCGATCGTTTCACCGGTCCGCAAAACGTCGCGCTTGCACTGCGCGCGTACCTCGAATCAGGAGCCGACATTCCGGAGCCGTGGCTTTCGCTCGCATTCGACGAACGGGAAACAGTGCTCGACTATCTCTCGAAACATGCGACGCTGATCGTCGATGAACCGGGCATGCTTGCGACGATCGAACGCGCCCTCGACGAAGAACGTTCGCGCGAAGAAAACGTTCTGCTCGCCGGCGTCAACTCCGGCGAACTTTCCGTTTCCGATTCCGAAGTGGGTGAAGCGCTTCTGGCGGAAGTGAGCGCACCGTATCCGCACTTGAACGACCTGGCGCCGGCATTCGCGGCTCATGCGTCGCTGGTTTTCCCCGGCGGGATCGAAAGCGCGCACGCCGTCGATTGGGCGCCGCACGCCCTGGAAAGCAGCGTGCTGGAAACGCATCCCGCAGATCATTTCAACCGGCAAATCGAGTTGTTCACGCAATCGCTGCGAGAATGGGTAGCGGCGGGCGATACGGTGCTGCTCGTCACGTCGGGCGCGGGGCGCACGGCCGACGTAGTGCGCGCTGCGGGTTTGCAAGCTCAGAGGACGGCGCCTGCGCACCTGCATTTGGGCGCGCGAGACGGCCGCGTTCTGATCGACCACGGCAGCATCGAAGCGGGCTTCAGCATTCCAAATTTGCGTTTGCGCGTGCTGGGCGATCGCGAAATCTACGGACGGCCGCCCAAACGCGTCAAGATCCGCGCCGTCAAAGAAGGCGTTCCGGTTACGCTTGCGGATCTCAAAGTCGGCGACTACGTCGTGCATGCGGTGCACGGCATCGGCCAATACCTCGGGCTGCGAACCGAAACGATCTTAGGCGCGACGCAAGACTACTTGGATTTGAAGTATGCGGGCACGGATCGCATGCTCGTGCCCGTCACGCAGATGCACCAAGTCACGAAATATAGCGCGGGCGAAGGCGGCACGCCGCGTCTTTCAAAGATGGGCGGCGCGGATTGGGCGCGCACCAAGTCACGCGTTTCCGAATCGCTTGCAAAGATCGCCGAAGGCCTGGTCGACCTATACGCTGAGCGCGAACTCGCCAAAGGCCACGCGTTTGCAGCCGATACGCCGTGGCAGGCCGAGCTGGAAGAAGCATTCCCGTACGAAGAGACCCCCGATCAACTCAAGGCCATCAACGACTCGAAGGCGGATATGGAACGCGCGCGTCCCATGGATCGCGTTGTCTGCGGCGACGTGGGGTACGGAAAAACCGAAGTCGCGATTCGAGCAGCGTTCAAAGCGGTCGCGGACAAAAAGCAAGTTGCCATTCTCGTGCCCACCACGCTGCTGGCCGATCAGCACTTCCGGAACTTCAGCGCCCGCTTTGCCGGCTTTCCGATCCGCATCGAAGAGCTCTCGCGCTTCAAGAGCAAAAAAGAGCAGCGCGAGATCGTGCGCGATTTGGCGGAAGGCAAGATCGACATCGTCATCGGCACGCACCGCCTGCTGCAAAAAGACATTACCTTCGCCGATTTGGGACTGATCATCGTCGACGAGGAGCAGCGTTTCGGCGTCATGCACAAAGAGCGGCTCAAACAGCTGCGCGCGAGCGTCGACGTGCTGACGCTCTCGGCAACGCCGATTCCGCGCACGCTGCACATGTCGCTGATGGGCGTGCGCGACCTCTCGCTCATTCAAACGGCGCCGAAAAACCGCATGTCGATCAAAACGGTCGTCGTGCCGGCGAGCGACGCGGTCGTGCAGCGCGCGATCACGGCAGAACTGGACCGGGGCGGACAAGTATACTATTTGCACAACCGCATCGAATCGATCTATGCGGTCAAGAATGCGCTCGAACAGCTGGTGCCGCGCGCTCGCATCGCCATCGGGCACGGCCAGATGCACGAACAAGAACTCGAGCCGATCATGCAATCGTTCATCGACGGCGAGATCGACGTGCTCGTTGCGACCACGATCATCGAAAACGGCATCGATATTCCGAATGTCAACACGATCGTCGTCAGCGATGCCGACAAGTTCGGCCTGGCGCAGCTGTATCAGTTGCGCGGCCGCGTCGGCCGTTCCAACCATCAGGCGTACGCGTACCTTCTGTATCAGGGGCATAAAGCGCTGACCGAAGAGGCGAAAGCGCGCTTGGAGGCGATTCGCGAGTTCACGCATTTGGGCAGCGGTTTGCAGATCGCCATGCGCGACCTCGAAATCCGCGGCGCCGGTAACCTCTTGGGTTCGGCGCAATCGGGATTTATCGCGTCCGTCGGCTTCGACACCTATTGTCAGTTGCTCGCCGAGGCGATCGCGCAGCGTAAAGGTCAGCAAGCAGCGCTCGAAGAGCAGCGCGAGGCGGTCATCGACGTGAAGATCGACGCGTTCGTTCCGAACGATTACATTCCGCAAGTCTCGCAAAAGATCGCCGTCTATCAGCAGCTTGCCAAGTCGCGCAGCGAAGCCGAAGTCGAGGAAATCGCGGCCGGCGTGCGCGATCGCTTCGGACCGCTGCCGCCGGCGCTTGAGAATCTGGTGCAGCTGACCAAGCTTCGCACGATCGCCCTGCACAAGCACGTCACGCGCGTCGTCGTGGATGAGAAACGTCTAACCCTCGGCGTCGGAACCGGATTCGAACTGCAGCCCAGCGCAATTCCGAAGTTTCAGTCGCTCACGAAGAACCGGTTCCGTTTCGCGGAAGGAAAGATTCTGGTGGATTTGCCGCCGCTGCGCAGCGGGCAGCGGCCGGAAGAGATTTGGATGCCGCTGCTGCGCCGGCTGCTTGAAGCGATGTAGCGCGTGAAAGATTCGATACGCTCGCTCCTTGAAGTTTTTCAGCGCGCGGCAGCGCGTTCGCGACTGCTCGTGCGCTTGGCGGTTTTGGTGCGCAATCAGTGCCGCTGCATCATCAAATACCATCTCGCGGAAAGCCCCGACGTCAACGATACCGGCGAAGTCTGGCTGCGCCGCGAAGCCGTTCGGAGATGCGCGTCGTTCGTGGACGTCGGCGCAAACGTCGGCGAATGGCTTGCGGAAATCGTTAGAGAGAAGCGTCTAGCCCAATTCTCCGCGATCGCGTTCGAACCGTCCGAAAGCGCGTTTCAGAGGCTGGAGCAGCGGTTTGCGAACGATCCGCGGATCGAGATCGTCAATCAAGCCCTCGGGGATGCGATCGGAAGCGCCGACTTTTTCGAGGAGCAGCACGCCGGGAAAGGCAGCTCGATCGTCGCTCAATTTACGCGTACGCCCGGAACGGCGCGCACGGTGGACGTCACGACGCTCGATGAAGAGATCGCCCGGCGCAATTGGGAGCATGTCGATTTTCTCAAAATCGATGCCGAAGGCTACGACCTGCGTGTGCTGAGAGGGGCGCGGGAATTGCTTGCGGGCCGGCGCATCGGCGTGGTTCAATTTGAATACAACCGCGCGTGGCAACTCGCGGGCGATACGCTGTTTGGAGCGCTCACGCTTCTGCGCAGCTTCGGATACGACGTTTACGTGCTCAGACGGGACGGACTCTACACGCTCGACTACGCGCGCTACGAAGAGTACTTCGAATACTCGAATTTCGTAGGGTTTTCGCCGGCGTATCACGACATCGTAAACGCATACTATCGCGGCGTTATTTAGCCGCGCACCGCGTTTACTGGCCGGCGATCGTCACGCTGTTGAACGGTTCGACGCCCGGGATATACACGTTAACGCTTTTGACGCTCGCCGGCGGCGCGACGATCTGCGCCCACGTGCTGTACGTCTTATGCCCTCCGAGCACGAACCGTTTTCGCCCCGCGTGGCTGCCCGCAACGGGCTCGCCGTTGGGCTGTTTGATGACGTCGTACTTGATGTTGTTGACCGGATCGGCGATGTACGTGCCCCACGTGAGGCTGTAGGCTTCGCTCGACCCCATTCCGCTGAACGACTCGCCGAGGGTCTTCGGCGCCGACGTGGTGTTGGAGTATTCCCAACGAAGCTCCACTTTGTCGCCGGGAATGCGCTTTAACGACAGCAGCGTCACCTTGACCCCGTCGACTTCATAATCTTGCGGCGGGGCGAGTGCACCGAGGAGAAACAAGACGCCGGCAACCGCAATGGCGGCCGCCCTAATCCGCAGCATAATCATGGTCTTATTCTACGCTGAGCCGCTTGTGGGGCAATCTTAAGAACGCTTCAATTGCGTTCGCGAACGATTATGCAGGACAGTCCTCTTCGCAAGGAGCGCGAGCGCAGTTCGCGAACCCGCCGACGGTTAATCCCCACTCAACTTGGAGCGAAGAATGTCGAAAGCCCACCGGCTCGTTGCGGGTATTGCTACAGCAGTGTTGACCGTTTCCCTCGCCGCTTGCAGCGGCGGCGGCAGCGGCGGCAGCGTCGCAACCGTCGACGGTAAAGCAATTTCCCACGCCGATCTCGATCAGAAGCTTGAAGGCAGCCCTGCGGCGCGCAGCGTGCTTCAGCAGATGGTCACCAACGAACTGATCGACCAGTATGCGCAAAAGCACAACATCACGGTCAGCTCGGCGGACATCTCCAAGATCGAAGATCAGTACAAGGCGCAGTATCCCGACGGCCAATGGGACGAGCTGCTCAAGGCGCGCGGCTACACCGAGCAAGACGTGCAAGACTTGATCCGCCGTCAAATCATTTTGGATAAAGCAGTCGGAAGCAACATCCACGTTACGGATAAGCAGATCAAGGATTACTTCGCGAAGAATCACGCGCAGTTCGACAAGCCGGCAATGGCCAAGGCGCGTCACATTCTCGTTCCGGATCTGAAGACCGCGCAGAAGGTCGAAGCCGATTTGAAGAGCGGAAAAGATTTCGCATCGGAAGCCAAGCAGTATTCGACGGATCCGGGCAGCCGCGACAAGGGTGGCGATCTCGGCTGGTTCCGCAAGGGCCAAATGGTGCCCGCATTCGAGAAGTACGCGTTTAGCGGACCGCTCAATCAAATCAGCCCGCCGATCAAATCGCCGTTCGGCTATCACATCATTCAAGTCGAAGATCGCAAACCGGGAACGACTGCGTCACTTGCGAGCGCTCACGATCAAATCGAACAGCAGCTTCGCCAACAGCAGGAAGCGCCGCTGATTCCGGGCTTCTTGCAGCAGCTGCAAGCCTCGGCGAATATCAAAGTCGACGATCCGCGTTTCGCGGGATTATATCCGTCGCCGGTGCCGGGCGCTGCAGCCGGTACGGCGCCTACGGCGGCTCCAACGAAGTAACGCAAACAAAAACCCTTCGACACTCGGAGGCCCTTCGATACCTCAGGACGTCAGAGGTAACGCGGGGCCTTTTTGTTGGGGAAGGCGAACTGTAGGCGCCATCATGCTGGTCCGCATTGTCGGTTTAGGGCCCGGCGACCCGGAGCTGCTCACGTTCGGGAGCGTCGAAGCGCTGCGCAGTATCGGCCGCGCCGTCGCGCTGCTCGCGCCGCCGGAACTTACCAAGTCGCTTCAATCCCGCGGCATCACGCTCGAACGCAATCTCATTGACGACGCGCCGCTTTTCGTGCGTGGCAGCGCGGAACACATCGAGCGGTTTGTTGAAAATGTTGCCATTCGACAGGCTCGTGGTGACGGCGAGGATTTTGGCATCGGCGTTTTGGGAAATCCGCTCTCCGACTTCCCGGGATTGCCGATATTGCTGCGCGCGCTCGAGGCCAAGGGCGTGCGCACCGAGATCGTTCCGGGCATGCCCAAGTCCACACTGGCCGCGTCGATCAGCATGCCGCTGGTTCCGCTTCCGCCGGCGTCGGCACAGTACACCTGGGAAGATCTGATCGAAATCATGGCGCGGCTGCGCGCATCGTGCCCCTGGGATCGCGAACAGACGCATCGCACGCTGGTGCCGTATCTCATCGAGGAAACGTACGAAGTCGTGGAGGCAATCGAACACAACGACGAAGCGGCGCTGTGCGAAGAACTCGGCGATCTGTTATTGCAAATCGTCTTCCATTCGCAGCTGGGAAGCGAAACCGGAAAATTCACGGTCGCCGACGTCGTGAACGCGCTGTCGAACAAAATGGTGCGCCGGCATCCGCACGTTTTCGGGGATGCCGTAATAGAGGATGTCGACACGCAGTGGAAGAGCTGGGAGAAACTCAAAGCGCAAGAAGCAACGGGGCAGAAACGCAAGAGCCGCCTCGACGGCATTCCGAAACATCTGGGCGCGCTGCAGCGCGGTCAACGCATGCAAGAGAAAGCCTCGCGCGTGGGCTTCGACTGGCCGGGTCCGCGCGATATTCTCGACAAGCTGCACGAAGAGTTAGCGGAACTGGCCGAAGCGCAGCGCGAAAAACAAGACGATCCGCGCATTCGCGAAGAGCTGGGCGATGTGTTTTTCACCCTCGTGAATCTCACGCGCGCCATGGGCATCGATGCCGAAGCGGCGATGCGCGAAGCGAATGAAAAATTCTACCGCCGCTTCTCGTTCATGGAACAGCGCGCCGCCAAAGACGGCAAGTCGCTCTCCGATATGAGTTTGGACGAACTCGAAGAGCTCTGGCAACTGGCTAAAATTCAGGCGGCGTAACGCATTCAGCGAAAGGGACGCCGTCAACGGGCGTCCCTTTTTTCAAATCAACCGTTCGTGCTGCTTCTTCTTCCAAACGAGTTCGTAATAGGCGAACTGCAGCGCGAGGCCGACGGCGAAGGCGATCGGATACCCCATCCATACGCCGTCGATTCCGAACCGGTGCATCAACAAGTACGCGGCAGGCACTTCGACGGCCCAAATCGCGAAGATGTTGATCGCCGTGGGCCAGAGCACCGTGCCGCTGCTGCGCATGATTCCGCTGAGCACTGCGCTGTTGCCGAACAGCGCATAGCTCCACAGCGTGATCATGAGCAATGCGTGGGCGATATGCAGCGGGCGCGGCTGCGTGATGAACCAGCCGAGGATGTCCCACGCTAACAGGTAGCAGACGAGAATGATGAATCCGCCGATGACGTAATTCAGCATGATGCCGGAGCGCACGACGCCGTTCAATTTGTCGTTGCGCCGGGCGCCGATGCTCTGCGCGCCGAAAATCGACGCGGTAATGCCGATGCTCATGGCGGGGAACTGCACGTAGCCGGCGATTTGGTTTACGGCGCCGTATGCGGCAGTCGCATCCGAGCCGAAGCGGTTCACGAACGAGATGACCGCGATCTCCGCGAGCGCAACCATAATCGTTTGCAAGCCGGTGGGCACCCCGATGCGAACGACGGATTTGAGCAATTTCCAATCAACGCGCATATCGCGCAGCATCTCAAAATCGAACTGCAGCGGATGATTGCGGTACATTAGGTATCCAAGCAGCGCGATAAACGCTACGCCGTTAGAGAGATACCCTGCAATCGCTGCGCCGGCGATGCCGAGCCGGGGCAGTCCGGCCCACCCTAAAATGAACGCCGGAATGAGAACCATCGCCAGCACGAAGCTGACGATGAGCGCGTAAAACGGCGTCTGCGAATCGCCGGTCCCGCGCAGGAACGTCGTATACGCAATGTACGGAAAAAACACGGGCAGTGAGATGAAAATCAGCTGCGAATACACCGCGGAATCGTGCAAAATGTCCGCGGGCGTGCCGACCAAGCGCAACAGCGGTTCTGTAAACGCTATGCCGATGCCGCCGAGCACGATGCCTAGCATGAAGCTTACGGACAGCGTCGTGCCGGCGACGCGCTTCATCTTCCGGAATTCGCGCGCACCGAAAGCTTGCCCGATGAGCACGGTGCTTCCACTCGCAAGTCCGATCAAAAACGCGACAAGCAGAAAGATCAGCGGGAAAATCACCGAGACCGCCGCAAGCGCGTGCACGCCGATGAGCCGGCCGAGGTAAATACTGCCGATGGTCTGCGACGCCGACTGCAAGACGTTGCTGAAAATCAGCGGAATCAGAAACACGAGGAAGAGCCGCCACATAGGACGGCTCTCGTCAAAAATATTTACCGCGCGATGCGTACGTGCGGGTCGTGCAGCTTCCGCCATGCGCTACTCGTTTGCAAGCAGAGTATAGATTTCTTTTCGGGCCGCGTTCAAACGTTGCACGATCTGTTGCACCGTTTCGGGTTTCCCAGCGTGCGCGGCTTGTGAAACCGCCCCGGAGAGTTTCTGTAGCGCTTCCCGCAGCTCGCCTTGCGGCGACGCTTCTGTGGGCTCGTCATCCTCGTCGAGTTCAACTTCGAGGTCGTCGGCAACGTCGCGCAAACGCTGACGGCCTTTCTCCGTGATGCTGTACGCGCGCTTGCCCTCGATGTCGCGTCCTTCGATGTAGCCATGTTCTTCGAGCGATGCGAGGAGCGGATACAGCGAGCTGGCAGCCAGCCGCCCCCAGCCCTGTTCGGAAAAGTGGCGCATGAGGTCGTAGCCGTGGCGCTCCTGCGCTTCGAGCAGCTTAAGGACCACGTACTTGAGCATGCCGCGTTTGAACCGGCGGCGGCGCCCGGGCCACATTGCGAATCCTATCCCATGCATATCGGGATAGTATTCGATATATCGGGATGTGTCAATTCCTCGAGCCGAAGCCGGGTCGCGACCTGCGTACCACGAATTCCCGTCAGCAATGCGCCTCGATAAGTTCATGAAGGTGTCGCGCCTGAGCAAACGGCGCACCGAAGCCCACGAGGCGCTCGAGCACGGCCGCATCACCAAAGACGGCAAACCGCTTAAACCGGGTTATCAGGTCAAACCCGGCGACGTTCTCGAGATTCACTATGCGACGAAGTTCGTCACGGTTCGCGTTCGCGAAGTGCCGCTTCGAATGACGCCCGCTCTCAAGGCCGCCGACTTATACGAAATCCTCGATCAGCGAAAGGACGAGCCGGCGGAATGGCTGTGAGCCTGAGCGCGGATACCAAAGATGCTCTGGCGCGAGAGATTCCGGAAGCGCCGCATTGCCGTGAAGCGCTGCTCGCGGGCCTCGCGCTATTCGGCAGAACCGACGGAGCCTTCGTTACTCAGCGCAATGCGGTCGCGCGGCTCTTTCGAACGTTGCTGCGCGGCGGGCACATCGAAAAGATTCCGGGCGTCCGGCTCACCCGTGCACCGGTGTACAGAATTGCACTGCCCGACGAGCTTCGTGCGCAGCCGCCCGGAAAACCGGTGCACCGCTGCGATCGCGTCATGGAAACGCGCGCCGCGTTCTTGGCGTGCGGCTCCGTTTCGGCCGCGGCGCAAGGCTATCATCTCGAATTCGTTCTCCCCGACGAATCGCGCGCCACCCGTTTGGCCTGGATGCTGCGAGCTCTCGGCGCGGCTCCGAAAACGATGATCCGCAAAGGCCGCCACGTGCTGTATTTCAAAGATTTCGAGGCGATTGTAGAGCTGCTCACGATCGTCGGCGCGCACGGCGCCGTACTGCGGCTCGAAGACGTGCGCGCGCTCAAGGAAACGAAAAACCGCATTCATCGGCTCGTGAACACCGAGGCCGCGAATCTGGAGCGGACGGCCGCGGCCGCCGCCGCTCAGCGCGATACGATCGAGTTTATCGGCGCGGCGTTCGGACTGCACCATCTCTCTCCGGCCCTTCGCGAAATCGCGCAGCTTCGTCTGAACTACCCGGACGAAAGTCTGACGGAATTGGGAAGGCGCTGCAATCCACCCGTCTCAAAGCCCACCGTCAACAGCCGTCTTTCGGCGCTGAACCGTTTGGCGCGGCGGCTCCGAGGGGAAAGTCCGCAGGTTGCTCGTAGTGAGTCATTGGGGTCCCGCCCGCGGTAGTTTGGGCGGGGGCGTGCAATGTCGATTCGGTTGCATCGTAACCGAAGCGACGTGGAACGCCTAGCGACGTGCGAAGTACGTCGCTTTTTCAAAGGAGATTTTGCATGCCGCGTATTGGGATCAACGGCTTCGGCCGCATCGGAAGAAATTTCGCCAAAGCGCTGCTCGAGCGCCATCCCGGCATCGAGATTGCCGCGGTCAACGATTTGACCAGCGCGGCGGAGTGCGCGCATCTGTTCAAGTTCGATTCGAACTACGGGCAGTACAAGGGCGAGGTCTCGGTCGACGGCGATGCGATCGTGGTCGACGGACAGCACATCAAAGTGCTTGCCGAACGCGATCCCGGAAAACTGCCGTGGAGAGATCTCGGCGTCGACGTCGTCATTGAATCGACCGGACTGTTCACCGACGCTGCAAAGGCGCGCGCGCACATCGACGGCGGCGGCGCAAAGAAAGTGTTGATCTCCGCGCCTGCCAAAGGCGAAGACATCACCATCGTGCTCGGCGTCAACGACGACCGGTACGATCCGGCGCAGCACAATATCATCTCCAACGCCTCGTGTACCACAAACTGTCTTGCAACGGCGGTCAAACCGGTTGTCGACAATCTCGGGTGGGTCAAAGGCTTTATGTCGACGATTCACTCGTATACGAACGATCAAAACGTTTTGGATGGGCCGCATCGCGATTTGCGCCGCGCACGCAACGCCGCGACGAATATCATTCCCACCTCCACCGGCGCCGCGAAAGCGCTGTACCTTACGATTCCTGAGGTCAAAGGCACGTTCGATGGATTTGCTCTGCGCGTGCCGACGCCCACGGTATCGATGATTTATCTGGTGGCGCAAGTCAAGCGCGAAACGACGAAAGAAGAACTCAACAATATCCTTAAAGGCGCAGCGGACGGCGAACTCAAGCAGTACGTGCAGTTCTGCCGGGACGAACTGGTTTCGAGCGATTTTAAACTCTCGCCGTACAGCTCCATCGTCGACGCGCACCTTACCAACGCAAATGGCGATTTGATTCAAATCGGCGCATGGTATGATAATGAGTGGGGCTATTCGTGCCGTCTCGCCGAGTTGACCGCGATGGTGTTGGAGAAGATTCCGGCGGGGGTGTAACCGCCATGTCATGGTGAGGTATCCAACCACCCCAAGCCTGTCGAGGGGCAGATTGAAGTCGAGCAGCGCAAAGCTGCTCGACGCTTTTTGAGGGTATGCGATGACGAAGTTCAAGACGCTCAAAGAAGCTCGCGTGAAAGGAAAGCGCGTCCTCGTGCGCGAGGATTTGAACGTGCCGATGAAAGACGGCGACGTTCTGGATTACAAGCGGATCGACGCCTCCCTCGAGACGTTGCGCTACCTCTCCGACCATGGCGCGAAAACGATCGTCGTCTCGCATCTTGGCCGCCCCGACGGCAAAGTGGTCGAGAAGTACACGCTCAAACCGGTCGCTAACGCGCTGGCGAACCGTTTGCATATCGACGTCACGTTCGCGACCGACGTGGTTGGCCCGTCCGCGCACGAAGCGATCGAACAAATGCAAGACGGCGACGTCGTCATGCTCGAAAACGTGCGCTTCGAACCGGGCGAAGAGCAAAACGATCCGGCGTTCGCACAGCGCCTAGCCGGCCTGGCAGATATCTACGTCAACGATGCGTTCGGCACGGCGCATCGAGCGCATGCATCGACCGAAGGCGTCGCGCATTACCTGCCCAGTTACGCCGGATTCTTGATGCAAGCGGAGATCGAAGCGCTTTCCAAACTGGTAGAGCATCCACAGGAACCGTACGTCTGCGTCATCGGCGGGGCAAAAGTCAAAGACAAGGTCGGCGTCTTCACCAAGCTTATGGAGAAAGTCCACGCGTTTTGCATCGGCGGCGGCATGGCGAACACATTTCTCGCCGCGAAAGGCATCGACGTCGGCAAATCGCTTCGCGACGACGATCTCGAACCCGCTAAAGCGATTATGGAACTAGCGCGGCCGCGCGACGTCTCGCTTCTTTTACCGATCGATGCGGTCGTTTCGACGAGTTTCGATAACGACGCCGGTGCGCACATCGTCGATTTGCCGCAAGTCGGCGATCAAATGATTCTCGATATCGGTCCGAAGACCGCCGCCCAATACGCGGCGCTGATTAAAACCGCGCGTACGGTCGTGTTCAACGGACCGATGGGCGTTTATGAAAAAACGCCGTACCGGGCAGGTACGCGCGTGATTGGCGACGCGATGAAGGAAGCGACGCACGCCGGCGCAACGACGATCGTGGGCGGCGGCGATGCGGCCGCGGCAGCGGAAGAGCTCGGCTTCGCGCAGTACGTGACGCACGTCAGCACCGGCGGCGGCGCGACGCTCGAATTTTTGGAAGGTAAAGAGCTGCCGGGCATCAAGGCGCTCGAAGAAGCCGCACGGGCCGGGTCGCGGTGAGAAAACGCATCTGTGCCGGAAACTGGAAAATGTTCAAAACGGCTGCGGAAGCCGCCGCTTATGCCGAGCGCTTCTTGCCGCTTGCGCAGTCCGTTCCGCACCACGTCGAACTCGTGCTTTGCCCGCCGTTCACCGCACTGGGCGCACTGCGGGACGCGCTGCGCGATAGCACGCGCGTAAAGCTCGGAGCGCAAAACATGCATTGGGAAGACAGCGGCGCGTTTACCGGCGAAATCGCACCGCCGATGCTCGAGGAATACGGCGTAGAATACGTCATCATCGGACATTCGGAGCGCCGCCTGTACTTCGGGGAAACGAACGACTCCGTGCGAAGAAAAACCGCCGCGGCGCTGCAGCATGGTCTCACACCCATCGTCGCCGTTGGCGAATCGCTCGACGTACGCAAGGCCGGTGACGCCGAACAGTATGTAACGGGCCAAGTGCGCGCGGCGATCGACGGATTGTCGGGTGACCAACTCGCCAACATCGTCATCGCATACGAACCGATTTGGGCGATCGGCACAGGGCAGAACTGCGACGCGGCCGATGCCAACGCCATCATGGGCGCGATCCGCGAATGCGATCCGGCGCTGCACAACGTGCCGGTTCTCTACGGCGGCAGCGTTAAACCGGAAAACATTGCCGGCTATTGCCGCGAAAGCGCGATCGACGGTGCGCTCGTCGGCGGAGCATCGCTCGATCCGCAGGCGTTCGCAAAGTTGGCAACGGAGGCAGCATGAAGTACCGGCCCATCGTTCTCGCCGTGCTCGACGGCTGGGGCTGCAGCGATCGCGTGTACGGCAACGCCATCGCGGCGGCGAACTTGCCGCACTGGAACGGGTTCTTCGAAAAGTATCCCTGGACCATGCTCAAAGCCAGCGGTGAAGACGTGGGCTTGCCCAAGGCCATCATGGGCAACAGTGAAGTCGGACACATGAACATCGGCAGCGGACGCGTTGTTCCGCAAGGCGTCACGATCATCGACGCGGACGTTGCGAGCGGCGAATTCGCGAAGAATCCGACGCTGAATGCCTGCATCGATCATGTGAAGCGCACAGGCGGCGTACTGCATTTTATGGGCCTGGTGTCCGACGGGAAGGTTCATAGCTCGCTCGACCATCTGCTCGAGCTCGTCGCATGCGCACACGGAGCTTCGGTGCAGTTTGCGATTCACGCGTTTTTGGATGGACGCGACACGCCGCCGCGCTCCGCCGAACGCTACCTGCGGCAAGTGGAAGAAACACTGGCAAAAATCGGCGAGAGTGGCGCGATTAAAACGGTCACAGGCCGCTATTACGCGATGGATCGCGACAAGCGTTGGGATCGTACGGAGCTTGCATACGATGCACTGGCGCGCGGCATTGCACCGCACCATGCAGACTCGGCGCTCGATGCCCTCGCACAGGGCTACACGCGTGGCGAGGACGATGAATTCGTGAGGCCGACGATAGTAGGCGATGCGTGCCCTGTGCGCAGTGAAGATGCGTGCATCTTCTTTAACTTCCGCCCGGACCGCGCGCGCCAAATGACGCTGGCCTTTACGCCGCAGGCGCATCCGCTCGGGAACGGCGCCGGCGTACCGTTTCCCGTCGAGCATTACCGTGATTTCATCTTCGCGACGATGACCAAATACGACGAGACCTTTCCGAACCCGGTCCTTTTCGGTCCACGACCGCAGTTCGATACATTCGGTGAGATCGTGTCACGCACCGGTATGCGGCAACTGCGTCTTGCGGAAACCGAAAAGTACGCACATGTAACGTACTTTTTTAACGGCGGTCGCGAGGACGTCTTCGAAGGCGAAGATCGCAAACTGATTCCGTCCGACCGGTCCGTTCCGACCTACGATCTCGCGCCGGCGATGCGTGCACGCGAGATTACCGATTACGCCGTACAGCAGATCGAGGCCGGAGCGTACGACGTCATCATCATGAATTACGCAAATGCGGATATGGTCGGCCACACGGGCAAGTGGGAGCCGACGATTGAAGGCGTGCAAATTTTGGACGACTGCGTGCAGCGCTTGAGCGACGCGGTACTCACAGCCGGCGGCCTGCTCGCAATTACCGCGGACCACGGAAACGCGGAAGAAAAAATCGACGAAAACGGAAATCCGCTGACGGCGCACACGACCAATCCGGTACCGTTTCTGCTCGTAGGAAATGGGCTGCAAGGAGAACTGCAAGAAGGGCGGCTCGGCGATATAGCGCCGACGCTGCTGCGATTGATGGATTTGGCGGTGCCGGAGAAGATGACGGGGCGCAATCTGTTTACGTCGGCCGTTCCTGCGCGTGGATAAGATTGGAGAAATCGACGTTGCCGTCGTGCTCGGCAGCGGTTTATCCGAACTGCTGGGCGAGCGCGCAGCATTCGATCGCATTGCCTACGCGGACATCGGCATGCCGGTTGCGACGCTCGCAGGACACGCCGGCCACGCGCTGGTCGGACGCTGGCATGGAAAGCGCGTTCTTGCATTTGCCGGACGCGTGCACGCGTATCAAGGTTTCGAGGCACGCGACATCGTTCGCAACATTTCGATCGCCGCGGATCGCGGCGCGAAAGCCGTGTTGCTGACTAATGCGGCAGGCGCTGTAAACCCGGCATTTAAAGCCGGCGACTTGATGGTGATCGAGGATCACATCAATTTGAGCGGACTGAATCCACTCGTCGGCAGCGGTCTAGCCAACCCGTTCGTGAACATGACCGACGCATACGCGCCGCGTCTTCGCGCGTTTGCGCATCAAGCCGACAAGGCGCTGCAGGAAGGCGTGTACGCCGGTTTGCTCGGGCCGACGTACGAGACGCGCGCCGAAGCGCGTTACCTTCGCAGCATCGGCGTCGACGCGGTCGGCATGTCGACCGTCCTTGAAACGATCGCGGCTCGGGCGCACAACCTCGACGTTTTCGGCGTGAGCATGATTACCAACGTCGTCGCTTCGCCCGAAATCACGCATGACGAAGTCACAGGCGTTGCGAGAGCCGCGGCCCCGCGGCTTTCGAGCCTGCTTGACGCGCTTATCGAGGCTCTGTAACGCCGTCCGAAACTATTCGATGCGATAGCTGCCGCTGACGTCGACGCTCAATTGCCGGCCGCCCACGACGATACTGCGCACGTGATGATCCCAGAACGTGAGGACGCGAATGATAATCGGCTGCAGTTGCGCGATAAGCCGCCTTGCGCGCTGCGATACGCCGAGGGCGTCTTTGATCCACTTAGGATGTTCGCGCGGAAGCGGTGGCGTTTCGAGTTCGTCGTCAGGAACGAGCGGCAAGAGCGGCAGACTGCCGCTGAGCGGATCAATGCGCGCCATGCATCACCTTGCGTAAGTTTCGCAGCGCAGCCTTATGCAGTTGAGACGCGCGCTGAGCCGAAATGGCGAACATTCTGCCAATTTGATGCAGCGAATGGCCGCTGAAGTAATGGAGGTGAAGCAAATCGCGCTGACGCTCCGGTAGCCGTCGCAACGCCAGATGAATGCCGTCGCGCTCACCTCGTTGTGCCGCGATGAGGCCGGGATCCGCGCTCCAATCGCCGGAGAGCCGTTCGCCGGTGGGCAGCGGTCCGTCCAGAGAAAGCGGTGCATTTCGATACGCGTGAATGGTGGCGCGGCGCAGCGCGGGCCGGCGTTGTTCCATCTGCGCCTGCGTTGGTATCGCGCCGATGCAGATCGCAAGCGTATAACGCTCCCGCTCGGCATCGCGCAGTTCCTTACGCACGCGTTCCGAAACCGGGTCCAGCCTGCGCAATCCGTTGAGCATCGAGCCCGCGATAAGGCGCGATGCATAGTGTTCCAAGACCGGTCCGCGTGACGCGTCAAACGAGTCGACTGCTCGAACCAGACCGATGCAACCTTCGCCCACCAAATCATCGAGTTCGCTTCCCGGAACCATGCGGTGGATGCGTCGCGCGATCTTTTTCACGAGCGGGAAGAGACGGCGGATTGTTTCTTCCCGCCCTTCGACAGCTTCAGCATGACAACTCATGACGAGAGCTCCTGTGCGAGGGCTTGAGCAAATTGCTCCACCGCGATCTCGCCGTACTCGCCGAACGCGGACGTCAGCGGTTGTAAAATCGGCTCCAAGAGTAACGCCTGTAACTGCGCATGAACCTGATGATCCATGCACGGAGATTACCAGGCGATTATTGCCGGTGCGTCAACGCGGCGTTACGCGAATATGCGGGTTCAGCGCTTTGCGAAAAGGTCGACGCGCCAATCGTTGCAGCGCATCCAATGGCCCTTCGGATACTCGAACGAATGCTCGCCCAGGTTCGTGAACCCGGCATTGCGGCACACAGCATTCGACGCGGCGTTATCCACGTTTGGAAACGCGTGCATGAACCGGTGCTTGCCTTCTTCACGCGCGAGCGACATGATGGCAATCGCCGCTTGTGTAGCAAGTCCACGGCCCGCGTACTTCGGAAGAATCATCCATCCGGCTTCGTACGCTTCTTCGCTGCGCCAGGTTTTCTCCCAAAAACCCACCGATCCGACGACTGAACCGCTCTCCCAAACTGTAAACATGCCGGGGCCGGCCAAATACCGTGTATGCCGCCGTTCGATTTGCTCCGCGGATTCGACTCCGCCCAAAAACTGCATCATCGCGGGATCGCCAAGCGTTTCTTGCAGCAGCCATAGATCGTCGTTCGCCCATGCGCGCAACGTAATCATGTTCATCGCGTTCGCCGCCGCCATTCACGATAACTGCGGGCCCGCAGCAACCTCTGCGGCAAATACGCTAGAATCGCGAGCCCAAACGCGCCGGTTATGTCGGGCGTCGGCTGAGCTTGGGGAGTTGCATGCGGGTTGCTTTTAGGTCTATGGTCGTCGCGCTCATCGGACTGCTATGTGCCTGCGGCAGCGGTGGCCAAACGCCCTTTCCAGTTGAAAGTGCGAATGATACGGCGGTCATCCACTACACAAATAATGCGTGCAGCGTCACTGTAACCGTGCACCGCGACCAAACCGCCCAGAGCACGTCAAATTGCTCCAATTGGAAGAGTGCAACGACAACACTGCCGCCGACCATCGTTTCGCTGCTCTTTAGCGACTTGCAGGCGGCGCAGCCGCTCAACGCGCTAGTCGCATGTCCCGCCGTCGATATATCGATGTCGGTCGCGTGGAACCGTCAGCAGAGCCCGAACGTCGGCACCTGCACCGGTACCGGCACCGCAGAACAAAACCTTGCATACGAGATTGAAGACATCATAACGAGTTTCACTCCGGTGGGATAATGAAACTTACGTTCGGCTGAGATTATTCGCAATCCGCAGCATCTCATCTGCTGCCTGAACGCCTTTGGCGTTTGCTTCATAGGCGCGCTGCGCGGCGAGAATCTCCATCATCGCCTCGACGATCGTGACGTTGGATTGCTCAAGCATGCCGAATTTGATCGCGGGCCCGGTGCTCGATCCGGGATCGACGATACGCGGCTTCCCCGAATCGTGCGTCGCAAAAAATAGCGTCCCGCCTGCCGATTGCAGCGCTTCAGGCGCGGCGAACTCGGCAAGGCGAATCCGCCCGCACCGCTCTCTGCCTTTAGCCGTCGTTACGGTTACCGTGCCGTCTTCCGCCACACTCGCGGTTAGCCCGTTCTCCGGAATGCGCACGCCGTCCAGGCGCCACCCTTGAGCGTTCCGAAGCGTTCCGTCCGTCGCGCGAGAAAATTCGCCGTCGCGCGTGTACGCATGGCGGCCGCGCGCATCGTGCACGCAAAAGAATCCGGGCCCATCGATTGCGAGATCGAACGGACCGCCGCTGTGCATAAGCCGGCCTTGCGTGAAGAGGGCGTGCGTGCCGGTCTGCGCAGTTCCGATGGAACCGCCGCCCGGCGCCGCGACATCGCTGAAGCTTGCGGCCGCGCCTTTAAATCCCGCAACATCGGCGTTCGCTAAATTTTCCGCAATGATTTCGAGGTTCTGTTGCTGCGCCGCCATGCCGCTGGCCGCCGCGAATAACGCGCGGTTCATCCTTTGAGCTCCGCGACTTGGCTCGATGCTCGCTCGCGCGTTTGGTCGATAGCGGAAAACACTTTTTGCGCAGTTTCGAAGGATCGCTGTGCGGTGAGCACGTCGATCATTTCGCCGATTGAATCGACGTTCGAGCTCTCGAGAAAACCGCTGCGCACGGTGCTTCCGGCGGGCAGAGCGATGCGGTTGATGACCGCGCCGTTACGCATAATCGCGCCCGATGCATCGATATGCGCGCCGTCTGGAACGCAAACCGGACCTCGTGTGCCGATGAGGACGCGCCCCGCGTCGTCGACGAGCCGGTCGAACCGGTCGCGCGAAAACGCGCCGCTGCGCGAGCCGTGAACGCGGCCGTCCGCCGCACGCAACTGAAATGATCCCCGGCCGACTATCGCGAGGTCGAAATCGCGGCCCGTCCGCCGGAGCGCGCCTTGCGCGTCATCGACGCGACGCTCGAGTTGCACGCCCGCTGCGCTCAAAAATCCCCGCAACGTACTTTTCCTGAATCCGACCGTCGAACCGTTGGCGAGGTTTGCCGCCGCCACGTCCAGCCGGCTTCGCGCGGCGGACATGGCGCTTAATGCCCATCCGATTCCATCCATGTGCGCATGATAGCGGCGGCTTGTGACCGAAGTTTTACCGCATTATGTCGATCATCCGCAGCGCGGCCGCCGTAGCCATGGCGGTCTTGGGTGCGACGTTCGCAGGATGCTCGTCCTCGGGGACGGCTACGGCATCCGCGGATCCGGTCGTTGCACGCGAGCAGAAAGCCGTCGACGCGCTGCGCCTGAAGCAAAACTACAAAGACGTCGTCATGGGCACCGACGTCAAAGGCGAAACGCTCGTCATCTACGTCGACGTGAATAATCTCTATTCAATGGACGAACAAGCCGAAGACTCGCTGCGATCGCAAACGCTCGAGCGCTGGAAGCGTATTTGGAGCGGCGCTCATCCCAACAAACACGTGAAAGTGCGGGTAAGTTTGCGCGATTACTATGGGAACGAAGTGACGGGCGCGGCGGTTCGGGTCTAACCCTTCGATAAGCTCAGGGTCGTTGAATACCTCACGATGACACCCAGGTGAGAACGTTACCGGACGTTACGAGTCCGCCGCCAAAGCCGACAAGCAGTATTTTATCGCCCGCTTTAATCGTGCCGTTGCGTACCGCGGGGATTAGCGCAAGCGGAATGCTCACCGCGGACGTGTTTCCGTACTGCACCAAGCTTTCCAACGTCCGTTCGAGCGGAAAATTGATACGCTTGCAAAGCGCCTCGATCATGCGCATGTTCGCGCTGTGCGGAATGAACCAGTCGATGTCGCTCAGTTCCAAGCCCGCGCGCTTTAAAATACGATCGATGGTATTCGGAACGTTTTCGAGCACCCAGCGGTAGACGTCGCGTCCAACCTGCCGCAGTAACCCGCTTTCGTCGACCGTCCCGTTGATGTCGCGCCGCGTCGATGTGCGATAAAGCGCGGGGCCGGCGCTGCCGTCGCTTCCGTAGTCCATGCCCGAAAGCAAACGCCGCTCGTCGTACTCCAGTAGCGTCGCTGCGGCGCCGTCACCGAAGAGCACGCACGTCGAGCGGTCGGTATAATCAACGGAGCGCGTCAGCGATTCGCCGGCAATTATGAGCGCGTTGCGCGTCTGGCCCGACGCGATCAGCGCGGCGCCCAAATTCATTGCAGAACAAAAACCGGCGCATGCAGCGCTGATGTCCAGCGCGCCTGCACTCGTGGGTATGCCCATGCGATCTTGCACGAGCGCGGCGACGCTCGGATACACGTAATCCGGCGTCGTCGTCGCGAGCAACACGAACTCAATGTTTTCGGGTTTGACGCCGGGGTCGCTGCGCAGCAGATCTTCGACGGCCGCAATGCACAGGTCGCTCGTATACTCGTTTTCCGCGACGCGCCGGCGCGTGCGAATGCCCGTACGCTGCAGAATCCATTCGTCGGACGTCTCCACGATTCGCTCGAGATCTTGATTGCTGATCACCTGCTGCGGCGCGTACATGCCCATCGCCGACATACGAACGGGAGCCGCAATTCGCGTCGAACCGGTCATAGCTGCGCGAGCACCTTGTCCGTAAACTCGTCCGTCCTCGAGAACGGTTCGTTCGCACGAACCAGTTCGCGCGTCCGCGCGCCCTGCGCAAATGCGCCCTCCACGGCTTTTTCGATACGGGCAGCGCCGTGTTCGTCGTTCAAACTGTGCCGCAAAAGCATTGCCGCCGACAGAATTGCCGCAGTGGGATTCGCGACTCCTTGACCCGCGATGTCGGGCGCCGAACCACTGATCGGCTCGTATAATCCGAAGCGCATATCGTCGACGATACGCGTTCCCAAGCTGGCGCTGGGCAAATTGCCGACGGATCCCGTCAAAATCGCCGCTTCGTCCGAAAGGATGTCGCCGAACATGTTCTCCGTGACGATAACGTCGAATTCCGACGGCCGGCGTACGAGCTGCATCGCCGCATTGTCGACCAGCAAATGCGAAAGCTTCACGTCCGGATACTCTTGCGCAACGCGTTCGACGACGCGCCGCCATAGCCGGGACGTTTCCAAAATGTTTTGCTTATCGATTGAAACCAGTGCGCCGCGCCGATTGCGGGCAAGCTCGAATGCGACGCGCGCGATGCGCTCGATCTCCGGCGCGCGGTAGATCATCGTGTCGACGGCTTCTTCAACACCGTCGCTGCCGACGCGCTGCTCCTTTGGTTTGCCGAAATAGATACCGCCGGTGAGTTCGCGCACGACGACCATATCGAGTCCTTTCACCAGTTCCGGCCGCAGCGAAGAAGCGGCCTCCAGACCTGAAAAAACGCGCACCGGCCGGATATTCGCAAAGAGTTCGAAGTCGCGCCGCAAGATGAAGAGCGCATACTCGGGGCGCTCCGCAAGCGGCCTTCCGTCGTACTCGGGAAGGCCCACCGAACCGAAGAGAATCGCGGCGCTGCGTTCGCAGAGCTCCCGGGCTGCGTCCGGAAGCGCCGGCATGCCCACGCGGAGCGCCTCTGCGCCGATAACCGCTTGCGTGCACTCCACGTCCGGCCGCACGGCGCGCAAGACGCGAACCGCTGCAGCGGTGACTTCAGGACCGATACCGTCACCCGGAAGAACAGCGATGGTCGGCATCCGCCCACCGTTGGACGAGTCACAACGCTTCCCTTTGCGCGTATGCTAAACACACGATGCTCGCCCACCTCGTTCTGGCCGTGACCGTTTCACCGTCGCCGACGGCTTTGCCCGGCCCGCTCGTCGCTCTAAAAACGATAGCATCGGTCCGCTCGACGCCGTTTTGCTCGGATCTGCGCCAACACGTCGCACCGGCGATTGCCGGAATTCTGACAGCCGACGAAGCGATCGATGCCAGTCCGGCGCACCTGATGCAACTCGCTCGCGATAGCGGAATCTTTCATGACTATCCGCATAGCACGTTCGATATCATGCATCTCGAGTCGCTTATCACCCCGCTCGTGCGCTCGACGAAACAGACGCAGACGCATCTGGATGCGCTGCACGATCGGCAGGCGGAGCAGATTCGCACACAGCTGCAGAGCGTTCTCAAAGAGCAGAAAGACGCGCTCAATATTATCAGCGGCTTGGTCGGAACGTTTCAACTCGATGAGATGACGAACGACAGTCTCGCGGGACCGACCAACGAATGGCTGCAAGCAATACAGGGTCCGGATGTCCGCCGCCGCGATGCGTCGCTAAAGACCGTACCGGACAGCATCGGCGTCGACCTTGGGCACAACGCGTACGTGCCGTTCATCGAAACGATGCAAATGACGCGCGCAAACATCGCAGCGGACGAGCGCGATGCATCGCAAACGATCGTCGCTGCGGCTGCAGAGTGCGGCGCGCCGGCAGGCGCCCCTAGTAAACCGTAATCCGGTTCGTTTCCGTCAAATCGCGCGCAGGCTCGGGCGGCGTCTCCGGCTGTCTGTCGCTGGTTTCCGTATGAGCGACACCATTGGTCGGCAGCGTTTTATCGAGCAGCGCCAGATGCGTCATCAGCAAGCTGCGTAGTTCCATGCGCGCTTTTTCCGCCGCTTCAATCGCGCGCTGATGCTCGCGCCGCGCCTCGGCTGCGGCTTCGGTGAATGACGAGATCTCCCGTTCCGCGCCGATTCGCGCCTGTTCTTTAATCAGGTCGGCTTCTTTGTGCGCGGAGGCCTTGACTTCGTCCGCGGTTCGTTGCGCGAGGACGAGCGTATTTTGCAGCGATTCCTCCATCGCTTTGAAGTGGCTGATGCGCTCTCTTAGGTCGTTGATCTCCGCTTCGAGCGCGGCGATGTGCTGCGCGTCGTCTTCCAGCGTTTCGATGATCTCGTCAAGGAATTGGTCGACTTCCGAACGGTCGTAACCCTGCAACGCCTTCTTGAAGCTCTTGTGCTGAATATCGATAGGCGTGATCTTTTGCATGCTTAGCCCCTATTGTTCAAAAAGTCGAGGGTTCCATCCGACATCATGGAGTCGCGCAATCCCTGCGCGTTGACGACGATCCCCGCGGGCACGACCAAATAAATCGCCTCCGCCAGTTTTTGAATTTTTCCGTCGATGGTGTACGCAACGCCGGACGTAAAATCGACCACGCGTTGAAGCAGCGCGCGATCGGCATTCTGCAGGTTCACGATGACGACTTGCCGGTTGCGCAAAGCGTCCGCGATTTCGGTCACGTCGCCGAATGCGCGAGGCGCATAAACGCTAACTTCGGTGCCGCCGCGTCGCGATGCATTGCTAAGTGGGACGACGGTGCGCGCACCTGCAGGCTCGTCTTGGTAAAGGTCCTCTTCTTCTTCGCTCATGGAGAAGAACGAGCCAATCTTGCTGAACATACTCATAAGCAGCTCCCCTCATCGCCTAATACGCAATACCCCTCCACAAGGTCGGGGTCGTTCGATACCTCACGATGACATTGATGCTGTCTTCGACGTTGGGCGCGATGGTCTTGGTCCGAAGATGGTAGTTCCGAGGCGAATCATGGTCGAGCCGGCTGCGACGGCCTCGCGCCAGTCGCCCGACATGCCGAGCGAGAGTACCGGTCCGCCGACGCACTTCCACACCGCGGCAGCAGTTGCGAATGCGCGCGCGATGGCGGCGCGATCCTCCGTAATCGGGCCGATCGCCATGACGCCGTCCACGCGCAGGCCTTCGAGCGCGCGAAGTTTTAGCGCCAGATCCTCAGCCTGCGCCGGCGCGCATCCGAACCGCTCCAATGGTGAGATGTTAATTTGCACGAGCACCGGCAGCTGTTTCCCAATTGCCGACGCAGCTTTGGCGAGCGCTACGCCCGCGTCGAGACGGTCGACGCTCTGCACGAGATCGAAGAGCGAGACGATGGCTTTGGCTTTGTTGGTTTGGACGTGGCCGATGAAGTGTTTCTTTACGTAGGCCAGCGTCTCAAATTTACGTTTTGCCTCTTGCACGTAGTTCTCGCCCACGTCCGTCACCCCCGCGGCAAGCGCCTCGCGCACGGCCTGGGCCGGTTGGAACTTCGAAACCGCAACGATCGTGACGTGGGCCGGGACTTCAGCGCGCAGCCGGGCGTAGCGATCCGCTATCGTTTCCAAAAGGACGTTCTTCCGTTCGCACCCCGCGCCGCATGCGTAGATAGATCGCGATGATGCCGATCGGAATCATCGGCAGCGCGTAGAGTTGGCCGCCGGTAATCGGCCCGATGTGAAAATCGGCAAACCGCCACGCTTCGGCGATGGTTCGCGTGATACCGTACAGCGTAAACCACGTCCAGCCCACAACGCCGTCGGGCGGTCGCCGCTTGTACACAAAGAGCAGAATCGGCAGCGTGATCGCATCGAGGATCGCTTCGTAGAGCTGCGAGGGGTGGCGGTATTGCGTTCCCCAGTCCGCCGTATTTCCGGGTACCATGCACCACGGACGGTCGGGGTTGCAGACGTCGCCCCAGAGCTCGTCGTTGATGAAATTCACCAGGCGCGTGAGCGTGATGCCGACGGGAAGCAAAACGACGACTTCGTCGGTGAGCACGGAAAACGTCAGGCCGCGATGTTTGCGCAGAAACAGCGCGAGCGCAATGATGACGCCGATGAGCCCGCCGTGAAACGCCATTCCGCCGTTCCAGACCGCGATGATGTTGATCGGATTGGACGCATAAAACGACGCGTCGCGCTTGCTGATGATGTCGTTGATGACGAAGAACGTTCGTCCGCCCACGAGCACGCCGACCAGCGCATAGACCAAAAAATCTTGAATCTGCTCCCGCGTGAGGCCCAGGCGGCGGCGCCCTTCGGGCCGGCTCATCCACAGGTAGACCGCGAGAAATCCAATCAGATACGAAATGCCGTACCAATGGATGTTCAGCGGTCCGAGATGGACCGCGATCGGATTGATGTTCGGGTAGGTGAACCAGTGGTGCATTTGCGTAGATGACAAAGACAATCGGGGACTCCGTCTAAATGGGCGGTGTGGAAACTGCGCACCTGACCGTCGGAATCGCCTTCCTGGCGGGCCTCGTTTCCTTTGTATCGCCGTGCGTCCTTCCGCTCGTTCCGGCATATCTCTCGTTTCTCACCGGTGCGAGCGTGGAAGAGCTGCGCGAAAATCTGCGCATCGACGCGCGCGCGCGCACGGTAAGCCACGCGCTCGCCTTTATCGCGGGCTTTACACTCATCTTCGTCGCGCTCGGCGCCTCGGCGAGCGCCATCGGCGGCGCGCTGCGCGAGAATCAGGTCCTCATTGCCCGCATCGGCGGCGTCGTGGTTATCGTCCTCGGTTTGCAAATGCTGGGCATTTTGCGCATGCGGCTGCTCGCGCGCGACACGCGCCCGCAGGTTCAGACCGAACGCCGTTCCTTTGCCGCTTCGGTTATCGTCGGTCTGGCATTTGCGGCCGGCTGGTCGCCTTGCATCGGCCCCATTTTGGCCGGCATCCTTACGCTTGCTTCTCAAGAGCACAGCGTCGGGCAGGGAGCGTGGCTGCTGTTCGTCTATTCCATGGGACTGGCCGTGCCGTTTTTGGCAGTGGCCGCCGCCGTAGGCGCCGTACTGCCTGCGCTCAACCGCGTGAAACGCTTCCTCCCGGCTATCGAAATGGCCGCGGGAGCCTTCATGATCGCCACTGGAGTCGTTCTTGTTACCAACTCGTTCCTACGAATCGCCGGCTGGTTCTATCAATTTGTCCCGCAGCCGAAGCTCTGATACCGCGCAGCTGTTCGTCGTAGCGGCGATCGTGGTTGCGCTCGATCAGCTCACGAAGCGCCTGATCTTCACGCAGTTTTTGCCGGGTGAAAGCCGCCTGGTCATTCCACGCTTGCTGCGCTGGACGTACGAGCAGAATCAGCATGGCGCGTTCGGTTTGTTCGGCTCCTCGCCGGTTCTGCTGATCGGGATGGCGCTTATCGTGCTGCTCGTCTTTTGGTTTTCGTTCCGCGAACAAGCGCGTCACTCGCTGCTCGTGCGTATTGCGTTCGGCATGATTCTGGGCGGCGCAATCGGTAACATCATCGACCGGCTGCATTTTCGCTTCGTCGTCGATTTCATCGATTTTTACCGCATCTGGCCGAACATCTTCAACATCGCGGATGCGTGCATCACGGTCGGCGTAGTTCTGCTCATTCTCGCAAGTCTTGCAACTCGTCGTCACGCCTGAAGAGTCCGGTAAGCGCGCCGACATCATCGTCGCGCATCATACCGGTTTCTCGCGTTCGCTCGTCGCGGAAGCCGTTAAACGCGGCGCCGTTCGCGTAAACGGAGCGGCCGTCAAAGGGAGCCATCTCGTCGGCGAAGGCGACGTGATCGAATACGAATTGCACGAACGTCCCCCGCTTGCGATCGAGCCGGAGGCGATCGAGCTGACGATGATCTACGAAGACGACGACGTCGCGGTGATCGACAAACCGGCCGGTATGGTGACGCACCCCGCGCACGGCGCGACGAGCGGTACGCTCGTCAATGCGCTGCTGGCTCACGTGCAATCGCTGCCGGGAGATGCGCTGCGGCCGGGCCTCGTGCACCGCCTGGATCGCGACACGTCCGGATTGCTGGTCGTCGCAAAAACCGAAGCGGCGCTGAGCGCACTCGGAAAAGCGATGAAAGCGCGGCACATTTCGCGCGAATATCTCGGGCTGGCCGTCGGAACGCCCGCGGACCCGAAAGGCACGATCGACGGCGCCATCGGACGCGATCCTCACAACCGCTTGAAATACGCGATCACCGTCGGCGGTAAACCGGCGAGAACACATTACGAAGTACGCGAACGATTGCGCAATGCGGCGGAACTGCTTTTCCGGCTCGAGACCGGACGCACGCATCAAATTCGCGTGCACATGGCGGCGCTCGGGCATCCGCTCGTCAACGATCCGATTTACGGAAAGACCGACGCGCGTTTCGAACTGCCGGGACAAGCGCTGCATGCATGGCGGCTGTCGTTCCGGCACCCGCGCAGCGGCCGTGACATGGAGTTTCAAGTCGATCCGCCGCCGGAGTATGCCGATGCAAAACGCATTCTTCGCGCTACGTAAAACCGACGGCAGTGCGAGGTGCGGGACGATGACGCTCGCGCACGGTACCGTCGAACTTCCGACGTTCATGCCGGTCGGCACCGCGGGGACCGTCAAAGGTCTAACCCCGGAAGAAGTGCTCGGCGCACACTCGCAGATTATTCTGGCAAACACGTATCACTTGTGGCTTCGTCCCGGTCTCGATCTGCTCGTAGAAGCCGGCGGATTGCACGAATTCATGCAGTGGCACGGTCCGATTCTGACCGACAGCGGCGGCTTTCAGGTCTTTAGTCTTGAATCGCGGCGCAGGCTCGACGAAGACGGCGTCACCTTTTCATCCCACCTCGACGGCAGCCGCCACCGCTTCACGCCGGAAAACGTCGTGGCGTTTCAAGAAGCGATCGGCGTCGATATCGCCATGCAGCTCGATGTTTGCGTGAAACTTCCGGCAACGCAAGAAACGATCGACGAATCGGTGAGACTCTCATCCGAATGGGCAAAACGCAGCGCCGGCGCCAAAACGCGAACTGAAACAGCACTCTTTGCGATCATGCAAGGCGGCCTGGATGAAGGCTTACGCGAACGCAGCGCACGCGCGATCGTTGCACTCGATTTACCAGGCTACGCCATTGGCGGGCTTTCCGTCGGCGAAACGCGCGAGGAGATGTACCGCTTCGCGCGGCTTTCGGCATCGATGCTTCCGGAAGGGAAGCCGCGATATCTCATGGGCGTCGGCACGGTTCGCGACATCGTCATGGCGGTGGATTGCGGCATCGACATGTTCGACTGCGTCTACCCCACGCGATGCGGACGCAACGGCCGCGCAATGACGCGCGACGGTGAGTTCGGCATTCGCAACGCCGCGTACGTGCGCGACTTCTCGCCGGTCGATCCGAAATGCGACTGCTACGTCTGCACAACGTTCACGCGCGCATATCTCTCCCATCTTTTTCGCGCGGGCGAGATGCTTGGGCCGCGATTGCTTTCCTACCACAACGTCTACGTACTCAACTCGTTGATGCGCGAAGCGCGCGCCGCGATCGAGGCAGGGACTTGGAACAGTTTTCGCGATAGCGTGCTCGCGGAGAATATTGCTTGACCCGTCTATTTGTCGCCGGTTATCCACGCGAGGCCACCAAGGACGATCTGTTGCGCTTATTCCGTCAATTCGGCGCCGGCGAGGCGGACGTGACGTTTCCCAAAGACCGCCGCAGCCGCCGTAAGAAGGGCTATGCGTACATCAACGTCAGCGACGAGCGCGCGGCCGACGCCGCGATTAAGGCATTTCACCTCTTCGAGATAGACGGAAAGGCCCTCACGGTCGTGCGCGCTGCGGAGCGGCCCCTCAAACGTTCCCGAAAACGCTAGTAAATAGGAAGAAACCGGGAAGAGCGGCCTTCCAAATCTTCGCTGCCCTTGCCTAAGGTCTGCGCGAGCGAGTGGGATACTGAGCGGACCGGAAAGGCGGCGCTATGTTTCTTCATCCCACGCTCTGTCTTCACGTACCCGTCAGCGTCTGTGCAGATGGACGCACTTTTTCCGGCGATCTCTATCTGCCGAAGGCCGCACAGGCGCTGCGGCTGTGTATCCTGCAAGGGCAGAGCAGGGTTGCAGCGCAGCGCTTAGGGGCTTTGCTTGCAAATGGTGAAACGGCGACCCTCACGCTTAACACCGACGAACCGCTAACCGCAGCCGAAGCGACCGGCATCATCGAATGGATCCGCACGCGCCGCCTTTTGCAAAGACTCGCGATTAAGGTCATCGCGCCGTCACACTTCTTTAAGGCATTGCGCGCACAGTCTGCGCACACGCAGAACACAGCGCTGGATGCTGCGGATCGCTTCCGAGCGGAAGATACTTCCAGCAGCGACGGCATTTGCCGCCCTCAGCGGGCTGCAGCGAGCGGCGCAGTTCGTCGTCGCCGAGCGCCGGCTCTCGTTCCAGCGTAAGCGCAGAAACGACCAGCGCTTCGCGCACGTCATCTTGGTGCGGTTCGAACCGCTCGTACCATGCATGCGGCAGTCCAAGAAACGCCTGCAGCTCGTAATCGCGCTTGCCTTCGCTTGCGGCAACCCACGCGCGCAGTTCTTTGAGCTTATTCCATGCGCTTTGCGAATCGCCGCCGGCGTGTCTGGCACCACTGAACGTCAGTTCGAACACGCTGTCGCGTTCGCCGCGTAGCGCTTCAGGCAGCGATTGCCACGCTTCTTCCGCGGTAAACGAAAGCAGCGGCGCAAGCACGCTCAACACCTGCGTTAGAATATGCAGAATCGCGCTTTGAGCGCTGCGGCGGCGCGGTGCATCCGCGGCGCTGGAATAGAGCCGGTCCTTGAGCGCATCCAAATAGAAGCTTGAAAGATCGTCGCCTTCGAAACGGACGATCTCCAGATATGCATCGTGCAGACGATAGGTTTTCAGCATCTCGACGACGCGTGAAACCCACGCATCGGTCACATCGCACGCCAAACGGTCGAACCACTCCATTCGCTCGCGCGCGACGATAGCGTCGGTCGGTAGATCGTCGACGTTGCTGAGCATGAAGCGCACGCGATTACGAATGTTGCGATAGACGCGGCTGACTTGATCGATGACGTTGGGGCCGAATCGAACGTCGTCTACGAACTCCACCGATGCCGCCCACAAGCGAAGCACGTCAGCGCCCCACTTCTGCATCGCGTCCTTTGCATCGATGCCGGTACCGAGCGACTTGCTCATCGGACGGCCGTGCTCGTCGTTGACCCAGCCGTTCTTCACGACGTGCCTGTACGGCGCCGCGCCTTTTACCGCCGTTGCCGTTACGATGGAACTGCGAAACCAGCCGCGATACTGGTCGCCGCCCTCGAGCACGAGGTCGCTCGGCCACGGAATGCCGTTCTTGCCCAGCACGGCCAGATGCGTAACGCCCGATTCGAACCAGATATCAACGATGTTCTTCTCTTTTTCGAACCTGCTGCCGCCGCATTTGGGGCACGTAAAACCCTCCGGAACGAACGTTTCGATAGGGTCGCGCCACCACGAATCGGCGCCGTGCTCGCGAAAATGAGCGGCCGTCTTGCGCGCAACACGCGCGTCCAGAATCGACTCTCCGCAAGAGCAAAGCAGCGCCGGAATCGGCGTACCCCACGTGCGTTGCCGCGAAATGCACCACTCGGGATGATTTTCGAGCATCTGTTCCATGCGGCTTTCACCCCATTCGGGCGTGAACTGCACGTCACGAATATTTTCGATCGTGCGCTTGCGCAGGCGGTTCTGATCCATCGCGATGAACCACTGCGCGGTTGCGCGGAAAATGACCGGATGGTGGCAGCGCCAGCAGTGCGGATAGCTGTGCGTTAACTCGAACGCGTCCCAGAGCGCGCCGCTATCACGCAAATCTTCAGCGATCTTCGTGTTCGCCTTCCAAATATGCAACCCGGCGTACGGCCCGGCTTCCTCGGTGAACACGCCGCGGGCGTTTACCGGATTGATGATGGGCAGATTGTTTTTCAGTCCGGTCTCAAAGTCGTCCGCGCCGTGCCCCGGCGCGGTGTGCACGGCTCCCGTACCGGTTTCCAGATCGACGTAATCCGCGACGACGATGAGCGAGTCGCGCTCCATGAACGGGTGGCGCACCGCGGCGCCGTCGAGCTGCGCGCCTTTGACGGCGCCGAGCTTGCGCATTTGTCCGAAGTGTTCGCCGAGCGTGTGCGGCGCGAGCGCTTCTGCCACGATCAGTGCTTCATCGCCGTGCTGGTATAGGCCGTAATCCGCGTCGGGTTTGACCGCAACCGCGACATTTGCCGGCAGGGTCCACGGCGTGGTCGTCCAGATGAGGATCGACACTGTTTTCGGCCCCTCGTCGGGCACGAAATGACAAAAGCGTTGGAGCAAATCGCGCTTCTGCGCCTCGTTCGCGGTGAAGCGCACGAAGATCGAAGGCGAGACTTTGTC